>Ga0247611_10000891_pt1 | contig 57202 bp, 51 predicted proteins | sample 177DNAGHGhighgp2_FD_192422 | JGI IMG/M metagenome (GOLD analysis project Ga0247611, IMG submission 192422) | Sheep rumen microbial communities from Palmerston North, Manawatu-Wanganui, New Zealand - 1770 DNA GHGhigh gp2 | ecosystem: Host-associated > Mammals > Digestive system > Stomach > Rumen... | reverse complement strand
CCAGACTGAACAGATACTTCGTAAGGTTTGTTTTTTGTAATACATGGATTAATAACGCGTGAAAAATTCATAATTAAACGATTTTAGGAACTGAAAAATGTGGTATAGGCATAACAGCATCGACATCAAAATGAATCTGACCAAAAATCTTATCGGTAGTTTCATTGACGGCAAAAATGTCAGAAAGTTGTTCTGGCTTAATCAAAAGAAAGTCTTCGTTAAGTTGAGGAACACCGCCAAATATACGTTGACAAACATAATTCTGCATACCAGAACGGAATTCACCATGGACTTCATCCTGTTTACTGACATACTCAGCAAACGGGCGATTATAACCAAATACATGATGCAATTTCTCATCAGATAACTCACACTCAAGAGGAGCAATTTGATAGTCATATACAGGTTGAGGTGAAACACTGGCAAACTGAGGATTGTAAAAGTCCAACAACGAATTGTAAAGGAAATCTTTATCAATCTTTTGTGAATAAGTAGGAGTGACAGAAAACCAACCGACAGCCATAATATAAGTGTCTTCATGACAATAAGTTCGAATCTTACGTTTCATATTCTTCTTGTCAGAACGAACATAAGCATTACCGCGGTACTCACCTAAAGACATCTTTTCAGTAGAGGCTTGAGAAAGTACCTTATCAGTACGAATAAGTTGTGTATAACCACCAATGTAACGAGGAAATTCTTCACCAGTCGGGGGATTAGTGCCAAAAAACTCATAGATGATATTTTCATACTTAGTGCCTGCTTTCATCAAGCGCTCTTTATAACGTTGGTAGGCAGACACATTGCGCAAGTCATTTATAGAAATACCGAAATTGATAAGTTCTTGAAGATTATGAATATTGGGATGGTTAGAATCAACAGAATAATTTGATATACCTGTAATGTTTCCCTGTCCATCAATATTGACACCGATAGTTTCTGGCTCAACACTACCATCACGTAAAAATGAAAATGTACCAACAGGAGTTTGCCCAGTATCATTAACGGTAAAAGAGACACCAACAAGAGGAGCATCACCGAATGTCGGCTGTTTAACACAAGTTGTAAACAAGTCATATTCATAAGGGGCATACTTAAAATCAAGTGGAGTAGTGGAATCAGCACCATCATCATCATTGGTTAGATAACGGTTAAAGACCTGTTGATAGACACCATTGGAGTCTGGCAACATGAAAGGCGTTACACGCTCATTACGAATGAAATAATTATAAATGAATTCATACATACGAAAACGAAAAGCAAGTAACGGAAGTTTAGGAGGTTCGCCATTGACACTCATAAAATGTGTAGCATTACTTTCATCAGTAGCATAAGACAAAGAGGCATTGAGAGATAGAACATGATAATGTTCAGACAAAGCGGCAGATATAGTGTATGATGGCATCTTAAGGACAGACGGAACTCCATTAGAACTTTGGATAGTACCATCATACGCAGGGACGGTTAAAGATAAAGAGTCACCATCTGCATAAAAATGGGATGCCAAATTACCAGTGATGCCAATAACTAAATCGGTATCGGGCAGAGTAGCAACAGGAGGCAGCGCAGTCTTAGAAAAGACAAGATTATAAAGTTTTTTGGACGTTACTTGAGTAATCGAAGTATTAGTATTATCTAGTTTGGCAGACCATAGAATAGAGTAAAGAGAAACATCGGGATGGTCTGTTTCAGAGCGGTCGTTACGTTTAGCAATGACAATATAAGTAGATGAATTAAGAGTTGGTGTATTAGAAACACGCAATTTAAAGGAGATGTCAGAGTTAAGATGGCGGAAGAATCCACGACCAACAGGCATTAAAGAAACATATACAACGTCAGTATCATTGGCACTGACTACAACAGGAAAGGAATTGTTGAATCCAAATTGAGAGCCTTTGTCAAATGACGAACAAATACCGATGCCCATATTGACAGAAGTATAATTTTCTTGAGTATAAGCAACTTGGAATGAGGGAACACCCATATAATCGGCAAGACTTCCAGTCTTATAAAAATTAAAATCTCGTGATATATAAGGCAATTGATAACCTTTGCCACCCATTGAAACAAAATTACGTAGATTTTTCCACAAGATGCGCAAAGGAGCGGCATAAAACTTAACATGGAAACGCATATTTGTCTGAACAGGAAAGACTAAAGGCTGCAAATCAAAGCCAAAGTCAGTAGTGCATTTAAAGGAAGAACCAGAGGGTAACAGCCAACAGCCAAGAGGATAAATTTTACCAAACGAAGCAGTAAAATTGTTGGTGTAACTCAAATCATGATGTGACTTTGGAACATCTGGTTTACTTGGACCAGAATAAATAAAATCTTTACGGTTAGCCATAACAAAAAATTAATTAGTGAATAAAAAAGGTTTGTGCAACTGCAGATGTGCCATAACCAGCAAGGACCAGGCCAATAGCATAGACAATGACTTTGAGAAGAATAACCCACCATGGTGTAGAGGTAGGTACATCAGGAAGAGGTTCAGAAAAAGTTTTACGAACTTTTTTCTTCGGTTGATAATTAAAACGTTGAAGGTTCATTTTGTTGTTTGTTAAAATGTTGATAATAAGTGACTATGTAAGAGTCACGACTAATATAAAGGTACCTTTGATTATCTAGCCAAACCATCACAGAAGAGATTATATTATTAGGGACTAATAATGTATCAAATACTCGTGATGCTACTTCATGAATAGAATGAAATTCAAATTCAGTAGGAAAGGACATGGGTATGTACTGACCAAAAGTTCCAACACAAAGGAATGATTCAATTTTCATTTTTTTTATCAGAAAAATATTGTTTTAACAAAGTAATACACTCGATGGAGATAACAAATGAACGACCTTTAGATTTCAAAATATCAGCTATAGAACAACAATATGTATCGGCAGCTGATTCAGTTGAAAAAAGAGTAGTTAAATTTGTAATGTGACCATCTACAAAAAAAGTAATCCGAACTTGAAAAGAATTAGAAATAGCCATTATTCAGAAACATTTAAACATTGTTCGATACCAATATTATCAGCCGCCAAAACACCAATGAAATGATGATTTGTTATCTGCATGGCAGACACTTTTTCAAAAAGATACTTAGGCAAAAAAGACTCCAACTTATATTCAGCACCTCTTTCGGTATCAGACACGGTTATGAATATAGGAGTCTCAGACATGTTTTGCTTATTACGATATTTAAAAACCCAGAGTGACATAATATATGATTATTATAATTTAAGATTCTTTGCAAAAAACATCATAAGCATCCTTTAAGGTAAACCAATAACCGTAATCGACGCCATTTCGAAACAATTGAACGCCAATATAATAGCAATAGAAATCAGGGGAGGGAATAATCTGAACATCAAAGCCATTACGTTCTAATAGTTGTTTGTAATATGCAAAGGACTTAGTTTCCATTGATTTATTACGAGGTTTCCTTGATAAATTATCCATATGACAAAATTATTAGTATTCATGTTATGTAAAGTAGTAAAAATATATACTCACCTATTTCTTTCCTGAAAAGATGAGTGTACGAGTGAAGGTATTGAGAGAACGATATGTGATAATTAAAGGTGCGGTTGGTGAAACTGTGCTGTCCAGTTGGGCTAAAGGGATTTTGTTGGAGCAGCTATTTTTCTAGATGGGCCAGATGCAACACAAGTGATAGAAAATAGTTGTAATGAGCAAGGCCGCAACCTTTACAGGTGTCGGCCGGGTCGTGATAGCCACCATAAGGTCCGCCCATGGTGAGTAAAAATATGGATGGGCATTTGTCGGTGAACCACCAGTGGTCGCTGTTAGGACGGTTGTCGCGTGGACGGATTTCTGAAGCCACTTTGGTGGCATCGTTTATGGTCTTCATTTGGTTGAAGAATGCTTTGGTGTTGTCGCTCTTGGCGTTGAAAAACATAATGCCTTCGTCGCCACCGCAGAACATGTCGATATTGCATAGCAGTTTGACCTTCGAATATTCGATTAAGGGATGGTCGGCAGCATATTTTGAACCCAAGAGGCCTGACTCTTCACCACTGAACAGCATGAAAACCATGGTGTAATATGGTTTTTTACTGGAAGCAATGCGCGCAATGTCCATCACGGCAGCCACTCCGCTGGCATTGTCGTGGGCGCCATGGAAAATGACGCCGTCGCCCATGGTGCCACAGTGGTCGTAATGTGCGGTGAAGACTATCATGGTGTCGACGATTCCTTTAACGTAGCCCACTACATTTTGCGACCAGTAGTTGTTGCGATAATGGACAGGTATATTGGCTTCGACTTTTTTTATGCGTCTAGGTAAAAGAGAGTCAAGTACTTGGATGCAGATGGGATTGTTGGTTTGTGGGCCGACGATGGGAACGTAGGTGTCTAATTTTTCGACTCCGATGAGCCATGTGCCGTCTTTCAGTTGTTTTTTGTTCTTTGCGTCGGCAATGGTTTTTTCGAAACGTGCGGCGGGAAATATCCGGAACTGGGAGAAAGGCTCAAGACTATTACCGTTGACACTTAGGGAGATGGGGCCTTCGTGGCTGTAGCAGTTATAGCTATAGCGCTGGAAATAATTGACTTGAAGAGGCAGCACACCCAGTCGTTTCATTTCAGAAGCTAGGTAGGCAGCCGCAATGGAGTCGCCATGATAGCTTGCGCCTCTGCCGTACATCCTGTCGGAGGAAAGGGCGCGAATGACGTTGCGGGCATAGGTCGAATCTTGGGCTTTCAACCCTGCGAACGACATAAGGGCAAGAACGGAAAGAAGTATGAACTTTTTCATGACGATGATATTTTTTAAAATCCGGGAAAATGGAAAAATAAGGTAGGCAACATGAGGAGGAACCCAATCACGATAAGTGCCAGGATAAACTTCCAGGCCCATTTCACCCAAGTGGCATAGGGTATCTTGGCCACCCCAATGCAGGCAATGAGTACTCCACTGGTGGGGGTGATCATATTGGTGAAGCCGTCGCCAAATTGGAAGGCCAGAACGGTTGTTTGTCGGCTAACATTAATCAGGTCAGCAAATTGAGCCATAATGGGCATGGTGAGAGCTGCTTTGGCCGACCCGCTGGGCATGATGAGGTTGAGCAGGGTTTGGAAGAGGTACATCACGCCAAGGGAGGCCACTTCGCCCGTCTTGGCCAAGGAGCGGGTGAGGCCGTAGAGAATGGTGTCGATGACTTTTCCGTCGCGTAGGATGAAGATGATGCCACTGGCCAATCCCACGACAAGTGCGGCTGACAGAATGTCTTTGCATCCTGCCAAAAAGAGCTTGGCTATATCGTCTGCGCTTTGATTGTCGGCAATGCCGCTGCAGATGCCCATGGCCAGAAAGAGAGCTGATATTTCCATTACGTACCACCCATAGCCTAACACTCCCACAACTAGGAAACAGATGGTGAAGAGCAGGATGTCGAGGATGAAAAAATGGACCGACTTGCGCAGCATGAAGAAGCCAGAAAGGATGAAGAGTGCGGCCAAGATGGGCAGGATTACTAATTCGGACTCTCCCCCACCAATGTTGATGGATGTTTTGGGCATGAGAATGGCGCACACCACCATGATGGCCGAAAGGATGCCGTAGAGCACCCAGGCTACGGTGGGAGTGTGATAAGCCACAGGTGAAAGTGATTGTTCCTGTGCGCGTTGGCGCCAGTAGTCGTCGAGTTTGTACATGGGTGATTTTTCGGGGTGGCGCTTCACCCGGTTGGCATACCACAGCACAAAAGCAATGCCTATGATGGTAAGTACCACCCAGCAGAAGAATCGGTATTCGAGTCCGGAGAAGATGGGCAACTGGGCAATGCCTTGGGCTATGCCGATGGTGAATGGGTTGAGCATGGCCCCAGCAAAGCCCACATGGGCAGCCACATAACACATACACACACCCACTATGGAGTCGTAGCCCATGGAGATGGCCAAGGGCACGAAAATGATGACAAAGGCAATAGTCTCCTCGCTCATGCCAAATACGGCTCCAAAGAGGCTGAACATGACCATTATCAGTGCAATGATGATGTTTTCGACTCCTAGTTTCTTAAAAAACTTGTATTTGTTGAGCTTCAATACTTTGCGAAGGAATGCCATAACACCCACATCGATGGCGTGGCTGTTGTTGAGAATCCAAAACGCTCCCCCTACCATGAGAATGAATATGATGATGTCGGCCTTGTCGACAAAACCGTTGAAGAGCGATGAGAATATCTGCCAGGTTTGGGGCTGGCTTTCGACAAAGTGGAACGAGTTGTTCTGTACTACCTCTCGGGAAGAGGTGCTGCCGTCGGCATTTTGAATGATAATGGTTTCTCGCACAAATTCGCCTGCGGGGATGAACCATGTGCATATTGCCGCCAGGACGATTAGCGAGAAGACGATGGTGAATGTGTGCGGTATTTTTTTCATGGCATGGATGCCAAATAGCTGTTACGATAGTGATAGTCGGAGGAAACGTCCTCGCCAAACCAACTGGGTGGGACGAAATTGTTGGCCACTTGGGTGTTGGGGAATTCGACTTCTACTAACATTAAACCTCTATGGCGTCCGTGGAAGATGTCCAATTCGGCAATCAGTCCTTCGTAGGCGCCATCGCCCAGTTGTTGGCGGAGGTTGATGCGGTAGCGGGTCTTCCCTACCCTACCAAAGTCGCATTTTGAAAGCAAGTGGTTGTAAGCTTGCTCGCTAAGGGAGAATTCTTCCTCGCGGTTGTGGATGGCAGAAGAGGAATTGTTGATTTTTTCCTTGACGGTTAGAATATAGGCATCACCCATCTTGCGGATGCGCAAGGTGGGTGATGTACAGAGGTAAGCTTGTTCAATCTCGTAGTGCTCGTACTGGTCTAAGTCGTCCGGCAGGTCACGAACGAGATATTTGCGCTCAATTTCCATGTTATAGTGTTTTCAGATAGTCGGTGACATTCTTTTCGATACGGGCAGTAATGTCGGAGCAGTCGTCGGCCTTCTGGAATTTTTCGCCGGTGATGTGCTCGTAGAGTTCGATGTAACGATCGGTTATGCTGTTGACAATCTCGTCGGTCATTTCGGGCACCTGCTGTCCTTCCTTTCCCTGGAAGCCATTGGCCATGAGCCACTCGCGGACAAATTCCTTGGAGAGTTGGCGCTGGTGCTCGCCTTTGGCAAGGCGCTCTTCATAGCCTTCTGCGTAGAAATAGCGGCTGCTGTCGGGGGTATGGATTTCGTCGATGAGGTAGATTTTGCCGTTGCGTTTGCCAAACTCGTATTTGGTATCTACCAGTATCAGACCCTTGGATGCGGCAATCTCGGTACCACGCTGGAAGAGAGCCAGAGCGTACTTTTCCAACTGCTCGTAGTCTTCCTTGGACACCAATCCCTTGCTGATGATTTCTTCGCGGGAGATGTTCTCGTCGTGCCCTTCGTCGGCTTTGGTGGTTGGGGTGAGTATGGGTGTGGGGAATTTTTGGTTTTCGACCATACCGTCGGGCAGAGGGACACCGCAGAGGGTGCGGGCACCGGCTTTGTATTCGCGCCAGGCGCTTCCGGCAAGATAGCCGCGCACAATCATTTCGACTCGAAAACCTTCGCATTTAAGACCCACAGTGACCATTGGGTCGGGGGTGGCAAGTTTCCAGTTGGGGACGATGTCGGCGGTGGCATCTAAGAATTTAGCGGCTATTTGATTGAGGACCTGACCTTTGTAAGGAATGCCCTTGGGAAGGACTACGTCGAAAGCGCTAATACGGTCGCTCACTACCATTGCCATATACTTGTCGTCGATATTGTAGACGTCACGTACTTTACCGACATAGAGACTTTTTTGTTTGGGAAAAGAGAAATTAGTTTTTACTACTGCTTTCATATTACTAAATTAATAATTGTACTTTATTGATTGTTTTCTTCGTCTAATTTTTGTGCAAAGAAGGTAAAATTGACTTTGCCATAGTTGCGATGCTGCCAGAAGTGTGGGTGCAGCTCGAATTGATATTCACGCGGATGTTCGAGTACGAAAATGCCGTCTTCGGAAAGCATGTCGTGTTCGAAAATGAGGTCTGGCAGTTGCTGTAGGTTTTCAAGGGCGTAAGGCGGGTCGGCAAAAATGATGTCGAATTTTTTATAGGCTCGCTTGATTAGCTCGAATACGTCAGAACGGACTACATGGATATTGTTGACATTGAATTGCTTGGCTGTACTTTTAATAAAATCTGTGCACTGGGCATTGATGTCGATTGATGTAACATCCTTGGCACCACGGGAAATGAATTCGAGCGACACTGCCCCAGTGCCTGCAAAGAGGTCTAGGACGGAGCATTCCTCGTAGTCGACATAGTTGTTGAGAATATTGAAAAGGCTCTCGCGCGCCATATCGGTGGTTGGGCGAACGGGCAATGTGGTGGGAGGATTGAGTCGGCGACCTCGGAGTGTTCCTGCAATGATTCGCATAGAAATTTGGCTTTAAATGAGTTTAGGAGAAAAGCATGATGTGCTTATAGGTGGGGAGGGTATGGAACTGGGGGTTGGTGAAAGTGAAGGGATGACCAGTGTATAGTGAGACATTGGGAAAATAGTGCTGCAGAAGGGAGTAGATTTCACGCCCCACATTGCCGCAGATGGCAAGTTCCATGTCGGGAGTTTCTAGATGGAGCTGTTTCATCAGTTCGATGGCACGGTAGAGGAGTTCGTTTTCATTGGAAGCGGAAAAGCTATTGCTGAGCAGCAGTTGGTTGTTGTAGAAGGCTTCGAAGTCCCCTACCCTATCGCGTACATGCATGAGCAGAACAGGATGCAGTGCGCTTTTTTTGAGTAAAGATTGGCTGGCTAATATGGAGTGCTGGCAGTGCACGTCGATTCCAGGAATGGCCAGTTTGAAGGCTGTCACAACAGTGGCGGGGGCAGTGAATACCATCATTGAGTGCAGGTGTGGGACGGCAATATGGTAGATGCCACTGTCGAGCGCGGGTTTGGACACCATTTGGAGATACTGGCGGTTGCGTACAGGCTCGTGGAGATGCTCTGGAACCCAGACAAAATCATCGGAAAAAACTGCCAATGTGGCTTGCTTGAACCCAAATGTGGAGATGTTGTTTTGGGCAAAGAAATCTTTGATGGATTGAGAAAGTATGCCTAGAGGGATATTGAAATCAAATTCGACCTCGGCAAAGAGCACTATTTCGTCATGATTGGCGATAATTGAAAAAGAAAATCCATTTGCCAAAAGGCAAATGGATAATCTTGATTCGTTATTGGCCACCGCCTTATCAGACTTGATAATAGTTGTGACTTTATGCGACATTGTTATTCGAAGTTACCATCGGTAATGGCCTGAGTCATATCACCAACTTTCCAACCGGGGAAACGATGGTTTTCGTTCAGCTCGGCGAGCTTATTGATGACGAGCTGCTCGTCCAAGTCGGAAAGGAGGTCTTCCATCATCACCTTGCACTCGAAGACGGGCATTTGGTAGCCACTCTTCTCGATGAAGCCAGCCTCAAGTTCGAACTCGTTCTTTTCGCCCTTGGGATAAGGGACATAACGGAGGTTGAGGATTTCCTCATCGGTAAGGTTGAATTTGGCTTTGGGATTTGCTCTGAGGTTTTCGATGGGGTTGACATAGGCGACAACACGGGAGACATAGCCGAGCTTGATAGCTTCTGATTCGGGCAGTTCTTCGAGTTTCACATCTTCGGGAATCTTGTCATAGTTGATGTTCTTGTTGACCACGCTGAGGCTGTCTTCGTTCATCAGACGGTTGAAGAGGGTGTCGAAACTGCCAGTGTAGCAACCGTAAGTGTTCTTATAAGCATCCTCTAACGCACGGATGGCTTTAAGCTTTTCGGCACAAGCGTCGCGACGTAGGTCGTACTCATTTTGAAACTTAACAGGCTTCATGATGCTAGATACAAGCCATATTGAAAGGCCGACTATCACTAAGCCTAGGAGAATCTGGATTAAAGTTCTACTTTTCATGTTATATTAATGTTTTATTTTTTCTTAAATTGAGATTGCAAAGATACGAAAAAAGTGAGAAGTGGCGAAAAAAAAGTTGAAAGTTTTTTTTATCCTTGTTCGCGATGAATTATAATAACCTGACAATCAAAATTATTCTTAATCCATTCGGCCATTCTTTCTGCGCAGTAAACTGAGCGATGTTGGCCTCCGGTGCAGCCAAAACTGACCGTCAGACTCGAGAAGTTTCGTTCTAAGTATTTCTTAATGGAGGGTCCCACAAGTTGTTTGGCACCCTGCAGGAAAAGCTCGACAGCCTCGTCGCCGTGGAAGAAATCGATAACGGGTTTGTCCTTTCCGGTGTAGCAACGGTATTCGGGGTAGCGGCCGGGATTGGGGAGTGCGCGGCAGTCGAATACATAGCCGCCACCATTGCCGGAGGGGTCTTGGGGTAAGCCTTTTTTATATGAAAAGCTAGTGATGGTCACGGTGAGACCTGAAGATTGTGGGGGATTGCTTTGGGATAGTTCCGACTGAGCTATCTGGTGCCATACTTGTGAGAGGTGCGGCAGTTGAATGGGCAAAGGATGTCGTTCGATAATATTTCTCAGATTGTTGACGGCCAACGGTATGCTACTGAGAAAGTATTCTTTTCGTTCAAAATAGCCTCGGTAGCCGTAGGCTCCCATAGCTTGCATGATTCGAATGAGGACATAGCCCCAGAAGTAGTGAAGGAATTCGTCTTTGCTGATGGAACATTTCTGCGTGAGGCAGTTGAGGTAGTGGATCAGAAGTTCTTGACGGATGGGTTCGGGAATATCGCTTTTGGCACTATAGAGCAAAGAGGCAACATCATATTGAGCGGCTCCTCTCCTACCCCCTTGGAAATCGATGTAATAGGGGGTTCCGTTTTTGAGCATGATGTTGCGAGACTGGAAATCGCGATAGAGAAAGAAATTGCAATCGGTCGAAAGCAGGAATTCGATAAGGCTGTGGAAGTCCCGTTCCAGCAGTTCTTCGTCGAACTGTATGTGTTTGAGTTTAAGGAAATAGTATTTGAAATAATTGAGATCCCATTGTATCGACTGGGAATCAAAGGCCATACGGGGATAGGCATTGGAGAAATCCATGTCGCGACCTGCAAGCTGGATGTCGGAAAGGTCGGATAGGACTTTTTTGTAGACATTGAGCACTTCGGAATCAAATCCTCCGGAAAGACGGCGTTTGTCGTATACATAATTGTATAATGTGGTATCGCCTAAGTCTTCTTGAAGGTAGAATCGTTTGGAGGAGTCGATTATGTATACTTGAGGAACACGGATGCCTTTGTTTCCTAATGTCTTGCTATAATAGAAAAAGGCCTTGTTCTCGCGAATGTCGTCATTGAATGCGGCAATGCATCGGTGGCTTTCTCCTATGATGCGCCAATACAATCGGTTGCTCCCGTTGGCGGAGAGTTTTAGTATGTCTTGTGCCTGTTCACCAGCCCAATCTGCAAAAAGTTGTTGCAGCGTACTTTCCATTGAATTAATCGGTTAGCTCGTCTAACATGTGGCAGGTGCCAGTAAAATAGGCTCCGGGTTCGATGGCCAATTTGTTGGCAACGATGTCACCTTTTACACGGGCAGAAGAATAGAGGGTGAGGAATTCTTTGACAGACAAATTGCCATCTATCACACCCATAACATTGGCATTTTGGCATACTACGTTGCCTATGATGTGGCCTTGCTCACCTATCACGAGTTTGCCAGTGAGAGTGATGTTACCATCGAGAGTGCCGTCCATGCGAAAATCGCCATTGGCTTGGATGTCGCCTTTGATGGTTGTGCCCACGGTGATGGTGTTGATAAGACTATTTATTGCTTCGCTCATTTTAGATAATATTTTTCATAAAACAACTTGTATGCATCTACTTTCTTGCGATTGTATAGCGTTGCGTAATTCTGCTGAGAGATGGCAAATATCTGATAATCGCTGGGACTGTAGTCTTGCATTGGGCCTTCGTCGCGCATGAGATGTTTGCTAAAGTCAACAGCATCGGATGCGTTGTTGAAACTTTTGATGGTAATCATTTGCGTAGTGTCGGTGAACATAAGTGGTTTCACCTGGAGGCCAGAATTGCCATAATAGGAGTTGATAAAGAGTCCGACTTTGCCTTGAAGTTGGGTGGCACGTATTTTTTTGTCTTTAACCAGAATAATCACTTGGTGGGGACGGTCGGCGCGGTAACGGAAAAGTTGGGCTTCGGGAGGTAGTTCCTCTTTGGGTTCCCTCATTTCAGATACGGTTTCTCTGAGTCTAAGTACCTTTTCTTCGAGATTGCTCATGACTGAGTCGTTGAGTTCTTCGTCGGAACCGCTATTGGTAATGTATTTGCCGCCTTCCCCCATCAAATATTCGAGTTGGGCTAAAGCTAAAGGAACGATACTGTCGGTTTGAGGATAAGTGGAAACTATGTCTTGGAAGGTTTTGATGGCTGCGGCTTTTTTGTCCATACGGGCGTAGGCCAACCCCTCCCAATAGCTGAATTTACCTAGCATGGGATTTCCCTCGTATAGTTTTTTTGCTGTTGTGACGGATTGGACGACATCATCGTAGCGTCGCTTACGATAGAGGTTATATACTTCGTCGTAGTCCTCTTTTATCAACTGGCTGCGACGGATTATTTCTTTGTAATAGTCTTCGTCGAGAATAAGGTTGGAGAAGTCGCTGTCGGGAAAACCCAGTAATACCATGTCGCGATAGTAGTTGGAACTTGGGGTGTTGCCCTGCCTGTCGTATATCTTGTAAAGCATAAAAAAGGCTTGGACAATCTCGTCATTTTCAGTGTAGTTGTTGGCCATCCGCAAGTAGCAGTCTAGGGCTCTGGGAATGTTATGTATGCCATCGAAATATATGTAACCGGCATTGAGAAGGCTGACCGCGGTTTGTGCCTGCATGGAGTCTTGATCGGCTTGACTTTTGGGGAGGTCTTTAAGATAATAGGCAATGGAGTGAGGGTCGTCGGGATTGCCTTTGCTGCTGGAGTCTTTTTTGTCGGCTGATTGGATGGAATCAGTAGTGGCCTCATCGGGACTTTCGTTTCCGGAATCCGAATCCGTGTTTTCGTCGTTATTTAGGGCTAGCATATTCATGCCCAGAAGACCTTTTTTGGACAGGAACCAGTAGTCTTCCAGTGTACGCATACCCCATCGTTGACGGAAGGTTTCTTTGCCTTTTTGGACAGTGTTGCTATTATAGAAATACCAGTCGCCCTGAAGGGTGTTCTGCTGGGCTTTGCCGTCGTTAGCCAATTGTTCTAGGAGTTCACGCTCTTTGGCTTCTTCCTCGGCTTTTTTCACTTCCTCTATTTTCTTGTTGATTAGTTCCATGCGTTCAGTTTCAGTCATATTGGCTACGGCAATTAGGCTATCGTTTCGGTCGATTACTCGGGTGAAGGAAACTAGGGAAGTGAGCAGGTCGTAACGCGATTTGATATTAGCATAATGCGGATAGTCGGGCTTAATCAGCGTAATGGCTGTGTCGTAATAAATCTGAGACTGGTCGTAGTTTTGGAATTTATCGTACATGAGTTCTGCCAAACGTATGGCTGAACGAGCCTTTTGTGCGGGATTGGTTTTGGACACCGCACATGAGGTCTTGAATGCATCAACGGCTTTGGAGGTTTCTCTCATGCCAAGATACATTTCGCCTTTTGCAAAGAAAATCTGGTCTCTGAATTCCTCGTTTTTTTTGTCTCTGAGCATTCTGTCGAGAAGTCGTTCAAGCTTGGCCTGGTCAGTATGTTGCAGGTCGGCACAGGAGGCCATATTCAAACGAGAGTTGAACTCCATCTCATAGTCAGGACCACAGCCGAGCACTTTCTCATAATACTTGGAGGCCGTCGGACGCTTGTCTTGATCTTGATATATTTGCCCCAGGATATAGCAGATTCGCGCTTTTTGTCGGCGCGATGGATTTTCGTCCAAGGCCAGCTTTAAAAACTGAACTCCTTTCTTATATTTCTCCTGAGGAATTGTGCACTCAGCCATTGCTAGGTAAAGGTTCATTTTCTGACTATTCGAGAAACCTCCTTTGCCTAAGGCATTGACTAGTTCGTCCAACATGCTTTCGGCATCTTGGTAGCGTTGGTCCTGAGTGGAACAGCGGGCATAAAGGATGGCAGCCTCGTCGCCTATTTCGGTGCCTTGGTATTGGGTTGTCAGCATTTGACAGGTACTGGCGGCATTGACGTAGTCTTGTTTGTAGAATGTAGCATAGGCCATCATGAGGTAGCATTTAGAAATATATTCCACATGCTCCATCCCATTAATGAAAATGCTGTGCTTTTTTATGCCTTTGACGCTTTTTTCGATAGCACGATCGAATTGGGGGTTGAGGGACATCACATCCTCTTTTGTCCCCAATTTGTATACAGGTAAAATCCGTGTGTAGTCGTCCTTTACCTTGCTTTCGAGCATATCAACACCTTGCTTCAGGCTCTCGTTACCATTCCACCAGATGTTGTAGTGCGCAGTAGTATTATGATACTGAACATTTGCCCAGTTGGCTTTCTGTGTTGAGCAGGAGTAGGCTAGTGCGGACAGGGACAGCACAGAAATTACCAACTTAACAATATTCAGTCTTTTAGACATAATGAATCCGATTAGACATTGAATCTAAAATGCATGATGTCGCCATCTTGTACGACATAGTCTTTGCCTTCGACTGCAATTTTGCCAGCCTCACGGCATTTTGCTTCGCTACCGTAGGTCACATAGTCCTCATATTTAATTACTTCAGCACGGATAAATCCCCGTTCGAAGTCACTATGGATAATACCCGCCGTCTGGGGAGCCTTCATGCCTTTTTTGAAAGTCCAAGCGCGGCACTCTTTAGGTCCGGCAGTTAGGAAAGTTTGGAGGTTGAGCAGTTTGTATGCGGCTTTGATCAGCCGGTTTACTCCAGATTCTTTTAGACCTAAGTCTTCTAAAAACAATTTCTTCTCTTCGTAGGTTTCTAGTTCGGCAATGTCGGCTTCGATGCCAGCCCCTATCACCAATACTTCAGCCTCTTCGTCCTTAACGGCTTCTTTTACTGCATCGACATACTTATTGCCTTTTACTACCGATGCCTCGTCAACATTACATACATAAAGGATTGGTTTGGCAGTTAAGAGCATAAGGTCTTTGGCGGCTTCCAGTTGGCTCTCTTCGAGTTTTACTGTTCTTGCACTCTTCCCTGCCAGCAGGGCTTCGCGGTAGAGATCCATCACTTCCACCATTTTTTTCGCTTTGGTATCGCCACCTGCTTTTGCCTTTTTTACCTCTTTGTCGTATCTGTTCTCTATGGTTTCAAGGTCTTTGAACTGTAGTTCTAAATCGATAGTTTGTTTGTCGCGGATTGGATCGACGCTTCCGTCGACATGGGTTACGTTGTCATCGTCAAAACAACGCAGCACATGGATGATTGCATCGGTAGTGCGAATGTCGCCTAGGAACTTATTTCCGAGACCTTCTCCTTTAGAAGCCCCTTTCACCAGTCCGGCTATGTCGACAATTTCGACTGTGGCTGGAACCACACTGGCCGGATGTTCCATCTCGACGAGTTTGTTGAGGCGCTCGTCAGGGACAGTAATTACGCCTACATTGGGTTCTATGGTGCAGAATGGGAAATTGGCAGCTTGGGCTTTTGCGTTACTTAAACAGTTAAAAAGTGTTGACTTACCTACGTTTGGGAGTCCTACGATACCGCATTGGAGTGACATATAATACAGTTTTTAGTGATTGAAGTCTATTATGCTATTATTTGTCTTGAACCATATCCTTTTCAATCAAATACTGATTGCGTGTGGAGGAGTTGCGACACACTAATTCACCGATAAATCCTGCCAGAAAAAGTACAGTTCCCATCAGGATGAAAAGCATGGACACATAGAACCATACGCTATTAGTAAGCGAGATGCTTCCACAGATGCGCATGATACAGACAATGATGAAGGCGATGAAACCTAGAAGGAATGAAATGCTGCCTATCAGGCCGAAGAAGTGCATGGGCTGCTTGCCGAATTTAGACATGAACATGATGCTCATTAGGTCAAGGTAACCGTTGACAAAGCGATTCAGGCCAAATTTAGTTACTCCATATTGACGTTTGCGATGCTGAACGACTTTTTCTCCTATGTTGCCGAAACCAGCCCATTTGGCAATTACTGGGATGTATCGGTGCATCTCTCCATATACCTCAATACTTTTCACCACATCGCGGCGATAAGCCTTGAGTCCGCAGTTGAAATCGTGTAAATGGATTCCACTCATCTTGCGGGTAGTCCAGTTAAAGAATTTGGAAGGTATATTCTTGGCAATCTTGGAATCGTAGCGTTTTTTCTTCCAACCACTCACAAGGTCGTAACCCTCTTCTTTAATCATTCGATAGAGCTCAGGTACTTCGTCGGGGCTGTCTTGGAGATCGGCATCCATAGTTATGACGACATCGCCTTCTGCTCGGACAAATCCTACATTCAGTGCGGCCGATTTGCCATAGTTACGACGGAACTTAACGCCTTTGTATCGTGGATTTTTCGCATGGAGTTCCTCTATTACTTGCCATGAAGTGTCTTTACTGCCATCATCGACCATGATGACCTCGTAATCAAAGTGATGCTCTTCCATCACTCGGTCTATCCATTCTGCCAGATGAGGCAATGACTCATCTTCGTTAAAAAGCGGCACAATGATTGAAATGTCCATTAGTCTTATATTTTATTTATTATTTTTCTTTCTATCTGCAACAGGACTTTTTTCTGTTCTAAAAATGATTGCTGAAAAGAAGGTGATAATCACGCTCATAACAGCAGAACGGAAACCACCGATAAACGCCCAGTCACCTGCTGTATATCTTTTCACTAATTCTATGGCTGCTTTCGCTTCTGCACTAGTATCGGCAGGCTCCATAACACTGATGCGTTGTTGGTTATAGAAGTCGACCATTTCAGGGTTGATAGTACCACAGTAAAGCCATGTCCATAATCCAAATACGACGGAACTAACCACTCCTATTCCTAGTCCTAATAACATTAGTTCTTTAAGCATCACTTTCTGGTCAGGCAGTTGTTTGCGATACTGATATGAAAACCAGAAGATGCCAACGGCCATCGTTATTTCTGTAATAAAGTTTTCCGGCTGACTCATTGCTGTGTTAGCCAACCAATCTCTGACAAACAAAACTACCGACATTGCAATACCAGTGATAAGCCCATCAATCAGATATGCTTTGCGGTAGTTGCCATAAATAGTTGAATTATATCTCCTAAAAAAATTAGCCATTCTTACTTAGAAAACGCAAAGATACTAAAAAAATTGCATTTTATATAAGAATATTCCTAAAATCATATTCTGTATCGACCTTATTTAGGATTTCTTTCCTTCTTAATAATTCATTTTCAGTAAATTCCGTTATCATAAGTTGATTTAAGGAGTCAAGCATCCGTTGTGGATTATCTTCAACCACACATGCTTCTTTTAAATGTGTCCCACTTACCATAGTGGAATTTACTAAGCAGAAACGTCCTTCATATAGAGCATTTATAAGTTTCAATTTCACTCCAGTCGGCTGGTCTGTAACCAGTACATTCACTTGGGCGTTGGCCAGTAATTCGTGCATTCTCTCTTCCGACGGATTAGCGACCAAAGTCACATTTCCAAACTGCTTCAACATCTGTTGCAATTCATCGCTAGGGTCGCGTCCTGCTATAATAAATGGATATTTCGTATTCGGAATTAGGTTTTGTGCCATAAACACAACTGCCCTCACATTTTCAGCTACGGACAAGTTCCCCTGGTACAGGATGTACTCACCCTTGCCAAGAAAAGAGGTGATATTATCATGACAATGCGAAGGGGGCAGCACCGACACATTGTGGCAGCCAATTTTCCTAAAATGAGCTGCATCTGACTCCGATATGGCCAGTATACCCGAAGCCCGAGTAATGATCTGCTCATAATGCTTCAACTTTCTCGATTCGACTAAGAAAAAGACTTTTTTCCATAGGCTCTTTTCCGATCGAGCTAGTGCCAAATAGTAATCGTGCTCTACATTGTGCGTTCTTACTATTATTTTTCGGTCACCATCTGCCAGTTGCTCTAGAATAAAGCAACCATGAAGTCCTTCTATAAGAATTGGAAAATCGTCTTGTTTTAATCTATCAATCAGCTGTCTAGAATTACGTGAGGCAACAATATAAGGCCTACGTTCAAATTGATGACGTAATCCCACCTCTCGTGGGTAATAATTAACCTCTTCACATATTTCATTTAAAACTAATGCCTCATCGCGTCCATAGGTATAGCAATGGAGGTGTATCTTATACCCTGCTTTTGCCAATGTCTTAATGCGGTAATATACGTCAATCACACCGCCATAATCAGCCGGCCATGGAACATTAAATGATACAATGTGAAGATGCATAATATGAAAAATTTGCACTTCTTCAGTCTACCTCAATCTGTAGGCCGTCGTATGCAAGGTGGACATTCTCAGGCAATTCTTTCTCAGTGACAGCGTATAGCCCCATTTCATGGCTCACATGGGTCAAATAGGCCATGCGGGGTTTCACTCTTTCGATTATTTCTATAGCTTCAGGCAGGCAGAAATGGGAGAAATGCTTTTGTTTTCTCAACGCATTCAGCACCAGAGTATCTACTTTTTTTATTTTATTTAACTCAGTATCTGATATGAAGTTAGCATCTGTTATATAGGCTAATTGATTAATCCGAAAACCCAACACTGGTAAATCCTTGTGCATGGCTTTAATAGGAATTACCTCTTCCCCTGCGGATACTAAGACTGGTTCGTCGCCAGAAATCTCATGTATATTTGCTTCGGGCAGCCCTGGAAACTCATGCGGGGAAAAAATATAATGGTAGTCTCGTTCAATTGCCAAACGGGCTTCATGGTTGCAGTAGATGTCCATCTTTTGCCTCTGAGTCCAGTTGAAGGGACGTATATCATCCAATCCCCCAACATGGTCTCGGTGTGCATGCGTGATGAGAATGCTGTCCAAGTGAGTGACTTGGGCTCTCAGCATCTGTTCTCTAAAGTCTGGTCCAATGTCGATTAGTATGTTCTTTCCCTTTTCAGTTTCAATCAGTGCAGAGGTTCGCAAATGTTTGTCATGTGGATCCTGCGAATGGCAAACATGACAAGTACAAGCTATAACGGGCACTCCTTGCGAAGTACCCGTTCCTAAAAAAGTAAGTCTCATTATTCGTTTTTAACAGTCAGTTTAAATCCTACTCCATGCACGTTCACTATCTGGACTTGCGGGTCAAGTTTAAGATATTTACGCAGTTTGGTAATATAAACATCCATACTTCGCGCAGCAAAATAACTGTCGTCTTTCCAAATTTTTTGCAATGTACTGGTACGGTCGACTAGCTGGTTGAAGTTCATAGCAAACATGCGCAGCAGCTCACACTCTTTCATGGTCAGTCGCTGCACATTGTCACCACAAGTGAGTGTCTGATGGCTATAGTCGAACACAAAATTACCGATGTGGAAAATATTCTTATCAGGTTTCCCGTCGTCGAAAGAGCGGCGGATTGTTGCGTTCACTCTGGCCAGCAATTCTTCCATACTGAAAGGCTTGGTCACATAGTCGTCTGCCCCAATCTCAAATCCTTTCAATTTGTCTGCCTCCAGATTCTTTGCCGTTAAGAAAATGATAGGTATGCGTTTATCCACTTTTCGTATTTCCTTTGCAACAGTGAAGCCGTCTTTAATAGGCATCATAATGTCAAGGATGCAAGCGTCGACATCGTCGTTTTGATAAATCTCAATGGCGGCCTGTCCGTCAACAGCCAAAAAAACGGTATACCCTTTTTGAGTCAAATAAGCCTTCAAAATGGTTCCCAAGTTGGGGTCATCTTCTGCAACAAGCAGATTAATACCTAAATTCATATCCTTTAAGATTTTTCTTCAACAATTTTAATACTTTCGATAAGGTCTCCTGCTTCAATCTTGTCAATCACGTCAACCCCTTCTGTCACCTTGCCAAAGCAGGTGTGACGGCCGTCCAAATGCCGAGTGTTTTCTCTATTGTGGCAGATAAAGAATTGGCTTCCGCCAGTGTCCTTACCCGCATGTGCCATAGATAGCACACCTCTGTCATGATACTGTTTCTCGGCATCGGTCTCACATTTAATGTGCCAACCCGGTCCGCCGGTGCCCACACGGGGATCGCGTGGGTTGCGACTGTAGGGGCATCCTCCTTGGATAACAAAACCAGGAATCACTCTGTGAAATCGCAGACCGTCATAAAAACCCGACTTTGCTAACTTCACAAAATTATCCACAGTTCCGGGAACTTCCTTTTCGTACAGCTCCGCCGACATTATACCTTTGGGTGTTGTTATTATAGCTCTCATATCAATTATTCAGTACTCTATTAATTCAGTATTCTATTAACTTAAAAAATTGCAAAATATTGTGATGTCTAAGTATTTTTTTTAAAACTTCGAGGCGCTGGTGAAAACTCTATTCCAACGAGGTTTTTTGTGGTCTTTGTCCCATGAGAACATTACCAAACTAGCCTTTCCAACAATATGGTTCTCAGGCACAAATCCCCAATAGCGACTGTCGGCTGAGTTGTGTCGATTATCCCCCATCATCCAATAGTAGTCCATTTTGGGGGTATAGGTGGTAGTCTCTTTGCCATTAATGAAAATCTTTCCGTTTCTAACCTCCAACTCATTGTTCTCAAACACTTTAATCACTCGCTCATAAAGAGGTAGATTCTCCAAGGTCAAATTGAGAGTTTCGCCTTTGGCCGGAATGTGTACGGGTCCATAATTATCTGCACTCCATGTGTTTTCCTCAGTATAAGGGAATAGGTCTCTCTCCCATTCGCCTGCCGGGTAAACCACTTTTTCCACTGAAGCAACATAGTCTCTCGATCTCAGTTCTTGCGCTTTAAGTTCTGTCAGTGGCAGTTCGTATGCGTCATTACCGTTGTACAGGCCATATAGTGCACCTTCATAATCCTCATAGCTTACACCTTCTTCGTCCAGTATCTTATGATAGTTTAGACCTGGCATCGAAAATTTTACTGCATACGTCACCTGGCTTTCTGTCGGATTGGGAAGTCTATTGCCATTGATATACACTGCCTGGTCCTTTATCTCCAAATCCTCACCAGGCAAACCAATGCAACGTTTGATAAAGTGTTCACGTTTGTCCACCGGACGTACCCGAATTTTATTTTTCACCATCCTGTCTCTCACATACATTTGGTCTGCATTTAGCACGTTTTCCCTTCCCATTTCACGCACCAAGGAATGGTAACTTCTATTGCTGTTCCAGGCAGTACAGACCGTATCGCCGTCAGGAAAGTTGAACACTACTGCGTCAAAACGTTTCACCTTTCCTAAACCCGGATAACGGTGGTAAGGACGTTCTATCCATTTCACATACGACTCCACCTGACCGTTAGTCAGAGGCACCACGTTGTGCATCAGGGGTAGCGAAAGAGGTGTCATTGACATGCGAGGACCGTATGCAACCTTAGACACAAGCAAATAATCTCCCGTAAGCAACGATTTCTCCATGGAACTGGATGGGATATTATAAAATTCCAGCACCATGCCTCTGATAATTACCGCTGCCACAATGGCAAACACAATGGCATCTAGCCAGTCGCGTAACTCGCTCACTTTGTGGGGCGGTTCTTTTGTGGGGTCGTGATATTCCCATTTATTCAGTCCGACCAACGGCAGATAAAACCATGGGAAAATAACCGAGAACGTCTGCTCCCAAAAGCTGTAGCGGTGGAACACCTTAGCGGTTTCCACCACCATAAGCAGAAATGTAAAAATATTGATTGCAGGAATCAAAAAATAAATATACCATTTCCAACTCTTGCCACAAATCTTAATCCAAACCACTATATTATAAATGGGGATAAGTGCTTTCCACGGTTCCACCCCTGCCTTTTTAAATACAAACCACAGGCCGAAAATACAGCCTATAAAGTAGAGAATCAGTAAGATGTCGTATATCATTCTTTATATAAATTTGCCTTTATAACGTCTTTTTTGTTAAATTATTGCGTCGATTCTTTCTTTCAGTAACTTTTTCTCGCTTTCCCAGTTTAATTCTTTCCGTGCCTTGACAAAACGCTGCTCCCTCTCTTTTCTGGGCAAAGTGTTCCAATATAATATAGTATTATCTATTGCTTTTGCCAGTCTTGTTACATAATCTTGATATGCCGCTCCTGTTTTTTCTTTCGGACACGGTCCAACGGTGGTACCAGTACGGTAAGTATTTATCACTCTTGAAATCTCATAAAAATCTGTAGCCAATATAGGCACTCCTGCATGGGCAAAGTCAGCAATTCGATTGGGCAAGGAGTAACGATAGTTCAGCCCCATGTCCTCCAATAGGCACACGCCCAAGTCTGCCTTCTGTGTGAGTGTGTGCAGCTCTTCCGGCCTTACCCTTCCCATGAAGGCTATCCGCTCTCGCCAAGTTCTTGAATTCGAATATGATTCCAAAGCATCCTTTTGGTCGCCGTCTCCGGCCACCACCAATCGGCAGTCTGGCAAAAATTCCATCGCGTCAATTAGTTCCCGCACCCCACGCCCAACATTCACAGCCCCCTGATATAGAATCACCCACGGCTTTCCGTGAGGAGCAATTGCGTAATTCTCTTCGGGCTTCCAGTCGGGCAGATTGCGAACCACCGTCATGTTTACGCCGTAGCGCCTTTCATACTCCTTGGCCACGCTCTCACACACCGTAAAGGCCGCATCCACCTGCGGAAGACAATGTCTTTCAACCCATTGCCATACGCGCCTCACTCGCGGTTTGCCCACCAGTTCGGGCACCTCGGGAAACAACTCATGAGCGTCAAAAATCAGTCTCTTCTTCCGCAGGCGCGCTGTCCAGCAGCATGCCAGTAGCGTGTCGCTGTCGTTGGCGTAGAAGGCATCGGCGCGAGCAAATAGCAAATGCAGCATCAGCCGTATATTGTACTCAGCATAGAAGAGTGCCGACCGCCTGAACAACAATCGCATCCGGCGGGTGTCATATTCCCTATGTCCCAAGCTGAGACTCTCGGGCAGCCGCCTCCCCACCAACGTGACCCCGTAGCCTGCTTCTACCAAAGCCATGCAGCTTCGGTGAACCCGTTGGTCGGTCACAAGGTCGTTAGTCACGGCCACCACTATGTTTTTCTTTTTCATCTTTTGTCCATAACGCCCTTTTCTGCAAAAAATTGCCCACTCCTTTTTTTCTTCACTCCCTCGGCTGTTTCCCATCTGGTTCACAACCATTTGCAATACCGACACCAATTTCCCTACCCACTTGCAGCTCATTCCATCTACTCAGTCCCCCCCCTATCCATTCAGCCCAATTTTCAAACTCCAGCTAACATCTCGTATTGCCGACCGAAGACTCCTTTTGTATGTCTACTTAGGAGCTGCTATCCATCTTACGCTCCATAGGCTATTACCTGTCCACCGGGAGAGGAAAAGTAGTTTGCCTCTGCCGAAAGTAAAGCCGAATTGTCATGAATTGGCCACGGGGATGACCGATGGTAAATTTGTGACAATTTGCAGTATAGGAGTTTTTTTGTGTGCGGCAAACGCTTATGTGGGGATTTTTGCGTACATTTGCAGCCTCAAAATAAAAGCATGGTCACCTATTTTGCAGACGTCATATTGCCCCTCCATATCCACGGCACCTATACCTACCGCGTACCTCAGGAGTACAACGATGCCGTCCGTGTGGGACAGCGAGTGGTGGTGCAGTTTGGCCCTAAAAGGCTCTACTCTGCCGTGGTGCGCCGCATCCATGAGGACGCCCCGCACTATAGGGTGAAGTACATTATGGCCATTCTGGATACCGAACCCCTGGTCAGCGAGTCTCTCTTCCGCTTTTGGGAGTGGATTGCGGACTACTATATGTGCTACGTGGGCGACGTAATGGCCATTGCGCTTCCATCGGCCTTTCGGCTGGCCAGCGAGTCTTCTGTATCCATCCACCCCGATTTCAGCGGCGAACTTTCAAACCTGACGGACAATGAGCTGCGCGTGGTGCGCCTGCTGACCGACCACCCTGTGATGACCGTGGACGACATTAGCCGTGCCATAGGGGTTCAGAAGATGATGCCCCTACTGAACACCATGATTGAGCGCGAGATAATCGTAATGGACGAGGAGCTGCACCAGCGTTTTACCCCCCGAAAGTCAGCCTATATCATCCTCTCCGAAGACTATTCCCGCCAGGACAGTCTGAAATCACTTTTCGACTCACTCGAAAAGAAAAAAAACACACAAAAACAGGTCGACCTACTGCTCAAGTTTATGCAGATGAGCCAGTTGGGCAAGCAGCCCGTCCCTCGACGTCAACTTCTCGACACTTCCGATGGCAAACCCGTTTCCGAGTCTGCACTCAAGACACTCATACGCAACGGTGTGCTGCTGCAGGAGGAAAAAGCAGAGTCCCGTCTGGAAGACGGCTGTGCCACCCTTTCACCCGAAAGCATCCAACTCAACGACGAACAACAGGCAGCTTTCGACTATCTCCGCCACTGCCAAAAGCCTGTGGCACTGCTGCACGGCGTTACCTCTTCAGGCAAGACCGAGGTTTATATCAAGCTCATCCACGAGGTTGTCCAGCAAGGCAAGCAGGTGCTCTTCCTGCTGCCCGAGATCGCCCTTACCGCGCAAATTATCAACCGTTTGCGCAAGTATTTCGGCGACCGGGTGGGGGTCTATCACTCTCGCTTTAGCGCCTCACAGCGGGCCGAAGTGTGGAATCGCACTATGGATCCCGACGACAACCGCCGTTTCCAAGTCCTGTTGGGTGCCCGCAGCGCTCTCTTCCTTCCTTTCCACAACCTTGGCCTCGTCATCGTCGACGAAGAGCACGACAGCAGTTTCAAACAGTACGACCCCGCTCCACGTTACCATGGGCGCGACGCCGCCATCTATCTGGCCCACCTTTGGGGTGCCCAGACCGTCCTCGGTTCCGCCACACCTTCCCTCGAAAGCTATTTCAACGCCCAGCAGGGCAAATACGGATTTTGCGAGATGAAGAAACGCTACGGGGGACTGCGGCTCCCCGAAGTGCTCTGTGCCGACATGAAAGAAGAGTCCAACCGCATCCGTCGCCAGATAGGGGCTCAGGCAGCAGGTTCAGTCCATTTTTCCAAGTTTCTCCTCGACAACATTCAGGAGGCTCTCGACAACCACGAGCAGGTCATCCTCTTCCAAAACAGGCGAGGCTTCTCCCTGCGCATCGAGTGCGACGACTGCCACTGGACCCCCCAGTGCCAGCACTGCGACGTGTCGCTTGTCTACCACAAGGCCACCAACAGCATGCGATGCCACTATTGTGGCTACTCCATACCACTCCCCTCCGAATGCCCCGCCTGCCATGGTCACCACCTCACCATGAAGGGCTTCGGCACCGAACGCATCGAAGACGACCTCTCCATCCTCTTTCCCGACGCCAAAGTGGCGCGTATGGACCTCGACAGCACTGCACAGAAAAACCGCTACCTAGAAATCATCAACGATTTTCAGGACCGCCGTATCGACATTCTCGTGGGCACCCAGATGGTTACCAAAGGCCTCGACTTCGACAACGTCAGCGTGGTGGGCATCGTCAGCGCCGACAATCTCATCTATTTCCCCGACTTCCGCGCCTTCGAGCGGGCCTTCCAGCAAATGACCCAGGTGAGCGGCCGCGCCGGCCGCCATGGCCATCAGGGCAAAGTCATCATCCAAACCTACAATCCCTACCATCAGGCCATCCGCAACGTCATCGACAACGACTACCAGGAGATGTACCACAGCCAAATCAACGAGCGCCGTGTCTTCCGCTACCCCCCGTTCTACCGCCTCATCGACATCACCCTCAAACACCGCGAAAGCGAACTCCTCAACGATGCCGCCGCGCGCTATGCCGCCATGCTCCGCGAAGTATTCGGCACCCGCGTCATCGGCCCAGAATATCCCAACGTATCACGCATCCGCGGACTCTTTATCAAAAAAATCATGCTCCGTTTCGAGCGTTCCGAAGCCATTGCCGAAGCCAAAAAAATCATCCTAGACATTTCCGATAGGCTCAAGACCGACAAGCGCCTCTCCTCGCTTCAAATCCATTTCGACGTAGACCCTCAGTAGCCTTCCCATGCCTTTTCTCGTCTTAAAATGAGAAAAGCAGTCAAATTCTGTCGTTTTCGATTTTTTTTCGTATTTTTGCAAACTTAAATAGTAAGCAATAATATGGGAAGAATCCTTGCAATTGACTATGGCATAAAGCGTACTGGAATTGCCGTCACCGACCCCGACCGCATCATTGCCACGGGGCTGACCACCGTGGCCACCCCTACTCTACTCCAATTCCTGCAAGACTACTGTGCCAAAGAAACCGTCGACATCTTTCTCGTCGGCGAGGCCAAACACCTCGACAATACCCCTTCTGAGTCAATGCGGTACATCGAGCCCTTCGTCCAGAAACTGGCACAGACTTTCCCCGACAAAAAAATCGCCCGCATCGACGAGCGCTTCACCTCCAAAATGGCCTTCCAAGCCATGATAGACGGTGGCCTGAAGAAGAAACAACGCCAAAACAAGGGCATGATAGACCAGGTGTCGGCCACCATCATGCTGCAAAACTACATGGACAGCGCCCAGTACCAACAGCAACGCTAGCCCTCCCCCTTCCCTTTGGCACAATATTTGTTAAAGAAAAAAGAAATACAACAGAAATGATATACCCCATTATCGGCCTCGGCCACCCCACCCTGCGCAAAGTAGCGCAACCCATTGACAAAGATTACCCCGAACTGGGAAAACTCATTGCCGACATGTACGAGACCATGTACAACGCCGACGGCGTAGGCCTTGCCGCTCCCCAAATCGACCTCTCCATCCGCCTTGTGGTCATCGGCTTCCGTCCCTACGACGAGAAAACCGACACCTACGGCCCTGTCGCCGAGGAGCACACCCTCATCAACCCCGAAATCCTAGAATTCATAGGCGAGAAACAGTATTTCAACGAGGGCTGCCTCTCCGTTCCCGACATCCACGAGGACGTCCTGCGCACCGAAGGCATCCGCCTCCGCTGGTACGACCCCGACTGGCAGCTTCACGAGGAGGAAATCCACGGCCTTTTTGCCCGTGTGGCACAGCACGAAATCGACCACCTCGAAGGCAAAGTCTTCACCGACCGCCTCTCCCCCCTCCGCCGCACCATGCTCAAACGCAAAATAAGCGACGTGGTCAACGGCCGTGTCCGCACCCACTACCGCATGAAAACCACTAAAAAATAATAGCATTACCCAAATGAAAAGAACACTCCTCCTTTTTGCTGCCACGGCCCTTCTCGTGGCCTGCGGCCCCAGCCGCGAAGAACGCGTCGACCAAATCGAAGACTTCGAAGACTCTGTCTTCGAAAACGCCATCGGAGCCGACCCTGCCACTGCCGACCAACTCACCGACCTCTACGTGGCCTTTGCCGACAAATACCCCACCGACTCCCTCACCCCCCAGTACCTAATGAAGGCCGCCGAAATCCAAAGCAACGTCATCCACACCGATCGTGCCATTCAGCTTTTCGACCGTGTCATCAACGACTACTCCTACTTCTCCGAGGTTCCCATGTGCTATTTCCTCAAAGGCAATGCCTACGACCTCAACTGCCAATACGAAGAGGCCAAGGCCGCCTATCAGGAGTTTGTCGATAAATTCCCCAACCACTTTATGGCTGCCGACACCCGCAAGCTCATACCCCTCGTAGGCATGTCGCCCGAAGAGATTTTCGAGTACAACCTCGCGCGCGCCAACGACTCTCTCTTGGCCAACAGCCAAACCGTCGACGTGCAATAATCGAGCCACGATGGACCTCATCAACATCCTCCCCGACAGCGTTGCCAATCAGATTGCGGCCGGCGAAGTAGTCGACCGTCCCGCTTCGGCTGTCAAGGAGCTGTTGGAAAACGCCCTCGATGCCGGAGCCACCAAAATCCAACTCATCGTCAAGGACGCCGGCCGAACCCTCATACAAGTCATCGACAACGGATGCGGCATGAGCGACAGCGATGCCCGTGTCTGTTTCGAGCGCCACGCCACATCCAAAATCCACAAGGCCGACGACCTTTTCGACATCCACACCATGGGCTTCCGGGGCGAAGCCCTGGCCTCCATTGCCGCCATCGCTCAGGTCGAACTCAAAACCAAGCTGCATCAAAGCGAACTGGGCACCCAGGTCCTCATCGAAGGCTCTCAGATCCAAGAACAGATTTCATGTGCCTGCCCCAACGGCACTTCCATCGCCGTAAAGAATCTTTTCTTCAACGTCCCCGCTCGACGCAACTTCCTCAAAAAAGACAGCATAGAGCTCAGCCATATCGAGGAAGTCTTCAAACGTGTGGCCCTCATCAACTATGGCATCGATTACACCTTCTACAGCAACGGCAAACTGCTCTACGACCTCCATGCGGGCAATTTTGCCGAACGTATCAGCCAAATATTCGGCACCAACTATCGCGAGCGCCTCTACCCCATTGACGAAACCACCGACATAGTCACCCTATACGGCTACGTGTCCAAACCCGAATTCGCCCGCAAATCGCGGGGCGAACAATACCTCTTTGTCAACCACCGTTTCATCAAGCATCCCGCCCTAAGTGCCGCCATCGAAAAAGCCTACTCCGACGTCATCCCCGAACGCTACTACCCCAGCTACTTCCTCCACCTCCAAGTAGACCCCTCCCGCATCGACATCAACATACATCCCACCAAGACCGAGGTGAAATTCGTCGACGAACACACCCTTTTCGCCATCCTCCGAGCCGCCACCAAAAAGGCCATTGGCCAGTTTGGCATTGGCAACGAGCTGCAGTTCAACCCTATCGAAGAGGTCGACTTTCTTCCCGCACCCAAAGGCTACGTGCCCAAGGAACCTAAGGTAAGCTACAACCCCGACTACAACCCCTTCACCAACCCATTTCCTTCAAGTCGCACTTCATCCAACAGCAGCCATACGCCTAATTTCGAAAGCGATACGCCCAAGTCCTCAAAATGGACTTCCTTTTTCGACCTCGACGACAAGACCCACAATTCCCCCGCCGACGTCAGCGCTCCCGCTCCCCAGTCGCAACAACAACAGCTCCAAGCTCCCAGCATTGCCGTCACCGAGACTCCCTGCATGCAGCTCCAGCAGCGCTTTATCGTCAGCACCCTCCCCTCCGGGCTCCTCCTCATCGACCAGCAGGCAGCCCACGAGCGGGTACTCTACGAGCGCCTCATCAACCGTCAGCAGGCCCCCTCTGCCCAACAGCTTCTCTTCCCTGTCAACTGCCAGTTCTCTCCTGCCGACGCCGACATTTTCAACGAGCTGATTCCCGACCTCAGGGAACACGGCTTCGAAATAGCACCCCTCGGCCAAACCACCTTTGTGGTAACCGCCACTCCGCCCGACATCGTCGAGGCCGATCTACAACAATTCTTCGACCAAATAATCGTAGAACACAAAGGTGCCATGATACAAAAATTCACCGACCGCCGTCTCAGTCTCTGCCGCTCCATGGCACGGCAGATGGCCATCCGCCCCGGCATCTCCCTCAAACAGGAGGAAATGCAGCAACTCATTGCCGACCTCTTCTGCTGCCAAGTGCCCGGCGTCAGTCCCTCTGGCCGCAAGACCATGGCAGTGCTCAATCCCGAAACACTTCTTAACTAATACATTTATATTTCATTATGACAGACTACGCACCCAAAGGTTTCTCCATGCTGCCCCCGGTAGTGAAGAATCTTCTCATCATCAACGTCATCGTCTTTCTGGCCACGATGGTGCTGGAACGAGCCGGCTACTACAACATCACCAACATGCTGGCCCTCAACGCCATCCCCACCGGCCGTTTCCGCATCTGGCAACTATTCACCTACATGTTCATGCACGGCAGCTTCAGCCATCTGTTTTTCAACATGTTTGCCCTCTGGATGTTCGGCTATATTCTAGAAAACTTCTGGGGTTCGAGGCGCTTTCTGTTCTACTACCTCGTCTGCGGCATAGGCGCCGGCCTCTGCAACATACTCGTCCCCGGCTGGGGACTCACCGTGGGCGCTTCGGGCGCTGTCTACGGCGTCCTCCTGGCCTTCGGCATGATGTTTCCAGAAGAGCGCATCTATCTCTACTTCCTCATGCCCATCAAAGCCAAGTGGTTCGTCATAGGCTATGCCGCCATCGAGCTCCTCGAGGGCATCTTTGTTTCCGACGGCATCGCCCATTTTGCCCACCTCGGCGGCATGCTCTTCGGCCTCCTGCTCATCCTCTACTGGCGCAAGCATCCCTTCTCCAAATTCTAAGCCACCCCTTACAACCCATCGGTATAAAAAACAGGGGGCTGCCAATCGGCAGTCCCCTTTCTGTGATATACACTTATGAAAAAAAACCTTCTGTTAATAGCTATTTTATCAGCCCTAAACGCTCGGCCGCCTGCTTTACAGTTTCGTTCTGGTAGTCCACAAGCTCCTGCGGGGCAATCACATCCACACAATCCATAATGGCGTTGAGCGAATGCTTCAGCTCTTCGTTTATCTTCAACATCATGTGCACGTCCAATACTTCCTCGCCATTGACCGTGATGAACTTCGAACGCTGCGAAGCATGCATCGGGTTGGTGCTGAAGTACATCTTTCCCCAACCCCTAATGCGCAGGTGCACGTCGCAGCACTCTCCACCGGGGTCGAACACGCCAACGAAATCATCAAAATACTCGTCGGGATTGAACGGATAGTTTATATAGGGGTCGTAGCCGTTATTGAGCCCGTAAATGCGGTCCAAAGGCACAGGCTGGATTTTGTCAGGATTCTCAGTGGTGACCCCCAACACGTACCAGCGGTTATAAAACTGTTTCAGGAAAAAGGGGTGATAGTTCATAATAACATCCTCCTGACCTACACGGACCAGCATCCACATCGATTTCTTCTCATCGATGGCCTCCAGCAGCTGGCGGAAATATTCGAAGCATTCCCGCATCCTCACACCGCCTTGGAATCCATGCACGTCGCATCTGAAAGCCGGCTTGGCGTCAAAGTTGCCTAGCCACCGTTTCATCCCATTGATCGTCTTCTTTATCCAGGGAGTCATGTCGGGATCCACCGTCGCGTCGAAGCTACTAAGAAACAGCTGCACATAGCGCATCTGGTTATGCGTCAGCGGAATCTTTGAAATACTATACGACGGGTCCTTATACCTATAGGCCGAATAGACGCGCTTGTCGCCCTTGCGGTCGGGACGCACTACGCGGTACGTTTCTATCTCAGCCCCATAACCTTCCGGACTCTTCATAAACGCAATGTCCGAATAGAGCTGCCGTTCGCTTACCTTGTGCGGGTGTTCTGTTTTCTGCAGTCTGATGTTCACCGTCTCCAGCAACTCCTTCAGGGTATATTCCGCATTGGTGTCCCTGAAACAATTGTCTAGGATATGATAGCGTAGCTGTGCTTTATTTTGTGTTGACATTTCCTTATATTTTGTGCAAAAATACTGATATATTTTCATTTACCAACATTTTTTTTATTTTCTGAAGAAAAAAAACACCTCAAATACCCAACAAGGTAACAAATTCACCGATTTCTTTTTTTGAAAATTTTTCCCTCCGCACCATTTCGGACGACAAAAAACAATTTTCGCCCACCTTAAATTCATTTTTTCCAACCTTTCGGCATCTCCTTTCCCATTCTTCCGCCCCCGTCAGAGTCGCCCTTCCTTCGCCTTTTTGTTTTTATTTAGTTTGCATTTTATTTGTATTTAGTTTATCAATGAAAAACAAAATGCAAATAAAAAACAAATGAAATACAATCTATCAACACGCCCCAGGGCGGTGCTTCCTCCCGTCCGCGGCATTCAGTGCCGACGGGGCATGGCTCGGCACCCATGCCTTAAAAGGAGTGATTTTTAACTTTAAAAAACTGTCTATTCCATAAAAAAAGCGTATTTTTGCAATCTCATTAAAAGGCATCGCCCCGTCCTGTCTTTGCCGCCCCGGCGGCATCCGACAGCGTTAGAGGCAGCCTCTGAAAAATGGCAAAAACATCGGACAGACTTCGTTTCTATCCCTCGAAATAACAGTTAATAATGAATATCGCAGAATCCTACCAACTACCTGAAGGTACTATTGTGAACCTGGTTGAAAACAACGGCCTCTACAACCTCACCAACGCCGACGGTGCCGAGCTGTTCAACCACTGGTATGAAAAAATCGCCACCGTCAACCCCGAAGGTAAGCCTCTGGCCTTCCAAGGCCTCGACGACGGAATATGGTACAGCCTCAACATCCACGACCGCACCATCGCTTTCGACCACTACGACAACGAAGACCGCCTCTCGCCTGAGGTGACCAAAGTCTTCTGGCACGGCGCCTACAACATCTTCCTCAACGGCCATCCCCTCCTTCCCGAGTGGCATCAGTCCATTATGTGCCTGCGCCTGCAACCCGACTATATCAAGTTCTACCTCGACATCCTCAACCCCACCGAAATCACCCGCGACTCTACCTGCTACCTTATCCGCCAGGGACAGTTGCTCCCCTTCACCGACTTCTACCGCATCGAGCCCGACCGTTTCGGCCGCGACTTCCTCAAGGCCTTCCGCAAAAGCGACGACCGCTGCGTACTCATACGCAACGGCAAAACCCTCTGGGACCCCGACCAGCTTGCCTTTGCCGACGTCCTCGCCATCAAGCGCACCTCCTTCGACGGCTCCAACTTCAACTTCATCGCCCATTTGGGCGGGCACAAATATGCCTTCTGCAACTCTGAGTATCTCGACTACCCCAAAGAGTGGCATGCCCAAATCCAGAGCGGCGCCATTCCCGTCCTCGCCTCCGGCGAACTGCTCGACCCTAAGAACGAAGAGGAAAAATTCCTGGTGTGCAAACTGGACAAAGGCGCCTACATGCTTGTCTGCCGCACCAAAGACCTCCGCGTGGCCGTCGACCGCTGCGACAGCTATCAGATTCAGAACGAGCTGGCCGTCTTCCACAACGACGACAAAACCCCCGCCACCGGCATCGTCTTCACCAACGGTCTGAAAATAGAGCTGAACGACACTTTCCAGTACCTCATCAGCGGCAAAAGCGCCATCTACACCGACCACTGGGACACCCTCACCGACGAGCAGGTGCAAACCCTCGCCAACGAAATCCTGGTCGACAACAGCGAAGACTTCTACATCTCCGAGTTCCTCGACTTCGTGGGTCCCAACGTGCTCCTGCGCGACAGCCAACGTGGTTTCAACATCATCGGCTACGGCCTTCCGCTGAACGACGACACTTGGTTTGAAAAGGCTCAAATTGTCGGTTCCCATATCCTCCTCTGCAACCAAGGCAAAATCAAGTGGATGAATGAAGAGCTCCGTGTGGGCACCGGCTGGTTCGGTGTCATCCGCCTCTCGCCCCACTGCTCTATCAAATACGTCGACGGCCAGTACAAGAAGGTCGTCACCGGCTCCGCCGTCAAAGGCCGGAAATACTCCGCCGACCCCGACGGCAGCAACGGCTACCAGATTGGCTCTGGCGAATATATCGAGGTGGACCGCCCTTACGGCCATTTCTTTTTCAAGATAGTCTTCGGCAACGAGCTGGAACTCATCAGTATGGATGCCCGCGAGCCGCATATCAAACTCCCGGCCGCCGTTTTCTACAACTGGAAAGAATACTCGGTCCGCTACATCGGTACCGACGCCTTCCGCTACAACGGTGCCCTCCAAAGCGTCGCCCTGCCCGACACCATAGTTGAAATAAAGGAAGGTGCCCTCGAAAGCTGCTACGGCCTGCAAATCATCTACCCCGAATAGTCCCGCCGCCCCCCGCACTGCTTATGGGGGGCAGAACGGACCCAGCCCTAACAGACAAGGCCGCGCTCAAGCGCGGCCTTGTCTGTTTCAATATCTTCCCGGCACAGCTTGCATCGCATCGCGGGCCAGGGGACGGCGGCGGGCTATTCTTCTACCTTTATCCCATTCTTCTTGCAGCCGTTAATCAGGTGTTTCTTGTGCACGTCCACCAATTCCTCCGGCCCTATCACCTCCAGCATACCAGAGTAGCTCATGAGCAGGTTCTCCAGCTCGATATTATGCTTCACGCTCAAGTGCACCTCTAGCGCTTTCTCGCCGTTCACCACGGTCCAGTGACTGCGCTGCGAACCGTGGATGGGGTTAAACTCTAGGTGTTTGGCCAGCCAGCCGTAAAATCTCAAGTGCACGTCCAGCACAGGCGTGTCGGGGTTGTACACTCCCACTATGTCCTCGAAATACTCATTGGGGTTGAAGGGATACATGTAGTAGGGCACGCTGGCGTATTCGATGCTCTGCACCAGGTCGATGGGCAGAACCACTATGCTGCTCCGGTTGTCCTCCATCACCCCCAGCATATACCAGCGGCGGTTGTACTGCCGCATGAACACCGGATGGAAAACTCCCACAACCTGTCCGAAGACCGTCGTGTCCACTTTGATATTGAGGCTGTGGTGGTCAATAATGGCCATGAAGGCCTTCTCGAAAGTCTGCACCCACTCCTTTGCCTTCACCCCTCCGATGTAAGGGTTGATGTCCATCATTACACAATTGTCCTGCATGAGGCCGTCGTTATATTCCATTAGTTTGTCGTAGTGGCTTGTCAGCCAGTCCTGCAGGGGAGTGCCGTTGAAGTTGAGCATACCTTGTATGATGGCGCGGAAGAAACGCAGTTGCAGTTCGGGCAGCTGCAGCTGTTGAATGCTGTAGTTGGGGTCGGGATAGCGGTAGGCCACATACGACCGGTTGCGCCCCTTCTCGTCGTTCCGCACAATGCGGTAGGTTTCCAGCTTGGCTCCGTAGCCCTCTTCACTTTGAAAGTATGAAATATCGTTGTACAGCTGGCGCTCGCTCACCGGACGCTGTCCCAGCTCGGCCAGTGAGCGGTTCACCGTTTTCAGTAGGTCGTCCAACGTATATTCGTGCATTGTGTCCCGTAGGCAGTGGTCCAGTATACAATGGCGTTTGCGTATCTGCTTTTGATTACCCATAATTATTTGTTTTAATATTAATTTTCACAATAACGCAATAATTGAAATATTGTTGTGGTTTTTTCAATTTATTATACCTTCGTTTTACTTTTTGCAATTAATTTTCAGATAAAAGGTTATGTATGAATACTATTGGGACGGCTTATTTCTATATTCGCACTAGTGACGATAGGAATGCACTTTCTGTATTCAACTTGAAATCAATTCATCATATTCAAAAGACCAATACACATACCCCCTTCCGGCATGTTAGAAGCTGAAAAAAAAGCCCACGCATGTGGGCTTTTAAAATATAGGTGGTTTGATATATATAGAAAGCGGAAGCCGCCGTGGCGTCAGTAACTAAGGTAGGGGGCACGGTTGGTCTGGCTGGTAACTAAGGTAGGGCGCACTGTTGGTCTGGCTGGGAACGGTCCAACTAAGCAGTCCCAACCTCGACATCTGGCTTACATACTCATTCAGTTTTGAACCTAATGAGCCATTGCTCAGTGAGAAACTGTCGTTAGTATATGGGTAATTGCCCGCCAAATAATCTGGGTCAGGGGTGCCCTTGGCATAAACCCGGCCGCGATGGTAGCACCTGACGATATGTGCGTTGGAGGTCAGCTCGCCACAGATGTCGCCTGTCAGGCCTGAGGTCTCGTTATAGAAGTCGTCGTACACCCCAAAGTAGCAGTTCACCACGTATGAGTCGCCGTCCATGCGCCCCACGATGCCGCCTGCGTAGGCCTCATTGGCCCAGATGGTGTGGCTGTTGGCATCGGGTCTGGCTAAGTCGAAAAGCATTGTGTAGCTGTTGAAGACGGTGCTGTTTTGCAGATGCCCAACAATGCCGCCCACACGGTGGATCGCCGAAGAGTATGCCGCAGCCACCCTGGCACCACAGTGGCAGTTGAGTATGGTCGAATGGCTTTGGTCGAAGGCGATGGCTTCGCCCACAATGCCACCCACGTAGGCTGCCCGACTGGCAGGCATATTCAGGAAATCGACCGTCCCGGTCACCTGGCAGCGGTCGATAGTGGCACGGTTGGCATGGGCACAGAACACTCCGCCTGCCGTGGCGTCCTGCATGTCTACAGTGGCGTTCTCCACATTCAGGTGGCGGACGGTGGCGCCGGGGCCCAAATGGCCGAAGAGGCCTCCAGTGAGGCTCAGGTTATAAAGCGTTCTGCCCTGTCCGTTGAAAGTGCCTGTGAAATTGTTTCGCGCAGTGCCGATGGGCTTGATGACGATGGGCGCATTGTTCGTCAGACTTATCGAGTACTCTAGGACATAGTAGGCGCTGGCGAAGGGTGCTCCGCCGCCGATGGGTTCATAGCCCTTGTCAACCAGGTTCTGCATGCTCACGAAATCGTCCACCGTAGAAATACGGTAGGGATTCCCCTCTACGCCTTTCCCCTTCAGCACCAAGGTGTGAGGGTCGTTGAGTTCCACGCTGATGGGCGCAAGCCAGTTGCGGCCGATGGCACCGCTGGCCGCGGAGGACTGGGTGTGGGAGAATTCATACACCGTCTCACCGTCGTGGTCGCCGTCCATAGCCGCTACTTCAATGGTGAACTTATTATCCGTGTAGCTGTCGGTAGGCGGAAGGATGACGTACACCGTCACAGCGGCAGTGGGGACGAGCGTCAGACGGTCGGTGCCGAAGGAAAGTTCCACCTGTTTGTGCTCGTCGGGCACAGAGGCGCCGCCGGCATACACAAGGGAGGGGTTGCCCGTGCGTACCCCGGTCATGTTGAAGGGGCCGCAAAGGGGGGCATCGTTGTCCCTCACCGTCACCTTGCTTAGGTGCAGGTCGCGGCTGTAGGTATTCTGAAGTGTGATTTTCAGGGCGATGCAGGCATTATAGTAGTTGATAGTGCCCGTGGGCGTGGTGAGGTAGGCCGCCATCACCGTAGGCACTACCTGCCGACCATCGACAACGGTATAGCTTTGAGTGGCGGGCAGCGTGAGGCCCGTGATGGAACCGTCAGAACCGAAGCTGGTCGAGGTGGACGTGATGGAAGCCGGATAGACCGACCAGTAGTTGCTTGCCGACTGCACATTATAAATATAGCAGGTCGACTGTGAGCCCGTTGTCGCTATCTGTACCTCCTTGGCCGTACCGTTAATCACCACCTGGTCGCCGGAGGACCAGTAGGTGACGAGGTCGTCGCCCACATAAGTCTTGGCATGGCCTTGGTAGTTCTCGGCCATCACCCGGAGGGTCACCTCCTCATCTTTGCTGCAAGAGGTGCAAAGCAGCGCTGCGGCCGCAAGCGAAACAAGCGCGCCACTCACGGCCTTATGTTTTAGGTATTGCTTTATGCTGTTCATATCTTAATCTCCAAAGAAACTATAGTCGTTGTTATCGTTTGAAAGGTCGCGGAATTGGTCGTTGCCGAAACGTCCGCTCCCTTGGTTGTCCTCAAGAAAATGGAAGAGGACAATGTCTTCGTCTACGCCATAGACGCTTGCGAAGCCATTCTCCACCTTGAAAGAAACTACCGTCGTCCTAGGTTTGACATATCTTGTTTTCATCTTGTTCAGATTTAATGGTTTATGAAATGAACGGTTACCTCACCACTACTTTCTCAGCATATCCCGTTCCGATGCGCACCAGATAGACCCCCGCGTTCGACAGGGCCACATGTGTGGGAGTGCCTGGGGTGGCCTCAGTGCGGAAGACGCAACGTCCCAGCATGTCGTAGACGGCTATGGGAGCCGCTTCGATTACTGATACGGAAAGGGAGCGCTGGTCGCCGGAAACGCTCACCTTGCTGCCAGAGGCATCGAAGAAGGCAGTGAGGACAGTGTTTCCGGTAACGGTGCAGTAACGGGGGTTGGTGGTGTTGCCGTCGTCCCAGTGCCTGAATGCAGCGGCCGGGGTGGCAGTGAGGCAGACGGTGGATAGATAGGGATAATAGGTAGTGGTGCCTACAGTCCAGCTGTCCTCGCCTTCCACCTGGACGGTGCCGAAGGAGGCGTCGCTGAGTCCCTCGAAGGAGAAGCCTATCGGCTCGAAGTAAGCAGTGTAGGTGGCATCAGATGAGGGAACGATGGTGCGGGTGCTTTCTGTGTTGCCATCTTGCCAGCCTGTGAATTGGAAGCGGGGCATGGCTATGGCAGAAATGGTCACGTTGGAGCCTCCCGCATAAACACCTGAACCCGAAACGGTGCCCCAGTCCTCTTCGTTGGCCAGGACGGTGACTTCAACAGGGTTGGTAATGGTGTTGTCCCGGGTGCGGAAAGAAACGCGAACCCATTCGCTACTGGCCAAGTTGTTGCGATAGCGAGCCTTGACAAAGACATAGTAACGTGTATTGTTGGCTAGGTTGCTCAGCGTGATCGTATTGTTGGTCACGACCTGCTGTTCCATTGCATCGGGCACAATGCCTTGTCCGTAGGCGACCACATAGCTGGTGGGGGACGAAGAGGCAGCCGGGGCATTCCAACTCAACTGTGCACCATTAGCGCTAACATTGTTTACAGCTAAATCTGTAGGTGCTGGCAGATTACTGGATTGACAATGGGCTTTGATACAATATGGATCAGAAGTTCTTGTCACCCAATCACTTTGACTATTTTTATAATTCCAATGTGCTGCAGACGGGCAGGAGCCATCTTTATAACATCTACCCCCGTTTGAACTGGTAAGGGTGATGTACATATTCCAACCGCCATCAGTGTGACGAATGGGTAAAGGAGGAGACAGTGTTATTGAGTCAAATTTGAATATGCCAGCAGAATACGTGAGGGTAGGACTGGTATATGCTGGCGCATATCCATCAAGATGGCCAGGCCATCCGTAATACACTTTTACCACATAGTCACTTGGTGCATTATCATCGGAAGCTATTAAAAAAATAACCTTGTCCAGATAATCAGCGTCGGCTAGCATGGAATAAGGCAGCTGAATACCCCATTCGGGAATATCTGAGTTGGGATAATAATACGAAAAATACGGGTCTCCTTCATTATAGAAGTATTTGTAGGCGGACGAGTTGCCAGTGGTGCTGGTGAAGACGGCAGTATAGATTTGAGTGCCGCCCGTGGCCTTTTGGTAGCGGGGATTGTCACGATTGCCATCGGTCCATTGCAGGAAACGGTATCCAGAATTAGGGGTGGCGGTAAGGATAAAGACACCACTGTAGTTAGGGTAGGTGCCGCCGCCTGTTACCGATACCGACCCCATCGATGGTTGAAGGGAAAGAGCAGTGACAGTGGTAGTTCCATCTTCAGGTTCGATAGTAGCAGCTGGCTCTATGCCGATAACGGCCTGGTTGCTGTAATTGTACTGATTCGAACTCGAAGCACCGGTGCCAGCGTCTAAAGGATTGAGCGCACCGATAGCATAATACGCATTGGCAATTCCTCCCCAACCCCAGTTTACATGGAAATAGTTATTGCTATTATATCCGTCGAGCACAAAGGCATGGCCTCCACCACTCTGGCTTTGACCGGCGTAGAGTACGGGTCTGCCTGCATTCAATTCCATTTTTAACATTTCAATCCATTCGCTGTTGGTGAAATCTGAGGAGTAAACGGCATTGGTGGTATATTTGTAGTGGAAATAGTTCCTAAGAGCCACTTCGGTAGTAGCATAACTCTCTTGGGTTGGATTGTCAAGAAATTGATAATTGCTATACACACATGTTACAGCTCCGCTTCCCCTTGTGCCGTATGACATATTAACCGAAATGCCTACATTGTACATAAGCGATGCCACAGCGTTTATCTCCGTTTCGGTTGAAGAGCTGGTCAGACTGTTTGGCATGTTTTCCCAGTCGAAAACAGTGTCGGCAAAGTTGGAAGAGAGTGTGCGGGAATAGGCTTGATTATCATAATTTTCACTGGCTGCAGATGAATAGGTGTATTCCATGGCACCACGGTTGATTGGCGGCCAGTTCCAATATTTCATGATCTGGGCCATGGCGGTGGCAACACAGCCAGTTGGGGTCTGCCTCGAACCATGCCATGGGCAATAATGGTTGTATCCAGGACTTTGACTCCATGTGGTAGACAGCAAAGGCGGCACCTCGTCGGCCATGTCGGCCGAAGTCTTAGCTCCGCCTTTTTCTAGTTCCTCCCATTTTGCAGTGGTTTGAGGTGAGGGAGCAATGTCGTTCTCGCGATTGAAACGGATTTGGTTGTCATAATCGCGCAGCCAGGCGATAATATTCTCTGGCATATCGTTGGTTTCAAAAGTGTTACTCTCGGAATAGGCTAAGATGGGAATCACACGGTCGTCTTTGCTGACCAATACGAATCCCTTTCCACCAGGGCCGGAGAGGATGTAGAATTCCTCAAAAGGAGTCTCGGAAGAAAGATCATTCCAGCCACCCTTTTGGTCTATTTTCAGTCCTTTTTGCTGGACGAAATTGGATGCCACCTGCCGGGCTTTGCTAAGGGGCACAGGGCCGGCATTGGCAATTCCGAAGGATGCCAATAGCATCAGGAAAAGTGGAATTTTTTTTATCATTACTTATCGGTATTAAAATTATAATTTATGATTACAAATAAAAGATAGGTACTACATGCACTAGTTGGCCGGCAATGCTAGGTCATGAAAAAAACTTCGTTCGAACCATTTTTTTGCATTTATGGGTGGTGGTGAATTCCAACCTGTCCATTGCCACCTTGCCGCAATTTGTCATAAGATGTTTTAACATTGCAATCGGTTTATTTTATTAATTTCCAATTTGATAGTTTTTTATCATTGACGATAGCCGCCTATCTGGAATCATTCTAAAAAATACCTTAATAACATATCATAACCGACTGCAAATATACGAATTATTATTGATTTATTATCGGTTTAATAAAAATTATTTTTTAGAGGACGTTCCTGAATCTGTTTGAACATACTCACAAATTGTGCTATTTAATGAAATTGCATTGTAAAAATAATTGATACATAGGCTATTGCATTCATCACTACTACGGAAGAGAGTTGAGGCAAAATGCACTGGTTGCCGAATTGGGTATAGTCCACCGAAGCAGGTTGGGAGGTGGATCTGCCGGTGGAACAGATTTGTTATACTGGAGTGTGACTAAGGGTGTTCTATGTATTGGGCAGTGGGCGACGGCTGTTGTTGGATCGGGCGGCCGAGGGTGTCTATGACGATGGGGCGGCGGCGGAAGATGAGACGGGCGGTGCCGTCGGAACGGAAGCCGGGGAGGGGCGGAAGGTGGGGGGCGATGGTGTCGTCGAACTGGGGAGGGATGACTTCGCGACCCGAGGGGTCGACAAAGCCCCAGCGGCCGGCTCGTTTGACCGCGGCACGGCGCTGGGAGAAGTGGGAGGCGGACTGGTAGCGGAGGGGGACTACGAGACTGTCGCGGTGGTCGACGAAGCCCCAAAGGCCATGCTGGCAGACGGGCGCAAGTCCACAGGCAAAGAGGCCTACGGAGTCGTAGTGAGGGAGAATTACTTCGTGGCCGAGGGTGTCGATGAAGCCCCAGCGGCTGTCTCGGTGTACGGGTGAGAGCCCTTCAAAGTAGGCGCACGGGAAGAGGTCGTAGCAGAGCGGCGTGACGAGACGGCCGTCGGGGCCAAGGAGTGCGAAAAGTCCGCGGCTGCGGACAAGATACCGTCCGGACAGGTAGTGCGGGTTGTCCTGGGCGTCATAGGCATAAAGACGGCCTATCCAGTCGTAGACCTGGTCGGTGACGGTGGCTCCACGGCGGTTGATGAGGGAGGCGCGGCCGGTTTTTGCATTATAGACGATAGCTAGGCCGTGGTGGAAGTCTTCGGCGTAGGAATATTGGGGCTTGACTAAGGTGCGCCCAAGGCTGTCGAGAAATCCGTAGCGGTGGCGACGTTCAACGCGGTAGATGCCATCAGAAAGTGGGTGGATTTTCTGGTAGCGGAGCCGGGTGACGGGGTGTCCGGCGGTGTCGGTGAGGAGTTGGCCGTCGGCGGCAGTCTGTATGACCAATGGACCGCGCGGAGGGTGGCATGCAGCGATGCCGAAGAGCGTCGCGAGGACCAGCGGTAGGATGCGGGATAGGCACAGGAGGCTTGGGCGAAGAGGGGTGGTGGACATGTCTGTGGGATTCTATTTGAGGGTGATGATGTCGGACCAACGGGTGGTGTAGTAAGGGCTGCGGAAGTCGCGTTTCATGGCGTCTTCGAACTTAGGCGATTTGCCATTCCTGCCCTTTCCGGGGTATTGTTGTGAACCTAGGATGACGGTTTCGGTGCCGGACACTTTGTTGATGCGGTCCACCACTTCGTCTAGTTTGCGCATCTTCTGAAACCGCTCGGCGTCGTAGTCGAGAAAGTTTGTTTGGATGCCGGCACAGGAGTCGATGCTCATGACAATGACTCCGGCGCGCTTGTAGCAGAAGCCGGGGCGGAAGATTTGGCGGGCGCATTGGGTGGCGGCCTTGACTATGTCGACGGAGTTTGCGGTGGGCGTTAGGAAACGGTGCTCGCCATAGTTGCTACACTGAGGAAGGTCCTCGCGGAAGGGGTTTGTGGACATGAAGACGGATACGACGGAGGCGACGGTGTGCTGGCGGCGGAGTTTTTCGGCACAACGGGCCGCGTAGTTGGAGATGTGTGTGCGCAAGAGGTCGAAGTCGGAGATCATGCCATCGAAGCTGCGGCTGACGCAGATGCTTTTCTTCATGGCCATGGTTTCGTTGGGCACACAGTCGTGGCCGTTCAATTCACGCCAAGTGCGCATGATGACTATGTTGCCGAAGGCAGCGTTGACGGCTTCGGCGCTCATGTCGGCAAAGGCGCCGGCAGTGGTAATGCCCATGCGCCGCAGGCGGTCGGCATAGCGGCGGCCAATGCCCCAGACTTCGCCGATATCGTAGAGGGCAAGGGCTTTGCGGCGCTTGGCATCGGTATCGATAAGACAGCAGTGGCGGAAGCCTTGGTAGTGCTTGGCAAAGTGGGAGGCCATTTTGGCAAGGGTCTTGTTGGGGGCGATGCCCAGGCTGACGGGCAGGCCGACGTCGCGGCGAATGCGCTGATGAAGCCGCTCGCCCCATGCTTTCAGGTCGACGGAATCCATGCCGTGCAGCATAAGGAAGGCCTCGTCTATAGAGTAGCGGAAATATTCGGGGGCTTCGTGCGAGAGAATGGTCATGACGCGCCCCGTGAGGTCGCCGTAGAGTTCGTAGTTGCTGGAGAAGACGGCTATCTTCTGGTTTGGGAAAAGGCGGCTCAACTGGAAGAAGGGGGTGCCCGCCTTGATGCCTAGTTGCTTTGCCTCGTTGGAGCGCGCCACCACACAGCCATCGTTGTTGCTGAGAACCACGACGGGTTTGCCGTTGAGGTCGGGACGAAAGACCCGCTCGCAGGATACGTAGCAGTTGTCGCAATCTACGATGGCGTACATGGTTCTGGAGGTGAAGTGGACTTTATTTCAGTTTCGTATAGGTTTGTTGGTCAACGGCTTCGAGCCATTCGTTGGTGGGGTTGGGACCGGTGGTAACATGGGCAGTGAGGTGCTGGAACCAGCTGTCCTGCTGGGCGCCGTGCCAGTGCTTCACTTCGGCTGGGATGTCGATGACCATGCCGGGCAGCAGCGCTATGGGTTCTTTGCCCCACTCTTGATACCATCCACGGCCGCTGACGCAAATGAGTATTTGATGGGCGTCGTGGTGAATGTGCCAGTTGTTGCGGCAGCCGGGCTCAAAGGTGACGTTGATGAGGGGCAAAACTCCTCCGTCGCCCGCTGACAAATTGGCAGGAGTGAGCGGTGCCAGGTAGCTGTTGCCGATAAAGTATTGTGCATATCCGTCGTTGGGATTCCCTTGAGGCCAGCTGCCAGCCTTTGCATCGGCGGCACAATCCACCTGCGAGAGACCTTGCTGACGTAGGTACTGCATGAGTTCATCCACCGCCTCTGGACTATTGCCCATATTGACGGCACCACGCTGGTGGGCGGCCAGTTGCGGCTCGACGCCTTTGAGGCTTGCCAGAGCTGCCACGGTGACTAACTCGCGGTCGGCGGGCGAGAGCTGGTCGCCGGCAAAGATGTCGCCAAAGAGGTGCGATTTGAGGTAATAATTGTTTTGTGGGCAAAACTCATAGTCGAAAGGCTGCCCGCTGAGTCGTGTCTGCATTTCGGTGCCAAAGGCGAGGGCTTCGCGGGCATCGTTCCAGAGGGCAGGGCGGATCCAGGGTTTGCCCTCCTGCCATTTAGCGTTAGGGCTGGACAGGACTTTTTGCAGCACCCCAAGGGCGTTGAGCGAACGAGGGAAACCTGTGTAGGCATAGAGCTGAGAGAAGGCTTCCTTCAGTTCGTTGACGGTCACGCCGCGGTCGAGTGCATCAATGATTGCGGGTTGCAGGCGGGTGAGGTCGCCCTGGGCTTCGAGGCTGGCGCAGACGGCCAAGGCTTTCTGGCGGTCGGTGAGTTGTTGGGCGGAAAGTGTGGTGGACATGATGAGTGTGATTAAGAAAAATGATACTTTAAAAAAATTGTTATGCATGAGTAATACTTTTTAGGGTTCGAGATTACGGATGGTGAAGACTACCACACCCCACACCTCGAAGTCGTCTTCGGGATTGATGCGTATGGGGCTGTAGGCCTGGTTGGCAGGTCGCAGCTCGATGTAGCCTTCGTCTTTGTGGGAGAGGTCGAGATACTTGATGGTGAACTCGTTGTTGATATAGGCAACCACTATGCTGCCGTCGTGGGGCTCTCGCGAGCGGTCGATGACAGCAATGTCGCCGTCGTTGATGCCCGCTCCAATCATTGAGTCGCCCTTTACTCGGCCATAGAATGTGGCTTCGGGATGCTTCACTAAGTCGCGATTAAAGTCCAGACTCTCATGTAGATACTCTTCAGCAGGACTGGGGAAGCCAGCACGGATTTCCGGTGCCAATTGAAGCTTTAGTCGTGAGGCAAAATCGCCTTGCAGTAGTTCAATACTTTTCATAATTCAAATTGCGTGGTGGAACTGCAAAAAGAAACTATTTTTAATAACGTGGGAAAAGACATTTTATGATACCGCTCACTGAGTTTTTTTGTATTTGGCAGAATACTCTGCGGTTTAATCCTGCTGGGCTTCAATGGGAGAAAATCATTGCTTCAGGGTAGAGGCGGGTGCAAAATCACTAGTAATAATGATAGACAGATCGGTGGGAAAAGTGTAATTTTGCACCATGGAACGAGCAAAGAGACGCTTATTCAACACACTATAATACAACTATATAAAATAACAATACTGATGATATGACGCTGAAAGAACTACAAATAGGCGCTTCGGCAAGGGTGACGGCGGTAGGCGGCAAGGGCGCCAACCGACAGCATATACTGGACATGGGCGTGATTCCGGGCGTGGTGGTAAGACTGGTGAAGGTGGCCCCTATGGGCGACCCGCTGGAACTGCAGGTCCACGGCTATGCCCTGGCACTGCGCAAGGCCGACGCCGACCTGATTGACATTGTCGAAACCTCCGACAAAGACGATTCCGACACATGGCACACCAGCAATGCCACCCGCGAGGAACGCAACATTCCCTATATAGAAAGCCTGCCTGACCACAACGCCCACCCCGGCATTGGCGAGGACGACGACCTGAAGCGCTCATCGAAGGTGCGCCGCGAGCATCAGGCCAAGGCTCTGCCCGAAGGCACAAAACTCACATTTGCCCTTGCCGGACAGCAAAACTGCGGCAAGACCACCCTTTTCAATCAGCTGACTGGCTCGCGCCAACATGTGGGTAACTTTCCCGGAGTGACGGTAGACCGCAAGGACGGCGTCATCATCGGCCATGACGACACCTCTGTCACCGACCTTCCCGGCATATACAGCCTCTCTACCTATACTGACGAGGAGATTGTCAGCCGGCAGTTTATCCTGGAGCAAAAGCCCAAGGCCATCATCAACATCGTGGACGCGGGCAACATCGAGCGCAACCTTTACCTAACCATGCAGCTTATGGAGCTGGACACCCCCATGGTACTGGCACTGAACATGATGGACGAGATGCGCAACAACGGGGGCACCGTGCGCGTCAACGAGATGGAGCGCATACTGGGCATACCGGTGCTGCCCATCTCAGCCGCCAAGAACGAGGGCATCGACGAACTGGTGGACCACGCCCTGCACGTGGCCAAATATCAGGAACGGCCCCTGCGACAGGACTTCTGCGACAAGGATGACCACGGCGGTGCCGTGCACCGCTGCCTGCACAGCATCATGCATCTGATTGAGGACCACGCCGCGGCCTCCAATATTCCGCTACGCTTTGCCGCCACCAAAGTAGTGGAGGGCGACCAGAAAGTGTTGGAAACGCTGAAACTGGACAAGAAAGAGTTGGATGCCATCGAAGGCATAGTACAGGAAATGGAGCAAAGCCGCGGCCTCGACCGTGCCGCCGCCATTGCCGACATGCGCTTTAGTTTCATCCGCCGGCTTTGCCGCCAGACGGTGGTGAAACCTCGCGAAAGCAAGGAATACTTGCGTAGCCGCCGCATAGACCGCGTTCTTACCGGCAAGTGGACAGCACTGCCCATATTCATAGTAGTGATGGCCGCCGTTATCTACCTTTCTATTGAACTATTGGGAAGCCCACTCCAAGGACTGCTAGAGATGTTCTTCGAGTGGCTAGGGGTGGTCAGTACAGAGGCCATGACGCATTGGGGCGTGTCCGAGGTGGTGCAGTCGCTGGTGGTGGACGGCGTCATCAGCGGCGTGGGCGCCGTGGCCAGTTTTGTGCCCATCATCATACTCCTGTTCTTCTTCCTCAGCCTGCTGGAAGACAGCGGCTATATGGCGCGTGTTGCCTTCGTGACTGACAAATTATTACGACGTTTAGGCCTTTCGGGACGCAGCATAGTTCCGCTGTTGGTGGGTTTCGGCTGCTCGGTGCCGGCCATCATGTCGTCGCGCACCCTCTCCTCGCGTCGCGACCGTAAGCTGACCGTACTGCTCATCCCCTTCATGAGCTGCTCGGCCAAGATTCCCATTTACGGCTTCTTCGCCACCAATTTCTTTCCTGAACACAGCTGGATGATAACCTTAGGCATGTATCTGTTAGGCATACTCATCGGCATCATCGTGGCACTCATATTCAAGCATATCGGCACCAAGAGCGAAACGGCTCCTTTTGTTATGGAGCTGCCCAACTACCGCCTACCGGGGGCTAAGAATGTGGGGCATCTGCTGTGGGACAAGACCAAGGACTTCCTGCAGCGAGCCTTCACTATCATCTTTCTGGCTACCATTGTGATATGGTTCTTGCAAAAATTTGACTTCCATTTTAGTGTTGTCGAGAACGGCGTGGGCAGCATGTTGGCCTCTATTGCCGGCTTGATTGCGCCGCTTTTCCGTCCTATGGGACTGGACAACTGGCAGGTAGTCACCGCCCTTGTGAGCGGCTTTATGGCTAAGGAAAGTGTGGTCATGACTCTCGAAGTGCTTGACGCAGTGAGCGTTATCACCAGTCTCACCGCCATCCCGCTAGTAGTCTTTAGTCTACTCTACACCCCCTGCGTGGCCGCCATTGCCACCGTCAAACGCGAACAGGGTATCCGCATGGCGCTGTTCATGGTAGTGTTCCAGTGTGTAGTGGCTTGGGTAGTGAGTTTTGTGGCCTATCTGATTGCATCGCTTTTCATATAGTAAAAAGGCTTGAGGGGGGGGAGCTACTGACCAAACAAATAACTGCTATGGCATGAATTTAGCATCGTACATAATACTTTTCCTGGTCTTGGCCCTGTGGGGCGGAGTGCTCGGCTGGATGATTCGCCGAGGGCGCAAGGCCAAGAAAGAGCCTGAGAAATGCGACGGCAGCTGCTGTTGTTGCGCCCTCCACGGCCTCTGTGGTAAAGAAAAGAACTAGAGTTGATTGGCCTTCTCCCCTACCGCAAATCCCACTTCCACAACGGCAGGTCGAAAGCGCTGTTTTTAGACCCACCCTATTCGCGACCTCCTCTGCATTCTCTATGAGTTAGTAGGCGATATAGCGAATGAATTTGACTTATGAAAAAGAAACAATAACTTTTTTCCCTTAAGAAGTCTGGTATAACCCTGCGGATTATTTTTTTGCCATTTCACAATAAAAAAGTACCTTTGCATAATCAACCCAAAATATTATTGCTTATGAATAGTCTAAAATTATGGAAGTTAGCTGTCATCCTATTGATGTGTTCCTCTGTGGTCTCTTCGTGTAAGAAGACCGACCAGGTAGTGCCGATTGAGGAAGATGCCACCATTTTCACCGTCATCACCGACGCAGTGCCAGATGCAATTTTGGAAATCCGCTACTACAGCACCTACAATTTCGTAGGAATCCGTGTGGACGGCTATCTGGAGCCTATCGCACTTATGACCAGACAGGCCGCCGACAGCCTTCGTGCCGTTAGCAACGACCTAAAGCAGCAGGGCTACCGCCTGAAAATTTACGATGCTTACCGACCACAGATGGCCGTGGATCACTTTAAACGCTGGGCAGAGGACCTGAACGACACCGCCATGAAGCCCTATTTCTATCCCAATGTGGACAAGGCGGTCCTCTTCGACCAAGGCTATATTGCCGCCAAAAGCGGCCACTCCCGAGGCTCGACGGTAGACCTGACCATAGTAGACATGGCCACTGGCAAGGAGGTGGACATGGGCGGCGTTTTTGACTGGTTCGGTCCCGAGAGTCACCCCGACTGTGGAGGCAACCCTGAGACGATGGAGTATCGCCCCAACGACACCATCACCGCCACTCAGTTCCAAAACCGCATGATTCTGCGCACGGCAATGATCCGCCACGGATTCAAGCCCCTGCCCGAAGAGTGGTGGCACTTCACCCTGGCTGCCGAGCCTTACCCTGACACTTATTTCACATTCCCTGTGAAAAGATATTAATCCCACTAATTCCAAATAGGTTAACATAGGGCTGCTCAAGTAGATGGGCGGTCCTATCTTATTTTCCACCATAGCACTATGGACAGAAGACTTAACTCTACCATTGCCATACCGAAGAAAACATTTTTTCCTTCCCCACATACTATAAACTGTTAAATATACGTTATAATAATTAATAAAAATGATGCCAAAAAGCGTTTATTTAACCTAAACATAAAAGTATTGTAATTATGATTATCACGACTACTCAGGCCATCGAAGGCCGCCAAATTGTGGAATACCACGGTATTGTTTTTGGCGAAGTGATTACGGGTGTGAATTTTGTTAAGGATTTCTTTGCAGGAATCCGCAATATTGTAGGTGGCCGTTCGGGCTCATACGAAGAAGAGCTGGGCGCTGCCCGCATCAAGGCAATGAACGAGATGGAGCAACGTGCCATGCGCATGGGAGCCAACGCTGTGGTAGGAGTGAATGTGGACTGCGAAGTTATGGGCACGAACAACGGAATGCTCATGGTAACGGCAACTGGCACAGCTGTGACTATCCGATAACCACTTATTTTACTTTATTAAAATACTTATAACAATTCATTTACATGTATTCAGTTAAAGAATATATCGAACAGAACAAAGACCGTTTTGTCGAGGAACTGTTCTCACTAATTCGCATACCCTCCATCAGTTCGGAAAGCGAACATAAGGGCGACATGCAGCGCTGTGCCGATCGCTGGTGCCAACTGCTGAAAGAGGCAGGTGTCGACCATGCCGAAATCATCTCCACCACGGGCAATCCCCTTGTCTACGGCGAGAAAATCATCAATCCAGCCCTAAAGACCGTCCTGGTCTACGGCCACTACGACGTGATGCCTGTCACGCCGTTGGAACTTTGGAACACAGACCCTTTCGAACCCGTTATCAAAGACGGCAAAATCTGGGCCCGCGGGGCCGACGACGACAAGGGGCAGAGTTTCATGCAGGCCAAAGCCTTCGAAACCATGGTGTCACTGGGCAAACTGCCTTGCAATGTTAAATTCCTACTAGAAGGCGAAGAGGAAATCGGGTCACCTGCCCTGAAAGAATGGATACAAGAACCTGCCCACAAGCAAAAGGTAAAAGCCGACGTCATCCTAGTGAGCGACACCGACATGGTAAGCGCCGAAGTGCCCAGCATCACTACCGGCCTGCGTGGACTGGTGAAATTCGAAATGCGTCTGACCGGCCCCGACCACGACCTGCACAGCGGTGACTTCGGTGGCACAGTTTCCAACCCCATCAACGTACTCAGCGAGATGATAGGCACCGTGCTGGACAAGCGGGGACACATCACCATCCCAGGCTTCTACGACGACGTACTGACATGCAGCCCCGAAGAGCGCGAACTCATCAACAGGGCACCCTACAGCGACGAAGCCTACAAGAAAAGCGTAGGCGTGGAAGTGCTTCACGGCGAGGAGGGTTACACCACCCTCGAACGCATCGGCATCCGTCCCACCTTCGACGTCTGCGGTATTCAGGGCGGTTATAGTGGCGAAGGCTTCAAAACCATCATTCCCTCCGTGGCCTGGGCCAAACTGTCGTTCCGCCTTGTGGCCAGCCAAGACCCCAAACGCATTGCTCGGCTTGTCGAAGACTATTTCCGTAGCATCTGCCCCGAAAGTGTAAAGATAGAATTCACCTTCTACGAGAAAGGCATGCCCTACATCTGCCCTATCGACCTGCCCGAATACAAAGCCGCCGAGAAAGCCATGCAGGACACCTACGGCATACAGCCTATCCCCGCCCACAGCGGCTGCTCCATCAGCATCGTGAGCGACTTTGAGCAAGAGCTGGGACTGAAGAGCATACTACTGGGCTTTGGACTTGGTGCCGACAACATCCACGCACCCAACGAAAACTACCGCCTCGACCGCTTCTACAAAGGCATTGAAACTGCCGTGGCATTCTTCCAGCATTATGCCGAGGACTAAACGGCAACAATAACACATAGAATTATTTCAAAATCACTATATTTATGAAAGATGTAAAAGCTTACATTGAAGCGAACAAAGACCGCTTCTTAGAAGAACTGTTCGACCTCATCCGCATTCCATCCATCAGTGCCGAAAGTGAGCACAAGGCAGACATGATGCGTTGTGCCGAAAAATGGAAAGAATATCTGCTCCAGGCCGGCTGCGACAAGGCAGAAGTGATGCCCACCGTGGGCAATCCCGTCACCTATGGCGAAAAGATCATCGACCCTAAGAAACCCACCGTGCTGGTCTACGGCCACATGGACGTCATGCCCGTGGAACCCCTCGTCGAATGGCGCACCACTCCTTTTGAGCCTGTCATCAAAGACGGCAAAATCTGGGCCCGCGGTGCCGACGACGACAAAGGACAGAGCTTCATGCAGGCCAAGGCCTTCGAATTCATGGTCAAGACCAGACAGCTGCCCTGCAACGTGAAATTCATGATTGAAGGCGAGGAAGAGATAGGTTCCGGCAGCCTCTACGGCTTCTGCGAAGCCCACAAAGAGATGCTCAAAGCCGACGTCATCCTGGTGAGCGACACCAGTATGATTGCCCCCGATGTACCCAGCATCACCAGCGGTTTACGCGGCCTCTGCTACTGGGAGGTGGAAGTCACCGGTGCCAATCACGACCTGCACAGCGGCATCTACGGCGGTGCCGTGGCCAACCCCATCAACATCCTCTGCAAGATGATAGCCAGTCTGCACGACGAGAACAACCACATCACCATACCAGGCTTCTACGACGACGTGCTTGTCATCAGCGACGAGGAACGCGCCCTCATGGCTCAAGCCCCCTTCGACGAAGAGGCCTACAAGAAAGAACTGGAAATCAAATCAGTCCACGGCGAGAAAGGTTTCACCACCAAAGAGCGCACCGGCATCCGTCCCTGCCTGGATGTCTGCGGCATCTGGGGCGGCCACACTGGTGAGGGTTCCAAGACAGTGCTTCCTAGCAAGGCCTACGCCAAAATCAGCACCCGTCTGGTGGCCAACCAAGACTTCAATAAAATCAGCGACCTCTTCCAGAAATATTTCGAGAGCATCGCACCCGACTGCGTAACTGTGAAGGTGACTCCCTGCCACGGCGGTGCCGCCTACGTAAGCCCGCTGGAAATGAAAGCTTACAAGGCCGCCGAGAAAGCCATGGAAACCACCTATGGCAAACGCCCCATTCCTACCCGCAGCGGTGGAAGCATCCCCATCATCGCCGGCTTCGAGAAAATCCTGGGCATCAAGAGCATCCTGATGGGCTTCGGCCTCGGCAGCGACGACATCCACGCCCCCAACGAGAACTACCCGCTGGAGCAGTTCTTCAAAGGCATCGAGACCATCCCCTATTTCTACGAATATTTTGCCGAATAATCGATGAAGAAAGTCATTGTAATGGCTCTGCTGAGCCTGATGGTGCTGCCAGTAATGGCGCAGCTGCCAACCGAAATTGCCAAGGCCTACCCCAAAGCCAAAAGCATTAAGAAGGAGTCCAAGTGGACCATAGTCTACGACGCCAACCAAGCCGTCATCGGCTATGCCGTCTACTCCAAACCCTCCAGCGACGGCATCAAAGGCTATGCCGGAGAGACGCCTCTTATGGTGGCCCTGAATGCCAAACAACGCATTCAGAAAGTAGTGCTTCTAGACAACAACGAAACGCCCCGATTCCTGCAACTGGTAATCGACTCCGGGCTGCTTAACAGCTGGGACGGGCTGAAGCCCAAGCGAGCCCGCAAACACGACGTGGACGTAGTGAGCGGTGCCACTTACTCCTCACGCAGCATTATCCAAACCTTCCAAGCCGCTATTAAAAATCTGTAGCCCCAAAGGAAGGTCAAGTCAGGTGTCCGGATAAAAACCATTGCTATCCGGACACCTTTTTTCAAAGAATACGCATGTTTCAAATAAAAGTATTTAACTCCATGGAGCAGTGCACCGAGGAAGAGGTGCGCCGACTGCTGCCTTTGGTTTCAGAACAACGGCGACAAGAAGCGCTGCGTTTCAAACACCTCTTTGGGCAGTTCACCTGTCTGAAATCTTATGTCCTACTGCACCAAATGCTAGTAACGCATGGGGTGATTGCAGCCGACTGCCTGCCCGAATTTGAACGCAACGCCCATGGCAAACCCGAACTAAAGGGCATCGATGGAGTCCATTTCAATCTCAGCCACACCAAATTAGCCATTGCAGTGGCAATAGGCGACCGCCCGGTCGGAGTGGACGTGGAAGGATTCAAGCACCCAACGCAAAGCCTTTTGGAATACACCATGAATGCCTCGGAGGTGCAAAGAGTACAGCAGGCAACACATCCCGAACAGGAATTTGCGACCCTTTGGACCCAAAAAGAAGCCTTGTTCAAATACACGGGCACAGGCATCAACAGCACAATCAAAGAATTGCTTTCAAACCCGCCCCAAGGCATCATCATGGAATCCAGCCTCAACCTAGAACACGGCTATGCCCTCACCATCGTAAGGGAACCCTAGCGCTATCCATTCCCACTGTCACCATCTGATTCTCCTCTATCGGGAAATAAGGTAGAAGAAGAGGTAAACGTGCGTTAGACAAAGAACCATGTCAGCAATTTCACTTTACTGACATGGTTCTGCTTTAAAACAATGCTAATAAAGAGTGTAGGCTTAGCGTTGGGGTTGGGTATTGGCCCGTTCGGCATTGCCGTTGCTGCGGGCATCAGTGGCACGTGTCTGGCTACCGATATAGAGCTCCACATTGCCCAAATTCTGATAAGCACCTAACACATCCATGTAGCCCACTCTTACCGTTACGGTACCCTTTTCGGCCTTGGGGGTGAAAACATATTCACCGAAATTCTCACCCTTACGGAAGCTACAGAGGTCTTCAGATACAACCTTGACAATAAGCTGTTTATCTTGAATCTTATCAACCGAAAATTTAATCACATTGTCCTGTCCATATTTAAGCTCATAGCTTGAAACATGAATGCGGTCGTTTCTTTCCTGTTGTAAGGGAGCGCTAGAAGAAGAGAAAGTGACCTTGGTGTCGCCTTTGACTTTTACATCTTTTTTGGCTGCAGGCTGCTGGGCCATGGCCATAAGACTAAGACTAACGGTTAAAGCTAACAAAAGAATCTTTTTCATAATGAACTATTTATGTAATAATAAAAGAGAGTTTTCTACTATTCTTAAAAGGCAGCATTACCTGTTCATGACCAAGCGGACGCTGTGGCCGACTGAGCGGGCATTGGTATAGAAGTCAAAACCCGAATCGAGAAAATATAGCTCATAGGCCGAATCGTCGGTATAGCAAGTGGAGGTCCAATAGCAGCCATAGCTGCCAACCATATTCACTCTCGCAATGTCGCGATAGCCACCGGCAGGCAAGAATATGGCTCCGGCCGACTGCATACGGTTCCAGTCGCCAGCCGAGTAGACATTCGTTTGGAATCCCTCGGTACTGCCAAAATGGAATGAGACTTGGTCGGGAAGTTCCCATTTGTCGGGCAGAAGCACCACTCCGGCCATATCGCTTCCCGCGGGTCCTACATGCTGTATGGTGGCCAAACCCCTCAACAGCGAAGCCCTCTCACGGTAATAAAGCAGATGGTTCCACTCCTTAAGGGTGAGTGTACGCCACTGCCCCACACCGTTGCCGCCATTGCTGATTGCGTTGTGCACCCCCCAATCATATTCGGTGCCGGCAATGTCCGCCTCGCCAGGAGCATAGTGCGCGCTGGTGTCCTCAGAAGAATAAGGCATCAGGCTATCGTAGCCCGAAGTGCCCCAGCCGAAAAGGTCAATCCAGCCACTATACGTAGTGTCTATCATCTCGTTAGCAGCACCAATAACATCATACTGATTTGAAGCAAAACGCCAAGTGCGGGTAGTGGCCTGATACTGCAAATTGCCTTGCGCAAAGACCACCGTGACCCCATCGCCGACCGTAAAACGGGCATTGATGGCCCCCGGTGTAGGATAGAGAGGCCTTTCAACCTCTATCTCATTTCTCTCGCAAGCATAGAAGGCAGCCAGCGATAAGAAAAGTAATAAAACAGCACGTTTCATTTCATACATTCCTTTATTTTTATTTAACGCAGGAAGACCCCTTTTATTGCATTCAAAAACAGAATTTGTAAAGATAGGACAACTATAAATATATAAATACATATTTTTCTTATTATTTCATTTTTTATTCGTATCTTTGCAAACTCAAAAAAAGAACATTTATTAATACTAACCACTCATATCATGTATACGATATTGCATAAAGAAAAGCTCACCAGCAACGAGCTTTACCTGATGGAAATCAAGTCTCCATGGATTGCCGAGAGCGGTAAACCCGGTCAATTTGTCATTGTCATTCCCGATGCAAAGGGCGAGCGTGTGCCCCTGACCATCTGCGACATTGACAAAGAGAAAGAAAGCGTCACCATTGTCTACCAGGTTGTGGGCGACAGCACCCGCAAACTGGCCGAGATGAACGAAGGCGATGCCGTTTTCACCATCGTAGGACCCCTGGGTCGTCCCAGCGAACTGCTCGAAGTCCCCGAAGCCGAGCGCAAAAATCTCCACGTGCTCTTCGTGGCCGGCGGCGTGGGCACTGCCCCCGTCTATCCTCAGGCCAAATGGTGCCGCGAACACGGCATTGCCTGCGACTGCGTTCTGGGCGCCCGCACCAAAGACCTCATCTTCTTCGAGGACAAGATGCGTAGCGTGGTGGACAACCTTTACCTCATGACCGACGACGGCTCCTACGGCGAACACGGCCTGGTGACCAACAAGATCAAATCCCTCGTTCAGGAAGACGGCAAGGTCTACACCCACTGCGTGGCCATCGGACCTATCCCCATGATGAAATTCACCTCCCTCCTGACCAAGGAGCTCAACCTGAAAACCATCGTAAGCATGAACTGCATGATGGTAGACGGCACGGGTATGTGCGGTGCTTGCCGCGTGACCGTGGGCGACAAAGTAAAATTCACCTGCGTTGACGGTCCCGAATTCGACGGACACCTGGTTGACTTCGACGAAGCCGGTCGTCGCCTGAAGAAACCCGATGCAAAGAAATATCGTATTGCCACCGTGGCAGAAGAGGGCGGCCCCGTCGACCACCGCTGCTCGCTGACCGACGCCGTGGAGGCCGAGATTGCCAAGGCCACCAAGCGCGAAAAACCCGAAGAACAAGACCCACAAGTGCGCGCCACCAACTTCCAGGAAGTGTCCTACGGCTTCACCGAGGCCCAGGCCATTGCCGAAGCCAAGCGCTGCCTCCATTGCAAGAAGCCCATGTGCCGCACCAAGTGCCCCGTCAGCATCGACATTCCCGAATTCATCGCCGCAGTGGCCGAAAAGGATTTCCGCAAAGCCGGTGCCATCATCGCCCAAGACTCCTCTCTGCCCGCCGTCTGCGGCCGTGTCTGCCCGCAGGAGAACCAGTGCGAAGGCAAGTGCATCCTTGGCGTGAAGGGCGAACCCATCGCCATCGGAGCCCTGGAGCGCTTCGTGGCCGACTGGAACCGCGAACACAAGGACAACAAACCTGTTGAAAAGCCTGCCTGCAACGGCATCAAGATAGCCATCATCGGCTCCGGCCCCACCGGCCTCACCTGCGCCGGCGACCTCGCCAAGATGGGTTACGACGTGACCATCTTCGAAGCCCTGCACCATGCTGGCGGCGTGCTCGTTTACGGCATCCCCGAATTCCGTCTGCCCAAGCAAAAAGTAGTGGAACCCGAAATCGAGAACCTGAAAAAGCTCGGCGTGAAGATCGAGACAAACGTCATCGTAGGCAAGAGCGTCACCATCGACCAACTCTTCGACGAGCACGGTTTTAAAGCCATCTACATCGGCAGCGGCGCCGGCCTGCCCAAATTCATGGGCGTTCCCGGCGAGACCCTCGTGGGCGTCATCTCCGCCAACGAGCTGCTCACCCGCACCAACCTCATGCACGGCTACGACGAGAGCTACGCCACTCCTATCGTTCTCGGACAGCGCGTTGCTGTCATCGGCGGTGGCAATGTGGCCATGGATGCCGCCCGTACTGCCAAACGTCTGGGCAGCGAAGTCCACGTAATCTACCGTCGCGACCAGGCCAACATGCCTGCCCGCCGCGAAGAGGTGCACCACGCCATGGAAGAAGGCATTGAATTCAACTTCCTCACCAACCCCGTCGAATTCATCGGCGACGAGAACGGCAATGTGGCCGCCATGCGCTGCGTGAAGATGCAGCTGGGCGAACCCGACGAAAAAGGCCGTCAGAAGACTTCCACCATCGAAGGCAGCGAATTCGAAATGCCTATCGACACCGTGGTTGTGGCTTTGGGCACCAGCCCCAACCCCCTCATCAAGAGCACCACGCCCGGTCTGGAAACCGAGAGCTTCGGCGGCTTGAAGATCAACGACCACACCATGACCACCCGCGACGGTGTCTTCGCTGGCGGCG
>Ga0247611_10000890_pt1 | contig 57333 bp, 38 predicted proteins | sample 177DNAGHGhighgp2_FD_192422 | JGI IMG/M metagenome (GOLD analysis project Ga0247611, IMG submission 192422) | Sheep rumen microbial communities from Palmerston North, Manawatu-Wanganui, New Zealand - 1770 DNA GHGhigh gp2 | ecosystem: Host-associated > Mammals > Digestive system > Stomach > Rumen... | reverse complement strand
GCACAGAATAACGCAAGTTCTTACGCTCTGCATTGGCAGCAAACACTTTCAGTTCCAAGCCCAACTTTGCTCTGAAGTAATCGCAAATATCGCTAATTACTTTTTGTTTGGCTGTCGCTGTGAAACAAGAAACAGCGATGGGCTGTTCCAATTGTTTCTTCTCCTGCAACTGACGAATGAAATCACCGATATATAAATAGTCCACACGGAAATCGTGGCCCCATGCAGAGAAGCAGTGTGCCTCATCTATCACAAAACGTACAACATTTCTACCTAGTAGCAACCGCTCAATAGTTTTACTGCGCAACATCTCAGGAGCGATATAGAGGATGTTAGCTGTTCCCTCAGCTACCTGTTGGATTGATGTAACTCGTTCAATGGGATCAAGCAGTCCATTAATGGTTACTGCTTCACTAATGCCACGTGCCGCCAAATTGTCTACTTGGTCTTTCATCAGTGACTGTAGTGGTGAAATTACTACTGTCAGTCCATGAGTATTCCTTCCATCCATTAATGCTGGCAGCTGGAATGTAAGGCTCTTGCCACCACCAGTAGGAAATATTGTAAGCAACGATTCTCCACGAATTGCAGATTCGACGGCTTGTTGCTGCATAGGTACACCATCAAATATGCGAAACTCATCATAACCGAAGAATTCCTTTAGTCCACTGTGGGCATCCAACCGCTGATGACAATACTCGCAATCACCACAAGACGTATTGCACAACATGTTCATCACATTCACCACCAATGGATAGTTCCGTATCACCCATGCCGGAGTGATAGAAAAGATGTCATCAGCACCGATTACTGCCAAACAATATGCTAACTCTATTGGATACTGTTTGACCAAGGTCTCAAAGTCAGCATGACTGCACACCTTCCCGTCATATTCTTTTAGAATCAACTGCCTCCAATCTGATTTGGATGCAAATATGGCTGGTATCCAACTGATATTTGGCGAATATCCGATATACTTAAAGAAGCCTCCGAACTCTTGCGTTTCGTTCAGTAGGTAATAGTAGATTTCTCGCCTATTATCCGATAACTGATTCCAAGCTGCCTTCTCATCATTCAGCAAGTCGCGTGCCTTCATCGAATCATTCACTGGATTGTTCAGTTCGTCCACTTGCAACTTATCATCCTTTACCAAATGATGATAGGGCCGTTTAGGGAACAACAATGGTGAAAGAAACAGCGTATCAACAATAGTCGGATTACCCCTCAATGAAGTATATTTCAGATCGAAATTAATGATGTTATGCCCACAAACAATATCACATTTTGACACAAAGGCATCGAAGTCAGCCTTGGAATGAGTGTGCAACACGGCACCATCCTCCCTTACTGCTCCGTAATCCGCAACCTTCTTCGTCTGCGGATTCACCTCTGTATCAATAAATGCTATCATATCTTCATTTTTGTTTTATTCTTTTGTTTACTTCTTACTATCTTCTTACCCTATCGAGAAACTATCGAACGCAAATCCTACGCCTATCTGCGTCCTTGCTACGACCTTCGAACGACGGCGGAACAATCTTGCTACTCCTCTGCTATGGTTCTGTATCTCTGGCAGGGAAGATTGTTATCAGTTAAAAGGTAGCTTCTAGACGGTCACTTCTTTTCTATCCTCAACAGTTCGTTTATATTGACTTCGAGGAGTTCTGCAATCTTGACGAATGTCTCCATAGGTGGCTGACTGGCATTTGTACACCATTTACTCACAGTAGTAGGTGCACATTCCAACTGCTCGGATAACCACTTGTTTGTTCTCTTCTTATCCGCAAGAACCACTTTGATTCTATTTTCCATTCTTATTCAGATGAGTTGTACCTTATTATAATTAATTACGCGTACAAAATTAGCTAATTTCTCACGAAATAACGAAGGAAAATCATCTTTTCTGTAAAATACAATCACTTTTATGCCTTTTTCTTCACTTTTGCATCCTTAAATGAGCAATTATACGTAACTATTGAAGTCCTTTTGACTATCAATGGGGTTCCTTATATAGTCCTTGTCTCTGTTTGCGAATTGCGCTATTTCGTCCATTGTCCGTCAAACTTGCAACCTTTTCATCCAAGGTTGCAACCTTTGAACTGGAGGTCGCATCTTTTGCATCAATACTTGCATCCTTTTCTTCGTCTTGTGACAAGACTTGTGACAAGACTTGTCACAAAGCTGGGGACAACTGGGGACAAGCTGGGGACACCGCCATTTTTACCGCCAACATTAACGCCATTTTTACCGCCATTATCTGTTACATAGCTTGAGGATAATCCCCATTCATGATGGAAGCAAAGAAAGTTCGGAAAAGATTTCGGAAAAGTTTAATGTAACAGAGAGAACCGTTGAGAACGATTTAGCCAAGTTAAAGAAGTTTGGTATCTTGGCCCGTGAAGGTGGTCGCAAAGAAGGCAAATGGGTTATTGAATATGGGCGCAGCCACTTGTGTTGCGCCCATATTTTTTGTCATTCTTGCAAATACAGAATAGATGAAGGATACTGGTGAGTGATTACCAGATTTCGATGCGCTGTTCAGGGGGCAAATACGATTTTCCGTCCTCGATGCTGAAGTCATCGTAGAAGGCATTCATCAGGTAGACGTTACCATTGATGCGCAGATAGGGGGCGGCATGAACGTCTGTCTTGTATTTCTTCCAACCCTTCTCGTTGTTATTCTCCATCCAGGCGTATGCGAAGCCACGGAAGAACTCGCGGTGCTGACGACGAATTTCGTTGGCATTGGTGATGCCCTTTTCCGTCAGGTGTTTCTGGTAGACATCGTAACCAATGTAGAGTCCGCCCAGATCGGCAATATTCTCTGCCAGTGTTTGTTTACCGTCACACTGAAAGCCAGGACCATAGGTCCACTGATTGAAATAGTTGATCATCTGCTGCTGGTAGACTTCAAATTGCTGTTTATCTTCTGCCGCCCACCAGTTGACCTTCTTTCCATCCTTGTCATACTTAGAGCCTTCGCTGTCGAAGCCGTGGGTCATCTCGTGTCCGATAGCGGTGGCACCAATGACGGCATAGTTCTGAGCATCGCACTTGTTGGGGTCGAACATGGGTGGTACGAGGTTGCTCGAGAGAATATACGCCGAGTTGTTCTCTGGCATATAGAAGGCGTTGGCTACGTAAGAGGGCGAAGACAATTCGTTGGCATAGAACAAGTCCTCCTTGCTCTTCTGCCCCAGTTTGCTGCGGATGATGGCTGTGAGCTGCTTGTACAGGTCGCAGATGTCGAGGTAGGTCGTCGACGTTGCCTTGTCGGTCTTGGGTACCTGCACCGTCCAGTCGGCAGCCTTCGAAGTGTCGTCAGGCCAGCCAACATATATCTGCATCGCCTCCAGCTTCTCGATGGCTTTCTGCTTGGTGGCGTCGCTCATCCATTTACGTGAGTTGATGCGATCCTTGAAGACCGCACGAAACTCCTCACTCATCTTCGTCACAGCGTCGCGGTTGGCAGCAGGGATGGTCTTGTTGTATATCATGCTGAAGCGTGTGCCTACTGGGCTGAAGGGAAGGTCTGCCAGCGCCGTCAACACGTCAGTAATACCATTGCCTTCCGCATTGTCGTCCCTATAGTCTTTTGGGGCAGCCATTAAGAGGTAGTCACGATTGACGACGTTATACTTGCATAAGCATTTAAGTTCGTCGAGGGTCAGCCCTGCCAGAAAGTTGTTGGCGGTCTTTAAATTTTTGTCAGCAGCGATCTCTTCAATATTATCGAGCTGGAGTGCTGTCAGAATAGCGGACAGCGGGGAGTCGCTGGCAGCGCGGCGGGTCAGCGACTTCAGATTGAAGAGTTCCAAACGCGATTGGGCATAGCGGTGCGAATGGGCAGACTGGCGTTTGAGTACAATTTTCTCCTTGAGGAGCATTTTCCCCCACCTATCCATTGCACTCATCACCTTTACCGTGTCCGCTTCAGCCATGTAGGCGTATGCCATCAGCGTCTTACCCGTGGCACTATATTCATCCAGCGATCCTGGGAATATGATATTGGCGGTGACTGAGCGCCCTATAGGAGCACATACGAATCCGAAAGGAACCTGATAGCCATCGTTCATGAGCTGTGCTATCATCGTCCACATCTTCTCCTTCGTGTCCACAGCATCAATCGCATCGAGTTTAGCCTTCAGCACTTTCTGGTCGTTTTCGAAGCCCATTGGGTTGTAGGTGGCATGCAAGCGCCTGACCAGTTCATCTTGACTGTCAGATGCGATGATGGTTTTAATAAACTGCTTCTGGTTTTCTTTCTGCAGGTCAAAGGTGCCGTTCCTGTCCTCGTCTTCTTTCAAAGGGTTATTTTTCAGCCATTTGCCTACGGCATACTCATAGAAGTCATCGCCCACATAGACGTTCTGATCGATATACTCAGCGAAATCGGTAAGTTCCCCGACATACGGACTCTCGCCACCTTGACCATTGTCGTCTGTGGCATCATCATCTCTAGCACATGAGGTAACCAACAGACCACAAATAAGGATGGCAGTCAGCATCCATGACATTGTTTTTCTCATAGTTCTTATCTTCTAAAATATTCGTGTGCAGAATTCACTTTCACATTTTGGTTGCAAAGATAAGAAAATAATTCGACAATCTGTCATTTCGGGCTGATTTATCCGTAATTCAATAACAGGGTGACACGCTTTTTATTTCTTACCGAAGATTGTGGCGTAGGTGGGTTTCTTTCGGTGGAGTGTTACCTCTTTGAATCCGGTCTTTTCAAGCATCTGCTTGATCTGTTCAGGCGAATAGACGGTCATGCCCTCTACGACATTCGCCCATTTCGAATTAGTCTCTATCACTTCAAGCATGATGGCAAATTGGCAGTCTGGTTTCAATACTCGGCGCACCTCTTGCAGACAATGAGGAAGGTCTTGCCAGAAATACACCGTCTCTACTGCAGTGATTAGATCAAAAGTGTTGTCTTCATAAGGTAGTTTCTCCACGTTACCTTGTTGGATGAATACCTGTTTGTCGAGTACGTCGGCATTGACCTGTCGGGCTTTGGCGACACTCTCTTCCGAGATATCGATACCATACACCTTTGCATTCTCGCTTCGTTTCAACAGTCGCTGCAAGGTGGCACCTCCGCCACATCCGATGTCAAGCATCGTCCATCCGTCTTGAAACTCCGTCAGACTCAGTCCCCAGTTAGTCAGAGGGGCATGTCCGAAGTTCATGAATCGCAGCATCACACGTCCCATCCTGCCTTTAGGATGAGCACAGTTCGTAAAGAAAGTCTTTAATATTCCCATAGTTGATTACATTTTAAAACCACTGCAAAGGTATAGTGATTTTAAATGATGTGCAATACCCAAATCTGATGAAAAGTACAACCGATCTGGTGTCCGATTGATAAATAGTTGTGAGTTCCTTGTCATTTCCCCAGAGAAATTGCTACCTTTGCAGCCATGACCACAGCAAAGGAGATTATCGAATACATGGAGTCGATGCAGAATGAGGAGCAGCGACGGATTCTCATGGGTTTCTTTAAGACAGGACCTGGTGAGTATGGTGAGGGCGATGAATTCTTAGGGCTGAAAGTGCCACAGACCCGTGAGGTGGTGAAAGCAGTGAGGGACACACCACTTAGTGAAGTACCAGAGTTGCTGATGTCACGTTGGCATGAAGTGCGACTTTGTGGTTTGTTGATCCTGGTGGATCAGTTTGAGAAGTTAGCTACCAAACGTTTGGCACATGATTCAGAGGCAATCAAAAAGCGTGATGAGATTCTAACGCTGTATCTGAGATATGCAGAACAAGCAAATAACTGGGACTTGGTAGACCTCTCGGTTCCGAAAATCTTAGGACATTGGCTGTTTTTGCCAACAGCACTTGGTGAAGGTACGGATGACTATAAACGGCAGGTGGTTGACGAACTGGCACAGAGTGATAATCTGTGGCGACAGCGTATGAGTATGGTATGCACATGGAAGACTTCCCAACAAGGTGATGCGTCATGGTGCCTGCGTTATGCTGAGGTGCATCTGCATCATCCTCATGACCTGATGCACAAGGCAGTAGGATGGATGCTACGTGAGATGGGGAAGCGTGTTTCGATGGATCTTTTGCGTGACTTCCTTTGCCAGCATGCCCATGAGATGCCACGTACAGCGTTACGTTATGCCATCGAAAAGATGTCTGACGCAGAACGTAAGGAATGGATGGGCATAAAAATCTAACTATTTATCTTTGGATATTCTCGATGCGGAGACGGAGGATACCTGCTGGTACACGTACTTCGACGACATCACCCACTTTCTTGTTGAGCAAAGCCTCTGCAATAGGGGATTTGATAGATATCTTGCCCTCCCGAAGGTTTGCCTCGTGCGGGCTGGCTATCGTGTAAGACATCTTGCTATTGTTGGCAAGATTGGTAATTTCCACATTGCAGAGCAGTTGTACGGTATCACTGCCCAAATGGGAAGTATCAATGACCCTTGCATTGGCAAGGACACGCTGTTTAAAACGGATTCTACCAAGCAGGCGTGCCTGTTCACGCTTGGCGGCATGATACTCAAAGTTCTCGCTGAGGTCACCCTTGTCGCGAGCCTCGGCAATCGCCTCCCTTACCTGAGGCAGTTCTACATTCTCCATTTGTCGGAGTTCTGCTACGAGTTTATCGAAGCCCTCTTGGGACATGTATTCCATAATATAATAATGTATTATCAAGAGAGAGGGGCATAAATGTCCCTCTCTCGCTGTAATCATATTTGTTTAGAAGAACAATGTGCGTTCTATCCAGTAGATAAGGATACCACAGAGATAGCCCACGAAGGCAATCCATGTGATACGCTTCAAATACCATCCGAAGGTAATTTTCTCCAACCCCATCACTACCACACCTGCGGCAGAACCGATAATCAGCATGGAGCCACCGACACCGGCACAATAGGCGAGCAACTGCCAGAAGATGCCGTCGACAGCCATCGGACCCACTTGAGCAACGGGATACATACCCATACAACCGGCAACCAGTGGAACGTTGTCCACGATGGACGAGAGCACGCCAATGATACCGTTGATGAGGTAATAGTTACCTGAGAAAGCCTCATTGAGTCCTTCACCCATAGCGGTCAGTACGCCAATCTCCTGTAATACTGCGACAGCCATCAGAATACCGAGGAAGAACATGATAGTGGAAAGGTCGATTTTCGACATGATATCGCTCACACGCTTTGCCATCGTGTCATCCTCTTCTGTGTTATAATGGAAGATTTCCGTAGTCGTCCAAAGGATACCCAGTACAAGCAGGATACCCATGAATGGAGGCAGGTGGGTGATAGTCTTGAAGATAGGTACGAAGACAAGTCCTCCAACACCCAGCCAGAAGATGATATCACGCTGAATCTTCGTAAACTGGCTAGCATTCGATTTAGGCAAGTTCTGTTCCTTATCGAATTTCCCTTTCAGTGAGAGGCTGAGGATGCAGGCAGGGATAATCATTGATACCAGTGATGGGATGAATATCTCAGTAAGTACACCCTGTGTTGTGATGACACCCTTGATCCATAGCATGATAGTAGTCACGTCACCGATAGGGGAGAAGGCTCCACCAGAGTTTGCCGATATGATGATAAGTGCCGCATAAACGAGACGCTCCTCACGGCTCTGCACTAGTTTCCGTAGCACCATAATCATGACGATTGACGTGGTGAGGTTATCGAGGATTGCCGACAGAAAAAATGTCATGAATGCCACACGCCATAGCAGTTTGCGTTTAGAACGAGTCTTCAGTGCATCACGTACAAAATTGAAACCACCATTGGAGTCGACGATTTCAACAATGGTCATGGCACCCATCAGGAAGAACAAGGTGCCTGCGGCATCACCTAAATGGTGCTCGATAACTTCTGAAATGTGATGAACCACCTCATTTCCCGCAATGGCAGGATAGAAAGATACGGGGTTCATCATCAACAAGGTCCAGCAGACCACACACATCAGCAGGGCAATGGCAGCCTTGTTGACTCTCGTTATGCTCTCGAGTGCAATACACAGATAGCCAAAGACGAAAGCAATGACGATAATAATAGATAATGTTGTCATAGTACTTTTATAAATATATAGGATTAGTCAAAAACCTTAAAGTCATAGCCCTGTTCTAGCAGCCATTCGATGGCTGCTGGCAGTGCCGTGCGCAGTTTGTCAATCGACTTTAGGGAGTCGTGGAAGGTGATGATACTGCCATTACGGGCATAACGCTTCACATTGTCAAGCACATCCTCGGCAGTCATCCATTTTGAATAGTCACGGGTCACTAGGTCCCACATCACAATACGGAATTTCCTACTCAGCCATGCATACTGTTCCAGACGCATCCATCCATGAGGTGGACGTACCAAGTCGGTATGTAGATAGGCATTCGCTTTCTCTACGTTATAACTATAGTCACGGATGCTATGGCGGAAGCCACTGATATGGTTATGGGTATGGTTGCCAATACGGTGCCCCTCGTCCACCACTCGTTGGTGTAACTCTGGGTATTTACGCACGTTATCACCCACCATAAAGAAGGTTGCCTTGATGCCGTAATGCTTGAGAGTATCAAGGATAAACGGGGTGGCTTCGGGTATAGGACCATCATCGAAGGTCAGATAGACTGCCTTCTCGTGATGATCCATACGCCACGTTGCCCTGGGGTAAAGCCAGCGCAACCATATTGCTGGTTGCTCGATAAACATAGTTTATTGCCGATGCTTAATCCATAATAATTAATTCTCAGCACCAATTTTGCCACCTTTTGCTTGGAAGACATCCAACATCTTGTTGAGTGTCGCCTCCCGTTTGTCGCCCCATTTCTCATCAATGGTACTACCTAATTGAAGCAACTGGTTGAGAATATATATGTGCATATAGCAACTGTCTTCCGACAGATTGAACTGCTGGTCGTTGAGGTTGCAATACCATGCCACATACTGTGCGGAGTTCTTCCATAACTGTTCGATGAGTTTCATCGCCTCTTGTTGGTTGCCCATCGCAGCCCATGCACGAGCCATGTCGAGAGATCCAGAGGTGTAGTTATGAGGAATATTGTAAGCAGGTAATACCTTCTCTGTATATTTTAATACCTCTGTGGCTTGCTTGTCATTACCCTCGCTGACGAGTTGCATGGCAAGACGTGCCATGATACGACGGTGGGTATAGCACATACGCATCACTGTCTCGTCAAGGTAGACACCCTTCGTGTTGGCTCCTCCGAACTTGAAGCGATGCATCACATTATCGTAGGTACGTTTCGTGTCAAAGTTCTTGGCTCCCTCTTGATTGGTAGTGAAAGGCGTGATACGATAGGCAAGCCCCTCTGTAATGGTGTTGTCACCCAGATTGATATAGTTCTCGTCACCTACAGAGACGGCAACATAGATAGGACGCTCCCAGTTACATTGGTCGAGCATCTCAAGAATCATGAGATCGCCTTTATAAAGCGCCGTCTTTCCTTTCAGTGAGATAGTCATGCGGTCGGGGATTGAGTCGGTTGCCATCATCATACCGCTCTTGCGGACTGCCTCTTTGTCAATGGTCATGTAAATGACATCCGTGGGGATGACGTGAAGGTCGGCATTTTTTGAGCGCACCCAGTATTTCAGGATATTCTTCAGTTCAAACGGGTCGTCGCCAAATTGTTTTTTTGCCGTTTCCGGGTCTTCCTTATAGAAATCAAGCAGTGCCTGTTTCATCTCCGGTTCAATCGTCACATACTCGTTAGTGCCCGAACAGTATTCCAGTCGGCTCCATGAGATAGGAACAGAAGGAGAGTCATAGGCAGGACGGCACATTTGGTCGATATACCAATCGGTCTGCAGGTATGAGAGGTTGCAGACACGGGCATCAGTACGTATCCCCTCCACATCTTGGTTGTACCAAAGTGGGAAAGTGTCGTTATCACCATTGGTGAAGATGATTGGGTTACCCTCATCCTGTAGAGACATCAGGTAGTTCTGTCCGAAGTCACGACAGGTGTAGCGTCCGCTGCGGTCGTGGTCGTCCCATGTCTGGGATGCCATCTGGATGGGGACTAGTATAGTTAGTATAGTGACTATAGTACCTATAGTGATAGTGTTGATTTTCAGTTTTCGCTGAATCACATCAATCAGGGCTGCGACACCCATGCCACACCAGATAGCAAAGGCATAGAAAGAGCCGGCATAGGCATAGTCTCGCTCACGAGGCTGCATCGGTGTCTGGTTCAGGTAAATGACGATGGCAAGACCTGTCATGAAGAACAGGAAGAAGACTACCCAGAATTGGCGAATACCAATTGGTTCAACCTCCGTCTGTTCTTTACCGTCTATGACAATACGGTTCTTACGAGTATACCATGACTGCCAGAACAGTCCGATGAGACCAAGCAACAGCGGCAGACAGTAGAATACGTTATGTCCCTTGTTGTTCTTCAATTCGTCAGGCAAGGTGTTCTGATCACCTAATCGCATATTGTCAAACCAGTCAAAACCGCTAAGCCAGTTGCCATGCTCTAATTCTCCATTACCCTGAATGTCATTTTGACGACCAGCGAAATTCCACATGAAATAGCGCCAGTACATGAAGTTACACTGATAAGAGAGGAAGAAACGGATGTTCTCCAACTGACTTGGGACTTTTACGCTTATCATTTCTCCACAGCGGTCGTACATTTCCTCATGACCGTCAACGCTGCCGCCCATCCAACTCTCATAGGCAGCACGATGTGCCGAACTGTACATACGGGGAAAGAACATGTTCTGTGCATATTGGTACTCATCCTTATTGCGAACAACAAAGTATTCATCTTTCTCGTCAGGAGAGGCTTTCTCCTTACGTTGCCATACAGGAGCACCCTTCTTCATGACAGGGCGGCAATACTCTCCGTCTTTCTCCAAGGCTACTTGTGAGGTATATGCCTGTCCATAGAACAAAGGACGTTGTCCGTATTGCTCACGACCGAGATACTCACCCAGCGTGAAAATGTCCTCTGGTGAGTTCTGGTCCATCGGTGGATTAGCGGAAGAGCGAATGACAATGAGGGCATAACTGCTATAACCGATCATCAGCATCAGCATACAGAGCAGGGAAGTGTTCTTAATACGTGCTGTCACTAAGAGATCTTTCTGCTGGCGGTATTGCAATACAAACCAGAGTACGATAAGGACAACAATACCGATAATTACTGCCGACCAACCATGTCCGTAAAAGGGAATACCCAGCATGGCTACAGACAGGAGGAAAGCAATGTTCTGCTTCTTCACACTGACATCACGATGGGTCTCATAGATAGCCCAGATGGTAATGGCTATCAGCAGGAATATATAGACAATCTCACCTGTGTTGAAAGGACATCCAAGAACATTGACAAACAATAACTCGAACCATCCGCCGACTTGTACGATACCAGGAACGACACCGTAAAGTACGGCAGCGAGGATTACAATAGAGATTCCCAAGGCAATCAATGAGCCGTAAAGGTCTTTACGAGATTGGTTTTGTGGGAACTTGCGATAGTAATAAACCAAAACGATGGCAGGCAGGCAGAGCAAGTTAAGCAGGTGGACACCGATGCTCAGTCCCGTCATATACATAATCAAAATAAGCCAACGGTCACTATGTGGCTCATCAGCATGGTCCTCCCATTTCAGTATTAACCAGAATACGACAGCGGTAAAGGCTGAGGAATAGGCGTATACCTCACCCTCGACAGCCGAGAACCAGAACGTATCACTAAAGGTATAGATCAGTGCTCCCACCATTGCCGAGCCCTCGATGGCTATCATTTTCCAGAGACTTAACTCACTCCAGTCCTTGACCAGCAGGCGGCGCACCAAGTGCGAAATCGTCCAAAACAAGAATAGAATAGTGGCTGCCGACAATAACGCGCTCATCATGTTCACCATTCGAGCCACTTGTGATGGGTCGCTGGTAAACTGCGAGAAGAGATTGGCGGTAAGCATGAAGAAAGGAGCACCGGGTGGGTGTCCGATTTCCAGTTTATAACCTGTTGAGATAAATTCAGGACAGTCCCAAAAGGAGGCTGTCGGCTCAATCGTGGAACAGTATACAAAGGCGGCAATCAGAAAACTGACCCAGCCAAGGATATTGTCTACCAGTCTAAATTGTTTCATTATCTATTGTGTCGTTTATTTCCAATCTGCAAAGGTAGTTGTTTTAATTGAGAATGCAGAATTGAAAGATGAGAATTAATGTCGCCTTGTTGTTTTTTAACGTTTAGACGGCTATATCAAGAGTTGTGCGCCATAGATAAGCAGGACATAACGCAAGAATTTGCCAATAGCCATACTGGTGATGGAAATAGGTATGTTAGAGCGCATCAGTCCCAAGACGATAGTGATGGCACTACCTAAGATAGGTATAAAGGCAAAGAATCCCATCCATGCACCGCGTCCCCCCATGAAACGAGTCGCCTTGTCAAGTTTCTCTTGACTGACATGTAGGTATTTCTCAATCCATTCGAGTTTGCCCATGCGTCCAACAGTATAATTGAACATGCCACCAGCCACATTACCAATAGTGCCGTAAATAATCAGTCCCCATGGGTCTAGTCCTGCAGCCAATAGTCCCATCATTACCGCCTCACTGGAGAAAGGGAAGAAAGACCCAGCCACAAAGGCAGTGATTAGCATGCCCCAATAGCCGTAACTGATAAGAAGTGAAATGATTACATCCATAAGGTATAGGCAGTAAAGGCTAAGGTGGTGATGATCATCACACAGAACAGGATATTAGTTGCCCGTTGATTAGTCTGAGCGATAAAATGGGCAACCAAAGGTGCTGTGTTGATGACCATGATCCGAATCAGAATGTCACTATGTTGCGGCTGAAGACAAAAAAGTAGGAAAGTAATAAGATTCATTCTGATAAAGAAACCGTAAAGTTGGCGAACCCGGAATTTGTCTTGATAACTTGTCTGCCAGTAATGCAGTGCTCCTAAAATGGCAAAGACCGCCAAGAAAAGGGAAACGGTAATCTGTTTGTTGTCAATGGAAGAAAAGTCAAAAGGAAGTGTGAAGTCTCCTAATGATGATAAATGATTTATTAGTGGTGAGAAATCATCTTGGAACAGAAACCAGCATGCGCAAAACCAGTATGGAGTCGTAAAACCCAGCAAAGATGCGAGGAATGTGCGTCCGGAAAGTGATTGTAAGTTTGTTAACATCAACAACCACCAAATGGGCAGAAGGTATAGGATATGGATATTGGTGAGACTTGACAGTCCAAGGAATAGGAACCCATAATATGTCAGCCCTGGGGAGTCCTTGTCCTGATAGGTATAGAACAGGATCAGATAAGCGGCTATGATGAATAACTCACTAATAGCCCCTGATAATGAGGGGAAAAGGAAACATGCACAACAAGATAGTACCAGAAAGGAACATGACACCATACGGGAATGGATGCGTAGCAGGGCGTTAGTGTTGTTTAACTCCATCATCATGAATGTGGAGAGTGCAAAACAGCCAAACTGAATCCACCATCCTTGTTGAATCAGTCCCGCAGCCAGCCAAACGGCTGTTGCATAGAGAGACACGACAGGTAGTGTCAGTCTGCTTTCTGATACCTTGTTTTGCAATCGTTTCTTCATATAGACTTATAAGTCTGCACCAATATCACGACGGAAGTACTTGTCCGTAAACTGAATCTTTTGTGCTTCCTCGAACGATTTCTGAAGTGCTTCCGCTTTGTCTTTACCATAAGAAGAAACAGCGATAACACGTCCTCCGTTCGTTACAACTTGTCCGTCTTTGAGAGTTGTTCCGCTATGGAAAACTATACTGCCTTGAATATCCTCGATGCCATTGATAGGGTAGCCCTTCTTGTATTCCTGTGGATAACCGCCGCTGACCAGCATGACACACACAGCGGCACGCTCGTCAAATTCAATAGAACGTTGGTCGAGATTACCTTCTGCTACACCTTCGAATAAGTCTACGATGTCACTCTTCAAACGTAGCATGACACTCTCCGTCTCTGGGTCGCCCATACGACAGTTATATTCAATAACCATTGGTTCTCCCTTCACGTTAATGAGACCAAAGAAGATAAATCCCTTATACAGGATACGCTCTGCTTTCAATCCCTCCACAGTAGGACGGATAATTCTGTCTTCCACTTTTTGCATCCATTCCTTAGTAGCAAAAGGAACAGGGGTTACAGAACCCATACCACCAGTATTCAGACCAGTATCGTGCTCACCAATGCGCTTATAGTCCTTTGCCTCTGGCAGAATCTTATAGTGGTCGCCATCTGTCAGGACGAAGACAGAGCACTCGATACCACTCAGGAACTCCTCAATGACAACACGGCTTGAAGCATTGCCAAACATACCGCCCAGCATCTCCTTCAGTTCCTTCTTGGCTTCCTCAAGGGTAGGGAGAATCAACACACCCTTGCCAGCACACAGACCGTCTGCCTTCAGAACGTAAGGAGCCTCCAGTGTCTCTAAAAATTTCAGTCCTTCCTCCAGGTGCTCACCGTCGAAGGTCTCATAGCGTGCCGTGGGTATCTGGTGACGCTGCATGAAAGCCTTGGCGAAGTCTTTCGAACCTTCCAAGACGGCACCTTGTTTTGATGGACCAATAACAGGGATAGCCTTTGTACGCTCGTCCGCTTTCAGGTTGTCATAAATACCCTTCACCAATGGGTCCTCTGGTCCAACCACCACCATGTTGATTTCCTTGTCAACACAGAACTGTTTAATGGCTTCAAAGTCATCCGCTTTCATTGCTACGTTCTCACCGCAATTGCTGGTCCCCGCATTGCCTGGTGCAATATACAGTTTCTCACATTTCTCACTCTGAGCAATCTTCCAGGCTAGTGCATGCTCACGTCCGCCACTGCCTAACAAAAGTATTTTCATAATGATTGATTTATAATTTTCCTTGTTCACCTAAATAAGAATCCTTAAAACCGAGGAAGTAAAGCACACCATCCAGTCCGATAGTATTAATACTCTGTTCTGCGTTGGCGACGACACGGGGTTTCGCATGGAAAGCAATTCCCAATCCTGCTTCGCTAATCATGGGTAAGTCGTTGGCACCATCGCCTACGGCAATGGTCTGAGCAAGGTTGACTTTCTCCACTTGGGCGATGAGTTTTAATAACTCTGCTTTGCGATGTCCGTCAACGACCTCACCGACATATCGACCAGTCAGTTTTCCGTCCTCACCAATCTCCAGTTCATTGGCGTATACGTAGTCAATGCCGTATTTCCGTTGCAGATACTCACCGAAATAGGTGAATCCGCCACTCAGAATGGCAATCTTATAACCACATGTCTTGAGAATGTTCATCAGACGGTCGACACCTTCCGTGATAGGCAGATGTTCAGCGATGTCTTGCATGACACTGACATCTAATCCTTTTAGTAAGGAGACTCTGCGTGTGAAACTCTCTTTGAAATCAATCTCACCACGCATAGCACTCTCTGTGATGGCTCGAACCTCAGCACCTACTCCGTTACGCTCAGCAAGTTCATCAATACACTCTGTCTGGATAAGGGTCGAATCCATATCGAAGCAGATCAGACGACGCATGCGTCGGAACATATCATCACGCTGGAACGAGAAGTCGATTCCCATCTCAGAGGATAGTTTCATGAGTTTCGACTGCATCTCCTGCCGGTTGACAGGCTCACCACGTAACGAGAACTGAATACAGGCACGGGTATGCTTGTCCAACTGTTTGATACTCTTTCGTCCAGTCAGTCGCAGGATAGAGTCGATATTCAGACCTTGGTCAGCGATAATCCGGGTGGCGGCCTCGATTTGTCGTGCCTCCAACTGTCGTCCCATAACCATGAGAATATAGCGGTTCTTACCCTGATGACCTACCCAGTCCTCATACTCGTCGTCACTGATGGGAGAGAAACCGATATTCACTCCTAACTCCGTGGCCTTGAAGAGCAATTCTTTCATGGCAAGTCCAGAATTCATCTCATCCATTCGGATAAGGATACCCAAGGATAGGGTAGAGTGGATGTCTGCTTGACCGATGTCTAATATCTGGGCATCATACTTTGCCAGAATACCCATCACACTTGCCGTCAGTCCGGGACGGTCTTGACCAGTGATACGGACGAGGATTTGTTCTTCTTTGTGATTCATTTCAAGTAGTCTTCAAAATATTGGGTAATACGTTCATGCAGATGGACACTGGCATGTCCTCGCATATTATGTGGCTCACCGGGATAAACGAAGAAGTCGGGCTGAGTACCAGTCTCGATACATGCTTTCAGGAATGACAGACAATGTTGTGGAACAACAGTATTGTCATTATATCCAGTGATGATTTGGAGTTTTCCTTTCAGATTCTTTGCCTTGGAGAGTAGACTGGTCTTCTCATAGCCCTCAGGATTGGTTTCGGGGGTGTCCATATAACGCTCCCCATACATCACCTCATACCATTTCCAGTCGATGACAGGTCCGCCAGCCACTCCTACCTTGAATACATCGGGGTAGTTAGTCATGAGGGTGATAGTCATAAAACCGCCGAATGACCAGCCGTGCACACCCAGTCTGCTCATATCCACATAGGGGAGCGTACGTAAGTATTCCACACCCTTCATCTGGTCTTTCATCTCTATCTGTCCCAGTTGACGGAAGGTCGCTTGCTCGAAGTCTCGTCCACGATGCTCACTGCCTCTGTTGTCGAGAATAAACAAGACATACCCCTTCTGTGCCATATAGGTTTCCCAAGAACGACTATACCAATGCCATCCTGCTTCTACATTACGGGCATGCGGTCCACCATAGACATAGATGACTGTCGGATATTTCTTGGTAAGATTGAAGTCGTGTGGCTTCACCATACGATAGTAAAGATCGGTAACACCGTCTGCAGCTTTGATAGTCCCACATTCGAAGATGGGTTGCTGATATTCCTTCCATGGATCCTCAGCAGTCAACAGGCGTGATGTCTTTGCATTCTTTACCTCAATGAGGTCGATATTGCGAGGGATGGTGGGACTGCTCCATTTATCGACGAGATAATTGCCAGACATAGAGAGTTCACCACGATGCACACCATCAGCAGTAACGAGCGCAGTCATCTTACCGTCTTTCACACTGACACTATATAGCCAACGGTGGAGAGGATGGTATTTGTTGGCAGCAATAATGATACTCTTCTGTTTCTCGTTGAACCCTAACACCTCCTGTACGACATAATTCCCTTTGGTTAGTTGTCTTTGTAGTTTTCCTTCCTTATTATATAAATAAAGGTGATTATACCCATCCTTCTGACTTTGCATAATAAACAGGTCATCATCCCATGGTAGGAAAACGATAGGATGTAAAGGTTCTACGTATTTGTCACTCGTCTCCCGATAAAGTTCCGCTTTTTTTTCTCCTGTCTCGGCATCGTAGGACACCAGTCTGCAATCGTTCTGGTCACGATTAAGTTCAAACATATAGATAGTCTTGGCATCTGGGCTCCATGCGATGTTAGTGAAATAGCGGTTTGTGAGGTCACCAACTTTCAGGTAGACGGTCTTATGGGTATCCAAATCATATACACCGACGGTCACAAGATGTGAAGTCATTCCTGCCATCGGGTATTTGTCTGGCTCGTAAGAGGCAATCCTCGGATCGATATCCACCTGTGGGTAATCTGTAACCATACTCTGGTCCATGCGGTAAAAAGCGAGACGCTTGCCGTCTGGACTCCAGAAAATACCTTTCTCAATACCGAACTCGTTGCGGTGTACAGCCTGTCCATATACAATTTCCCTGCTGCCGTCCGTCGTCAGTTGAAACTCTTTGTTGTCGGCATCACGAACGAAAAGTTGGTTGTCCTTAGTGTATGCGACAGCTTTGGAGGATTTGTTCCACTCAGCATTTCCCTCACCCTCACAATGCTGTGTCCATACTATCTGCTTCTTTTCCCAATCATAGAGGATACGCTCTTTGTTGTTCTTTAGGTAAACAACGTTTTGGGAAGGGTAGGGATATTGTGCAGAATATGCAGAATGCCATTCTTTCCCTAAATCTTTTAACTTAAAAATGACCTTCTTGTTTCCTTGGGAGTCGATAGTTCCTCCCTCTTCCGCATCCAGATACATCAGTTGATCGCCCCACCATGTCAGCCACATGTTCTCAGGCAGGAGGTTACGATAGTTATTTCCACCATAATTAAGGTCTTCCAGCGTGAAAAGTTTGTCCTGTGCTGTCATAGGGAGATGCGATAGGGTAAACACAGCGAATAAGATGGTCAGCTTAATCTTCGTCATGATGGTCAAATCGTTTGTTCTTTTTCCCGAAATCACGTCCTTTCTTGAAAGGTTTTCTGTCCTCCCTATACCCCCTAGAATCTCTAGAATATCTAGTATCCCTAGCATCCCTAGGCTTCCTATTCTCCTTCTTCTCCAAGGAACGGAACTTAAAGGAACGGATATCCGCCTCCTCATTCTCCTCCTGTTCCTCCAATCGTTTCTTGAACTCACGATTCTGCTTGAAACGGCGTTTCTCCGCCATTTGTCGTTTCTCTTCCTCAGTCTTTACTGTTCCACCTTCTTCACGGAAGACACGCATCTTTCCGTCGAACATCTGGTATTTGCGGAATTCGCATTCCAGACTTCCGTTAAACAAAGGAATCTTGATAGAGGGTTTCAGACCGATTTGGTCAAAACACTCCTCTCTGTAACTTAAGATCCAAGCATCGTTTCCTGTAAACTGGTGTTTCAATCGTTCACCAATCATCTTATAAGTTCCGAGCAAGTCAGGTGTGGAGATGCGTTCCCCATACGGAGGGTTGGTGACCATGATACTTTTCTCCTTTGGTTGTATGAAATCCTTGAAGTCACGTTCCTCGATCGTGATGTCATTGGTAAAGCCGGCAGCACGTACGTTGAGCCGAGCCGTATTGACAGCCTTGATGTCTACGTCATATCCGTAAATATGATGTTTGAACTCCCGTTCTTGAGAGTCGTCATTATAGATGGTGTCAAAGAGGTCACGGTCAAAGTCTTTCCATTTCTCAAAAGCGAACTCTTTGCGGAATAGTCCCGGTGCCATGTTACGGGCAATAAGAGCCGCCTCTATCAGTAGAGTGCCGCTCCCACACATCGGGTCGATGAAGTCCGTATCCCCCTGCCAGCCCGTCATCATGATCATGCCAGCGGCTAACACCTCGTTCAAGGGTGCCTCCACCGACTCTTGCCGATAACCACGGCGATGAAGAGACTCACCACTGGAATCTAACGACAATGTGCATTTGTCTTCCGCAATATGGATGTTCAGACGGATATCAGGGTTAGTGACAGAGATATTCGGACGTTTGCCAGTCTTCTCACGGAACTGGTCGACAATGGCATCCTTAACCTTATACGCTACAAATTTAGAATGACGAAACTCTTCAGAGAATACTACAGAGTCAACGGCAAAGGTAGTATCCAAATCCAAATACTTTGTCCAGTCGACATCTTTTACTCCCTCATAGACATCGTCAGCAGACAGCGCCTTGAAGTGCTTGATGGGTTTTAATATTCGGATGGCAGTATGCAACTGGAAGTTAGCACGATACATCATTTCCTTGTTACCTGTAAAGGAAACCATGCGGCGTCCAATCTGTACATTCTCTGCGCCCAGTTGCGTCAATTCTTTCGCCAAAACAGGCTCGAGTCCCATGAATGTCTTAGCGATGAGTTCAAAATCTTGTGTCATGATGTCTTCATATAAATATGGTGCAAATTTACGAATAAGTGCGCAAAGTACAAAATAAATCATATTTTTTTTCATTATTATGAATCTTTTATGTAATTTTGCCACGAAACTATATATCGGGAGAATGCAATGGATGATAGCATGAACATATTCTTGCTTGCGGATAACAATTCCTTGATGAGAATTGATGTCCTGATATGGATAATAGGAGTTCCTCTTGTTATTGTGTTTCTTGTGATGCTCTATTATCAGGTCCGTCAATATCGGAAATCAAAGAGCGAGTTGGCACGGTTGGCGAAGATAAAGAGACACACGATTGAATACGAGTTGGTGCTGAAGGCCATGAAATTATCTACGTGGCGAATGGATGTCCCAGAAGGTGTTGTGTCTTATGAGAGTGACTATCGCAGCGGGTCTAATTCTTACACTCCACAGGCAGGTACTCCGGTAGAAAGGATGTATGACTATATTCATCCAGACGACCGTGAGACTGTAAGAGAGGCTTTGACAGGATTGATGGAAGGAAGATGTGAGGATTATCATCAGCAGTATAGGGCACAGGCATCTCCCTCTTCTCCTTTTTATTGGGCAGAGACCTTTGCCACAGTCGATAAGCGTGATCTTGATGGTAAACCTCTGACAATTGTGGGGACTTCTATGCGTATTGATGAACAGAAAGAGATTGAGCGCGCATTGATAGAAGCCCGTAATCATGCCGAGGAGAGTGATCGGTTGAAGTCCGCTTTTATTGCGAATATCACGCATGAGGTACGTACACCTCTTAATGCCATTGTGGGCTTTAGTGAGGTCCTTCCGATGGCGCAAAGCGAAGAGGAACGGCTTGAACTGATTAAGTTGATCAAACAGAATAACACCCATCTGCTCCGATTGTTTGATGACATGATGAACATCTCCAAACTGGAGGCTGGCGGCAGTAATAGTGTTGTCAAGGAAGATTTTGAGGTCCAGCCCTTGATGCGTGAGTTGGTAGACAAATACATGTCGTTATGTATGGACAAAGGAGTGGAGGTGATGTTAGATGCGTCTGTCGGAGACGATCTCATACATACGGACCGTGACCGCTTGAAGGAGATCCTGAACCAGTATATGAATAATGCTGTGAAATTCACGGAGAAGGGTAGTATTCGTTTAGGTTACGACAAGACTCCTACTCATGTCAGGATATGGGTGAAGGATTCTGGCAAGGGCATTCCAGAGGAGAAATGTAACGAACATCTGTTTGAGCGTTTTGTGAAAGTGGATGATTATATTGCAGGTACAGGACTTGGGTTAAGTATATGTCTTAGTCTTGCCAATTCTTTGGAAGGAACGGTAGGCGTAGAGTCTGTGTATGAGAAAGGTTCGACCTTCTGGGTGGATCTTCCCCTTTGAATTGGAGGATACCATGAGTAAGATGACCATTGTATTAATCAAACGTGCCGCAAAGTTTTCTCCCAACAATGTCGAGAATGACAAGATGATCTTGGAAGAGGTCGATTGTGGTCTGACATCCAAAGGGTTCGATGTAAAGGTTATTACGGAGAATGAGGTGGACACTGTGCCAGCCGCACAGGTCTATGTCTCTATGGGACGCAGTGTTGAGGCTCTCACATATCTCTCCAGGCGTCAGACGGAAAGCGGTTGTGTCGTCATCAATTCCCCCAATGGGGTTTCTTTATGTTGTCGGCGTACTGCCCAGATGCGGTTATTAGAAGAACATGGCATTGCAGTCGCACCTCATGAGGGTGCTCATGGCTATTGGATAAAACGAGTGACGGACCTACAATAGTAGAAGAGGATGTCGCCTACGCCGCTGATAAGGATAAGGTTATTGCCTTGGAGAATGCGATGCGTCAAAGAGGTGTAAAGGATATTGATGTCCGGGCACATGTCATGGGTGACCTTGTGAAATTCTATGGAGTGAATGGGACGGCGTTCTTCCGATACTATTATCCTACGGAGGATGGACGTACTAAATTTAACCACGAGCTGGTTAATGGCATGCCGAAACACATCCCTTTTGATGTGTCCGCATTCAAACAGACTGTCACCCATGCGGCATCTCTCTTGGGTGTGGATATCTATGGTGGCGATGCTGTCGTCCAGTCAGACGGGACGGTCTTTATCATTGATTTCAACGACTGGCCCAGTTTCTCCAAATGTCGTGGGGAGGCTGCCCAGGCTATTGTGCAACTGGTAGAACAACGGATATGATGAGAGATTCTGTAACAGAGGCAACGAAGGCATTTATCTTCGACTATGGCGGAACCTTAGACACAGGGGGGTGCCATTGGGGAAAGGTGCTATGGCATGCTTACGAGCATGAGGGTGTCCCTGTGGCAGAAGACCGTTTCAGGGAGGCTTATGTCTTCGCAGAGCGGAAGTTGGGGAGGGAGCGCGTCATTCAAAGCGACTTCACATTCTATCAGACCCTTGAGGAGAAGTTACGGATCGAACTGGCAGAACTTCATTGCCTGTCCTATCATGAGAAGGTACTGGAACGTGTCTATCAGCAGGTGAAATTCCATACTCAGCAGAGTAGGGAAGTGCTTCTGCAATTAAAAAAACGTTATCCGATAGCCTTGGTAAGCAATTTCTACGGTAATATCTCCGTTGTATTAAAGGAGTTTGGCTTTTCGGAACTCTTTAACGCAGTGATAGAGTCTGCCGTCGTGGGAGTCAGGAAACCCGACCCTCGGATATTCACATTGGGTGTGGACGCATTGGGCTTGTCTGCGAGGGATGTGACGGTCGTGGGTGACAGCATAGAGAAAGACATCCTGCCAGCCAAGTCGGCAGGTTGTCATACGGTATGGCTTCGTGGAGAGCAATGGACGGATGCTCCTGTTAACGAGACGATACCAGATAGGGCTATAGACAATATAAAAGAATTGAATAAGATATATGAAACAAACTAACGTACAACCAGCGGAAGGAAAGTTGGGTATCATGATTGTCGGCTGTGGTGCTGTCGCCACCACGTTTATGACAGGTGTGCTGATGGCTCGCAGAGGACTTGCGCGACCGATAGGCGCTTTTACACAATATGGTAAAATTCGTATAGGAAAAAGACAAGAAAAGAGATACCTGCCAGTAAGCGATATCGTACCCATTGCCCATTTGGAGGATATCGTATTCGGTTGTTGGGATGTGTACCCGCAGAACGCCTATCAGGCAGCGATGTATGCTGAGGTTCTGCAGGAGAAGGATATAGAACCGGTTAGGAGCGAGTTGGAGGCTATTGTCCCGATGAAGGCTGCTTTTGATAAGAATTATGCCAAGCGGTTGGATGGTGACAATGTTAAGACCTGTGAGAGCCGTTGGGATATGATGGAGCAGATCCGTAAGGATATCCGTGACTTCAAGGCATCCAGTCAATGTGCCCGTATCGTGGTGTTATGGGCGGCATCCACAGAGATATACGTCCCAGTGGATAAGGAGGTACACTATCGTCTGGAGGATTTGGAGAAAGCCATGAAGGCTGATGACCGTGAGCATGTCGCCCCTTCTATGTGCTATGCCTATGCCGCACTCTCAGAAGGTTGTCCTTTTATCATGGGCGCTCCTAATACCACCGTGGATATTCCTGCCATGTGGGAGTTGGCGGAGAAAACAAAGATGCCTATTGCCGGTAAGGACTTTAAGACAGGACAGACACTGGTGAAATCAGGCTTTGCTCCTATCATCGGGGTGCGTAATTTGGGACTTAGCGGTTGGTTCTCCACCAATATCCTTGGCAACCGTGACGGACTCGTTCTGGACGAGCCTGCCAATTTCCATACGAAAGAGGTGTCTAAACTCTCTACCCTTGAGACGATTCTGAAGTCGGACGACCAGCCCGACCTCTATGAAGACTATTATCATAAGGTGCGTATCAATTATTATCCACCCCGTAACGACAATAAGGAGGGATGGGACAATATTGATATCTTTGGCTGGATGAACTATCCCATGCAGATTAAGATCAACTTCCTCTGCCGTGACTCAATACTTGCAGCACCACTTTGTCTCGACCTCTGTCTGTTGAGTGACTTGGCGGCACGTGCAGGTCGTTACGGCATTCAGCGGTTCCTGAGTTTCTTCTTGAAGAGTCCGATGCACGACTATACCCAGGGCGAGGAGGCAGTGAATAATCTCTATCAACAACATACCCTATTGAAGAATGCCATTCGTGAGATGGGTGGCTATGAGGCAGATGAGGAAATGGATTAGATATGGCGTCCTGCTGTGGCTATGGCTCTTGTGCCAGTCGGTGCAGGCGCAGGTGCTGTTGACCGGTGTGGTGACGAATGCCGAGACGAAGGAGTCGATACCTTCTGTGACGGTGTCGTATAAGGGGCATCGTGTGGCTGTCGCATCCGGACTGGACGGGCGTTATACCATTCCCAAGAATGTGGGATGGGCATTGACGTTCAGTGCTGTAGGGTACGTCCCCCAGACCATGATGGTGGACGACCGTACCCCGATGCGAATAGATATTCAGTTGAAGCCTGACACGAAAGTGCTGCAGAACGTGACGGTGAGGTCGAAGCGCCAGCGGTATAGTCGTAAGAACAACCCTGCCGTGGAACTGATGCGCAAGGTGATTGAGCATAAGCGACTCACCAATCTTTCCAATAAGGATTACTACCAGTATAACAAATACCAGAAGTTGACGTTCGCTGGTAATGACATCACACCGGAGAAGTTGCAGAACTCCATCTTCCGCAAGAAGAAATGGATATTAGACCAGATAGAGCCATGTCCTTATAACAACAAACTCATCCTGCCTATCTCTGTCGACGAGACGGTGACGAAGAAACTGTATCGCCGTCATCCGCATGATGAGAAGAACATCATCATAGGACAGAACTCGACGGGAATCGGTGACTTGTTCCAGACGGGCGATATCATGAATACCATGTTGAAGGACATCTTTACCGATGTGAATATCTATGACGACCAGGTCCGTCTGCTGCAACGACCCTTCACGTCACCAATCGGCAGGGGTGCTATCGGCTTCTACCGTTTCTATATCGAGGACACCTTGCAGATCGAGCGCGACAGTTGTATCCACCTGCATTTCCTTCCTAACAATATGCAGGACTTTGGTTTCCGAGGGGATATCTATATCCTCAAGGACTCCAGTTATCAGGTGAAGCGTTGCGATATCTCCATTCCCCGACAGAGCGGTGTTAATTTCGTGGAGAATATGCGTGTCGTCCAGCAGTTCACGCAGTTGCCCACTGGGGAGTGGGTATTGTCCATTGACGATATGGTGGTGGAGATAGAGATACTGAGTTTCCTGCAGAAAGCCATCGTCGTGCGGAACACTCGCTTGACCGACTATGCCTTCGATGCCTTGCCCGACCAAGTGTTCCGAGGCAAGCGGGATGTGAGGGAGGCTGACGCCATGTCGCATAGTGACCTCTTCTGGGAGCAGTACCGGCAGGTAGGATTGACGAAAAGTGAGGCATCGATGAAAGACTTCGTCAAGGGTTTCGAGAAGATGAAGGGCTTTAAGTATATCATGCTGGGCTTGAAGGCGCTGGTGGAGAATTTCGTCGAGACGGGTAATCCCTCGAAGGTGGATATAGGACCTATCAACACCATTATCTCTACCAACTATATCGACGGACTGCGTACCCGACTGAGTGCGCAGACCACGGCAAACCTCAACAAGCATTGGTTCTTCAAAGGCTATGTGGCACGAGGATGGAAGTCGAACAAGAATTATTATAAGGGAGAGGTGACCTACTCTTTTAACGAGAAGGAGTATCTGCCGCAGGAGTTCCCACAACGCACCCTTACCTTCTCGTCAACCTATGATGTCTGCTCTCCGTCGGATAAGTTCCTGACGACGGATAAGGATAATGTCTTCACCGCCTTTAAATGGAGCAAGGTGCGGGCGATGATGTTCTACAACCGGCAGCAACTGTCTTATACCCGTGAGGAGGATATAGGACTGAAGACAACGGTCAGTCTGAAGATGGAGTCGAACGAGGCGTGTGGTGACCTTTATTTCACCCCCCTTTCCGACTATGCCACATGGGATCAGGCTGGTCCTCGTCCTTCTGCTAAAATCCGCACCACCGAGTTGCATGCTGAGATTGAATACTGTCCTGGAGCACTCTATATCAATACCAAGCAGCGGCGCAGGAAGGTGAATCGCGAGGCACCTATCATTACCTTAGGACATACCATGGGTATCAAGGGTTTCCTGGGTGGTGAGTACGACTATCACTATAGTGAGTTGAGTGTCAAGCAGCGCATCTGGCTGAGCAGTTGGGGAAAAATGGATGTTTATGTCAAGGGTGGGGTACAGTGGTCGAAAGTACCGTTCCCCATGTTGTGTATGCCAGAGGCTAACCTCTCGTATATCCTTCATCGTAACACGTATAGTCTTGTCAATAACATGGAGTTCCTCAACGACCGTTTCGTCACTGCGATGGTCGCATGGGACATGAATGGTAAGTTGTTCAACCGCATCCCCTTGCTGAAGAAGTTGAAATGGCGTGAGTATATCGGAGTGAAGATGCTGTGGGGTGGGCTCTCTGACAAGAATAACCCGTTCTTGGCACAGAATGCCGGCAGTCCCCAGTTGATGGTATTCCCAGAGGGTTCTCATGTGATGGATCCGAAACGTCCGTATTGGGAGGTGTCTGTGGGTATTCATAATATCTTCCGATTCTTCCATGTGGAGTATGTGCGTCGCTTGAACTACAACGACCTGCCGTCGGCGCATAAGCATGGTGTCCGTGTGACCGTTCATTTCACTTTCTGATTTTTTTATTGGTTGCTGCAACTTTTCCCGTATCCTTTCCGTCTAACAGACAAAAACAATTAAAAAGGAAAGAATATGAAAAAGTTATTTTGGATTTTTGTAGCAGTCCTTGCCGTGGCTGTAAGTACCAGTGTCTATGCCTTCCGTGGTTCGGATAAAGTGGAGGAGGGTCGTAAACTGACGGGTTTTGAGCGTATCCGTCTGCAGGGTTCTCCTGACATCAAGTACACACAGGGCAAGACATGGTCTGTCCGTGTGAAGGCTCCGAAGAGTATTATCAAGAATGTGCTGACCCGTGTGGAGAATAAAACATTAGTGGTTAGCGTCAAGTCCGGAAAGGTATTTGGCTTTAGCGGTCTGCGTGATAACGACGTGACGGTCTATGTCACCTCTCCCGACCTGATAGGTGTTGAGGTACATGGCTCGGGCGATTTTGAGAGCAAGTCGCATGTGGATACCGATAATCTGGATGTCAACTTGAAAGGCTCTGGTGACATCGATTTCTATGATATCATCTGCGACCGCATCAAAGTGTCATTGGTGGGCTCTGGTGATGTGGAGATCAAGAAGGTCATCACCCAGTATTCCAACGTGGAACTGGTTGGCTCTGGTGATGTGAAGATCAGTCAGATGAATGCGAAGGATACGAAACTGGAACTGAAAGGATCTGGCGATATCAAGGTGGCGAATCAGAAATGTGGTACTGTTACCTGCCGTTTGGTAGGCTCGGGTGACATCACCCTCACAGGTACTATCAAACAACTCAACAAGACCACCCGTGGCTCTGGTGATATCCATACTTCTGAGTTGAAGATATTGAAATAAAGATTCCATTTGAACTCTTCTGAGTGGGAGTGTCTTTGAAATAAAATGTTTAAAAAGAGAGATTTTGGTTAACGAAAGTTAACTAAAAGATGATAGAAGGCATCCGAATACGGGGTTGAGTAAGACAGGAGACACACCCCTCTTGCGGAGGAAGTGCGTTTCCTGTACCTTTGCATCGTGTTCATATCACGCACTTTCATCAACCGAGTGTCTGCCATCAAACAGAAGTATGCCTCCGCCACCAGTGAGTGATGCCTCCGATAAGAGAGGGGGCAGTCTCCGATCACGAATAGGAGCCTTTACTCTTCATGATCGGAGCCTTTACTCTCCATCATCGGAGGCATCGGTAACGGAAAAACAAAAAATCCCCATCTCAACCGTTTATCACCGCTGACATGGAGAAGGCTACCGTCTACAACCTTCAGGGTTTACGTGTCAACAAAGTTCAGAGGGGTCTTTACATCATCAACGGCAAGAGGGTCGTGATAAAGTGAGAGAGGAAGTGGGTTGTAAATGAAACATCCATATATTCAATATAGTTTAATAAATTTGCCGTTGAGGATTACCTATCAGGATAGAAGGGGGTAACTATGCAAAAAAATCAGTAATTAAATCCAATGTTCACAAAGAATATGGTGAATTTTTTGTATCTTTGCACCCCACAAACAGATAGCAAATGAAATATGCGGTCATAGCAGCAGGAGAGGGTAGCCGCTTAGCGGCAGAGGGCATTCAGGAGCCTAAACCATTGGTGCGTATCGGTGGTGAACGGCTGATAGACAGACTGATTCGTATCTTCATGGCGAATGACGCAGAGGAGATTGTCGTCATCTGCAACGACCAAACGGCACAGGTGGCGCAGCATTTGGTGCGCCTGCAAAGAGACGGATTAAAAGGGCGTCCCGTTCCATTGCGTTTTGTCATCAAGAGTACCCCCAGTTCGATGCATAGTTTTTATGAGATTAGCAAGTATCTGCAGGATACCTCTTTTATATTGACGACTGTGGACACTGTTTTTAAAGAGGAGGAATTTGCGGAATATGTTGAGGCTTTCAAGAATAGTACGCTGGACGGACTGATGGGAGTGACGGACTATGTGGACGATGAGAGTCCCCTCTTTGTTGAGGTGGATAGTCAACTGATTATCAGATCGTTCTTGGACGAGGCGAAAGAGTGTAAGTATATCAGTGCCGGTATTTACGGATTGCGTGAGTCGGCATTGTTTACCCTTCATAACTGTATTGCCCGTAGTGAGCAGCGGATGCGCAATTTCCAGCGTGCCCTCCTTGCGGATGGCAGGAAACTAAAGGCATATCCTTTCGGGCAGGTGTTTGACATCGATCATGCTGCGGATATTGGGAAGGCAGAACAATTTTTAAGCAATAGTCATGGGTGACCCAAGGACATTCAAGGAACTGCTCCGTGTCTCGTTTAAGTCGGATGACACAGAGGAGTGGCTGGACGTGCATTTCACTCGTCCTATAGGACTCGCTTTCGCCTTGTTCTGGATGAAATGGAACGTGCATCCCAATGCGATAACCATCCTCTCTATCTTTTTAGGCGCGTTTGCCGGATGCCTGTTCTTTTACACGGACCTCTGGCATAACCTTGTCGGTGTGATCTTGCTGATGTTTGCCAATTTCTGTGACTCTACAGATGGGCAGATGGCACGACTGACAGGCAAGAAGACCTTGGTAGGACGGGTGCTTGACGGCTTCTCGGAGAATGTGTGGTTCTTCTTTATCTATCTTGCCATTATCAAGCGGACAGGGGATATGCTTTATCCCACGATGGGTGCATGGGGCTATGTGATGATGTTCCTTGTCTGTTACCTGGCAGGAGCCGTCTACCACTCGAAACAATGCTCCCTTGCGGACTATTACCGGCAGATTCATCTCTTCTTCCTGTTGGGAAAGAAAGGCAGTGAGTTGGACTCTTATGCCGAGCAGCGCAAGATATATGAGGCATTGCCGAGGAGTGACTGGTTTGCCCGTCTGTTCTATTACTGTTATGCGAACTATTGTAAGTCACAAGAGGAGAGGACACCCGCATTCCAGCAGTTCTATCGTCAACTGCGTGGAAAGTTTCCCCAGGACACAGAGATACCACAGTCCCTTCGGAGTGAGTTTAGACAAGGCTCATTGCCTTTGATGAAATATACTAATCTTTTGACCTATAATGCCCGTGCTATCGTGGTGTATATTTCGTGTCTATTGAATGTGCCTTTTGTCTATCCCTTGACAGAACTGACCGTATTTGCCATCATGTATTACTATATGCATCAGAAGCATGAGTCTTTAAGCCAACAGATGATTACTAAATTAGATAATATATAATAATGTACGTAGCATTAGCAGACAACCAGGACATTACGAGAGCCGGTATGATGTTCGTCTGTCAGGAGATGGGACAGACGGAAATGCGTCGTGCCGAGGACAAGGCGGAACTGATAGAGCAGTTGAAGAAACATCCCGATGCGGTAGTCGTGTTGGACTATACGCTCTTCGATATCAATGACGTGGAGGAACTGGAGATACTATACCAGCGATTCCCCGAAGTACAGTGGATACTGTTTAGTGTCGACCTCTCCAGTGATTTCGTGCGTCGTGTGATCGCCATAGCACCCAGGTTCAGCATATTACTGAAAGAGTCGCCCATACAGGAGATACGGGAATGCCTGATGTTCGGACAGCGTCATCAGCGCTATATATGTCAGCGTATGGCAGAACTGCTGCTGGCGCCACAGGTGACGAAAAAAGAGGAGGATGTGAAACTGACACCGACAGAATTGGAGATATTAAAGGATATTGCCTTGGGGCAGACGACAAAAGAAATTGCTGAGCGTCGCTTCTCCAGTTTCCATACCGTAAACACCCACAGAAAGAATATCTTTAGGAAACTGGGTGTCAATAACGTGCATGAAGCCACTAAGTATGCTTTGCGCGCAGGTCTTGTTGATTCTGCGGAATACTATATCTAAAGGGATTTGCGTAAAAAATAAGTAGGAATTGTCTCACGACAACTCCTACTCCGTTTTCTAACTAACTTATTATCAACTATTCATTACTCATTCTGAATTCACGTTGCAAAGTTAAACGTTTTTTTCTGTATTTGCAAGGAATAATGCAAAAAAACTTCCGTAAACGTTTGCGTAAATCAAAATAAATGTTTAATTTTGCACATGATGAATAAAAAGAAGCAACATAGGACATCCCTTAAGGACTTGGCACAAGAGTTGAATGTCAGTATTGCGACAGTCAGTCGTGCCTTGCGTAACTCATCGGAAATCGGTGAGGAGATGCAGAAGAAAGTCAAGGAATTGGCGAAGAAAATGAACTATCGCCCGAATCCTTTTGCACAAAGCCTGCGTAAGGAGGCTCCGAAAATCATTGGGGTCGTGGTGCCGAATCTGGTGACACACTATTATGCCGCAGTGCTGGATGGCATCGAGGACGAGGCACGGAAGGCAGGATATAGTGTTATCAGTGCCAACAGCCATGAGAGTTTCGAGACAGAGTCTAATGTCATCGATAACTTCATCAGTCTGCATGTGGAAGGCATTATCGCCTGTCTGGCTCAGACGACTACAGACTACAGCCATTTTGAGGAAATCTCTGAAATGGGCATCCCTTTGGTGTTCTTCGGACGTACCTGTCTTTCAGACCGTTTCTCAAGTGTGACGGCGAATGGTGATGAGGCTGCCCAGATGGCGACGCAGCATCTGATAGACACGGGAAGTCGCCGTATAGCCTTTATTGGAGGACCCAACCATCTGGACATGGTGCAGCGTCGTAAGCATGGCTATCTGGAGGCTTTGCGGGAGAACCGCATCCCTATCGACCGTGAACTTGTTTCTTGCAATCAGATAGATTACCAGATAGCCCTTGAGGCGACTGTCAAACTGCTCCAGAGTCCTAATCGTCCTGATGCCATCCTTGCCTTTAACGATATTATCACCTTTTCCGCTTTTACGGCTATTAAGCAGCAAGGTCTCCGTATTCCTGAGGATGTGGCGTTAATCGGTTTTACGGATGATGCCCATGCGGCATACGTTACCCCTCGTCTTTCTGCCATTGAGGACCAGTCTTATTTAATGGGTGTTACTGCCTGTCAGATGCTGCTGGGTCATATACAGGGTGATACGAAGGTTTATAAAAAGATAGTGCCGCAGCAGTTGGTGATACGTGATACCTCTTCTAAAAAGAAATAACTCATGATTAAATCAAGATTCTTACTGACCGTTCTGTGTCTTTGCTTGTCTTTCCTGTCCATAGCGGGAAAATGTAAGAATAATTCCAATGCCGCTTGCTGCGTCGCCTCACAGATGTACCCAGGCTGGAACTTGGCGAATACAATGGAGGCGACAGGACAGGGTTTGGCTGCCGAGACCTCATGGCAAACGACCAAGACAACAAAGGAAATTATTGATTTTATCAAACAACAGGGCTTCCGCTCGGTACGTATTCCTTGTTCATGGGATATTCATTCTGACGCACGAGGGAAAATAGACAGACAATGGATGAGTCGTGTAAAAGAAATTGTAGACTATTGCATCAAGGATGGATTGTATGTGGTGTTGAATGATCATTGGGACAATGGTTGGATAGAGGTCAAGGGCTTTAGTAAGACAGACCAGACTTATGAGAAGGTTGACGAACAGACCATCCAAGCCAAGATCGCCCGTCTGAAAGATTTGTGGACACAAATAGCCGTCGCTTTTAAAGATTATGATGAGCATTTGCTCTTCGCAGGACTCAATGAACCTTTCCAACAATATAACCTGTTTCATGGCAAGCATCAGGAACTGACCCCAATCCTGCTCCGCTATAATCAGGCTTTCGTGGAGGCGGTCCGTGCCACTGGAGGCAAGAATAAAAAACGTATTCTGGTGGTTCAGACTCCTGGTATCAGCATCTCTTCCGCTGTCAATGAGGAGAATCACTTTGTCATGCCTGTCGACCCCGTTGGGAAAGGGCGGCTGATGGTGGAGGTCCACTATTATGAGCCATGGGATTTCTGTGGACAAGAAGAGGGAGGAAAATGGTTCTGGGGACAAGGACAGCACATAGAAGGCGACTCTCATAACTGTGAGTGGGGTGAGAAAAGTTGGTCGGAGAGTCAGTTCTCCAGTATGAAAAAGAAATTCTTTGACCAGGGATATCCTGTTATTTTAGGCGAGTACGGAGTCAACTGGCGTGAGGTTAGTTCCCATCAGGATATGCACGATGCCTCTGTGAAGGCATGGTTCAAGGATGTCACCTGGAAAGCCATTGCTAATGGTTGTGTGCCGATGCTTTGGGATATCAATGCCATTAACAGACATGGAGAGAAAGGGGTGCTGTCCGTGATTGACCGTGCCAATTTGAAAGTTTTCTGTACTGTAGGCATGGAAGGTATCACAGAAGGAGTTCGTGTTGCGAAATGGCCCCGATGATATTTTCTTAAAAAACATACGTTTTTTTTGGTTGTATGGCAGAAAAAGTGTATTTTTGCAGATACTAACCGAAAAAAGACGTATACCAATGACAAGAAAGTCTTGCTGTTTAACCTTTTTTTTACTTGTATTGCCATTTGTCGCAATGGCAGTAATCCCTGATGTTAAATTCCGTCGCATTGACACGCGAGACGGTTTGTCAAACTCACAGGTGAATAGTGTCTTGCGTGATTCCCGTGGTCATGTATGGCTTGCCACCCAGTTCGGGTTATGCCGCTACGACGGTTATCGTATCAAACCGTTTTACTCCTTTGAGCGTGACACCTTGACATTGCGCAGCAACCGTATTGACGAGATACAGGAGGATTTTGAGGGCAAGTTGTGGTTGGATCACGGCATGAACTATTCTGTCTATGACCCTGTCACGGAGAAGGTAAACCGCACCCCTTCTTTTTGGCTTGCCAAACAAGGAATCAAAGGCGGTGTGGAGAGTATGCATATCGACTCTAAAAAGAATTTCTGGATAAAGACATACGATAATGGATTCTTTTTCTATGACCCTCATCGCAAATATGTCAAACAGATACCCTTTGGATATGGTCCCTTGGACTTTTCCAAGGACTTTGGTGTCTCAGCCTATGCGGAGACCAAGGAAGGGATGGTACTTGTCTCAATGATGGGAGAACTGATGTGTGTGGATGGTGAGCACGGGAAAGTGTTGTGGAAACAAGACTTTGTCAAGAAAAGTCTGAACGCCTATAATGACTATTGGGTCTATGTGGATAAGGATGGCATAATATGGGTGATTACCCACTCTGTAGGAACCTATATCTATGTACCGCAGGAGAAGCGCTGGTATACCAACCTGACAGACTTGATGCGCTCACGAGGTTTTGTTGATGTCCCGGAGAATGTCGTGGTCTGGGAAGTGCGCTATGACCAGAAAGGACTGCTTTGGGTGGCGACAGACCATCTGGGTATCATGTTGTTGGACTTCAAGAATAAGGAGTGGCGACAGTTCACGAATATCAAAGGGGATGAGACTTCTTTGTCCGATATCACCGCAAAGCATTTGTATCAAGACCAGTTGGGACGTATGTGGATATGTACGTATAAGAATGGTGTTGCCATGAGTGCTGATGCGATGACGAATTTCAATAGTATCGCCTTTGGGGATATCAATGGTATCTGTGAGGATAAGGAGGGTTATTACTGGTTAGGATTGAACAGCGGGGGTATCTTAAAAGTCGATCCGGTGACCCTGGAGGTCGTAGAGCGTTTTACGAAACATGAGATCGGTTCTGCCAGTGATGTCATTGTCGGTAACTATACAGCAAGTGACGGTACCCTGTGGTTTGGAACCTGGGAGGGCGGACTATTGAGATACAAGAACGGACAATGGAAAGTATATACGGTGACAACTCCTGGCAGTGCCTTTAAGACGAATAACATCTGGGGTATCACAGAAGACTACTGGGGGAATATCTGGGTAGGAGTCCTTGGCGGTGGTGTGGTTCGTATAGATAAGAAAACAGGTCGCCAACGCTCTTTCACAGAGGAAAACTCCAATATCAAGACTGTGTGGACGAATAGTATAGCACGAGCCTCTAATGGTTGGATATTGGCAGGAAACTCAGAGTATTGCTCTATCATCAACCCCAAGACCATGAAAGTGCTGAATCTTGCCAAGCCTCATGACGACAATACTTTCACTATTTCCTCGGCAACCACGCAAGCGGTGATGGATAGTCATGGGCTTATGTGGCAGGCGTCACCTTCTGGCGTGAGTGTCTTTGACCGTAAGACAGGACAGATGCAGTTGCTCGATATGAAGGCAGGTTTCTATGGCTCAAATGTTGTCGCCCTTGCGGAAGACGACCGTCATACGATGTGGGTGGTTACTGATCATGGAATATCTAATGTGATAGCCCAGAAGGACGAGGATGATGGTCATTGGACCTTTGCCGTCCGTAGTTATAACGACCGTGATGGCTTGCAGCCAGGTCCGTTCAACCAGCGTGCTATTTGTTTTACACGTACTGGTTATCTGTTGGTAGGCGGACAGGACGGACTGGATATTATTAATATCCGCAGACTGCATGAGAGTGATAACACGGAGAAACCAGTATTCAGTGGTTTGGTGCTCTTCAATGAGGAAGTGGAAGTAGGTGCTGAGTACAATGGTCGTGTCATATTGGAAAAAGCATTGGATATTGAGCGCGCTATCACCTTGAAGTCAAGCGAGAATCAGTTTACCATTCAGATGGGGTCTGATAATGGTGGAGCCAAAAACCATACCCGTTTCGTATATCGCTTGAGAGGTTTTAACGACAAATGGATTAAGACGACAGCCTCCAATTCTGACATCACCTATATGGGACTGTCTGCAGGGCATTATACCCTTTGTGTCCGTATGTTGAAGGACGATGGTACGATGGGCGAGACAGAGAGTCAGTTGGATATTACCATCAGGGGACCATGGTACACCTCTTGGTGGGCGATGTTACTTTGGTTGATACTGATTGCACTTATCGGTTGGTATGGGTGGACTTTCTATAAGAGAAGAAAGCAGGCTTTACTGATGAAGGAAAATGAGCCGGAGGATTCTCAAGAAGATATGGAGTATCCTGAAGAAGAGGAGGTAGAGGAAGCCATTCTGATGGATGAGGATGAATAAAATATAGAGATGATGAAGAAATTACTTGTACTCTTATGGTTGACAGTAGGTGTGGTGACATCTGCTTTCGCTGCCATTGGTGATATTAAGTTCAGTCGTTTGGATACGCGTGATGGACTAAGTAATTCTCAGTTGTTGTGTATTTTGCGCGACTCGAAGGGAATGATGTGGTTTGGCACACCCTATGGCTTGAATCGCTATGACGGCTATCGTTTCAAGACTTTTTACTCTTATGCGAAGGACACCACAACGATGCGTAATAATTATGTGGATGAAATCTATGAGGCATTCGATGGAAAACTATGGTTACGTCAAAGTATGAACTATACCATCTTTGATCCAGTGACCGAGAAATTTGATCGTCATCCCGAGACGTGGTTGCGTAAACATGGGATAAAAGGCGGCATAGAGCGTCTCTTTATTGATTCAAAGAAAGATTTCTGGATTAAGACTTATGACGAGGGCTTTTGGCATTTTAGTCCCAGGACAGGCAAAGTTAAGCAGTACCGCTTTGGCTATGGACGGCAGGAGTTTAACAATGATTTTGGCGTATCTGGTTTTACGGAGTATGGAAAGAGTGTGTTAGTATCTTCTTTCAACGGAGAGATATTCTGTTTCAACCGGGATAAGGACTGGATTAGTTGGAAGAGCGACTATTTGCGTCGTCATGGTTATGTGAATAGTCAGGATTGTAAGTTGCGAGTAGACAACTATGGTAATCTGTATGCCGTCACCCAGCAGTCCACCTTTATCAAGGCAAATAGTAATAGTCGCTGGTATCACTCCTTGCCAGAGTTTCTTCATACATGGGGAATAGACGATACGTCAGAGATTCAGAGTGTATGGGACTTGCGACTGGATAAGCAGAAGCGATTATGGATCGCTACAGACCATCACGGACTGATCATCGTCGATCGTAAGATGAAAGAAGTCCGCCAGTTCTTGAATGACAAACATGACGAGAGTACCATCAGCGATAATACAATCAGGTTTATCTATCGGGACCAGTTAGGACGTATGTGGCTGGGTACTTATATGAATGGAGTGAATTGTTATGCGGAGAGTAGTTCTAATTTCCGAAATCTGGAGTTGGGTAATATTAATACGATTTGTGTTGACAAGGACGGCTATTACTGGCTGGGAACCAATGACAAGGGTATTATACGCTTTGATCCCCGTACAGAGGAACAGGTAATCTACGATAAGCAGAACAGTGGTATCGGCTCAAATACGATGGTGGGCTCTTTGGCAGCACGTGACGGCTCTGTATGGTTTGGTACCTATGAGGGTGGACTGATCCATATAAAGAACGGACAGGTGACTAATTTCCGTGCGACGGGTAAGCCGACAGACCTTTCGAATAATAATGTGTGGACAATCTGTGAGGACCAGTGGGGATATATCTGGATAGGTACCTTAGGTAGTGGTGTCCAGCGTATTGACCCCCGTACAGGACGGATGGATGTGCCGATCGATACCAAGAACTCTATTATTCCAAGTGACTATATCTCTACGATAAACAGAACACAGAAGGGCTGGCTGATGGTGTCACACTCTGTGTTCTATTCCATTATTAATCCAAAGACGAAGAAAGTGATTAATCGCAATATTGCGAACAACCACAATGATATTAGTATTACCGAGACTTCTATCAATGCGATGCAGGATAGTCGTGGCTTATCATGGCAGGGGTCTGCCTCGGGTGCGACAATATGGGATCCTAAGACCAATGAGGTCTATCTCATTGATATGCGTTCTGGTCTGATTGGCTCTACGGTAACGGGAATGGTGGAGGATGAGCACCATACCATGTGGCTGGTAACAGATCATGGTGTGTCTAATGTGGTGCCCCAAAAGAAATTTGATGGCAAGTGGAATTTTGTCGTCCGTAGTTTCAATAACCGTGACGGGTTGCAAGGGGCTCCTTATAACCAGCGTTCTGTCTGCTGTACTCCTGATGGTAAGATACTTGTCGGAGGTCAGGGAGGACTTGATATCATCAATCCTCGTAAGATGGGACATGGCAGATTTACGGAGCGTCCTGTCTTCAGCGGTCTGAAAGTCTCAGGTCGTGAGGTCGCTGTTGGAGAGGAGATAGGAGGTCATGTGGTTTTGGAAAAAGCACTTGACGCTTGTCGTGAGTTGAGTCTTCGTTACGATGAGGAGTTCACGGTTCAGTTGGCAAGTAACAGTGGTGAGATTCATAACCGTTCCCGATTCATCTATAAGATGGCAGGTTATAATGAGGAGTGGATGCGCACGGAGGAAGTGAACCCGAATATCACTTATCAGAGTCTGCGTGCCGGTAACTATTATTTATGTGTCAGGATGATGAACGATGACGGTACGATGGGTAAGGAGGAGAGTCGTATAGACATTACGATCCGTCCGCCATTCTGGCGTACCCGTTGGATGATGCTGCTCTATATGCTGCTGGTTGCCGTTGCCGCATGGATATGGCGTAAGTGGTATATGAAACGGCAAGAGCGCCGAATGGAGGCTGAGACGATTCGTCGTGAGTTGGAGAAGAAACAATGGATGAACGAGATGCGTATGCAGTTGGTCAATGAGCATGCCGACGACAGATCCTCATTTGTGCCACAGACAGAGGAACTTGTCCTTCAGAAGCAGACGGATGATATTATTGAGTTTACCCGTGACTATTGTAAGAATTACGTACCTACTGTAGATAATAAGAAGGTGAAAGTCAATTTCCTGTCATCCGTCCAAGGATTGGAAGTAGACTTCGACCATGAGAAGTTGGCGGAGATATACCGCATCACTTTCCGTAATGCCGCCATCTTTGCTCCGAATGATTGTGTGATAAGTGTGGGAATCGCCCGTACTCAAGACAACATGGCTCAGATACAGATTGCCGATAATGGTATCGGTATTAAGGATGAGTTCAAGGAGCATGCCTTTGATCCGATAGTGAATGGTGACGGGTCTGACTTGGATAAGGTGAAGGCGATCGTTGATGCCCATCAGGGGGATGTGTGTATCAAGGACAACCCTGGAGGAGGTACGATTATTGTCGTCTCACTGCCCGCAGGTGAAATCATAGAAGAAGCAGAAATCATAGAATAACATAATTATTAACAATGAAAAAACTAAGAGTAATGACGACAGGACTTTTGTCGATGGCTGTGGCAGCATTGATGGCTGCCGACTATACTGTCAACGGCAATTTCGTGACGATTCCTGTCAAGGATGCGAAAGCAGGCGGTGCCAAGGTGGTACGTCTGCAAGTGATTAACGACAACATTATCCGTGTTCAGGCGACGTCAGAGGATGCACTGCCACAGAAGCAGAGTCTGATGATTGTGGAACAGAAGGCACAGCCGAAGTTTAATGTTACTGACGGTGAACAGGTATCAGTAAAGGCGAAGAATGTGGAGGCTCGTGTCAACAAGTCTACAGGTGCCGTTGTGTTCTACGATGCCAATGGTAAGGAATTGTTGAAAGAGGCAAAGGACGGTAAGCAGTTCAAGAACTTCACCGTTCCCGAGCGTGAGTATGGTCTTAAGGGCGGTGCTCCTCTCACCGAGGCAATGAAGCATGGTATTCAGTGGCAGATGAAGTTTGACTCTCCTGCTGACGAGGCTTTCTACGGACTTGGTCAGCACCAGTCGGAGGAGTTCAATATGAAGGGAAAGAACGAGGACCTGTTCCAGTATAATACGAAGGTCAGCATTCCTTTTGTACTCTCTAACAAGAATTATGGTATCCTATGGGACTCCTATAGTTACTGCCGTTTTGGAAATCCTCATGACTACCTGCAACTCAACCGTGCCTTCAAACTCTATGACAAGCAAGGTAAGGAGGGACACCTGACAGGTACTTATGTGGATAAGGACGGCAAACGACTGGTTCGTGACGAGGATTCCATCTATTATGAGTATGCTTTCCCTGCCACCTCTGAGATTGCCGTAAAGACAGACAATGGTGGTATCAAGAACTTGCCGCAGGGGTTCAATCTGCAAGGTGCCAATGTGGTTTATGAAGGATTCATCGAACCCGAATGCTGCGGTAAGTGTACGGGAAAACCTGCTGATTATCAGTTTATCCTTTATTACTCAGGTTATGTGAAGGTGTATATTGACGGAAAGGAAGTTGTTCCTGAGCGTTGGCGTACGGCATGGAACCCTAATACCTATAAGTTTACGGCGAAGGTACGCAAAGGTGTGAAGAACCAGTTACGTATTGAGTGGCAGCCTGATGGCGGTGAGGCATATTGCGGTCTGCGTGTCTCTGAGCCTCGCAGTGAGGAGGAGCGCGGTCAGTTGAGCATCTGGAGTGAGATGGCTCGTGACATGGACTATTACTTCATAGCCGGTCAGAACTTTGACGAGGTGATTAGCGGTTACCGTACCTTGACAGGTAAGGCTTCTCTCTATCCGAAATGGGTATTAGGTTTCTGGCAGAGCCGTGAGCGTTATAAGAGTGCCCAGGAGATAGAGGAGACACTTGCCGAGTTCCGCAAGCGTCATATCCCTGTGGATAATATCGTACAGGACTGGAACTACTGGAAACTCGACTCTTGGGGCAGCCATGTCTTTGAGACAGAACGCTATCCCAATCCGCAGGCAATGCTTGACAACGTCCATAAGATGCATGGTCGTTTCATGATTTCTGTATGGCCTAAGTTCTACGATACCGTGGATAATTACAAGGAACTCGACAAGAACGGTTGGATGTACCATCAGGCAGTAAAGGATGATATCCATGACTGGTTAGGATTCCGCGGTTCTTTCTATGATGCTTACGATGCTGGTGCCCGTAAGATGTTCTGGCGTCAGATGGACGAGAACCTCTATTCAAAATATAACCATGATGGTATTGCAGGTGTCGATGCCTGGTGGATGGATGCCTCTGAGCCGAATGTCCGAGACTGTACTCCTATGTGGTATCGTAAGGCACTCAGTGGTCCTACTGCCTTAGGAACCTCTACCGAGTATTTCAATGCTTACTCAACGGTGAATGCTGATGCTATCTACAATGGTCAGCGCAGTGTCTACAAAGGTAAGGACAATGAACCTCGTGTGTTCCTGTTGACACGTAGCGGTTTTGCCGGTGAGCAGCGTTTCTCTACTGCTACATGGAGTGGTGACATCGGTACACGATGGGAGGATATGCGTGCCCAGATGACTGCTGGCTTGAACTACTCAATGTCGGGTATTCCTTTCTGGGGTATGGACCAGGGCGGTTTCTGTGTGGAGAACCGTTATGTGGCAGCGCAACAGGTCTATGACAAGACTGGTGTGGAGAATGAGGACTTGAAGGAGTGGCGTGAGTTACAGACCCGCTGGAACCAGTTTGGTGCGTTCATCCCTCTCTTCCGTGCTCATGGACAGTGGCCTCTGCGTGAGATCTGGAACATTGCTCCCGACAATCATCCTGCTTATCAGTCGTTTGTTTACTACGATAAGTTACGCTATCGTTTGATGCCTTATATGTACAGTCTTGCAGGCTGGGCTCATTTCAAGGACTACACCTTGATGCGTGCTCTCGTGATGGACTTCAATGGTGACAAGGAAGTGGAGAATATCGGTAATCAGTGGATGTTCGGTCCGGCACTGATGGCATGCCCAGTTGGTTATTACAAGGCTCGCAACCGCAATGTCTACTTCCCCAAGCAGTGTGGTTGGTATAATCTCTATACCAATGAGTATGTAGAGGGTGGTCAGTCTCTTATCGTTGACGCTCCATACGAGTGCATTCCTGTTTATGTCCGTGAGGGTGCTATCATTCCTTTCGGTCCTGAGATGGAGTGGTGTGATGAGAAGCCGGCAGAACTCATTAACCTTTATGTATATGCTGGTCAGAACGGCTCGTTCCAACTCTATGAGGATGAGGGTGTGAACTACAACTACGAGAAGGGTAAGTACGCTACGATAGACATTACCTACGATGATGCCGCTAAGACCGTGACGTTCGGTGCCCGTAAGGGACAGTTCAACGGTATGTTGAAGAATCGTCGCTTCAATGTCGTCCTCATCACGAAGGATGCTGCTAAACCTCTTAACCTTGAGAATCCCGAGGGTAAGATGGTACAGTATAACGGAAAGGAAATCAGTGTGAAACTCTGATAGTCATCAATATGCGATACAGACTATTATTAGGGGCAGTCCTTGCAGTGACTGCCCTTTCTTCACAAGCAAGGAGCAGGGAGAACTTCGATGCCCGTTGGCAGTTTGTCCTTGCCGACTCGGCACAGATGGCGGCTCCTGCATATAACGACCAGCATTGGCGCACCTTGGACTTGCCTCATGACTGGGCGATAGAGGGTGATTTCCTTGCCTCGAATCCCTCTGGAGCGAGTGGGGGAGCGTTGCCCGGCGGTGTCGGATGGTATAGAAAACACTTTACTATCAACAGTGAGGGTACGCCCGGTAGCCGTTACTTCGTCGAGCTTGACGGTGTCTATATGAACTCCACCGTGTATGTCAATGGTGAGAAAGTCGGTTTCCGCCCCTATGGCTATAGTTCGTTTGAGTATGAGATAACGAAATATATCAAACAAGGCGATAATGTCATTGCCGTTCGGGTGGATAACAGTGATCAACCAAATTCCCGTTGGTATTCTGGTTGTGGTATCTACCGTCATGTGTGGCTGACGCAGACCCATGCGACACTTGTCAAGCACTGGGGTGTCTATGTGCAGGCTGATGCCAAGACAGGACAGGTGAAGGTCGACGTGGATGTGGACGGAAAGAACTATCAGGTGCGTAGCACTGTCTTTGACGCTACAGGCAAGGAGGTGGGTATGAAAGTGAAAAAGCCCCATCTATGGTCGACGACTGATCCATATATATATAAGGTACGCACACAAGTGCTGATTGGTGGCAAAGTGGTGGACGAGGTATGGACGAATACCGCCTTCCGTGATTTCCGCTTTGATGCGAAGACTGGTTTCTGGCTGAATGGTAAGAACATGAAACTGAACGGTGTCTGTGAGCATCATGACTTCGGATGCTTAGGTGCTGTCGTCAATGAGGATGCGATGCACCGTAAATTGTCACGCTTGAAGGCAATGGGTGTCAATGCCGTCCGCTCGTCCCATAATCCGCCAGCCCCTGAGTTGCTGAATATGTGTGATACGATGGGACTCATCGTGATGGACGAGTCGTTTGACATGTGGCGTCGTCGTAAGACACAGAACGACTATGCCCGTTTCTTCGACGAGTGGCATGAGCGTGACCTCACCGATTTGGTGCTGCGTGACCGTAACCATCCGTGTATCCTGATGTGGTCCATCGGTAACGAGGTACTGGAGCAGTGGTCGTCCGCTGAGGCTGACACGCTGTCTTTGGAGCAGGCAAACCTCATTCTGAACGCAGGACATGACGCCTCTACGTTGGCAAAGGATGGGGAGACAAGTGTCAACACACTGCTTGCCGACCATCTTGCGGATATCGTCCGTCGTTACGATACCACCCGTCCTATCACGGCAGGCTGTAATGAGCCCTCGCCCGACAACCATTTGTTTAAAGGTAAGGCGATCGATGTCATCGGTTTTAACTACCATCACCAGTGGATCAAGGATGTACCTAAGAACTTCCCTGGTCGTCCGTTCATCATGACAGAGAGTGTCAGTGCCTTGCAGACCACGGGATTCTATATGATGCCGTCGGACAGTATCTATGTGGCACCGAAAGAATGGTGGCTGCCCTATACCGATCCCACCTATATGTGTTCCGCCTACGATAACATGCATGCCTCTTGGAGTTCTACCCATGAGGAGACATGGGACGTGGTGAAGCATACCCCCTATGTGGGTGGTCAGTTTATCTGGACAGGTTTCGACTATATCGGTGAGCCGACACCTTATTCCTTCCCTGCACGCAGCAGTTACTTTGGTATCATTGACCTTGCCGGTCAACCGAAGGATGTGTATTATATGTACCAGAGCGAATGGACCGACCAACCCGTATTGCATCTGTTCCCCCACTGGAACTGGCTGGAGGGTCAGGCGGTAGATATGTGGTGTTACTATAACAACGCTGACGAGGTGGAACTCTTTGTCAATGGCAAGAGTCAGGGTGTCCGTGCCAAGAAAGACGGACACGAGTACCATGTCATGTGGCGTGTCACCTTTGAGTCTGGTGAGGTAAAGGTGGTGGCACGTAAGGATGGCAAGCAGGTACGTGAGCAAGTTATCAAGACGGCAGGACAGCCCGACCATATCCAACTCACGGTCGACTACCAAGGAAAGACCACTACCTATGTGAAGGCAGAGGTGGTCGATAAGGACGGCAACCGTTGCCCGTGGGCAGAAAACCTGTTGTTCTTCGAGACTGATGCGAAGATCATCGGTGTTGATAATGGTTGTCAGACCTCCATGGAGCGTTTCAAGGATACGAAGCGTAAGGCGTTCTTCGGACGTTGCTTCGCCGTTGTCAACGGTCATGGTACACTTACCGCCAAAGCAATAGGACTAAAATCAAATACTATCAAACTATGAAAAAGATATTAAGTATAGTATGCCTGCTGGGAGCCTCGTTGGCAGCGCAGGCACAGTTGCAGACCTCCGCAGGAGTACAGTACCTGCAGTGTATGCCCAAAGACCAGTCGAGTGATTTCTCCGACTTGAGTAATACCTATTTCCTTGCCGACTCGTTGGCATCATTCGATGCGGCAAAAGGTGAGGGAAAGGTCAACTGGAAGCGTTATCGCCTGTCACCCCGTCAGGCTTTCAACCTCAACGGCTACTGGCCTGTGCGGATGAAGACGCTCGACTTCCCAGATACAGAGTACGATAACGACCCCAACCTGTCGTTGAAGATAGACTTCGTGAGTCCCCGTTGTGTCCGTATCCGAATGGCGACATCACCCATCGAGGCTCCCCGTAAGGACAGTGAGAGCCTGATGCTTGCCGGTGCTGTGCCTTCTTCCTCGGCATGGAAGATGAGAAGCAATGGTAACACCATTGCATACTCGACTGATTATGGAACGGTGGAGATACAGAAATACCCATGGCGTATCGTGCTGAAAGACAAGAACGGCACGGTGATGACACAGACTCGTCATATCATCGATAACGACTCCTCGCAGGTGAAACTCCTGCCGTTCTCGTTTATCAAGCGTGGCTCCGACAACTCCCGTAGCATCAACCCTGTGCTGACGATAGCACCGGGTGAGCGTATCTATGGTTGTGGTGAGTCATTCGGTGCCCTGAACAAGGTAGGACAGAAGGTACAGATCATGGTGACCGATCCGCAGGGACCAGAGACAGACGGACAGTACAAGCCCGTACCGTTCTTCTTCTCTAACCGTGGCTATGGTATCTTCATGCATACCTCCGCACCAGTGACCGCTGATTTCGGCGCATCCTATATTGGTGCTGACCGCTTGTTTATGGCGGATGAGCAGATGGACTTCTTCGTGTTCTTTGGAGAACCGAAGGATATCCTCAACGAGTATACCAATATCACGGGTAAGTCACCCATGCTGCCTCTCTGGACCTTTGGTACGTGGATGAGTCGTATCACCTATTTCTCACAGGAAGAGGGATTGGATATTGCCAAGAAGTTGCGTCAGCATAAGATACCTTCCGACGTGATCCATTTCGATACCGGTTGGTTTGGGGTTGACTGGCAGTGTGACTATGAGTTTGCCAAGGACCGTTTCAAAGATCCGAAGGGAATGCTTGACCAACTCAAGCGTGACGGCTTCCACACCTGTCTGTGGCAGTTACCGTACTTCACACCGAAGAACCGCTTCTTCCGTGAGATCGTCGATGGTGGTATGGCGGTGAAGAATGCGGCAGGCAGTCTGCCCTACGAGGATGCCGTCCTTGACTTCTCGAATCCCAAGACCGTCAGTTGGTACCAGTCGAAGATAGAAGGACTGATGCGTTTAGGTGTCAGCACGATTAAGTGTGACTTCGGTGAGGCAGCACCTTACGACGGCTTCTACTATAGTGGACGTGGTGGTAAGTATGAGCATAATCTCTATCCTTTACGTTATAACAAAGCATTGTGGGAACAGGTGGAGCGCTCGCATCCCGGTGAGGGTGTCATCTGGGCTCGCTCCGCATGGGCTGGTTCCCAGCGTTATGCCCTTCATTGGGGTGGTGACGCTGCTACCACGAATACAGGAATGTTAGGAGACCTGCGTGGTGGTATCTCCTTCGGACTCAGTGGCTTCTCCTTCTGGAGTCATGACATGGGCGGCTTTGTCACCGCCTCACCAGAGGATATCTATCGCCGTTGGCTACCTTTCGGTTTCCTGTCCAGTCATACCCGTGCTCATGGTGCACCTCCCACAGAGCCGTGGCTTATCAGTGAGTCGTTCACCAAAGCCTTCCGTCAGGCTGCGGAGATGAAGTATAAACTCATGCCGTATGTCTATGCTCAGGCTAAGGACTGCTCCGAGCGTGGACTGCCGATGGTACGTGCTTTGCTGGTGGAGTTCCCTGACGACCCGGGTGCATGGTTGGTAGAGGATGAGTATATGTTCGGCTCCCAGATTCTCGTCGCCCCGTTGTTGGAGACGGGCGACAGTCGCACCTGTTACCTGCCCCGTGGCAAATGGATAGACTATCAGAGCGGTAAGGTATATGAGGGTGGCTACCAGACCATCAAGGTCGGTGAGATACCATGTGTCATCCTGGTGCGTGACGGTTCGTTGATACCCCATGCTCCTCTTGCCCAGCGTACAGACCAGATACAATGGGACAAGGTAGAGATGAAGGCTTACAAGGCTGATGCGAAGAAATGCAACGGTCTGCTCTATAAACCTGGTGATAGCCAGATACAGCAAATTACCCAATAAAAAGAACTTATGCGTCGTTTCCTTTTTCTCTTTCAATTCCTGTTACTGACAACCATATCATGGGGCGCTGACGAGTCTCTGATACGGGAGGCAGATCAGCGTCGTGAATATCTTAGTAGACTGTATAACTACGATAAGAACGACTCGTTGATAGCACAGGCTTCTCAGGATCTGGCGTTCCTCAGAGATCATACGTTGTGGAATTATTACTATGACACATGGTTGTTACTGGTGAACACCTATGTGTTTAGCGGAAAGGTGAATACAGGGTTGCAGGAGGTAAAACGGATGCATCAGGATGCCACAGACCGTGATAAAAAATATGGACTTGCCCTTGCCAACTATGCGATGGGTATCGCTTATCTGAACATGGGCTATACGGATGAGGCGATTGACAGTTATCGGCAGAGTCTGAGACTTGTCAATGAACTGGATGAGTATCCGTCATGTACCAGTGATGTCTTCTCTTACTATTGTGATGCGCTTGTGGATAAGAAACACTACGAGGAGATGAAAGCGGTCACTGCACAGTGGAGACAGTATCTGGAGAAAGAGGAGGCTAAGAGGAAAAGGGGTGATGCGTCAAGTTACAAGGTCTGGTATGCCTACTATTATCTCTCCTGTTCCGAGATGCATCTGGGGTTAGGGTTGCTGGATGAGGCTGAACAGGACATTAAAGAAGTGGAGAAACGCGCAGACGGTAGTGGCGACTTTATTCCGATGGCTGTTCTGCATGCCTATGCCCAACTTTATCTGCAGCGGAAAGACTATGCCAAGGCGTATGACTATAGTACCCGTTATTACGATCAGGTGATGAACTATGGTGATATCTCTTCTATACTCATCGCCCAGGAACAAAGGGCAGAGATTCTTAGGGGACTGGGACGCTATGAGGAGGCTGCACAGATGTATAAGAATGTGCATGAGAATACCGACTCCTTGTATAAGAGGGATGCCCGTACACAGATTAATGAGTTGAACACCCTCTTCCGTGTCAGTGAGATAGAGATGGAGCACGAACTGGAGCATAGCCGTATCATGTTGTTCACCACGATCTTCATCGCATTTGCCTTGGCTGTCCTGGTGGGATATTGGTATTGGATGAACCGCCGGTTGAGGAAAAAGAACGAAGAACTTGCCGGCATGAGTCACCAACTGACTATCAAGAACGAGGAACTGACCGTGGCACTCGACCGTGCTGGTGAGTCTGATCGCATGAAGACCAACTTCATCAAGAATGTCAGTCATGAGATCCGTACCCCGTTGAATATCCTCTCTGGTTTCTCCCAGATGATGGCGATGCCTGATGCTGACCTTCCTGAGGAGGTCAGGCAGGAGGCAAGCCTGCAGATACAGGAGAATACCAACCGTATTACGACCCTGATCAATGAGTTGCTGGCACTCTCCGAGACGAGCAGTCGTACACATATCGACCGTACGGACACTGTGAGTGTCAATCAGTTATGCGCCAATGCCATTACCCATTGTGGTATTCCTGAGAAATCCGACTACCACTTTGACTTTACCACGCAGGTCGATGACACCTTGATGATACAGACCTCCGAGCAGGACGTGGTATTGGCTCTTTCCCATCTGCTCGACAATGCCATGAAGTTTACCCCGTCAGGTGGGTCCATCCGTCTTTCATGTGCCCAGGAGGATACCTTGATGAAGATCGTCGTGGAGGACACGGGCTGCGGTGTACCCGCAGAGAAAGCAGAGGAGATCTTCGGGGAGTTCGTCCAACTCGATGAGTTCAAGGACGGTGTGGGCATCGGACTACCTTTGAGTCGTCATGTGGCTCGTCGTCTGGGAGGTGACATTATTCTTGACACCAGTTATAAGGAGGGGGCTCGATTTATCCTCACACTGCCAGTATAAAGAAAGGATGTGTTACCTCACTATTGACGCAGCAAAGATAGGAAATATAAAGTTTCGGCTTGCTTTGCATGTAAGCAAGGAAGTCCTGCCAACTGGCGGGGCTTCTTCTGTTTTTGTCTAATTCTTTCTCCATCTCGGAAATAATCCGTAACTTTAAAACAAGTTTTTAAGATACTCCCGTTTGGAATTGCCAAAGAAATTTGGCATTTTGCTCACTTTATTGTATCTTTGCACCCAGAAAAACAATACATCAAACATTAGCATAAACTATGAGGAAAACGTTTACACGATTATTAACGATCGTTCTGCTCCTGACATCATTGTCTTTGTCAGCACAGAAAGTAGACCAGCGACTTACACGACTGGTAGAGCAAGTCTCACAACGTCGTGCCATGGGCTTGACTCCCCTTGATGCTAAGGCGGTGAACAAGACGATTGCCGTCAGTTTTAATGCAGATGGCACGATAGCGGCATTCTCAGGCATCGCCATGCTGAAAGACGGTGCCGAGTGTCCCACAGCCCGTCTGGAGCAGATGGGTGTCAAGGTGCGCTACCAGATAGGCGACATGGTGGCACTGAGTATTCCCACCGACAAACTGCAGTTGCTGGAGGAGGTGGAGGAAATCCGCTACGTGAAGGCTGACGAGGTGACACGACCGATGAACGACTTGGGGCGTCAGGCGACCAAAGCCGACCAGGTCTATGACGCGGTGAAAGCCACTGCCGCCAAACTGCCTCAGGCATATACTGGCAAGGGTGTCATACTGGGTGTCATCGACCAGGGCATCGACTTTAACCACGCTGCCTTCCGCAATGCTGACGGCTCGACACGTGTTGGACAGGCGATCATCATGAAAAATAGTCTAGGTGAATACACTTCATATACTACTGAGGATATCCCAGGACTTTTGACCGACAACTTTACGACATCACATGGGTCACATACGGCGGCTACAGCAGGTGGCACAGGACTGAGCAACGGAATGCAGGGCGTGGCTCCCGAGGTGGAACTCTATCTCTGCGGACTGAATGAATATCCTAGCGTCTCATACGTTGCCGGATGCATCCAAGAAATCTTCAAATATGCCGACAAGGTCAATAAGCCAGCCGTGGTGAGCATCAGTATGGGAAACGTCAATAATATTCACGACGGCAGTGACGCTGTAGCCTATACCGTAGGAAAACTGACAGAAAACGGCACCAAGCCTGGACGTGCCGTGGTAATGAGTACGTCTAACGCTGCCGCCAACTGGCAGTCGATAGCCAAGTCGAGTAGCGTAAAGACCGTGCTGGGCTCCGCCTCGATAGTGACAGACAAAGCCCCAGCGACCTACACAGGTCTCTACTCTTTCTACGCTTCCGACTATCAGGATTTCACCATTTCCCTGAAGGTGGTCGACATCACTACTGGCACGGTGGGTGACCTGGGTAGCCACGTGGTGAATCAGACGACAGGTGAGGTGATGAGCAACACCCTGTTGGTGAAGTACGACAACATCGCTACCAGCATAGAAGGCAAAACTGCCGTAGTATATTATTTGAACTGTCAGGCTACTGCCGTTAAACTGGATGACCCCAAATACCGTCTTGCCATTGTCGCCACACCTAAAGACGGGCAAACCCTCAAGTTGATAAGCAACGGTGAAAATTACGCAGAACCCTGCTTCGACGCACCTACGGCTGGCGGTTACGACTTTGCTGTCAACGGCTGGACGAAGGGCACCAGTGAAGTCACCATTAGTTCTCATATCTGCAACGATGGTGTCATCAGTGTCGGATCATACATTACCCGCACAGGGTGGAAAACCTGGCAAGGTGATTCCAAGAGTTACTTGAAGTCATCACTTACCGGCAAGATGCAGCAATTAGGCGAAATCTCCGACTTCTCCGGTTGGGGCACTGACGACAATGGCAAGACCCATCCTACTGTCATCGCACCCGGGCAGGGTATCATCTCCGCCGCCAACATGTTCGATGCCACGACGTTTACTGCCGATACAGATAATGAAATGATAGTTCCTAATAAGGAAACTACGAATGCGCAGGACTTCCTCATTGGGAATGTCGAACGGCACGGTCGATCTAACTGGTATTTGCTGGACCAGGGCACCTCGATGTCCACACCACTCGCCGCTGGTATCGTGGCTCTGTGGATGCAGGCTAAGCCCACTCTGACCGTCAGCGAGATCAAGGACATCATGAAAGCCACCTGTGTCAATGACACTTGGACCACCAATGCCGACAATATCCCGTCTGGCAACAAGATGCAGGCGGGCTATGGCAAGATTGACGCACTGGCAGGACTGAGGAAGATACTGAATACCGACGGTATCGAGACCATTGGTGTCGGTGGGCATCGTGAGGCGACTCCTGCCACAATGTATCGTGTGGACGCTCCCGTCTATAACCTGAAGGGGCAGCGTGTGGACAAGGATCGGAAAGGTCTCGTTATCTACAATGGACGCATTTACCTGAATAAGTAGATGATGTATGATGTGGTTGCTCAGGCGAGAATACCACAAGGACAAGTGAGTCAAATATTGGATGAAGCCCTGCCAATCGGTGGGGCTTCTTCATACTCTCACCTTATTAATAAATAGGGGGATTTCTGCTAAAGAGGATGTGCCCATTTTGACACACCCTCTTTATTTTTCGTTTAATATCTTTATTTGTAGCATTCGAAGATATTGCTGACAGTCTTGCTATTCATCTTGGGCGACAGCAGACTGACGAGCCATACCACGGGGAAGCCGCCTACCATGGCGATAGCACCACAGTTGATGGGGTTGATGGGATTACCCAACAGCATATTGACAACGGTGATACCGACACCCCAGATGAAGCATGCCCACACACTTGCCGTCGTCACCCCACGCCAATAGAGTCCTAACATGAAGGGAGCGAGGAAAGCACCGGCAAGGGCTCCCCATGAGATACCCATCAGTTGGGCGATGAATGTGGGAGGATTCAAGGCGATCATCAGGGAGATGACGATGAAGAACACGATCAGTACTCGCATCACCACTACCTTACGACGCTCGATCTTCTCAGCGACGACATCATCAATCGTTCCTTCCTCCACCTCGCCGGGTGCCGCTTTCTTATCGCGATAGATCAGGTCGAGGGTCATCGTGCTCGAAGAGGTGAGTACCAGGGAGGCAAGGGTCGACATGGATGCCGACAATACCAGCAGTACGACGAGTGCGATAATCACGTCGGGCAGTGTCACCAGCATAGAGGGTACGATACTGTCGAAGGCGAGTTTACCATTGGGCAGTACGGGGGGCATACCGAACAGACGACCAAAACCACCAAGGAAGTAACAACCACCAGCCACGACGAAGGCGAAGATGGTGGAGATAATCGTGCCACGCTTGATGGCACTCTCGTCAGTAATCGAGTAGAACTTACCCACCATCTGGGGCAGTCCCCATGTTCCTAATGAGGTGAGGATGACAACACCTAACAGGTTCCAGGGGTCAGGACCAAACCAATCCGCGAAACCACCGTTCTGAGCAGGGTTGCCGTCGCTGGGCAGTGCTGCCATTTTCTCGACAGCGGCAGTCAGTCCACCTTGTGTGTTCAGCACGGCAGCGATGACGATGACAATACCAAAGAGCATGATGACACCCTGTATGAAGTCGTTCATCGCCGTTGCCTTATAGCCTCCGAGGATGACATAGACGGCAGTCAGTATCGCCATGATCACCACACAATACTCGTAGGGAATACCAAAACCCATCTCGAAGAGGGTGGAGATGCCTTTGTAGACACCAGCGGTATAGGGAATCAGGAACACGAAAGCGATGACGGAAGCCACCACACGCAGTCCCTGACTGTCGAAGCGGGTGCCGAAGAAGTCGGGCATGGTACGGCTCTCGATATGCTGGGTCATCAGTTTCGTGCGACGACCCAGCACAATCCAAGCGAGCAAGGAGCCGATGACGGCATTGCCCACACCGATCCATGTCGCCGACAGACCGTATTTCCAGCCAAACTGTCCTGCATAGCCTACGAAGACGACAGCAGAGAAATAACTTGTTCCGTAGGCGAAGGCTGTCAGCCAAGGACCTACAGCACGACCGCCCAGCACGAAACCATCCACACTACTTGCCTGTTTGCGAGAGTAGAGTCCTACCCCTATCATCACGGCAAAGAAGATGATAGTCAGAAGAATCTTTATAATCATTGTTGTTTAGTTATTTCTTTTTGGAATAATCCAGCCTTACCTGCATCTGCGCCATTACCTGGTGGCAGGCACCATGGTTGAATGCGCCATTGGCAAGGTAAGCGCTCTTATAGACATACTGCACTTGGAAGCGGCACTTCTTGAAGAACCAGTATTGCAGACCGGCAATCGCTTTGTGCTGGTCCATACCTAAAGAGGTGTTGAAATTGAAGAAGTCATAAGAGCCTACGAACTCCAAACCCTTATACAAGGGGACGGCACCAGTGACGTAGGCGCCACGGCTGGTAGCACATCCGTCCTTACCTTCTATATATTCCCCATGTACGTTGAAGTCTTTCGACTTGTAGTCGAAGCCTACCGTCCAGCGGTTACGCTTATAGTTGTCGCCTTCATGAATGTCCGGATTGTAGGGCGAGTTGGCGACGGCATGCCCGCGTCCGATCTGTCCTGTGGCAACGAGGTTGAGTCCTTTCACGGGGCGGTATTCCAGTCGTCCGATGAAGTCTTTCTCCTTGTTGCCGTCTTTCTTGTTGATACCCTGTCCGTTCATCACCTGAGCCTCGTAGCGGAACTTGCCGTCGTTGGTCTCACCAAACACGGAGAGTCCCAGGTCACGACCGTATTGCACACCCATCAGGGGGTCGCTGCCGCAGCCTGTCAGATAGGTCACACCTTCTGAATAGACATCAATAGCCTCCATGGAAGTAGGGGATAGGGGGTTCTCGAGCGAGACACCGTTCTTAAACTGTCCAAGGCGAACGGTCAGAGCCTTGTTGTTGGTAAAGCGATAGTCGGTGTAATACTCTTGTACGACGCTCGAGAAGTCGTGCATAAACAGGAACGACCATCTGTCTGTGATGCGGGCATTCACCCAGAAGAGAATGCGTTTGAGTTCGAAAGTGCCTTTGTCTTCGGCATTCTGGTGGGTGTAGTTGAACCCTCCCTGTGCGTAGCCGTGCAGTTCGACGCGGTCGGCAACATCTTTCAACCAGTCAGTCATCTCTTTCTGTTCCTGCTCGCCAGATTGCCCCATGGCGGCAGTGCTGCTGAAGGCGGCAAGCGCAACGGCAAGCAACGCCTCCTTGAAAAAAGCCTTTCTCATCTTGTTTAATTTTTATTTTGGTGAATGAATTGATGTCTTGGGTTATTGGTATTTCCTGATCCTCACGTCGATGCCGCTTCCTCCCAGCAACATCGTCACCTTGCGGATGGGGGTGTCGCTATAGTGGTAGGGGAACAGCACCTTCGGTTTGATGGTCTTTGCCGCCTTCACCAGTTGCTCGGGAGTCATGGTGTAGGGTTGGTTGCAGGGCAGGAAGGCAATGTCGATGTCTTTCAGGTTAGCCATCTCAGGGATGTTCTCCGTGTCTCCAGCCACATAGATGCGCAAGTCCTCCACATTCAGCACGTAACCGTTGTCACGTCCTTTAGGATGATACTGCTCACGACCTTTGGTGGTGTTATAGGCAGGCACTGCCTCCACTGTCACGTTGTCGCAGACCTCTGCTTTGTCACCATTCGCCAGCACATATCCGCTGCCCCACTGGGTATATACATTATGGTTGGTATAGATGACGGTATAGTTTCTGCGCAACTCCGTCAGCGCCATCGAGTCGAAATGGTCGTAGTGCTCATGGGTCACGAAGATATAGTCAGCCTTGGGCCATGTGGTGAAGTCGGTATGCGGCTCCATATTGATGACGGGGTCGAAGTAGATGGTCTTCCCGTTATACTCCATCATGATACTGGCATGCTTGATACAAGTAATCGTCAGCGTCTTGCCAGATGCAGTCTTAAACACGTCCTTCTCAAACTGTTGCGCCATACATCCGAGGGTAAGGCAAATGGTCATTAAAACAACGCAAAGTCTTTTCATTTTGTTCGTCTTTATGGGTTAATTGGCGACAAAATTACGTATTTTCATTTAAACAACCAAGCATTTTGTCGTTTTTTATAGGGATGATGCGAGTAAAGTGCCATCCGATGCAGTTGTAAGTGCCTGAGTATTCGATGTGAAGATGCAAAGAAAAAACCGGGAAATATTTGGAAGTTAAAGATTATGTTTGTATCTTTGCAAACAAAACTATACTATACAATACAATGTGTACAATAACATTATCATACAACGAGAACAACAAGGCTGCTAAAGCAAAATTGGCGGCACTGCTTAATACAGGGTTGTTCGTTAAAGTTGATGATTCCCGTAATACAGATATCGACTATTCAGATTCAGCCCTCTATGATTTGGATACTGAATTACCAGTGGTTAGTAAAGACCTGAGTCCTGAAGAACTGGAAAAACTTATTATCGAGGATATTCATACTATTTATGCGACAGAAGGTGTCTTATAAATACGTAGTGAAGCCAAGAGCAACGCTACGGATTTGGTCATTTATGCCTATACAATCAAAGACGATGTCATTACAATAGTTGACGCATGTCATGCTCAAAACATGCATGATTAGATTTAGTTCGTTTCCCTCCAGTGAGGGAAGAAAAAACCGGGAAATATTTGGAAGTTAAAGATTATGTTTGTATCTTTGCAAACAAAAGAAGATGAAGAGATTATGGCAGATGTAACGGCAATGCCCTCCAATGGGCAGCTCATTGTAGATGTTGAGGATGTCTCAATGCTGAAAGACTTGAAGAAGGCAATCAGCATGATGCGTGGAGTAAAACGAATAACAATGCCACGCCGCAAACGCCTTTCTTCATACGAGCGTTCATTACAAGACCTTGACAATGGTCGTGTGTATGATTACGATAGTTTAGATGACCTCATCAAAGAGATTGAAGGATGAACACAAAATACAGACTTCGTATCACTGGTGAGTGTAAACAGAACTTGAAACTATGTAAACGTCGTGGTCTTCCCATGGATGAACTATGGGAAGTTGTTGGTAAACTTCTTAATGGTGAACAACTCGAAGAAAAGTATCACGCACATATTCTGAGCGGTGACCGTAAAGGGCAATGGGAATGCCATATCCAGCCAGATTGGTTACTTATATGGGAGATACATGATCAAGAATTAGTCCTTGTGTTGCTGAATACAGGAACTCATTCCGATTTGTTCAGTAAGAAATATAAAAAGTAATCCTAACCCTCTAATAAAAAGTGCCACCCTTTCGGAAAGAAGTGGGTGGCACTTCTGTTTCCTGCCCATTGTTTAATAACTTTACGTAAACGTTATAGTTGGAATATTTGGTGATTTTATTTGGTGAATTGACATAAATCAATTATCTTTGCACACATATTCCCTCTTTATGGGATTTTATTACCGTGGGAAAGCGTTCTCGCATCTCTACAACTGCTACAATACATTATTATAATATTTACTAATTAAAAACAAATGAAAGTATGAAAAAACTATTTACTTTATTGACGCTTGCGCTGATTTCTATTGGGTCGGCGTGGGGAAGTAACACAGACTTAATCTCAGGAATTACCCTTCCTGATGTTCCTGCATCGACAATTGATTTGTCAAGTCAGACCGACTTTACTCCCAATGCTTATGGATGGATTGTTTTTAATCCATATGCTAGCCTATCATCAAAAACGTATTGGAGTAATAACTCGGGAAACAAAACTGGAACTACATGGGATGTTCCCGATGGAGCAAATGCCCCATTTGTGGGTTCTTCAACTAGCGTAAATGTCCATACATTACGAAATAATAGATCATATGCATTGCGCTTTACAGGTGCTGAGGCAGTATCATTTTTGGTAAAAGCTGCTTCAGACACCAAGAAGGCAATTGTCAGTTTGTATTCATATAGTGGTACAACACATACAGCCGTTGGTTCTGCACATGAGTGCACATCAACTGATGCAACAGAAATATATATCAGTGGGCTATCAACTTCAACAACTTATATTGCTTATATATATAGCAATAATGATAAAAGTAACAGTTTTGTAATGGAAATAGGGCTTAAAGTTCCAGTTACAACCTATACTGTTACTTACAAAGCAAATGGTGGTACAGGAGATGACGTAGTAGATAATGCTGCTGCAGCAGTTTCTGACTGTCCAAACACGTTCACAGCACCGAGTGGTAAAGCTTTTGTAGGTTGGAATACTACAGCAGATGGGGCTGGCACTTCATACGCTGTGGGTGCTAGTATAACTAGTAACCTGACATTATATGCTCAATGGGCTACATCTCACACTGTTACCTATAGTCTAGGAGGTGGTTCTGGTACTGTACCTACACAAGATGATTTGGCAGAAGGTGCAGATTTTACTGTTGCTGCTGCTCCAGGTGATCTTGTTGCTCCTACAGGTAAAGAATTTAAGTGTTGGAATGATGGTACAACAGATTATGATGCAGGCGATACCTATACTATGGGCACAAACAATGTAACTCTTACTGCTGTATATCAGGACAAGACTTATAAGGGATTGACACCATCCGCTACTCTTGACCTATCAGATGCTTCTAACTTTAGTGCAATTTGGTTTACTAATGAAAATAAAATGACCAATAACTTCTATTATGATGCTCCAAATGGTGTGGTGGCTATTTCTGCATATGCAGCATATCAGGCTAAAGACAAAGATAAGATTTCATGGATGACGACGGATTCAGGAAATTCAAATAATGCTTCATGGGATGCTACAGGGGTATTTAAAGGCAGTAGTTACTATTTCGCGAGTGAGAACAAGGTAGCATCAGTTCAAAATACCACAAGAATTCATTATTATCGTGTCACCAACTGTTCTGGTGTTTCTGCTCTCGTTGGTGGCAAGGCTATTATGGAGGTCTATGAGGTTAGTGCAGGTGTTGTTACACCAGATCCTGTAAATGACTCTTCAGTAGATGCTGAAGGTACAATTACTATTTCTGGATTAAATACTTCAAAGGAATACATTATTGCCATTCGAGGAAATAACGGAACCAGCAATGTGGCTTTCCGTGAGATAGCATTCAATTTCCCTGCAGTAGCAACTACCTCTGTTTCTGTTTCTTCTTACAAATGGGCAACCTTCTGTTCCGACTATGCTCTTGACTTCACAGGCTCTGACGTTAAGGCTTATATCGTAACAGGTGATGAAGGTTCTGCCATTACGAAACAGGCAGTAACAACTGTAGCAGCAGGCACTCCTTTGTTGCTGAA
>Ga0247611_10000889_pt1 | contig 57343 bp, 44 predicted proteins | sample 177DNAGHGhighgp2_FD_192422 | JGI IMG/M metagenome (GOLD analysis project Ga0247611, IMG submission 192422) | Sheep rumen microbial communities from Palmerston North, Manawatu-Wanganui, New Zealand - 1770 DNA GHGhigh gp2 | ecosystem: Host-associated > Mammals > Digestive system > Stomach > Rumen... | reverse complement strand
TAGCCGGCGACGAGGTATTCGAACTCGACTACAAGGAAGCCCTGTATCTGGGTCGCGGTGACCGCGAAGTGAAGTTCGAGTCGCTGGATGCCAACCATCCTGCCCTCTTCTACTTCAACTCCACCAACGCACACTGCGCTTATCCGAACAAGAAGGTCACCAAGGCCGATGCCGTAGTGGCGCATATGGGTAGCCTGGAGATGTCGAACGAACGAGACATCAACAAGATGCTCGTCAATCAGGTGCTGCCTACCTGCCAACTGCAGATGGGTATGACCGAACTCAACACGGGTAGCGTGTGGAACACCATGCCGGCACACGTACATAGCCGCCGTATGGAGGCCTATTTCTACTTCGAGGTACCGGAAGACCAGGCTGTATGCCACTTCATGGGCGAAGTAGAAGAGACCCGTCACATCTGGATGCGCGGCAACCAAGCCGTCCTCTCGCCGGAGTGGTCGATCCACTCGGCTGCCGCTACCCACAACTACACCTTCATCTGGGGTATGGGAGGCGAGAACCTGGACTACGGAGATCAAGACTTCAGTCTGATAACAGACTTGAAGTGATTTGAAGATTTGAAAATTTGAAGATTTGAAAATTATGAACAATCTATTTTCATTGGAAGGCAAGAACGCCTGGGTTACAGGCGCTTGCTACGGAATAGGCTTTGCCATCGCTAAGGCCTTTGCGCAGGCCGGTGCAGCTAACATCATCTTCAACGCCCGCAGCCAGGAGGCTATCGACAAGGCCATGGCATCCTATCGTGCCGAGGGTATCCTGAACGCCCACGGCTATGTATGCGACGTCACGGACGAAGTGGCCGTCAAGGAGCTGGTAGACCGTATCCACCGCGAGGTAGGCGACATCCACATCCTGGTCAACAACGCCGGCATCATCAAGCGCATCCCGATGCACGAGATGAAGCGTGAAGAGTTCCAGCAGGTGATCGACATCGACCTCGTTGCCCCCTATATCGTCAGCGCCGCTGTGCTGCCCGAGATGATGGCACGCCGCGAGGGCAAGATCATCAATATCTGCTCGATGATGTCCGAACTGGGTCGCGAGACCGTCAGTGCCTATGCAGCCGCTAAGGGCGGACTGAAGATGCTGACCCGCAACATATGCTCCGAATACGGCGAGTACAATATCCAGTGCAACGGCCTCGGTCCGGGCTATATCGCTACGCCGCAGACCGCTCCGTTACGCGAACCGCAAGCCGATGGTAGTCGTCATCCTTTCGACGCCTTTATCTGCGCCAAGACGCCGGCAGGTCGCTGGTTGGATCCCGATGAACTGGGAGGCACGGCCGTGTTCCTGGCTTCGCATGCATCCGACGCTGTCAACGGACAGATCATCTACGTAGATGGCGGCATCCTGGCCTACATCGGACGTCAACCCAAGTAAAGTGACAAAGGGACAAAGTACAAAGGACAAAAGATGAAGAAGGTATTATTTATCATAGCGACTTTAGTAAGCCTGACAGCTTGTCAGCCGGAGGGACAACGCGTCTTCGGGCGTTTCGTGCCGGAGCGCAAGGACGACTTTGCCTGGGAGAATGAGTATGCCGCTTTTCGTATGTACGGACCGGCATTGGCGCCCGAGAATCCGTCCAACGGTGTGGATCTCTGGCTCAAAGCATCGCCGGAACTGATCGTGGATAGTTTCTACTACCGCGAGCATGAACTCGGGCTACCTTATCATATCAACTATGGCAAGGGATTGGATTGCTACAAGGTAGGACATACAGCCGGTTGCGGCGGATTGGCTATCGTAGCCGATGACCGTCTGTGGATCGGCGGACCGTATTCGCGTCACGAGATACTCTACCAGGATGATCGTCGTCTGACCTTCCGTTTGGAATATGACAGTGTACCCGTGGCTGGTCACCTGATGCACGAGCAGATCACCATCACAGCCGAGGCCGGCACACCGCTCTGCAAAGCCGAAGTGGTACTCACCTGTCTGGCGAGCGACTCGCTGCCCGAGATCCTTTTGGGCGGTGGTATCTATCTGCACGACAGCCTGGATCGATGCAGCTATAACGAAGAGACACGCACACTCACTTATTGCGAGGATGCCCTCTCCGACAAGACTGCTGCACAGATGAACTACGAATACAACGGTTCTACCTCCCAAGGCCGCAGCTACATCGCTGTCTATGTGCCCGACACAGCGGCTCGACGCCCGATGGAATACGACAACACCGTTGTGCTCGTAGCCCCCTATCAGTTGGGCACCACCTTCACCTACTACTTCGGCGCATGCTGGAGCCGTTGGAGCGATGGTCGCCATGCCTACAAGACCGACATGGACTGGCAAGATTTCATCGCGGACGTAGCCGCTAAGATAAAATAAGGATATTTGGCACGTGAAGACCTATCTTATCATACGACTTGAGACGCTTGGCAACGTAGCCATGACCGTTCCGGTGATCGCATCGCTCTCGCGATGCTATCCGGACGATCGTTTCATCGTCGTAGCTAAGAAGCCGCTTCAGGACATGTTCTACGGCATGCCCAACGTGGAATACGTCGAGGCTCGTATCAAGCAGCAGGGCGACCTTCATCGACTCATGCGCCATCTGCGCCTCTTGCATGCCGACGAGGTCATCGACTTGCAGGATCGCCTCAGCACACGCCTGCTACGCGGATATCTGCGCCTTCACGGTTGCCGTGTACACGCTGTGCACTATGGCCGTTGGCGCAAACGTTGGCTCACGCTCAAGGGAGCTAAGTATAGTGATGCGCTGCCCACGGAGTTTGATCGCTACCGCGAAGCCTTCCGTCGTGCAGGTCTGGAGACCGACACCGAGTTTTCTTCGCTGCCGGTCAACACCACAGCAGCAGCCCGTGTCAGCGAATTGTTCGGAGAGCGCAAAGGCAGCTGGGTGGGCGTAGCCCCCTTTGCCAAGTCGCAATCCAACATGCTGCCGTATCGCGTGACCAAGCAACTCATCATGCGGCTTGCCGAACGTCCCGGCACGCGTGTCTTCCTGTTCGGCGCAGGCGCTGTGGAGTGCGAGATGCTCAACCAGTGGGCCGGACTACATAAGCAGGTGGAGAGCGTAGCAGGACGACTCACGCTGGGCGAGGAACTGGAACTCATGCGCCGGCTGGACTACATGATATGCATGGATTCCGCCAATCAGCACCTCAGCTCGCTGGTAGGCCTGCGGGCTATCAGCATCTGGTGCGGTACGCATCCCAAACTGGGATTCATGGGCTGGAAACAACACAAAGAAGATATCTTGCAGCATAACGAACTGGCCTGCCGACCATGCACCATGCATGGCACCAATCATTGCCGGTTCTTCAACTATGCCTGCAAACAAATAACAGCAAAACAAATTATACAGCATATTTATGAGTAAAATCATTTCATTAGCAAATCAGAAAGGTGGTGTGGGTAAGACCACAACATCTATCAACCTGGCCGCTTCGCTGGCGCAGCAGGGCAAACGAGTTCTGCTGATTGACGCCGATCCTCAGGCCAATGCTTCGTCCGGTCTGGGCGTGGACATCGAGCAGTTGAGCAGCACTATCTACGAGTGCCTCATCAATCGTATCGATCCCCACTCAGCCGTACTCCATACCTCGGTCAAGCGACTCGACATCATCCCGAGTCATATCGACCTGGTAGGCGCTGAGATCGAGATGCTCAATATCGAGCACCGTGAGATGATCCTGAAGTCTATTCTCTCCCAGCTGCGCAGCGAGTACGACTATATCCTGATCGACTGCAGTCCGTCATTGGGGCTGCTGACGGTCAATGCCCTCACGGCCAGCGATAGCGTCATCATCCCCGTACAGTGCGAGTTCTTTGCCCTCGAGGGTATTGCCAAGCTGCTCAATACGATCAAGATCATCAAGTCGCAACTCAACCCTGCGCTCCAGATCGAGGGCTTCCTGCTCACCATGTACGACAACCGTCTGCGTCTGTCCAACCAGGTGTACGAGGAGGTGAAGCGCCACTTTGGCGACCTGGTATTCAATACCGTCATCTCGCGTAACGTACGCCTCTCCGAAGCGCCATCGCACGGATTGTCTATCATCGAGTACGACGCATCCAGCAAGGGAGCCAAGAACTATGTAGCCCTGGCCAAAGAACTGATTAAGAGACAATAGCATATGAAGAAAATGACTGGACTTGGACGTGGACTCGATGCACTCATCGACACCACGCATATCGAGACTCGCGGAGGCAGTTCTATCTCCGAAGTAGAGCTCTCCAAAATCATCGCCAATCCCGACCAGCCGCGTCGCAACTTCAACGAGGAAGCGCTGCAAGAACTGGCCGACTCGATCCGCGAGCATGGCGTCATTTCTCCTATCACGCTGCGCAAGAACGACGACGACACCTATATGATCATCGCCGGTGAGCGCCGTTTCCGTGCCGCCAAACTGGCCGGACTGAATGCCATCCCGGCCTACATCCGTACGGCTAAGGACGAGCAGGTCATGGAGTGGGCACTCATCGAGAATATACAGCGTGAAGACCTGGATGCTATCGAGATAGCCCTCGCCTATCAGCGCCTCATGGACGACTATGCACTCACCCAAGAGCGCATGGCCGAGCGGGTAGGCAAGAAGCGTGCGACGGTAGCCAACTACCTGCGTCTGCTCAAGTTGCCCGCCGAGATACAGATGGGTATCAAGGAGAAGCGCATCGAGATGGGTCATGCACGTGCTATCCTGGGTTCGAAATCGGCCGAGGAGCAACTGGCCCTCTACCAGCGCATCCTGCGCGAGGGTATGTCGGTCCGCAAAGTAGAGCAACTGGTGCAGGAGGCTGAGCAACCCAAGGCCATAGCCAAAGCCAAAGCCAGAGCCAACGCCAACCCATATCCCGCCCAGCAGAAGCAACTGAGCGAACTATTGGATCGTCGCGTGCAAGTCAAGGACGGCAAGATAGTCATCCCCTTCCGCGACCAACAAGACTTGGAAGCCATCATCGCCAACCTGCATTGAGACGACTGATCGCCATATTATTTCTGGTACTGCCGCTGTGGCTGCATGCCGCAGCGCCGACGGATAGCATACCCGCCTCCGACACTATCTACTACCAGCCGGACACCACGGCTGTAACCCATGTTGCCGGAGAACCTGAGTATCGCTACATGATCGACCTCAACCGCAAACCCGAAGCCATGCGTGCTGTGTGGCTCGGTGCTATTTGTCCGGGTGCGGGTCAGATATACAACCGTTCTTATTGGAAACTACCTATTGTATATGGCGCCTTCATGGGCTGCGGCTACGCCATCAAGTGGACCAACGAGCGCTACGTTGGTTACAAGACCGGCTATCGCGATCTCTATTACGACAACGAGGCCGGCACCGTGTCCTCCGATCCCAGCAAGTCGTATATCGCCTTGCTGCCCGAGGGCTACGACATAGACCGTATGGGTGGCGTGAGCACCTATATCAATACGCTCCGCAACCGCCAGAACGTCTATCGTCGGTATCGCGACCTCAGCATTGTGGCTACCGTGGCCGTCTATGCCCTCTCGCTCATCGACGCCTATGTGGATGCGCAGTTGTTCGACTTTGACATCTCCGAAGAACTGTCGCTCGACATCCGGCCGGATATATACTTTGACCCGTACACCCAACGTACGGCAGAAATGAAACTTGCAATTACGCTGAAATGAAACGACTTGTATTCTTCTTGCTCGCGCTGACCCTATGTATGACGGCCACGGCTGACGAAGTGGTTAAGCAGCGTATCAAACAAATGCAACGGACCGTTCCGATGCAGTATAACCAGGAGGTGCAGACCTACATCACGCGTTACCTGAAAGCACCCGGCATGATCAGCCGTGTGCGCGGCCTGTCAGAATACTACTTCCCCATCATCGAGCAGGTATTCCGCGAGAACGGCCTGCCTACCGAACTGAAGTACCTCACGCTGGTAGAGTCGAAGCTCAACCCGCTTGTTGTCTCTCCGCGTGGTGCTGCCGGTCTATGGCAGTTTATGCCTGCGTCCGGCAAGGCATTCGGCCTGCAACGTACGGCCTACGTGGATGACCGACTCGATACCTACCGCGCTACCGAAGCGGCTTGCAAGTTGCTCAAACGCCTCTATGGCATGTACGGAGATTGGGCCATCGTCATCGCTGCCTACAACTGCGGCTCGGGCACCATCCGTGGCGCCATCAAGTCGGCCGGAGGCAAGAAGTCGTTTTGGGCTATCTATCCCTACTTGCCCAAACAGACGCGCATCTACATGCCTATCTTTATTGCCTACAACTACGTGCTGGAGTATGCCGACGAGTACAATATCCAATCCACGCCCATCGAGGACCTGCCGGCTCCGCCCGACACGATTCACACCAATCGACGTACGACGCTCCAACAGGTAGCCAACGCCACCGGTACGCCCATCGAGACCATCCGCATGATGAACCCGCAGTACCTGCAGGGCGTAGCCCCCGCCGGACGCGACAACATCATCTGCCTGCCTCCTGGCAAAGCCAAACTGATGCGCAAATTCGTGCCCGAAACCGAAGAAGAAACCAACACACCCGAAACCGCCACTAAACAATGAGCGACGCTAAGATATATTACAATATCCGAGAGACTTCGGAAATCACGGGTCTGCCCTTCTCCACCCTACGCTATTGGGAGGAGCAGTTTGAGCAACTCAACCCACGCAAAGACGGGCACAACAACCGTTACTACACCGCCGAGGATATCAGTTTCATCAAGCGCGTACGCTATATTCGCGACGAACTGAAAATCACGCGTATTGATGCCATCCGACGCGAACTGAAGAACGACAATCGACAGGTGGATGTCCGTATTCGCGCCACCGAAATACTGCAGCGCATCCGCCAAGAACTGGTGGATATCCGCTCCTATATCTAACCCCGAACAAAACGAAAAAACAAATATGAAATCTATTGATTGGAAAAAACTGGCACCGTATCTGGTAGCTTTGGTCGTATTTCTCGGCTTCGCCGTGTTATATTGCAGTCCTATTTTATCCGGGAAAGTGCTTTATGCAGGAGACACCTTAAACTGGCAAGGAGCTGCACATCAGACGCAGGAATATACGGCTCAGACAGGTGAGTCCTGTTGGTGGACCGGATCCATGTTCTCCGGCATGCCAACGTATCAGATAGACTCGCACATTCCTTCGCACAAAGTGGCACATGGTTGGATTCGCAACGTATTGCATGTAGGCCTTGGCGAGACGATGGGAATTATATTCGGTTATTTCCTTTGCTTCTTTATCCTGCTGCGATGCTTCGGTGTAAACCCCTGGATTAGTATCGCAGGTGGTTTGGCGATGGGAATGAGCACCTACTTTTTCCTAGTCATCCCTGCAGGTCACGTCACCAAAGCTATCGCTTTAGGTTTTCTGCCGGCACTCGTAGGTGGAGTCCATCTGGTCTTCAAACAAAAATACTGGCTCGGCATTCCAATCATGCTGCTCTTCGGCATTACCAGTATTACGCTCCATCCGCAGATGACATACTATGTTGCCATGCTTATTGGAGTGATGACTATTGCCGAGATCTACCTTAAAATCAAAGATGCCGAGTGGAAAAATCTGGGAATTAGTTTAGCTATTTGCGTAGCTTCCTTATTGCTCATTGTCGGCTCAAAAACTTGCTATATCAAGCTCAACAATGAGTACCTACAAGAGACCATGCGTGGAGGACACAGTGAACTGACCAAAAACGACACCACCTCCACGTCCAAGGTCGGTCTCGACCTCACCTATGCTACCGACTGGAGCTACGGCCGTGCTGAGACCATGACCCTGCTCATCCCCAACTGGGAAGGCGGTGCAAGCGGGTATAATGTAGGCAAGGACTCCCAACTATGCCGCACGATGCGCAAGCAGGGCGTCCCCAAACGCGATGCCGAGCAGTTCTGCCGCCAGGCGCCTACCTACCACGGCGAAAAAGCCTTCACCAGCGGTCCTGTATATGTCGGAGCTATCGTTTGCTTCCTCTTCCTGCTCGGTCTGCTTATTGTGCCCGGTCCGTACAAATGGGCATTGCTCTTCGCGACACTCATGTCCATCTTCCTCGCATGGGGTAAGAACATGATGTGGTTGACGGAATGGTTCTTCAACTACTTCCCAATGTACAACAAGTTCCGCGCCGTAGAGTCTATCCTCATCGTCGCCGAGATCACGATGCCATTACTCGGCTTCATGGGCTTGCAACGCATCGTCGAAGGTAAAGTCGCATGGCCTCGTCTGCGCGTGAGTATGCTTATCGCCGGAGGCGTTACCGCAGCACTCTGTCTCTATGCCGCCCTCTTTGCCGGCGGATTCGATATGAGTAGCACCTACGATGCACAATGGACTGACCGTATGCCCGACTGGCTCACGCGCGCTATTATGAACGAACGCGTAGAGATGGTTAAGGCCGACGCATGGCGTTCACTCATGTTCGTTCTCCTTGGATTCGTACTCACCTATTGGTATGCTTGGTACAACAAGGATCGTAAGGAGCATAAGTTGAGCGCCGTCCTATACATCGGATTGGCCATTATGGTATTGGCCGATATGGTGCCTGTCAATCGTCGCTTCTTTGGCGAGGATAACTTCGTTAGCAAACGCGAATCCGACAATCATTTTGCGATGCAACCATACGAGGAGGAAATACTCCAGGACACGACGCTCGATTATCGCGTACTGAATCTCACCACCAGCACGTTCAACGATTCTCGTACCAGCTATCGTCTGAAATCCATCGGTGGATACCATGCGGCTAAACTGCGTCGTTACCAGGATCTCATCGAGGCTCACCTTGTGCCGGAGATGAATCCGTTCTACCAGACTATCTTCCGCACCAACGGTTTCATGATGCCTGACGAAAAGAATGGAGGCGACTTCCCCGTGCTGAATATGCTTAATATGCGCTATGCCATCGTATCCATGCAAGATGGTTCGCAAGCGCCTATCCGCAACCCCTACGCTATGGGCAATGCGTGGTTTGTCAACCAGGTGCAGTTTGTACCCACGCCCGATGATGAGTCCGCAGCGCTCAACACCATCGATCTGCATACTACGGCCGTAGCCGACGAGCGTTTCCGTGACGTCCTGACTTGTCAAGCCCAACCCGATAGCACCGATGCTATCGAGCTCACCACCTACACGCCCAACCGACTGGAATACCACACCCATTGCAGCCACGACCGCGTAGCTGTATTCTCCGAGGTGTACTATCCCCACGGATGGCATCTCTATGTAGATGGTGAAGAGCGTGAACTCGGACGTGCAAACTACGTCCTCCGTGCAGGCATCATTCCTGCCGGAGAACATACGGTAAAGATGGAATTTGTTCCGGATGCTTTAGTTTGGGACAAACTGGGATACGCGCTGGTAATTATAGCGATCGTTCTTAGTATTCTGCTATTATGCTGGCCTCTTTGGCGTACTATACTTCCATCGTCAAAGCCCGCTCAATAATAGGAGCCATATCATAGTATTTATACTCTGCCAATCGGCCGCCGAAGAGAACATCTGCCTCTTTGGCGGCTAATTGTTTATATTGCTCCGCAAGGGCATTATTACGTGCATCATTCACAGGATAATATGGTTCCATACCATGCTTAAACTCAGTGCTATACTCCTCGCTCACGACTGTTTTGGGACATTCATACACCGCCTGTCCAAACATCTCAAAATGCTTATGTTCAATCACGCGCGTATAGGGTTGTTCATGCGAAGTATAGTTAATCACGGCATTACCCTGATAGTTAGGCATATCCTCTATTCTGGTTTTAAACGATACCGTCCGCCAATCCAGGCGCCCTAAACGGAAATCAAAATACTCATCCAGCTGCCCCGTATAGACCAATTTGTCTGCAATCTCACGCCAATTATCCTTATATTCCATAAAGAAATCGCAATCTGTCCGCACATCGCATCCTTCCAGCAATTTCTCGATCAGCACATTATATCCTCCGATAGGAATACCCTGATATAAATCATTGAAATAGTTATTATCAAACACAAAGCGTACTGGCAGACGCTTAATAATAAATGCAGGCAGTTCCTTGCAATCTCGTCCCCACTGCTTTTCCGTATATTCCTTAATGAGTTTTTTGAAGATATCTTTTCCTACCAGACAAAGCGCTTGCTCCTCCAAATTTTGCGGTTCTCGCCCGCCTAATGCGGCAACAGCTTCCGCCTTCTGCTCATTGATACGTTTCTCCGCATCCTGAGGCGTCTTCACATCCGGCCACATTTGGCAGAACGTATTCATATTAAAGGGCAGGTTATACAGCTCTCCGTGATAATTGGCAATCGGGCTATTCGTATAGCGATTAAACGGCACTAATGAATTGACAAAGTCCCACACTTCTTTATTGCTCGTATGGAAGATATGTGCTCCATACGTATGCACATTGACTCCTTCCACTTTCTTGCAATAGACATTACCGCCCAACTGCGGACGCTTGTCTATCACCAGACATTTCTTACCGGCCTTCGTTGCCTTGTACGCAAACGTAACGCCAAACAAGCCGGAGCCAACTATCAAATAATCGTAACGAGCCATCGCTTAACTTATTATATTATTTCGTTTTGCATAATACCGCAAGATACACGTTGCCGTACGCGGACATTTCTGACAAATATAGAGCAGAATTTTCAATACCTTTTTTCGCTCAAGATACGCATTGGTCTTGTATGCCGGCACCTCCTTTAATAAGGTCTCATACACCTCCGCAAATACTTCTTTCTTCGGCTCCAGAGCATTTACCACGTAATTCACCAAGGTGGACACATAGCCTTTTTTGATGTACAGGAAGTCTATCTCCGGCTGGAACGCCTCATATACTCCTTGCTCTTTGGCGTATGCCATCAGTTTGGAAAACACCATAAGGCGTTTCTTGTATTTCACACTATCTTTTGTTGTGCATACCGATCCCGGGCGAATCAAATAGTGATAAAACGGAGCATCTACTCTTGCAATAGATTTGGCCGTCATCAGCGCGCAAGCCAAGAAGAAACTGTCGTCCGCACTTCTGTCTTCCGGATAACGAATCGCATGCTTTTCTATCAATTCACGTTTATAGATAAACGTCCAGAAATAGCTCACATAGTGCGTCAAGAAGAAAGCACGTTTCTCATGTGTAAACGCTCCTTCTTCTACATCGGGATTTTTCAGAGCGATCGAAGGTGTGCCATCCAGATAATCCTTAGATGCCTGACACATACAGAGATCTGTCGAACCCAACTCTTTCGCACGAAGGTACATCCGTTCAAACATATCCGGTTCAATCCAATCATCCGAATCCACAAACGCAATATACTCGCCCTTCGCCTCAGGAATAGCATAGTTACGCGCCATGCCTGCTCCCAAGTTATGTTCCGGCGTTAGGATGCGAAACTGCTTCTCACGCGGATGACCCTTAATGGTCTGCTTGAGCAATTCAATACTGTTATCCGGACCTCTGTCGTCCACGAACAAGAACTCCATCTCTTCCATCGTTTGTGCCAAAAGAGACTCCGTACATTTTACAATATACTCTGCCACACCATAAACCGGCAGAATAACGGATACTTTGATCATAGATTTTCCAGTAGTGTTTTCCATTGTTTCGCTATATTTTCGCGTGAGAACCGCTGCACGTCCTTTTGAGCATTCGCAGCCATTTCCGCACGTAAGGTATCATTGTTCATCAGTTCTTGCAGCACACGCACGTATTCATCTATATCATTATTTGGCACGATATACCCGTTTCTTCCTGATTGAATGATATCATGCACGGCACCAAAACTGTCAAAAGCTATCGGCACACATCCGCAAGGTATTGCTTCCATTAATGTCATTGGCCATCCTTCAAAAGCCGATGTCATTATAAAGAGGGAGGCTTCTCTATAATAATTCAAGGGATCTTGTTGACCTTCAAAAGAGATGTCTTGTAGTTGCCATTTGTCAGCTAATTCTTTATAATATGATAGGTCTTCTCCATTACCTACGATTTGCATTTGCCAATCAGCATGCGGAACACGACGCCAAATACGCAACGCAAATTTTACACGTTTTTGTCTTTCATCCATTCGCGCCACAACAAGAATAGTTTTCTTCTTATGCTCTATCAATGTTGGATCTATCGCATATGTCAACATGTTTGGAATTGCCACATAATGCGTTTTATCATCGTGCACGAACTGATTATATTGCCCGATAAAACCATCTGACAACATTACCATCTTATCTGCAGCTTCATAAGCCATTCGATATTTAGGGCTGATAGAAGATTTTATATACGCTGGTAATATAGACAATGCGGATTGTAATAGTAACTGCCGCAGTGCGCCTCCTTTGTTTTTCCCAGCAATAAATCTATGTACCAAGGTCGGTACATCCATACTCACTAACTCGAAGCCGGGCATATTATGATAAACAAAAATAAGCTTAGGATGTCGTTTAGAGGTATCACATGCTTCCCTAATATCGGGCATGATAGCATTTACTCTGGCATCTGCTCCTTGGGCAATAATAACATCTATCTCATGCGAATCAATAATATTAGATATATAAGAAACTTTATTGACTTCCGAAAGCAAATACTTTCCGGCAAACACGTCGTTGGTCGTTTGATTCAAATTATTCTCTTGCGTGAAAAGAGAATAAGATCTCCAATCATAGATCTGACGAAATGCTTCCGCAAGAACATATGTAATCCGCTCTATTCCTCCTATCAACGGATAAACGTTCTTATTTGTTACAAATAGAATGTTCATTTCTTTACTTCTTTTCGTCTAAAAAAGTTATTTCTGCCAAATGTGTTACTCGTTTATCCTCAGGAGGTATTTGCATATAATCACCAAATAGCGCGGTCAAATATGCATCTGGATTGTGCGGAGCCAATACTTTATACCCTTCAAAATCGATTTCTGTCAAGGGGAAAATATCTTTTTCATCTATATGGTTATAAGAGATCCATCCATATCTATGCCCCCATTTATGCGAATGGAAGATTTTAGTCCACAAGCGACAAACACCAACACAAAAAATAGCCAGTGGATAACATACATATCCCAAGAACTTTTCGATAAATCGGTCACTATAATTATGTACACCTCGTACACAACGAATATATACGAAGTCCATTATTCCTTTAAGGGCGAAAGGAACAACCTCTTCCATAGGAATGATATCTATAAATATGCCCCTCTCTTTCATTCGCTTGGAATAAGGCTCATCAAAGACTGAATTCTTGTCTCTCACTTTACAAATAAGCGTATGATAATTCCAATCCGTAGTCACATCTTGGTAACATAAGTTCTCTGGTAACTCTGATTCCAATATTTTCCTAATATGAGGAATATCACTTACCCTTACATTTATATCCAAATCATCGTCCCACGGAATAAAACCACCATGGCGAACAGCGCCAAGCAATGTTCCCCCGTCCAGCCAATACTCGATATGATGCTTGCGGAATATCTTATCAACCACAAGCAAAATATCTAACATCCGCATTTGAGCTTTGCGCAATGTAGAGCCTTCCGGATTATATTTTCGCAGATCTTCCATTACTTGTTTTCTTCGCGCAAACGAATAAGTGTCTCATTGATCAACGTACTACTCGTCCCTTTCGTGTACGGGAAATAAACCACCTTTGCACCTACTTCCGCAAGATCCTTTTCAATCTTATTCCATTTATCGGTGCCTTTCCAATCGTCTCCGACAAACATAACGTCGAAATGATATTTCTTCCAAGCACCAAGTTTGTCCATGTTCTCCTGTGTAACAACTTCGTCCACATACTTGATAGAACCAACTATCTCTTTGCGTTCCTCAAAAGGAATCACAGAACGCTTGCCTTTATATTCTACCAAATCGTCCGTCGAAACACCTACTATCAGATAGTCACATTGCGCTTTTGCCTTACGGAGTAGGTTCAAATGTCCGATATGAAATAAGTCATAAACACCTGTTGTATATCCTACTTTAATCGGATCCACCATATTCAAGAACTCCTCCAAACAATACAATTGCCATTTCTGATTTCCCGTTAGGGAATCCATATCAATATCTCTACGGAACTCCGGGCGAGTCGGACCAGTCCAATCCTTGAAATAAATATCCACCGGACGTGGCATCGGAGTCTTTTCCGGAATAGGAATCTCCGGATAGCACATATGGAACAATTCACGAATCAGATATTTCGACTCTCCGCTACGTACACGTTTCAAATCCAACGGTTCAGCCATCTTCACCATTCCTGAAGGATCGAAGAGAGGAACGTACTTCATCCCGGCAGTTATAACCGCATTGCAGTACGAGCCACTCGACTCGTGCGCAAAGATCTCGTCCTGGAATCGCATGAAATCAATCTTGTTATTCGGCAAACGGTAACGTTCATAGATATGCGCCATCGATACCGGATTCTTCAGCACTTTCTTCGGATCAAGGAAGGTATAGAAATCTACCCACTCATCAAAATTCCAATCTTTCGACAGCATCTTGTCCATACCGCCGAAAACCAAGTCACTACCGTCTGCGGCAACTATTTGCTCTACGCCATCTTTCTTTGCCTGAAGTGCTGCCTCCATAATTTGCGGCTCAATCGAATGCACAGGTGCACCCTTCATCTTCATCAAGGCCGGAAGATGCTTCTTCACTATATCAAAATTGATATCCACATAATGTAGATTCAAATGATACTTCTCTGCATAAAGTTTAGCTCGCTCCATATCTCCCGTTGAGAAAGTGCCATCCATAAAGCGGAAGGTATATGCGTCCGTACCCGGTTTCAGAAACGCAGCCAAACAAGCAGAATCCATACCTCCTGACAGCAAGATACCCAGTTTCGTATCTTTCTGCTTCTCGGCAAACATTTCTTTATATGCCTTTGCTATATCTTCGGCTGTCCATACCAATACTTTCTTATCTTCTGGATAAGGTATATCCAATGTATGATGCAAGCCTTCCTTAAATTGCTTATTCGGGTCTTCTACATAACGGAACGTTAAGTACGAACTCATGCAATAATTTTTATCTTCCATAACGGTGTATTTTGATAATTAATATTTCTGGTTGTTAGTAATTCCCCTCCATATCACAGATGCCAACGACTGACTCTGCGGCTGATATTCCTCGCCGGAAAGGATTAGTTTCTCTACTTTCAATTGACGTAGATCCTGCGGTTTTACATTATACGGACTCTCAGACAATATAACCATATCGGCTATCTTTCCCACCTCCAATGTGCCACGTTCCTTCTCGTCAAACGTCTGATAACATCCATTATACGTCAACATTCGCAATGCCGTATAGACATCCACTGACTGACTCGGATTCGTGTGATTACATGCCCGATATAGCCAATCTAACGGATCCGGATTCGTACACGGTGCGTCACTACCTTGTCCTACCACACATCCTTTCTCCACAAACGTCTTCACCGGATTCAGTTTTGCATTACGCTCTTTACCCAAGATACTCTCCGTATACTCTGGTGGTTCTTGGCGCCAATTGTCAAATGCCGACTGCATCAACAAGTTAATATGATACTTCGCGCAAATCTCTACTCCTTCTTTCGTCGGCAGACATGCATGAATAATACCATGCCGATGATCTTCTCTCGGGAAATCGTCCAGCGCAGCCTTCAACGCTTTCGTGGCTTGCTCAAAGGCCTTATCGCCTATCGCATGCATCTCTATCTGCAATCCCATTCGATTCGCTTTCTTGCAGAAATCAATCACCTTTTCATCCGAATAATACAACACACCGCTGTTATTCTTATCATTCACATACGGCTCAATCATAGCCGCATCTTGTGAACCATAACAGCCATCCAAAGCGCACTCAAAACATCCTCCGATTCGCGGTAACTTTCTGCAAGTCGCCACACTCGTATCCATCGACTGCGGGAACACTCTTATTTGGAATCCGTTCTGCACACTCTTCGCAAACAATTTCTCTATCGTGATATCTGCGTTCAGCGGAAAACCTACTCCACTCACCGTATGAACCATTCCTATTCCATGCGCAGCCTCATAGTCCACAGCCTTCTGCATGTTACGAATCATATTCGGTATAGAAATCGAATTGGAGATATAATCCGACACCGCAAAGAATGCCTCTTGATTCATCTCTCCGCTTTCCGGATGATAGCCGCGCAGCTTGCTCAGCTTCTTATCCAACTTCTTCAACAGCACACTATTCACCACGCATGCATGTCCGTCATACTTCACCATCATCATCGGTTTATCCGGACATACGCTATCCAATTCCTCACGATTGATTAATCGCTTCTCTTTTACCGAATACGGTGACGCACCAAACGTCAACAGACTCTTCTCCTCGGCCTTTGCCACGTATTCCTTAATAGCGACTAACATCTCCTTGTTCGATGTAAAATCCATCACGTTCAACCCCGAATGGAAGATAGCAAACGACGCAAAATGCTGATGGGTATCCACAAACGAAGGCACAAGCGTCTTCTTGCCCAGCTCAATCACGTCTGCCCCTTTATACTCCGCAGGCAATTCGTTGCCCACATACACGATTCGTCCCTTGTCTTCTACAAGGTACTGATAGATGCTATTCTTCTCATCTACTGTGACAATATTTCCGTGATAAACTTTCATATCTTCGCTATTTAGTTTCTTTCTTAAAAATTTGCTTTGGCACTTTTGACACTTTGGCACTTTCCGGCATCATAGTGCCAATAGTGCCATTTGTGCCAATTCATTTTTTCTATGTTCGTTGCGTCGGATAGTATCCAACTTAAAATTTTGCATGGCGATATTGACGTTCTTGGCGACATCGCCAATATCGCCACTTTCGCCAGTCCATTTTTTCAACCCTCATTCTCTCCGTCAAACGGCAAGGTCGGCAACGCAAACCTATCAAAATCAGACTCAAACATTCGATCCTGGACGACACGATACTTCTCAAACTCCGTCTCGGCATACTCCTTCGCCACCTCATGGCTCACACTTCCGGCATCCGTCAACAACGGACGCTCATCACTATTCAGATACGCGTCAATACGCTTGGACCAATCCTCCATCGTCATCGGGATATGGCGTTTGGCACGTGCCTCCGCAAAGTCCAACACAGCCGATACAATATTACCCATGTCCTCCAATTCGTTCTGCTTGAGGTAGTTCTTCGCAATGCTCACATCCGTCTTCACAATCTTTCCACTCGGAGCATTCTCCCACGTCGTCAATCCCATGTGCTCCTTCTCCGCATCGGCACGCTCCATGATCAGTTCGGCAACTGTATGCTGATGCACCGCGTAATGCATCTTGTTCTGTATCATCCGGAAGAACTGCCGCGTCATCGGTGCGTCCTTATCATAGTCCATGCTGGTGGCGTAAATGTCTGTCAACTTCTGATAGAAACGGCGTTCGGAGAGACGAATCTCATGGATCTCTGCCAACAGGTGCTCGAAGTAATCCTCGCTCAGGAAAGCTCCGTTCTCCATGCGTTTCCTGTCGAGCACATAGCCTTTGATAGCGAACTGCCGCAAGACGCTGGTTGCCCACCTGCGAAACTGAGTAGCGCGAATCGAGTTAACGCGGTAACCGACAGAAATAATAGCATCAAGATTATAGAACTGAGTCTCATAGTTTTTCCCGTCTGCGGCAGTTAGTCGGAATTTCCGACATACTGAATTTTGATCCAGTTCTCCACTCTCGAAGATATGCTTTAAGTGCTCCGTGATAGTAGTACGTCCCTTATCGAAGAGCGTAGCTATCGCATCTTGCGTTGCCCAGATGTTCTCATCCTGGTAGAACACCTGCACACCCTGCGTCTTATCTTCGGCTTGGAAGATCAAGAACTCCGCTGTCGAATTACGTATTTGGAGCTGTTTACTCATCTATCTTCGCTATTTAGTTTCTTTTGTCCGTTGCGTCGGATGCCATCCGACATCAATTTTCATTTCTTTGCGGCATTTCACGCTGCAAAGGTACAAAATTTTTCGCATATGTGCAAATTTATGTACGATTTTTTACAGGCTGCATGGTTTTCCTTTGGTTTAGTCAACCTTTTTCAGGTTTAGCCACAACTTTTTTCAGTTTTAATCAGGGTCCCCCGCGCATAAGAAGAAAAATATGATATTAGTAGGTGATAAGTAGGTTATTAGTAGGTTATTAGTAGGTGATAAGTAGGTTATAAATGAGTGATAACACTGTTATAAATAGGTCATAAATAGCTTATTCGTATGAAATTAGTAGATGATTAGGCAGAGCAAGGCATCACCATGCTCTAAGCGCACAATTAGATCCCTCAACCCTCATCGGCACCTTTATCCAACTTACTCTCTATCAAGTCCTCGAAGCCTAAAATTCAAAAAAATATCGCGTGCGCTTGCGTATGTGAGATTTTTTTTGTACCTTTGCAGCCGAAATGAAAAACACGATCATCCCAACTTGAAACGAACACAATAAAATACTCATTATTCATTATTAATTATTCACTATTTATGTGGTTAAAAGATTCATCTATCGGCCGTAAATTCGTTATGAGTTTGACTGGCCTTGCGTTGGTCTTGTTTCTGCTTTTCCACGGCTGTATGAACGTAGTCGTGGTGATTAAGCCTGAAGCTTACGACGCGATTTGTCGATTCTTGGGTGCTAACTGGTACGCACTGGTTGGTACACTCGGTCTGGCTTTCTTGGTAGTGGTGCATTTCTGCTATGCTATCTACCTCACGATCCAGAACCGCGCTGCTCGCGGCAACGACCGTTATGCCATCTCCGGCAAGAAGGAGGGCGTTGAATGGGAGTCGGAGAACATGCTCGTTCTCGGTTTCTGCGTGATTGGTTTCCTCGTACTGCACCTCTACAATTTCTGGTTTAAGATGCAGTTGGCCGAAATCACCGAAGGCGCAACAGCTCCTCTGGAACTGGCTACCAAGGGCTCGCATTACGTCATCGCTCTCTTCACCACGAAGGTCTCCGGCCAAATCTACTGCGTGCTCTACCTCATTTGGCTCTGCGCACTCTGGCTCCACCTCAACCATGGTGTATGGTCTGCCCTGCACACACTCGGATGGAACAACCTCGTTTGGATGAAACGTATCAAAGTGATCGGTTGCATCGTCGCTACGCTCGCCGTACTGCCGTTCATGATCGTCGTATTGTATTACTTCGGATATGGCATTGGCCTGCTCCTCTAAAATGATTTACAACTATGGCAACTAAGAAAGAAGAGATTATAGAGGCTGCTAAGAAAACCGCTAAAAAAGTAGCCGTTAAGGCCGCACAGAAGGCCGTAGAGGTAGCAAGCGAGGTAGTCGCTGAAGCAAAGGAGGCGCTCGAAAAAGCAGCTCCGGAAGCCAACGCTAAAGCCAACGCCAATGCTATCATCACACCCGAGATGGCCAAAATCCCTGCTGGTCCGCTGGAGCTTAAGTGGACCAACTATAAGAACCATCAGAAGCTCGTCAACCCTGCCAACAAGCGTCGTCTCGACGTCATCGTTGTTGGTACCGGTCTGGCCGGTGCTTCCGCAGCAGCTTCGCTCGCAGAGATGGGATTCAATGTCCTCAACTTCTGTATCCAGGATTCGCCCCGTCGTGCACACTCTATCGCTGCACAGGGCGGTATCAATGCGGCCAAGAACTATCAGAACGATGGTGACTCCGTTTATCGTCTCTACTACGATACCATCAAGGGTGGCGACTATCGCGCTCGCGAGGCTAACGTATATCGTCTGGCTGAGGTCAGCAACAATATTATCGACCAGTGCGTAGCACAGGGCGTACCTTTCGCACGTGAATATGGCGGTCTCTTGGACAACCGTTCCTTCGGTGGTGCGCAGGTTTCCCGTACTTTCTATGCAAAAGGTCAGACCGGTCAGCAGCTGCTGCTCGGCGCCTACAGCGCCCTCAGCCGCCAGATCGGTAAAGGCAAAGTGAAGATGTACACCCGTTACGAGATGCTCGACATCGTCCTCATCGCAGATGAGAACGGCGAGAAGCGTGCACGTGGTATCATTGCTCGTAACCTCGTTACCGGCCGCATTGAGCGCTTCTTCGCACATGCAGTCGTTGTAGGTTCCGGCGGATACGGCAACACCTTCTTCCTCTCCACCAACGCCATGGCTTCCAACGGTTCCGCTGCTATGCAGATGTACCGCCACGGTGCCCTCTTCGCTAACCCCTGCTACGCACAGATCCACCCGACCTGTATCCCCAAGCACGGAGACTTCCAGTCCAAGCTGACCCTTATGTCGGAGTCGCTCCGTAACGACGGTCGTATCTGGGTACCGAAGAAACTCGAAGACGCTAAGCGTCTCCAGGCTGGCGAGATCAAGGGTCGTGACATCCCCGAAGAGGATCGTGACTACTATCTCGAGCGTCGTTATCCGGCATTCGGTAACCTCGTGCCGCGTGACGTAGCTTCGCGTGCTGCTAAGGAGCGTTGCGACAAGGGCTATGGTGTCAACAACACCGGTCTCGCTGTCTTCCTCGACTTCTCCGACGCTATCCAGCGCCTCGGCAAGGACGTCGTAGCTCAGAAATACGGCAACCTCTTCCAGATGTATGAGAAGATCGTGGACGAGAACCCGTACGAGAACCCGATGATGATCTTCCCGGCTATCCACTACACCATGGGTGGTATCTGGGTAGACTACGAGCTGCAAACCAGCGTCAAGGGACTGTTCTGTATCGGTGAGGCTAACTTCTCCGACCACGGTGCAAACCGCCTCGGTGCTTCGGCCCTCATGCAGGGTCTGGCAGACGGCTACTTCGTTCTCCCGTACACTATCCAGAACTACCTCTCCGACCAGATCGGCGTACCGCGTATGTCCACCGACCTGCCTGAATTCGCTGAGGCTGAGAAGGCCGTTCAGGACAAGATCGACCGCCTCATGGCTATCCAGGGCAACCGCTCGGTTGACTCGATTCACAAAGAGCTCGGTCTTATCATGTGGGACTTCGTAGGTATGGGTCGTACGGCCGAGAGCCTCAAGACCGCTATTGAGAAGATCGATGCCCTCAAGAAAGAGTTCTGGACCAACGTCTATATCCCGGGTGAAGCGAGCGCTCTCAACAACGAACTCGAGAAAGCCCTCCGTCTGGCTGACTTCATCGAGATCGGTCGTCTCATGGCTGTCGATGCTCTCCATCGTGAGGAGTCTTGCGGTGGTCACTTCCGCGAGGAGTACCAGACGCCGGAAGGTGAGGCCCTCCGTCAGGATGATAAGTTCTCGTACGTAGGCTGCTGGAAGTACATGGGTGAGGACCAAGAGCCGCAACTCATTAAGGAGCCGCTCGACTACGAGTTCACCGAACGTAAGACCCGTAACTATAAATCGTAAATATAGTTAAATCGTAAATAAATCGTAAATCGTAAATTTGTAAATCGTAAATTATATTTATGGATCAGTATATTGATATCAAAGTACGGGTATGGCGTCAAGCCGGCCCCAAGGCACAAGGTCATTTTGAGACCTATGAGCTCAAGCACGTCTTCCAAGGTGCTTCGTTCTTGGAGATGATCGACATCCTCAACGAGCAACTCGTTGCAGAGCATAAAGACCCCGTTACCTACGATCACGACTGCCGTGAGGGTATCTGCGGTATGTGCTCCATGTACGTCAACGGTCACCCGCATGGACCTGACAGCGCCATCACCACCTGCCAGCTCCACATGCGTAAGTTCCACGATGGTGAGACCATCACCGTTGAACCGTGGCGTAGCCGTGCGTTCCCTGTAATCAAGGACCTCATGGTCGATCGCGGTGCGTACGACAAGATCATGCAGGCAGGTGGTTTCGTCAGCGTCAACACCGGTGGTGTACCCGACGCTAACGCAATACCTATCCCCAAGCCTGTGGCTGACGAGGCCATGGACGCTGCCAGCTGTATCGGTTGCGGTGCCTGTGCTGCAGCATGTAAGAACGGTTCAGCTATGCTCTTCGTATCCGCTAAGGTTTCGCAACTTGCCCTGCTCCCGCAAGGTAAGATCGAGGCCGCAGCTCGTGCAAAGGCTATGGTGGCTAAGATGGACGAACTCGGATTCGGTAACTGTACCAACACCGGCGCTTGTGCTGCCGAGTGCCCGAAGTCCGTTTCGCTGGCTAACATCGCTCGCCTCAACCGCGAGTTCCTCTGCGCTAAGTTCCAAGACTAACGGCCTTTGACCGAGACGTAAAAAGTGCACAATAAATAAGGAGTGGCCCGCAAGCCACTCCTTGTTTGTTCCTTATACCCTTTTTCAGTCGGTATGCGCTATAATATAATACGGTATTTCCAAATCCTGTATCTCCCGCTCGTAGCGTTCAAACAGTTCCCTGCGTATCGCATCCCCTCCATTCGAGCGTGCCGGATCCGGCTCCCACGGTATATCCGGCTTCGTCAGCAGATAGACATCCATCCTATACTTCTCGATCGCCTCCTCTAGCCATTCCGGTACGCTTCCGAAAGCATAGTCAAACCATACCTTCGTCACGATCAATTCCGTATCAAAGAATATGGGTTTATCCTGAAGTCCCGCATCGCTTGCGATCCTCTCCATCTCCTCTATTTGATGGCGGGTTATCTCGCATAGCTCCTCATAGCTTACCTCCGTCGTGCCTTTCTGCTCTACGTACCCGCGCGCGTACTCGGGCACGCACGTTCCTTTATAACGTTCTGCCAAGTACTGCGCCAAGGTCGTCTTGCCCGTACTCTCCGGTCCTATGATACCTACACGAAACATCTGAATACTGATAGCTGATAGCTGACGGCTGACGGCCTACGGCTTACCTCGTCAGCATCAACTTGATATTGATACCTACGTTATCCGCCTTCACAGGGTAAGACGACGAGATAAGCGGCGTGGTGCCTTGGTGGTCGTAGAAGAACTGCAGGTTGATCTTCTGACTCAGCACATAGTCGGCCGAGATCTTGATGGCCAGCACCTTGTTACCACTCGAAGCCTGCGTAATACCCTCGTCGATCTTGCGCAGCAGGGTCTTCACGTCTTTGTACGACACATCCACTTGCAGTTTCAGGTCGTTCGACACCTTGGTCTGCCCGCCGTCTTTCTTCTTGGCGATGAAGTTGAGGTTCTTGATCGTATAACCTGCTCCCACCACAAACTCCGAGGTATGACCTTCAGTCATCTGTACGCTCGTCACATTCAGTGCCAGGTTGCGTTGCTTGCGATACTCCGCCTTCACGCTCAGCGAATTCTTCATCGTCAGGTTCAGTCCAATCAGCGGTGCAAAGGCCTCCGTGATCGTCACATTCGAGATGTCGTATTGCGAACTCGGAATCGGTTGATCCGTGGTCACGTCGCGTACGAAACCGATCATCTTGCCCGTCTCACCTTGTGCCGGCACCCACGTCGAGTAGGATCCGTACGAACCGATCGCGTACTTACAGGTATAGGCGTGCGTCAGCGTCACAGACTTGAAGTGGTCTTTCATCCAAGGCAGTTTACCCAGACCGTCGTACGTTACCGACCAGTTGGGCAGTATTCTCAAAATACCCAGCAACGGATTCAGATCCATCTTCATGGCGTCCCTACCCGTATAGGCGGCCAGGAAGGCCGGCACGAGTACATCGGCCGAGTTGTTCGACACATGTCCGTTCTTCGTATCAAAGGTCTTGCCTGCAAATATACTTCCTGCCAGGAAGCCTGCATCGGGATATACCGCTCCGGCATACTGCGCTTCTACTCGGTCGCGCAGCATGTCTCTATTCCTCAAGAACTGATCAAACGCATCGTTCTGGAAGTTCTCATCCTGCGTACCAATCCGCTGGAAGATCGTTCCGATGGCGCACGACGTGATATTGAACGAACCCGAAATATTCTCCTGCAGATGATCGTACGAGTAGATCACCGAGGTCGAGCTGGCCAGATAGCGCTTACCCGTAGCCTGGATCTTCAGTCCCGGTAACGGTTCCAACGTCAGCTTGATATCCAGGTCGCTCGTCCTTGCCTGCGATGCCGGCTGTATGATCGATGTATCGCCCGACAACCAGCCATTCTCCTTGGCACGCGCCACCATATCGTCCGGTATGAAGCCGAAGGCAAAAGCAAAGCCCGGTGCATACGTACCGTTCACCTTGCGCTGTCCCATAAATCCGGCCTCCGGCCAGAAGCCAGGCAGGGTCATGGAGTTGGTCTCACGGTACGTGATCTGCAACTTACGTATCATCGTACCTACATAGGCAAACATGTCACCTGCCACCTGTGCCGGTTTACGCTCGTTCGGATCTTTCGTCGTCACGGTCACCTTAGCACCGTTGCAATCTTCCTTGAGCGTCAGCTGTATCTTGGTGTTGCCGTCCGCCTTATAGCTGAACGGCACTTTCCGTCCGGCGCTATCCACGACGACCACAGTCAGTTTATCCGAGTTCAGTCGGTGAGCCACCTCAATAGTCTGTCCTTTCTCGCCCTTGGCCACATCCTGACTGTACGTACGCGGTTTGAAGTTACGACGTCCTTGACGACCCGTATAACGTTGCGTCATCTCTTTCCAGTACTTCGACTTGCCGTAGAGCGTCTCCAGGTTCAGTCCGCCGTCCACGGACCATTGCTGCAACGACGATACGGTATTACCCAGGTCGGTATCCGACTGTGTCGAAGCGGTACGTGCCCAGCTGTAGGTGGCGTTATACGATGCGTTAGCCGAGAGCGCCTCCAGGTACGGCACGCGGTTGAACGGTACGTTCCAGCTGGCGGTAAATACCTGCTGATACGTGTAGGGCGAACCCCACTTAGCCAGCGAACGCTGGATGGTGTCCTTCCATGCCTCGTACTTGTCGTGGTTGAAGTCGGCGTCGAAATACTGACCCTTCAGCACCTCCGGCGTATAAGCGCCCTCGTCGATGATGGCGTTCATAGCCGACTGGAAGGAGAACTTCATGTTCTTGGTCAGGTCGTACTTGAAGTCCACGTGACGATCCCAGGTGAAGTCCTTGCTGTAGGTCGGATCCATATGTGTGCCGGCATCAGCTGTCAGGTCACGCATCTTCATCTGCGAGAACGTACGGTGCATATTCGTCTGGAACGACCACGACTGCGGCAGGTAGAAGATATTAAACTCCTTGAGCAGTTTCACTTTCTGCACTTTCTCCAACTTAGCAAACGGCTCCCACGGCTTGGGGTTGAAGTTATAAGCATACGTGAATGTTCCCTTCTGGTCGGTATTCTGATTGATCTCCATCTCCGGCGTACGCTCGTCCTGGCGGTTATACGATGCCGAGATCGTGAAGTTGGCCGGGTCGTAGAACATATCCTTCTTCTTCGACTTGATGTTCACCTTCATATTGGTCACCGTAAACGAGGTGGACGTCCTTACGGTATTCGACATCTGCTTGATCGAGTCACGCTCCTCCTTCGTATCGTAGGTGTTCAGCGTTTCCTTCAGCTTGATATCCGTATCCAGCGGGTCGTAGTCGGGCGAGACGGTCTCGTTGGTATAAGCCACGTAGAGCGGTATCTGCATCTTAGCTTTCTCGGGGAACAGACGTCCTGCCTCCAGGGCGGCCGACACAGAGAGTTGATAGAAGTTCTCCAGGTTGCGGTTCAGCACGTTAGCCTCTATCGATCCGTAGCCTGCTGTCTCCAGTCGTCCTGCTACGTTCACCTGGGCGATGTCGCTCACCGACAGCGATGCATTGGCCATAGCCGCTACACCACCCTGCTCGTTGAACTGACTCAGACGCATCTCGTTGACCCATATCTCGGCCGCATGGTCCGTCCGGCCCGTGTTGCGGATACCGATCATGATGGTCTCTACGTCCTCCAGGGTCGGGTTACCCAGCACAGTGATTCGGTTCTGCGGTTTGCCCGAGGCATCGTCGTAGATGACGTAGGGTATCGTATTGCTTACACCCTCATTGCCGGCTCGCTTCGCCTTGTTGCGTGCCGTCTTGGCCTGGGTGAGTATCTCAAACGGGAAGTCAAACATGTTGTCCTCCGGCCAAACCTGCATACGGTCACGCTCATTATTGTTGTTATACTGACCCGGTGCGGTCAGGCGCAACGGGATCTCGTACTCATAGTAGTTGTTCTTCAGGTCCGAACCCAGACGCACGAAGCAGCTCAGGTCACCGTCCTGCAACGTCGGATCCATCTGCTCCATCTTCTCTGCGTGTACATAGAGTTGGAAATTCTTATACTGACGCATGTCGTAGCCCGTATTCTTATATACGGCACGCGCGTCGCGCGGACTGAGGTTCATCACGCGCATCACCATCGCCTGCTCGTTCTGTTCGATCAGTTGCGCCTGACCCGGGTCGGTCTGACGACTCACACCCGGAGGCAGCACGTAGTTGACCGGAGTACGGGTGCTATTCTCCTCGATATTCACGGTCTGCACATTCAGCGAAGCACCCGTATTGACCGTCGTTCCGATCGGATACAGGTCCTTGGTATACTGACGCCACTCACCGCGCACCAGATCCAGCGTTGCAAAACGCAGGTGGGTCTCCTTCTGGAAACCGGTCAAGTACATACGCATGAAGCGAATCGACTTGAAATTGCGAATCGAGCCCACGGTCTTCACGTCCGCGCTGTCGCCCTTTAAGGGGATCTTAAATTGATACCACGTCACTTCTTGCGTCTCGCCGTTACGCAGCGTCACCTTAGCTACTTTCTTCTCCGTGATATGCTGACGTCCTACTTCCATCATGTCCGGACGCAGGATGACCTTGTACTGGAAATACTTCTCGTACTCATTCAGGGTATTATCGTTATTGATGTCCTCTATATCCGGTTGCAGGGTAGAGGCCGTACCGTAACTCTCAGTCTGCGACTCCGTATCAGGCGAGTTACCCTCCGTACCGTTGAAGTGCTTATAGCGATCCAGCACGGATACACGCTGCTCGTCATAGTCCGAACCACGGTAGTAGTGGAAGTTATCACCGGCCGGGTCATTGAGTGGCGAGAACGGATCGTCGCGCCACTGGCTCAGCACGTCGGCATCTACCTTGGTGCGGAGATCGGCAATATAGTTGGCATAGGTCGGCCAAGTGAGCTCCTGCGTCGTACTCAGTCCGTTCAGTCCCACGTCCTGCTTGGGTCGTGCTCCCGCTTCGTTGGAGAAGGCGGTCACCGTACTTGTTGTACGCGGTACGTATCCCCAAATCGTAGAATCCACACGTCCGTTATCCTGATCCGAGATAGGCAGACCGTGCTCAAACGATTTCTTACCGTCGCGCAAGATATCCTCACTCACGTCACCCAGGTTGATATACAGTTCGCCGTCATAGCCATCCGGGTTAGTCAACTTCGGATCCATCAGCCAGAACTCGATATACTCGATGTTCGATTTCTCAAAGTCGGTATTATCCAGTCGGCGCATCATACCGCCCCAACGCTGCTTGGGGTTGGTCAGTTGACCGCGGTTGTTCATCTCGCTGGCTGACACGTTGTACGGACCACGCTCCTCAGGGTAGTACGAGAGGTTGAGCACCGCCAATTTGGTATCCTGGTTGGCCGGCTGCTCCTTATTCGGATAGATCTCCTGCTCATATACGATACGCGTACGATGGTCACTCAGCGCCGATACATCGTTGCGGATATGCTCCGGTGTATTGGTCTGGGGATAACCGAAGATTGGATCTACGGCATACCATGCCAAGAGGGCACGGTTCTGGTTGTACGAGGTCTTATTGATATCCTTTGACTCAGCAAACGGACTCGGCGTAGAGGCCAAGAACCAATAGCTTGGGTAGTGGACGTCGATATTGGTGGTCGTCGACTCAAAGTCATCGATATACGCGGTTCCAACGGATCCTACGTCGTTGGTATGACCCGGTATCATATGCGCAAACTCGGCATTGATCTGGAACGTACTCGGTGCCGTAGCCGTGATCCAAGGTATCTTGTCAATCGCATTAGTCAACCATTGCATCTCGGTCTTATACGATCCGTTGACGCCCCAGATGGTGTTGGCCAGCGGTTCTGAACCTGTATTGACCTTGGTCGTCAGCGGACGCTCACGCAGGTGCATGATGGTTGCACCCAGCATAAAGTCCTTGGTAAACTCATACTCTATGTGCGCACCGAAGAGCGACTTACGCTGCAGCGAGAAGGTGGACTGATTCTCCAGTTTGACATCTACGTTGGTACCCGACTCCAGGATGGATTGGTTCAATATCGTCACCGTTCCCATCACGTAGTCCACGGTGTAATCGACGTTCTCTACCAGTTTGGCACCACCGGCAGTCACCGTCACCGAACCACGAGGCACATTCATCGCACCCAAACGGATTTCCGAGCCGTTCGTACCCTTGTACTTACCGGTCATGTGGAACTTATTCTTCTCCGACATCTCCTGGGCAATCACGAGCGTAGAGTCGTATAGTTCCTGGAAGCAGTACTTAGCCACCAGCTTCGGATCATTGCCCAGTTGCGCAGCCAGGTGGCTACCGAAAGGCTCCAGTACGGGGAAGATGACGCGACCGTTAGATGCATATACTGTCAGTCCCTCGATGAAATCGAACTTACCATCCGGCGAGGGGTTGTTCTTCGAGTCCAAGCGGTCCAGGTTCATCACGCGTACCAGTTGTTTACCCTTGATCGGACCCTCGTTGAGGTACTGCATGTCGGTGCCGACCGAGTCGTTGCGGTACATGACATATAGCTCAAACTTCTCGCTCGTGACTGAGGTAGCGCCCAGCGAGTAGATATTCTTCATCATCAGGTCCCACGTACCGCGTCCCTTCTTATCGGGCGCGTTGTTTGTGGACTTCAGCAACTTCAGCGCTAGGGCATTCGGTGCACGCAGATCCTCGGATCCATCGGTAGAAAACTCACCTACCTGATATACCTTACCGTTGTAGGTATACTCATACGCTACGGCCAACACCTCATCCTGGTTGAGGGCTTGCTTGAGCGATATATAACCCAGACTCGAGTTCAATGTATACTCTGTGGTGCTCAAGAGGCGTGCCGATTCCACTTTCTCATAGTCGACACCACCCTCCATGCCGTTGAAGTGCTCCAGGGCGGAACTGGTCTGCTGGATATTACGGAAGTCGGTGGTCTTCACCTGCGTATAGAGGTCGTTAGCCATATTCTCCGGTGCGGCGACGTCGTTGGCGCCCCATGCCGGGTTTTGCAAGTGGCTCTTCTGTTCACCCAAGTCGGCGAAGGCCACGATATTACGGGCTTGGTCGTAATTACCCTTGCGATTGGTGACCCACACCTCAATCTTGTTGATCGTCACGCCCGATGAGATGTACGGTACCGTACGCATAGCGTCCTCGTACTTATCACGGAAGAAATGACTCAGGAAGAAGTGACGATTCTCGTCGTACATATCACCTGCGATGCTGAACTTCGACATCTGGGCACCGCCTTGCGAACTGACGGACTGACTCTCTGAGTTCTGCTGACTGATAAGGGCCTGGATCTTCAGCTTACCGAATTTCAGGTTGGTCTTGATACCAAACAAGGCCTGACTACCGCGTATCAACGATGAATTCAGGTCCATCGTCACGTTACCCGCCTCAATCGACTGGATGATATCGTCCTCATTGCCCTTGTAATTGAGCTTGAGGTTCTGCTGATCGAACGAGAAGCTGGCCTCGGTATTGTAGTTGAGGTTGAAGTTGATCTTCTCACCGACCTTACCGTTCACCGATGCTTGAATCTTCTCGTCGAAATTGAAGATATTGTTGTTCCTTGCGCGCTCCGTAAGCGATGGATTCGCGATATATTGGTGCTTAAAGCCAAACAGCAGTTCGGCCGATCCCTGCATCTTCAGTTGTACACCGCCGGGACCGAATATCTTATCGGCCGGTCCGATATTAAATTTCATGTCGGTGATGTCGAACTTCTTCTCGTTGTTATGCTCCACCTCGCCAATCTTCTGCTGCCAGTACTTGTGCATCAGTTGCTTCTCGGTATAGGCACGATACTCGTCGGCCGTCATCATATACGGCGTCGCTATCTCGGTATCACCTATCTTGGTGCGCAGCACGTACATACCGGTCTGCAGGTCATACTCTACCTCAGTCTTGATATTGTCCGGCTGCTTGAGGTCCATGCTGCTCTGCGGAGCGGTCAGTTGTTCATAGTCTTCGCTTACGAGCGGCGCCACCTGTACCGGAGCCCACATGGCCGAGTCGCTAAGCGTGGTGGTCAGCGTAGCCGCGGTATCGCCTGCCTCGGCATTCTGCGCAGCCCGTTCCCGACGCTCTTTCTCCGCCGCCTTAGCCGCCTCTTTCTGGGCTTTCTCGGCTTCCTTCCGGGCTTTCTCCGCCTCCTTCTGCGCCTTCTCCTCGGCCACCAGTTCCTTGAGCGTCTTGGGTTTAGCCGTCTGGGCCACCATCACGGATGGCAACCACAACAGCAATATAATATATAGAAATCTGATTTTCAACCTATAAACCTATCAACTAATCAACCTATAAACCTATAAACCTATCAACTTATAAACTCATCAACTAATCAACTCCTCAACCCCCAACTCACAGCATCTTTAGCGCTTCACGTATCACAGCCTCCACTTTCATCGTCGGGTTGGCTTTCAGGATCTTATCTACGGCCTTTCCGCTGGCAGCCGCAGCGAAGCCCAACATGGTCAGCGCGCTCACGGCCTCGCCCTTCACGCCCTGGTCTTCGGGTTCGAACGTGCCCAACGGCAGTTCCGTCGGATCGCCTCCCAGGTCGAGCTTCAGCGCTTTGTCCTTCAGATCGACAATGATACGCTGCGCCGTCTTGGGTCCGAGACCCTTCACCTGTGCCAAGCCCTTGGCATTGCCGGTAGCGATCAGCATACGCAGCTCCTCGGCCGAGAAAGCACTCAGGATCATACGGGCAGTAGAGGCTCCAACGCCGCTCACAGTCATGAGCAGCTCAAAGAGTTGACGCTCTGCCCGTACGGTAAAGCCGTATAGCTCATGGGCATCCTCGCGAATCACCTCCGTCACGTAAAGCTTTACCTCCTTCTCTTCCTGCCCTACCAAGGCGGAATAAGTAGGCAGCGTGATAGCCATAGCGTAGCCTACTCCGGCAGCTTCTACGATGGCCTCCGTAGGATTCAAATCTGTTAGTATTCCCTTTATGTATTCTATCATATATCAATCGTGTAGGCGCACTATGTGCACAAATTAGCGTGCAAAGGTACGATATTTTTTCCATATACGCAAGCACACGCGCGTTTTTTATGAAAATAAAGTGGCTTTTTATGAAAAAAAAGTACCTCTTTCGCCTTTCGCCTTTCGCCTTTCAACTATTTTTTGTAATTTTGCATGCTAAATTAGGAATAGTATGGACCGTACAGAAATTTCAACACTTGGCGAATTCGGATTGATACGCCGACTGACCAACAAGTTGCCCCAGACGCAGCCCTCTACCCGCAAGGGCGTAGGCGACGACTGCGCCGTGATGCAATACAGCCAGGATGAGTGTGTACTGATGACCAGCGATATGCTACTGGAGGGTATCCACTTCAACCTGGAGTATGTACCGCTGAAACACTTGGGCTACAAGGCCGCTATCGTCAATTTCTCCGATATATACGCTATGAACGGTACGCCGACGCAGATCACCGTCAGCCTGGGCGTCAGCAAGCGCTTCTCCGTAGAAGACCTGGAAGAGCTCTATTCGGGTATCCGTCTGGCCTGCGAACGCTACGGCGTGGACCTGGTGGGTGGCGATACCTGCTCCAGCATGACCGGACTGACTATCGCCATCACCTGTCTCGGCACCGCAAAAGCCGATGAAATCGTATATCGTAACGGGGCCAAGCAGAACGACCTCATCTGCGTCACCGGCAACCTGGGTACTGCCTATATGGGTCTGCAATTGCTGGAACGCGAGCGACTGGTGGTGCAGGGTAATGACCAGGCAACGCCCGACTTCGAGGGCAAAGAATACCTATTAGAGCGACAGCTGAAACCCGAAGCACGACGCGACATTATCCAGCGTCTGCGCGAGGCGGGTATCCGTCCTACGGCTATGATGGACGTCAGCGACGGTCTCTCGTCCGAACTGCTGCATATATGCGGTCAGTCGGGCGTAGGATGCTCCGTATATGAAGATAAGTTGCCAATCGACTATCAGGCCGTGGTGCTGGCCGAGGAGATGAACCTGAATATCGTCACTTGTGCGCTGAACGGCGGCGAGGACTATGAGTTGCTCTTCACCTGCTCACTAGACGACTATGAGAAACTGGTACCCATCGAGGACGTCTACCTGATTGGTCATATCACCAAACCCGAATTCGGTTGCAACCTCATTGGGCGGAACGGCGAGGAATTACCGTTGAAAGCGCAAGGATTTAATGCTTTCGAGGAATCGCATGCGTGAGTTGCGCGCGAAGAGCGCATCCGACTTACTGTCTCCCACCATGACAGAACGATGAAAAACCACTTCAGGGAAATCCCGTTGTGCTTGTAACGCCATGCCCGGTTCGGGCTTGCGGTTCAGACTGTGAGCAGATTCCAGATCGGTACAGGTATAGACTCGGTCTATCCGCCCGCCTACGGCTTCTATATCCGCCAACATATGGCGGTGTACATCCTCCAGATCGGCTTCGGTCATGAGCCCTTTGCCAACGCCCTGCTGGTTCGTAACGATGAAGATGCGACGGTAGCGTTTGGCGAGTTTTGGCATGGTATCCAAGACGCCCGGTAACCACTCCCACATACTCCAGTTACGCACGTAGTCGCCCGGCAGATGGCGGTTGAGGATTCCGTCGCGATCCAGAAACAGGAACTCGTCTGGCGGGAAGACCTGCCGGAATTCTTCTTGTGCGCGGTAGTAATCATCCGGCACGCCAATATCAATGAAATAGTTGTTGAACGCTAAGCCATAGAAAGCCGGTTCGCCTGCCATTGGTTGCATCAGGTCTTTCTCAAAGGAAAACTTAATCGGGAGGTCCTGGCTCATCAACCAATCACGGTTGACTGCATATATACCGCCGTTGATGAGTCCTGCACCGCCGCTCTCTGTCTTCTCATGAAAGGCGGTAATATTTCCTTCTGCACAGCTCACCGCGCCATAACGATTAGTGTCGGGTACTTCGCGCAGGGCGATGGTCAGATGCGCCTGTTGGGCGGTATGGAAGGTGAAAAGGCGTTTGAGGTCTATGTCGAAGAGCGTGTCACCGTTGAGCACCACAAAATCATCCCCCATGACTTTCTCTGCAGCCTGCAGGATAGCACCGCCCGTGAAGAGCGGCGTGTCTTCGTGCGAGTAGAGAATTTCTGCCCCACGGTACGTTGTACCGAAATAGGACTCAACGCACTCGTGCTTGTACCCCGTTGCCAGGATGATACGCCGGATGCCGGCATCCACGAGTCGGTCAAGTAGGTAGCACAGGAAAGGTTTCCCGTACACGGGTGCCATCGGTTTGGGCACATCACTCACTACGTGACTCAAACGGGTTCCGAATCCTCCTGCTAATATGACGGCTTCGTTAAACACGGGGGAACATCTTGGCTTCTACAATCTCGCAGATGATATGTCCAATCATAATGTGCGACTCCTGGATGCGCGGCGTGTCAGCAGAAGGCACGTTAAGCAGGTAGTCTGCGAGCGCTTTCATCTCGCCGCCAGTCTCGCCGGTAAGCGCCACGGTGATGACACCCAGTTCTTTCGCTTTGCGGAAGGCGTTGCAGATATTGGTGGAGTTACCGGAGGTAGAAATGCCGATGAGCACATCGCCCGGTTTACATGCGCCGTCGATCATCCGCGAATAGATAAGGTCGTAGCCATAGTCATTCGCAACAGCAGTGAGGTAGGATGTGTTACAATGCATGGCTTCGGAGTTGAGCGGGGGTCGGTCATAGTAGAACCTACCGGATAATTCGGCTGCCAAGTGCTGGGCATCCGCTGCACTACCGCCGTTACCGCACCAAAGGATGCGTTTGCCCTCGCGCAGGGCTTTAATCATCAAGTTCGCTACCGCTTGAATGGTATCTAATAGGGGTTGGTTGGCCAAGATGGCTTGTTTGGTAGCGATATTCTCTTCGATAGAACGAATTATAGTGTCCATGTTTTTAATCCTTCTGTGGTAAATTCATATCGTTTGACTTGTCCGGAGAATTGGCTTGTGAGCGCTTTTTCTACAGCGTAGCGGCTGGTACCTGGGCAGTAGAAGAACATAAATCCGCCGCCGCCAGCGCCGCTCACCTTGCCGCCTGTAGCTCCCGCTTCGAGGGCTGTACGGTAGATGTCATCCAGTAGCGGGTTCGTGATACCGGAAGCGGTTTTTTTCTTGTGCTCCCAACCGAAGTTCAGAATGTCGCCGATAGCATCGATGTCGCCGCGCAAGAGGCTCTCTTTCATCCAAACAGCCTGTTGTTTGAGTTGATGCATGGCTTCAATGGACTTGTCGTTCTTCGCCTTGACATTATCGATCTGGCCTTGGATAATCTCCGCGCTGACATGACTTGTCTCGGTGTAGTACAGCAACAAGTTATGCGCTAGTTCATCCTGATAGCGTTGTCGAATGCGAAGGGGATTGACAATCACTTTGTCGTCTTGCAGGAACTGCATGTAGTTGAACCCGCCGAATGTAGCGGCATACTGGTCTTGTTTACCACCTGCCATCTTGAGGTCAATTCGTTCAATCTCATAGGCCAGACGCGCCAAATCATACTCACCCAACGGCATTTTGAGCCACTCAGCAAAAGCACCTAATATACTGACTACCAGCGTACTTGACGTACCAAGGCCGCTACCTGCAGGTGAGTCCACATGACTCGTGATGCGGAATGAGAGCGGTCGGTGCGCGAAGTCACGAACCACGCGGTTATAGACGCCTTTGGCGAGCACAAAATAGCCGTTGGTATCCAGTTGCTCGGCTGCGTCATAAACTTCTTCCAATCCTGCATCAGGCGAAGAAAAGATGATCTGTCCATTGTCGAGCGGTTCGATCGTAGTATATGCATAGAGCGAGATCGTGGCGTTCAGAATCGCGCCGCCGTATAGGTCGGAGTATGGAGAGACGTCAGTTCCGCCACCTGCCAAACCCAGACGTAAGGGTGCTTTACTTCGAATTATCATAAGCTATCAGTTTGGTCATATTCGACCAAGCGTATTTTTGTTTCTCGTTTTGTATGTTTTCTTTGAATTGTGCTTCGCGCAGTTGGGGATCCTGGCTTACAAAATGTCCGATGGCCTTTGCCACGCTTTCTTCGCTCACCTCACAGACGTACCCCACTTTGCCGTTAGGCACAATCTCGGCTAGGCCGCCTACATTAGTGACTAGCATCGGGCGCTCAAAATGGTATGCAATCTGCGTAACACCACTCTGCGTGGCAGTTTTGTAGGGTTGTACGATGAGATCCGCCGCCGAGAAATAGTACCTTACTTTATCGTCCGGAATAAAGTCCGTGTGCCATGCAATCATGCCTTCCAGGTCCAACTCACGTTCCAACTCTTTGTACTGCTCACCGTTGTTATAGAATTCACCGGCTACGACAAGAAGGAGATGCTCATTTTTAACTTTTTTGTACGCTTTCATCAGCAGATCAAGACCTTTGTAATCGCGGATGAATCCGAAGAAAAGCAAGATCGTTTGGTCTTGAGGCAAACCTAAGAATTGACGAGCTTCTGTTTTGGAGACAGGTTGTCCGAAATTGTCGTACAGCGGATGCGGCGAGAGGGCAACACAATCGTGGCGAGAGGCCGGAAGAAACTTCAAACAATCCTCTCTAACACTATCTGACATAGCGATGAAGCGATCCACACTACGGATAAAATACCGGATGAGCCATTTGTCCCAGAAGTGCGGTTCGTGCGGGATCACATTATCGAGTATGGAGACCACGCGGATGCCTCTTCGACGGCACAGGCGGGCGATCGTGCCCAGACACGGTGCCATGAGAGGAATCCAAAACTTAATGACAATCAGTTCGACACCCGCTCTGCGGATTGCTCGTACCGTTCGAAGCCAAGAAAATGGACTGATGCTGTTTACCGTGCGGGAGATAGATAGATCGGACGGTTCAAGAGCCTCAGAATACTGGGTTTTGCCCGGAAACAGGAAGTCGGGGTACTGCATAGTGAAGGTGAAAATCTGCACCTCGTGGCCTTCGGCCATGAACTGACGAGCCAGTCGTTCATTGAACGCTGCTAACCCTCCCCGATAAGGCCATGTTGTACCGACAATCCCTATTCGCACAATACTCATTTTTATAAAAACGCCGCAAAATTACAAAATTTTTTGCATATATCAAAATTTTTTACTAATTTTGCACGCTATTTTGTAAAAAAAGAGCCTTATGGTTAAATTGTTTCTAACGGATGTGGACGGTTGTCTGACCGATGGCGGCATGTATTATACCGCCGAGGGTGACGCGATGAAGCGCTTCTGCGTATATGACGGCATGGGTATGAAATTGTTACAGAAAGCCGGCATCCGGTGCGGCATCCTGACCAGCGAGAACTCCCCCATCGTACGGGCTCGCGCCAAAAAACTGGCGCTGGACTACCTCTATCTGGGTGTAGGAAGTCAAGTAAAAGAAGGCAGTCAGACCAAACGTCAGGCGGCCGAAGAGATATGCCGCGAGATGGGCATCCGGATGGAGGAAGTCTGCTTCGTAGGCGATGACATCAACGATATTGACCTGCTGCAGGCGGTCGGACTGGCATGTTGTCCGTCCAATGCCCGTCCTGAGGTGAAAGCCGTGCAGGGAATTCGTATGCTCAGCACCCCCGGCGGCCAGGGAGCGATCCGAGAGATCGCTGATGCAATACTCTCGGAAATAAGCAAATGAGAAAATAAGAAAATACGAAAATGCGAAAATAAATAAATGAGAAACGTCGCAGTCATATTAGCCGGCGGAACGGGAAGTCGCATAGGTGGCAAACAGCCCAAGCAGCTCTTGCCGTTGGAAGACGGACGCACCGTACTGGAGCATGCTGTGGAGGCATTCGAGCAGGCCGATTGTATCGATGAAATCGTGATAATCATGTATCACGACTGGATTATGGAGGCCGAGCAGATGTGGCTCCGTAACGCCTGGCAGAAAGTGAGTCGCATACTGCCCGGAGGCAAAGAGCGCTGGGAGTCGAGCGTACTGGCTATCCGGTCGTTCCACGAAGAGGACGAAGTAGCACTACTGCTGCACGATGCCGCCCGTCCGTGGGTGAGCAACCGCATCCTGTCGGATGTATGCGAGGCGCTGAAGAGTCACGCGGCTGTGACGGTAGCCGTACCGATGACTGATACGCTCTATCGCGTAGCAGACCATCATGTTATGGAGATACCACAGCGCGCAAACTATATGCGTGCCCAGACGCCGCAGGCCTTCCATCTGGGCGTAATACGCGAGGCCTATCGACGTGCGATGGATACGGGACATATTGAGGCTACAGACGACTGCGGCATACTGCGCCGCTATATGCCCGAAGTGCCCATCTATATCGTAGAGGGCGAGGAGCAGAACAAGAAGATAACGTACAAAGAGGATATATGCTAAAACGGCATCTATACATATTACTATTATTGGTCGCATGCACGGTGCAGGCACAGTATAAAGGGAGCGGCACGAGTGTGTTCAACTTTCTGGACCTACCGGCCTCATCGCGCATCAATGCTTTGGGCGGTTCGAACGTTAGTGTACGCGACGGCGATATCTCGATGGGTATGTGCAATCCGGCCTTGCTGGGTGAGCGTACAGATAAGGTGCTGCAACTCAACTTCTCGTACTACTTGCCTGGCACGATGTTCGGTTCGGTATTGTATGGTCATAACTTCGGTCGCTCCAAGGTTGAGCGCCAGGAACTCAAAGAGGGCGAACCCGAGAAGCCCAACTACTTTGCCGTAGGTATTCACTATCTGGACTACGGCTATATGCCCTATGCCGATGTGGATGGCAACCTGACCGGCGGTAAGTTCGGCGCAAAAGATATCTTGATTGACGCGATGTATGCCCGTCAACTGGGACCTATGTTCAGCGTCGGAGTCGCGTTGAAACCGGTATATTCTATCTATGAGTCCTACCATTCCTTCGCACTGGGAGCCGACGTGGGTGCGCATTTCCAGACACGCGACTCGACGTTCCAGATGGGACTGGTGCTGCGCAACATAGGATGGCAGTTGGTAGGGTTCTACTCCGAGGAAGGCGGACAGAATCATGAGATGCTGCCGCTCAACCTGGAGCTGGGACTGAACTACCGCTTCAAGCATGCGCCTATACGCCTGCATGCTACGTTCCATAACTTGCAGCAGTGGAACCTGGGGTATGAATGGACGGGACTGGAGAAGGATGCTACCACGGGTGACATCATTGCCCACGAGGTAAAATGGTACGACATGCTCTTCCGGCACACGATCTTTGCGATCGATATCGTGCCGAAGAGCGAACGCTTCTACCTGACGCTCAGTTACAACCACCGTCGCCGTGCCGAGATGAACCTGAGCGACCAGCGTTCGCTGGCAGGCTTTGGTATCGGCGCAGGTGTGAGGATCAAGCAATGCCGTATCGGGTTTGGTATGTCGCAGTTGACAAAATCCAATTTCTCGTACCAGGCAAGTATTAGTTTGGATATAAATTCATTACTGAAATGAGTGCCTCCGGGCACACCGAAATAGAGCCAAGTAAATTATGAAGAAGATCATTGTAGCGATCGACGGTTATTCGTCATGCGGTAAATCGACGGTAGCCAAAACTTTGGCACGTCAGGCGGGTTATACGTATGTGGATACAGGTGCTATGTATCGCGCCGTAGCCCTATGGGCGATGGAGAATAACGCGATGGAACCGGAGAAAATCATCCCTCGGCTCCAGGAGATACACATCTCGTTCATCCAGACTGAGGAGGGCCAGCACACCTGCCTTAATGGTCGCGATGTGGAGCGTGAGATACGTCGTCTGGAGGTAGGCAATGCCGCCTCGCAGATCTCGCAGATCAAGGAGGTGCGCGCTTACCTGGTTGCCCTACAACAGGCGATGGGACGCGAGAAAGGTATCGTCATGGACGGACGTGACATCGGTACGGTGGTATTCCCCGAGGCCGAACTGAAGTTGTTTCTTACCGCCTCACCCGAGGTACGCGCACAGCGACGTTTCGACGAACTCATCGAGAAAGGCGAGACACCCGACTTTGCTGCCGTACTGGCCGACGTCAACGAACGTGACTATCGCGACACCCATCGCGCCGAATCACCGCTGCGTCAGGCAGAGGATGCCAAGGTGGTGGATAACAGCCACCTGACGCGCGAAGAACAAATGGAAGTCATTTACGACCTTTTCAAAGAAGCAATTGATCGTTGAGATTGATCCACATAGCGGGTTCTGCTTTGGCGTAACGAGTGCGATTCGCAAAGCAGAGGAGGAGCTGCTGCGCGGTGAGCTGTGCTGCTTGGGGGATATCGTGCACAACGGGCAAGAGTGTGCGCGGCTGGAGGAGAAAGGACTGCGGACCATCGACTATGATGATCTCAGAACCTTGCACCATGCACGTGTTTTGCTGCGTGCCCATGGCGAACCGCCCAGCACATACTGGATAGCTCGGCAACGCGGCATAGAGATCATCGACGCGACCTGTCCCGTGGTAAAGAAACTGCAAGACCGCATACGGGCATGCTATGAGCAGCACCGGATGGACGAACCGCAGCCACCGCAAATCGTGATATACGGTCAGCGCGGGCATGCTGAGGTGATCGGTCTGCAGGGCCAGACCAACGATACAGCTCTGGTGATAGAATCGGCCGATGAAATCGGCAAAATCGACTTCACGCGTCCAGTATATCTTTTCTCTCAGACGACAAAGTCGGTAGAGGGATTTCAGCAACTGGTTGCGGCCATAGAAGAGGCTATCAGCCGTCAGAAGTCGGCAGTCAGGCTGGAGGCACATGATACAATATGCCGAAGCGTAGCGAATCGCGTGAAGCAACTGGAGGAGTTTGCGCGGGCGCATGAGGTGGTGATCTTTGTGGGCGGCAAGAAGAGCAGCAATGCTAAAGTGCTGTACGGGCACTGCCGCGCTGCCAATGAGCGCACCTGGTTTGTGAGCAACGAAGAGGAACTGACCAACGAGATGCTCGCGGCATGCAGCGAAGCGGAGCATGTCGGCATATGTGGCGCCACGAGTACGCCGTTATGGCTTATGGAACGATGTAAAAAACGAATAGAGAAATGGAATACAACAAAATCAAAACAGTAGGTGTATTGACCTCGGGAGGCGATGCACCGGGAATGAATGCCGCCATACGCGCCGTGACACGTGCAGCTATCGGCCAGGGCATTCGTGTCAAGGCTATCTATCGCGGCTACAAGGGCCTGATAGACGGAGAAGTAGAAGAATTCTCTTCGCAAGATGTATCCGGTATTATCCAGCGTGGCGGTACGATTCTGAAATCGGCTCGCTGCAAGGAGTTTCAGACGCCGGAAGGACGTCAGCAGGCCTACGAGACTATCCTCAAGGAGCAGATCGACGCCCTCATCGTTATCGGAGGTGATGGTACGTTCACGGGCGGACGGCTGTTTGCCCAAGAGTATGACGTACCGGTGATTGGTCTGCCGGGCACGATAGACAATGACCTGTGGGGCACCGACGCCACCATCGGTTACGATACCTCGCTCAGTACAATCACGGAGTGCATTGACAAGCTTCGCGACACGGCTACGTCGCATGAGCGCGTTTTCTTGGTAGAGGTAATGGGGCGCGACGCCGGTTTTCTGACGCTCAACGCCGCTATAGCAGGCGGTTGCGAAGCCGCCATCATCCCAGAGCGAGCATCGGTGAAAGAGCAGCTGGAGGATGCCATTGGCAACGGCCGTCGCAAGTCGAAGAACTCCTCCATCGTGCTCGTCCAGGAGCATGCTGTAGAGGGCGGTGCCAAGACGGTAGCCGAGATGATTGAGAAGGAACACCCCGAGTACTCCACGCGCGTGACCGTGCTGGGTCACCTGCAGCGCGGCGGTAGTCCGACGGCCTACGACCGTATCCTGGCTTCGCGCATGGGCGCAGCCGCTATCCAGGCATTGCAAGACGGTCAGCGCAACGTGATGGTAGGTATCCAGAACGACGATATCGTCCTCGTGCCGCTCAGCAAGGCCATCCATCAGAAGAAGGACATCAAGGAAGACTCCTGGCAAGCCCTGCAAGCGCTTAGTATCTAACACATGCGATATATACCGTGGTTCATAGCCTTGTTGTGTAGCATCCTGGCGGCAGCGACCGTGGCTGCCAAGCGACCTCAGTCAGACGTAGAACGCCTGACGCAGGCGGTTGCGAAGAGTCCGGGGGATATGGCTCTGCGTTGCCAATTGGTGGAAGCACTGCTGGAAGCCGGCGATACGACAGCGGCCAACGAGGCACTGCGCTATGCGATGAAGATCGAGGAGACAGGTTGCCTCAGTATGCAAAAAGCACGAATGAGTCTCGCCACAGGAGATATACCGGGGGCAGCACGTTGTGGTGCCCGGGCGATCAAGGCCGGCCTGATGCCCGACGAGGATAGCCTGATCTACCGATTGGATAGCCTGTCGCAAGGGGCCGTGAGTATGTATGTACGGCAACTGAGCAACACCGACAAGCAGAATACGACGCTCTGGAAGGGACTCGGACAACTGGCGCAGCAACAGCAGGACAGCACCGCTGCCGTGGGCTATTATGAGACGGCTTTTCGTCTGGGCGACTCGACGGTGCTGGAGGCGCTGGAAGCGCTGCGTACCCGGCAACTGACCGATTCGGTCACGGACACCGTCTTCGCGGAGATACCCTATACCCGGCAGGGTAAAACCATGGAACTGCGCGGCCAGGCCAACGGGCTCGCCATACGTATCACGCTGGACACCACCGCCACGCGCAGCACCATCTCGGGCGTAGAGACCAAGTTCATGCTTAAGAACGAGTACCTCTCGGAGAGCGATATCCGCGAGAACAATACCGCCGTGGTCATCCATAGTCTGACCTTGAGCGACAGCGTCGTACTGCAGGACGTGCTGCTGCATCATCGGGTGCACCAGGAGCAACCTATCATCCTCTGCCTGCGTGACCTGGAAGCGCTGGGACGCGTACGCATCAATGAGCAGAAACGCGTGCTGGAAATCAGGCGTTAGCCTACGAAACATAACAACAACCCGATATGAAACGATTCTTCCTACTGCTTCTTTTGTGCTGCAGCCTGCCGATGGCAACGATGGCTAAGAGCCCAAAAGACTCTTATTACTTCCAGCGTGCCGTAGAGGCCATGGAGAGTGGTGATAACGAGACAGCCATCCGCTACCTGTCGGAGGAGCTGGACCAGCACCCCACCAACGGTTATGCCCATACGATGGTAGCCTATATATGCTACGAGTTGGACAGTTATGGCAACACCCTGGAGTACGCACAAAAGGCCCTGAAACATCTGCCTAAGTCCGAACATACCATGCGCGCGGTAACCTATCGCCTGCTGGGTCAACTCTATCTCATGGCCAAGGACACCGCACGCACCATCAGCTATATGGAACTGGCGCAGAAGGAGATGCCGCGGGAGGAGGAGAATTACAACTGGCTGATCCGGCAATGCGAGCAACGCGGTGATAAGGAAGGCATCATGCGCTATGCGCAGCTGTTCCTCAAGAACGCACCTAAGATGCCGGAAGCCCATATGGCTATGGCCCGGGCCTACTGCCTGAGGGAGCAGTATGAGGAGGCGCTGCGCTATTGCGACCAGGCCATCCGCCTCTCCGAACCCAAGAGCGAGGAGCGGGGTTATGCGCACATCATTCGCACGAAAGTGTTGCTCCGAGCCAAACGTCCGCACGAAGCCTTGGCCGACATGATGCAGGCTACGCGGATTGGTACATGGAGCGAGACCGACGAACTGATGACGCAGTTGAGCGACACCATCGCCCCCGCCCTCATCGACTCGCTCATCGCCATACAGCAGGAGCAGCCGGATAAGATACTATGGTCTATCTGCCTGTTTGACACCTACCGCCAGCTACATGACTACGAGAAGGCGATAGAGACGGGTTTTGCCATCCTGCCCAAGCTCAACCACCCGTCAATCGTCTATACCACCGCCGGTATGCTGGAGCACTATATGGGTGATCCGGAACTGGCCGAACGTATGCTGCTCAAGCAGCTAAAAACCGACTCCACCTCCGCCGGCACCTACATGCGCTTGTTGGAACTGTATGCCGAGACGGGACGTTATACTGAGGCTTTCCGCATGGCCGACCAGGCGCTGACATACGATCCCACCGACTTCCAGAAGGCGGCCGCTTACCGGCTACGCGGCCGCACGCATCAGTTGCGCCACGAATACGACGAGGCCATCGAGGACTTTATGGTCAGCATGATAGCCGATCCGGTGGATAAAGAATTCTGGTTTCGCATCGGTATGCTATACGGACTGCAGGGCGACACGGCCAAGCAGGCCGCTGCCTTTGAGCAGGGACGGCAAGCCTATGCCGCTCAGGGCGAGGAGCTACCTGCTACCGCCTATATAGCGATGGGTGATACCCTGGCCGCCTACGAAGCTGCCCGGACGATGGTGAAGGACGAACGGGATCCGGAGGACCAGTACAACCGGGCTTGTATCCTTGCCCAAACGGGTCATCACGAAGAGGCTATCAGCACCTTGCGCCGTTCGCTGGAGTGCGGATTCAGCAATTTCTACCATATCGCTTGGGATCCCGACTTGGACAGCCTGAGAGAGTTGCCGGAATTCGTGGCGTTGATCAATGAGTTCAAGCAACTGGCCGAGCAACGCAAGCAGCGGCTCCACGAGCGTATTGATACCGACCTGAACTACTAACCCTGAATTGTCTCAACCGTTATGAAAAAGATCATACTCCTACTGGCGTTCGCCTGCAGCCTACAGATAGTATCCGCCGCCAAGGGCGATTCCTACTATTTCCAGCGTGCCGAAGAGGCCTACAGCAACAATGAATTCGACGAGTGTCTTCGTTTCTGTCAAGAGGGCGTCTCGACCAATCCGCGTGACGGCAAGTGTTGGGCGGTCATTGCCGAGATTTACTCCAAGCAGCGGTATGGCCGTTACGGCGAAGCCCTGGAGGCGGCCGATAGGGCGCTCAGTGTGCTGCCGAAGAAAGAGACCTACTGGCGCGCTTTCACGCATTGTATTCGCGGCGACGTGTTCTATAAGATCGGTGATCTGAAGGCTTCGAAGCAGGCATACCGCGAAGGCGTGGCCCTGCAGCCGGACAATACCAAGTTTCTGTACTCCCTGGCCGATGTATGCGTAGGGCTACAGGAGTACGACGAGGCGCTGGGCTACTATCAGCGTATGGTCGATATCAGTCCGCGCATGGTCTATGTCTATGGCGACATGGCTATGGCGCATTACCTGGCGGATAACCGCGAGGAGGCGCAGCGCTATGCCGACCTGACCAACGCCCTGTCGTCGGGCGAGAACTGCATATGCCATCAGGTGCTGTCGCGCCTGGCGCTCGACCGTGGTGATCAAGGCCTGGCGTGCCGGGAAGCGGCCGAGGCGATGTTCTGCAACGAGAGTTGGTGCGACGAGGCCGACACGCTCAACCGCAGCTGCCCAAACCTGCTGCTGGCGGCTATCCGCTATCAGGTGAGCAAGGCGCCCACTTCGGCCGAGACGGCCAGTACGGCAGCTATCTGCTGCTTTAAGATGCGCCGGTACTATGAGTGTCTGTACTACCTCCACCGCAAGATGACGTTCTCCACCTCGCCCGAAGATGTCTATCGCGACCTGGCCGTCGTCTATGACGAGGTAGAGGCCTACGACGAAGCCAAGCGTTATTGCCAGCTGGTGCAGGAGAAGGACTCCGATTCCGGTGTATGGCTCAACCTAGCTACCATAGCCCGTCGACAGGGTCAGTTCCGCGAAGCCATTCCGCTCTTCCGCCGTGCGCTGCAGGACGATCCTACGCAGGGTATGCTCTACTACTGGATTGCACGTTGCCATATGGAGCAGGGCGACTATACGGAGGCACACAGTGCGCTGGATTCGGCCCAGGTGCTCATCGAAGAGGAGTGGACCGTCAGCATGCTGCAGACCCGCGCCTGGATCTATCGTCTCCAGGGCGACGAGGCAAAGCTGGCTGAGACGCTCAGGCAGATACAACGTCAGCGTCTGCCCGAAGACCAAACCGATATGGGCTATATGACCTACGCGCTCCGGAACGATACCGCGGCGCTCCGGCAGGCCTACGACTCGCTCATGCGCATCACGCCGGACGACGTGGACCAACTGCTGACGCTCGCCAGTTCGTATGCCCTCATCGGGGATCGAGAGCATACCGTGGCGCTGCTCCGTCGACATATGGAGCTGGGCGGTCACAGCTTGCGCGCGGTGCAACCTACCCGGCGTTATGCTTTCCTCCGGAACGATCCGGAGTGGCAGGCACTGCTGCGCCAGTACGAGACCCGGCTTCTGGAGGACATGACAGCCCTACAAGCACGTCTGGGTGATCCGCAGACATCGGAGCAGAGCGTCACCGAACTGCCGTTCACCAAGGAGGGCGGCGTTTGTCGCGTGAAGTGTACGATCAATGGCCTGCCGCTCTACTTTGTGTTTGATACGGGTGCGGCCGATGTGTCGATCTCGAGCGTGGAAGCCAACTTCATGCTCAAGAACGGCTACCTGACCAATGCCGATTTTCTGGGCAAGCAGAACTACGTGACGGCTACGGGCGAGATACACGAGGGCACGATCATCAATCTGCGTGAACTGCGCGTGGGAGATGTGGTGCTGCGCGATATCAAGGCCAGCGTGGTGAAGAACCAGTCGGCACCGTTGCTGTTAGGCCAGAGTTGTTTCCAGCGATTTGGTACGCTGGAGGTAGACAACGAGGCGCAAGTGATACGCTTCATCCTGAGATAGAAAGAAAATGAATGTCATGAGGCAAAAACTGCTTTTTCTTCTGATCGCACTGCTGTGGGCCGGCGTGGGTTTTGCGCAACGGGATACGACGCTGACGGTGCTGCCACCGGAGGCGGCGACAGATAGTATAGAGGCAGATAGTATCGAGACGGATACGGTCTACATCTATTATACGCACCGCCGGCATCGGACGCATAGCCTTTTCCGACCATTCGCATGGAAGAAGATAAACAAAAAAAATCGCACATAAATTTGCACATGTGCGATTTTTTTTGTAATTTTGCACGCTAAAATATGCATACAGCTATAGAGAAGATGAAAATACGTACTATTATAATGACCGTGCTGGCGCTTGTTAGCGCCGGATTAGCGGCACAGGACAACGTGATCGATGAGGTGATTTGGATCGTCGGCGACGAGGCTATCCTGCGTAGCGAAGTGGAGGAAGAGCGCCTGCGCGCCGAGTATGAGGGACAGGAGCTGAAGGGCGATCCCTACTGCATTATTCCCGAGCAGATCGCTATCCAGAAACTGTTTCTCCACCAGGCCGAGCTGGACTCGATCACGGTGAACGAATCTACAGTGAGTCACCAGGTGGACATGCGTATCAACTACTATATCTCCCAGATCGGCTCGAAAGAGAAGATGGAGGAGTATTTCCGCAAGACGATGTCGGAAATACGCGAGGAGATGATGACGGCAGTGCGCAACCAAATGATCATCCAGCAGATGCAGAGCAAGCTGACGGAAAACATCAAACCCACGCCGGCCGAGATACGTCGCTACTACAAGACCCTGCCCATGGACTCGCTGCCGATGATGCCGGCCCAGGTGGAAGTGCAGATAATCAGCTTCGAACCCATCGTACCGTTTGAGGAGATAGAGCGCATCAAGCAACAATTGCGCGATTTCACCGAGCGTATCACGTCCGGCAAGTCGCAGTTCTCGATGCTGGCCCGCATGTACTCGGAGGACACCGAGTCAGCCAAGCGAGGCGGCGAACTGGGCTTCGTAGGACGCGGACAATTGGTGACCGAGTTTGCGGAAGCCGCCTTTGCGCTGAACGACCCCAAGAAAGTATCGCGCATCGTGCATACAGAGTACGGCTACCATATCATCCAACTCATCGAGAAACGCGGCGACCGCATCAACTGCCGCCATATCCTGCTGCGTCCGCACGTGTCGGAGGACGACAAGACGCGTTCGCTGGCTACGCTCGACTCCATCAAGCAGGAGATCGACAGCGGTCGCCTGGACTTCAACAAGGCCGTACTGCAATACTCGCAGGACAAGAACACCGTAATGAATGCCGGCGTGATGATTAATCAGAACACGGGGTCCAGCATGTTTGAGTACCAAGACCTGCCGCCCGAGATCGCCAAGCAGGTATATCTACTCAAGGAGGGCGAGATATCGGCACCGTTCGTCATGATGGACGAGACGAAGAACCGCGAAGTATGTGCCATTGTGCGCGTAAAGAAAAAGATAGACATCCACCGTGCCAACCTGGAGGACGACTTCCAGATGATACGCTCGATGCTGGAGCAGAAACTCTCGCAAGAGTATATCCAAAAGTGGATCGAACAGAAACAACAGGCCACCTATATACAGATAGACCCGAAATGGTCGGGTTGCGACTTCCAGTATCCGGGGTGGGTGAAAGAGTGATTTGAAGATTTAAAAATTCAGAGTTGCGTAAGATTGGACTGATCATATTGGTGCTCGTGGCGGTGATGGCAACCGCATGGGGTGTGGCGGAGACTGCTAAGAAGCAGCCTCAGGCGTCTGCGACCGCAACCGACACCACGCGCAGCCGCAACGACAAGCTCATACGCCTGCTCCACTCCGACAGCCTCAGCTACGATGAGCAGCAGACGCCGGGATTGAAGATCCTGCGCGGCAATGTGGTGCTCCGCCACGAAGATGCCCTGCTCTACTGCGACTCCGCCTATTTCTACGAGCCGCAAAACAGCATCGATGCCTACGGACGCGTACGCATGCTGCAGAGCGACTCGGTGATGGCCTACGGCGAGACGCTATTCTACGACGGCAACACCCGCATCGGCCGGCTCAGAGGCACGGTACGACTGATTCATAAATCCTATACAATGACCCAGATGGCGGCCGACAGCGTGGTATATGACCGCATGCGAGGCGTGGCCTACTTCGAACGAGGCGGCGTGATACGCGACGAACTGAACACCTTGCGCAGCGTACGCGGCGAATATACGCCAGCGCGCCACCAGTCGGTGTTCTACGACAATATCCACCTGCGTCACCCCAACTTCGTCCTGGAGGCCGATACGCTCTTTTACAACACCAGTAGCCATATTGCCGAACTGCAAGGACCCACCAATATCGAATACCAGGACTCGACGCATATCTACAGCACCGACGGATGGTACAACACCCAGACCGAACAGTCCATGCTGCTACGCCGCTCGATAGTGACCCATCAGACAGGTCAGACCATGACATCCGACACCATCTTCTATGACAAGCGTAATAAGTTCGGACGCCTATTCGGGCACATGCACATGACCGACTCGGCGCAACAGAAGACGCTCTACGGCAACTACGGCGAGATGTGGGAGAAAGACAAACGCGGCTATGCCACGCGCGAGGCGCTGCTGGTGGACTGGTCGGATAGCATATGGACCTATGTCCATGCCGACACCCTGCGCACCGAGGACACGCCCTACCGCCTGATGGTGCTTACCACGCTGAACGACTCGCTACAGACCGTAGATACCGGCTATGTGGATACCATCACCAATTGGATACGGGCCTACCGCCACGTACGCATCTACCGCAGCGATGTGCAGGCCGTTTGCGACTCGATGAGTTGGCAGGACCGCGACTCGGTGCTGCGCCTCTTCTACGACCCCATATGCTGGCAACAAGACATGCAAGTATCGGCCGACAGCGCACAGATATATATCCAGAACGGCACCGTAGATCATATATGCGGTCAGGGCAACGCGCTGGCCATCAAGCACGAGGTGCTGGAATACTACGACCAATGTGCAGGCAAGGACATGACGGCCTATATCGAGGACGACACCATACGACGCATCGACGTCAACGCCAACGCACGTACCATTTTCTTCCCCAAGGAGGACGATGGTTCGTACCTGGGCATGAACGTGACGGAGTCGAATTTTATAAAAGTCTATTTCGTCAACCAGGAGCCCGACCACTCGGTCTTTACCCAGCAGTCACAGTGTACGCTCTATCCGATGGATAAGATACCCGCCGGCCTGGACCGGCTGAGCGGCTTCTTCTGGGCAGATGCCGAACGCCCCAAACGACCCGGCGCCGTGATGCTGCACCCCAAACGCACCGAACGGCCTTCGGCGGTGATTAGTGCCTCGAAATAGGCGAATGGGTTACGGGTTACGGGTTACAGGTTACAGTCGAAAAATAAAAGATTAAAGCTATATGAAACGCTACATTAGTATGATTTGTCTGGCGCTATGTGCGCTGGCAGTGATGGCGGGCGAGACGCCCAAGCAGGGATTCGGACTGCATATCGGATATGCACAGCCTACGCTGCGCCTAAACTCCCCCAACACCAGTTATCCCAAGGACTCACTCATGAACGTCACCAAACTGCACGGACTGAAAGTGGGACTCGTTTATGACGGCTCGATCTATAAGGGCTTCGGTACGTCGCTGGGTATTAATTACACCTTTGCGACCAGCAAAACCGATTGGAATAGTATGAGCACCTTCTCCACCTATCCCGAGAGCCGCAGCCAGTATATGTACCACCAGATGGAGGTGTTCGTAGATTGGCAGTACAAGTTCGAGATTGCCAAGGAGACCTACCTCATGCTCTACTCGGGTCCGACGATCCAGTACGGATTCGTCTTCCGCCAGAACGACCAGCAACGCATGGATCAGAGTGGCACACTGACCAAAGAGGAGGAGATCAACCGCTACGGCAAGGATCATCCGAACACCGACCTGCGTCAGCTGAACGTGACCTGGGGCGTAGGCGCCGGATTCCAGTACAAGCGCTACTTCCTGCGTGGCGGTTACGACTTCGGACTGATCAATCCGTATAAGAACCAGCAGTTTGTGAACACTACGACCGGTGCCACTATCGACCGCAACACCCGCGGCCGACTGGACCAGTGGGAGATCAAGATTGGTATGTACCTTTGGTATAATTAAAGGTTAAGGGTTACGGGTTACGGGTTACGGGTTACAGGTTATAGGCGAATGATTCCAAGAGAAACCATAGATAGGATATACGAGGCGGCCAAGATAGAAGATATCGTGGGCGACTACGTCAAGCTCCACAAACGTGGCGCCAACCTGATCGGGCTATGTCCGTTCCACAACGAGAAGACAGGTTCGTTCACGGTTAGTCCGTCGAAGGGTATCTACAAGTGCTTCGGTTGCGGCGCCAGCGGCCATGCCGTGAAGTTCGTGCAGGAGATCGAGCAATGCAGCTACACCGACGCCCTCAAGCAGGTGGCACGCCGCTATCATATCGAGGTGGAGGAACGCCAACTGACGCCCGAGGAACAGCAGCGCCAGGACAACCGCGAATCGATGTTTGCGGTCAATGAGTTCGCCAACAACTGGTTTCAACAGCAGCTATGGGACACCGAGGAAGGCCGGGCCGTTGGTCTGGGCTACTTCCACGAGCGTGGTCTGACGGACGAGGTCATCCGTAAGTATCAGTTGGGCTACTCGCCTGAGAAAGGCAGTCCGTTGGCCAAGGCGCTCAAGAAGCAGGGCTTCCGCGACGAGTATATCCTGAACAACGTGGACACCAAGGTCGGTACCGGTATCTGCGGCCGTGGACAACAAGACGACCGACTCTACGACCGCTTCCGCGACCGCGTCATCTTCCCCATCCACTCCGTGAGCGGCAAGATAGTAGGCTTTGCCGGACGCATCCTGAAGAAGAAAGACAATGTCGGCAAGTACGTCAACTCGCCCGACTCGATCATCTACAGCAAGACACGCGAACTGTACGGCATCTATATCGCCAAGCAGGCTATCTCACGGGCCGACCTATGCTACCTGGTAGAGGGTCAGATGGACGTCATCTCGATGCACCAGGCCGGCATAGAGAACGTGGTAGCCAGTGGTGGTACGGCGCTGACCAAGCAGCAGATCCTGCTCATCAAGCGCTTCACGAGCAATATCACAGTGCTATACGACGGCGATGCGGCTGGCATCCATGCCGCCCTACGCGGTATAGACATGTTTCTGAGCGAGGGCTTCAACGTCAAGGTGGTGCTACTACCCGACGGCGAAGACCCCGATAGTTTTGCCCGCAGCCACAATGCCAGCGATTTCATCGAGTATATCCAAAAGAATCAGACCGACTTCATCCGCTTCAAGATCAACCTGCTGCGCACCGCGATGGGGGATGACCCGCAGAAACGTGCCGCACTGATCAAAGATATCACCCTCTCCATCGCCCAGATACCCGATCGCATCACGCGCCAGGTATATATCAGCGATGCCGCCGAACGCATGCAGATCGGCGAGAAACTGCTGCTGGGTGAGGTGCTCAAGCAGCGCCGTGCGCTATACGGCACCGACAAGAAAGAGCGTCCCCAGGATGCACCCGCAGAAACGGCGGAACCCACGGACGAACCGGTACCCGCACCGACGGTACAAGCGGCGCCCGTCATCCTGCCGCAGTCGAAATTCCAGAAAGCCCTGGAGGACAACTACCGCAACCTCTTGCAACTCATCGTTCGCTACGGCGAGCGACCGCTCTATACCCTGACCGACGGCAGCACCATCAGCGTGGGCGACTATATCCTGGAGCAACTGCAAGCCGACCAGATACAGGCGCCTACCCCGCTCTTCCAGACTATCATCAATAGTTTTGCTCAGCATCGCATGGATGAGGGCTTCCGGGCATCGGAGTTCTTTAAGTTCCATACCGACCCCGAGGTGAGCGCGCTGGCCATCGACCTGATAGCCGATAAGTACCAACTGAGCAGCATGTTCAGCAAGCAGAGCATCTCGGAAAACGTGACCCAGACCATACGGGTCAACACCGAGGAAGAACAACTGCCCACCATCATCCCGCGTATGCTGCTGGAGCTGAAATACACCATCCTAGAGCAACGTATCGACGAAATGGAACGGGCGCTCAAAGAAGCGGAACGTCGGGGCAACTGGGAGATGCAGCGTATCCTACTGGCCGACCAACCCAAACTGCTGGAGATCCGCAACCAGATATGCCGCCAATTGGGCAATCGCGTCATAACTACTTAACACGTATCCACTATGCTTTTCTCCGAGATAGCCTACGGACCTATTCATTCGCGCCGTCTGGGCGTGAGCCTGGGCATGGAACTCATGCCTCTCAAGCATAAACTATGTACGTTCAACTGCGTCTATTGTGAATGCGGTTGGAATAGCCCGGTCGTGCACCCCAAGCTACCGACTCGCGGTGAGGTACACCAGGCCCTGGAGCAGAAACTCCAGGCTCTGCGAGCCGAAGGCACCAGGCTGGACGTCATCACTTTCTCCGGCAACGGAGAACCTACCCTGCATCCCGATTTTGCCGGTATCATCGATGATACGCTGGCTCTGCGCGACCGCTATCAGCCGCAGGCTAAGGTGAGCGTACTGAGCAACTCCACCCAACTGGGCCGACCGGACGTAGTAGAGGCACTGCGCCGCTGCGACAACCGTATCCTCAAGCTGGATGCCGGCACCGATGAGATGATGCGCCGCATCGATATGCCCGTCAACGAGCGGCTGGACGTCAAGCAGATAGAACAGTGGCTCATGCAGTTTGACGGCGACTTCACGCTGCAGACCTGCTTCTTGCGTGGCGAACATGCCGGACAACGTATCGACAACACCACGCTGGAGGAACTGCAAGCCTGGTACGCCAGCGTCGATCGACTCCACCCACGCCAGATCATGATCTACGTCATCGACCGCAAGACGCCCGAGGAGAACTTGCAAAAGATTCCGCGCGAGGAGATGGAACGTATCGCTCGGCCCTTACAGCAGAAAGGCTACGATGTGATTATATCATGCTAGTCTTAGTAGCACCACTTAACTGGGGACTTGGGCATGCCACCCGTTGCGTCCCGCTGATCCGTCGCCTTCTGAGCGAGGGACATGAGGTGGTGCTGGGTGGCGACGGCGACAGCCTGACACTGCTACGTCGGCATTTCCCCGAACTGCGATTCATCCCGTTGGCTCCGCTTCGGTTGCGCTATAGTCGCGGCCGCTCGCAAGTAGGTGCTATGCTCAGGGCCCTACCCCGTCTGCTATGGAGCAGCATAGAGGATCATATGATGCTGCGCACTTACATGCAGCAGTACCCGTTCGACATGGTCATCTCCGACAACCGCTTCGGACTCTATACCGATCGCACCAAGTGTGTCTATATGACGCATCAGCTCTTTATCCGTCTGCCTCGCGGCTGGCGGTGGTTGGAGCCTCTCGTGCGCGCGCTGCATGCGCGTATATATAATAGGTATAGCGAGGTGTGGGTGCCCGACTACGAAGATGCAGCGCAGAGTCTCTCCGGTGAACTAAGTCACCGTCCGGGAACGCAGAACGACAAGCTACGCTATATCGGTCCGCTAAGCCGCTTTGAGGGCATGACGGAGGAGGATGGGCGTTACCGGGCGGACGTGGTCGCCGTACTGAGCGGCCTGGAGCCGCAGCGCACGATGCTGGAGCAGCAGATCAAGCAGCGCTATCAGGACAGCGAACAGGAGGTGCTGATCGTGCAGGGACTGGTAGGTCGTCCCCGTACCACGCTACGGCGCGGACATATTACTATCGTACCCCAACTTACGGACAAAGAAATGCGCGGAGCCTTGCTCCACGCACATCATATCATTGCCCGTTCGGGCTATTCTACTATCATGGATCTGCACACGCTGGGCGTGCTGGACCGTGCGGAACTGATTCCTACCCCCGGGCAGACCGAGCAGCAGTATCTCGCTCACGCCATTGGCGAGGAGACATACCGGCACCACGACGGAAGAAACGCGTAAACGACGCCTGTTCCTCGAAGCCGAGCGACTGGCTGATCTCCTGGATATTCATATCCCAACGCGTGTCGAGCAACTGCTTGGCACGGATGAGGAGCCACTCCTGGATCCAATCCGACGCACTCTTGCCAATGATACGCATGATCTGCGACGAGAAGTACTTAGGCGTCAGGTGGAGCTGCTCGGCATACCACGTCATGGTCTTATGCTCGCGGTAGTTCTTGGCCAGCAGTTCGCAGAACGAACTGAAGAGGATCTCGTTCTTATTGAGCGATACGGACGAGGCATCATCCTTCGCCAGATACATCGACATAGTCTCAAAGAAGACGTCGAACATATAGGTGAGCAGTTCATGGCGATGCGGCATCTTGGCCTCATCGGCATGGCTAATCATCTCGATGACATCCACGATCTTGATGAGGCTCTGGGCCTGCTCGGCCGTCAGCGTGAACTGCGGATTAGAATGGAACTTAATGTAGTCGTGCGAGAGGGTACGGCGACGCATCTCCTCATAGAAAGCCGGCGACATAACCATGAGAATGGCATTGTAGTCGGAGCTTACATCGATAGGCGCCACCATATGGTTGGGGCAGACGACAGCCACGTTCCAGGGGTTGAAGACGAAGGTCTGCATATCATACAAGAGGCTCACCTGGCCACTCAGACTGATAATAACGACCATGTTCTGCGAGATAAAATCACCTCGCTCTACAGGCATGCGGGTTACGTCGCGCAGCACGACCAACTCACGCTGATCGATATCAGTGACTACCCGCTCCCATTCTTTCATTTTAGACAGTGAGGTTTCCAACATAAGGAATTTTTTCAAGTGTTATTATGGTATTATTACTATTATTTCTTCGCTTCTAAATACCGATGCATCGCGGCGGCAGCATGACGTCCGTCGGCCATAGCCAGGATTACCGTAGCACCTCCACGCACGATATCACCTCCGGCATACAGGGTCGGGATTGCCGACTGCATGTCGTCGTTGACGATGATGGTACCCTTGCGGCTGATCTCCAGTCCGCTAACCGTTGACGGGATGAGCGGGTTGGGCGACACGCCTACGGCGACGATGACGAGATCGACGGGGATCGTGACGGTCTTGCCTTCCACCGGCACCGGACTACGACGACCTGATTCGTCGGGTTCGCCCAGTTCCATCACTTGCAGCACGGCTTCGCAAACGCGACCGTTCTCGTCAGCATGGTACTCAATCGGATTATGAAGGGTCATGAACTCGATGCCTTCCTGTTTGGCGTGATGTACCTCTTCGATACGTGCTGGCATCTCCTCTTCCGAACGCCGGTAGATAATCATCGCACGCTCTGCGCCGAGACGTTTGGCGGTACGGACAGCGTCCATAGAGGTGTTACCTCCTCCGATGATCGCTACGTTCTTGCCGTATAAGACAGGTGTGTCGGTAGCGGGGTTGGAAGCATCCATGAGGTTGACGCGGGTGAGGTATTCGTTGGCAGACATCACGCCGATGAGGTTCTCGCCCGGTATGTTCATGAATCGCGGCAGACCGGCTCCTGAACCTACAAAGATCCCCTGGAAGCCTTGTTCGCGGAGTTGATCCACTGTCACGGTCTTACCGATAATGATATCCGTATGGAACTGTACGCCCAGCCGGCGCAGACCGTCTATCTCGATGTCCACAATACGATTCGGGAGACGGAACTCGGGGATACCGTACTTGAGTACGCCGCCTATCTCATGCAGCGCCTCGAAGACATGCACCTCGTAGCCGAACTTGGCCATATCGCCTGCAAACGCCAGACCGGAAGGACCACTGCCCACGACCGCGATTTTAGACCGCTGCGCTGTTAGACCGCTTTCGCTGTTAGACCGCTTCGCTGTTAGACCGCCTTCGGCTGTTTGACTGTTCGCATAGTCGGCCACAAAGCGCTCCAGGTAGCCGATGGCTACGGGTTCGTGCCCCATCTTATGATGGATACAGCGACTCTCGCATTGCTTCTCCTGCGGGCATACACGACCGCAAACGGCAGGCAGGGTGCTGCTCTGAGCGATGACGCCGGCAGCGCCTAATATGTTGCCTGTCTCCAGTTGCTTGATAAAGCCGGGGATATTGATATTCACGGGGCAACCCTCCACGCAGGTGGGGTTCTTGCAGTTGAGGCAACGATGGCTCTCCGTGATAGCCTGCTCGAACGTCAAACCTTGGTTGACCTCCTCGTGCAAACTCTTCACGCGCACCTCCGGACGGAGTTCCGGCATCTTGACGCGCGGGATAGCTACGCGGTCCTTAGGTTTGCCCTCAAAAGGAATGATGGATTGAGCCGCTTCGCTAAATGGTGACGCACCTTTGGTGCTTAATGATGCATCATTGAGCGGCTTAGCCGCGCTCATTTCATCATTGAGCTCGCTGTGCGAGCGCTCATTATAAGCCTGTAAGGCTTCCATCTCTTCGGCCTTGAAGGCTTTCATGCGGCTGAGCATCTCGGTCCAGTCCACCTCATGGGCATCAAACTCCGGACCGTCCACGCAGACAAACTTGGTCTTACCGCCTACGGTCACGCGGCATGCGCCGCACATACCCGTACCGTCCACCATGATGGTGTTCAGGCTGGCCTCGGTCGGGATATTGTATTTTTGGGTGGTCAGTGCCACAAACTTCATCATGATCGCCGGACCGATAGTGATACACTTGTTGACGGTCTCGCGCTGGATCACTTGCTCTACGCCCACGGTCACTACGCCCTGTTGTCCGGCCGAGCCGTCATCGGTCATGATGATCACTTCGTCGGACCATTGAGCGAGTTCGTCCTGGAGGATAAGCAGGTCTTTGTTGCGGGCTGCCAGCACGGTGATGACGCGGTTGCCGGCACGCTTGAGTGCCTCGGCAATAGGCAGCATCGGCGCAGCACCTACGCCTCCGCAGGCACATACCACCGTTCCGTAGTTCTCTATACGCGTAGCGCGGCCCAGCGGACCTACCACGTCATGCAAACACTCGCCGGGCTGCATCGCCAGCATTTTATGCGTCGAAGCACCTACCTGCTGCACCACCAGGGTGATGGTACCTTTTTCGGTATCGGCAGCGGCGATAGTCAGCGGCACGCGCTCCGAATGGGCATCTACGCGGATGATCACAAAGTGACCGGCACGACGGCTGCGCGCAATGAGCGGTGCTTCCACTACCATCTCGGCGACATTCTCCGAGAAGAAACGTTTGCTAATGATCTTATTCATAATGAAGTCTAAAATTCGTATTTTGTTGGGTTATCAGAACAGGGTCAACTGTTCTGCTTCGGGTTTGGAGTCGTCGGGGACCTCGTTGGTGATGGTCAGCTTGACGCCACCGACCTCTGTCTCCACGGTTTTCTCTGCGGGCTCATCATTCTGCAGCTCGGCTGCATCATTGAGCGGCTCCGCCGCGATCATTTCATCATTCGGCGACTCTGTCGCATCATTGTCCTCCGGTTCTTCGGGTTCGGGTTCCGGCTCGGGGGTGATATCCTCGATGGATGCCACCTCGTAGGTAGTGAAGCGTTTGCCCTTGGCCTTCGGCGATTTCTCGTCAATAAAGTCCGACATGAGTATCTCCAGGGGTTCGCGTGCCTCGTCGCGGAAGAGGATGCGGAAGAGCGCTTCCTCACGGTCGCTCAGGAGCACGATACGCGACTCCTCGCCTCGCCGAGCA
>Ga0247611_10000888_pt1 | contig 57348 bp, 91 predicted proteins | sample 177DNAGHGhighgp2_FD_192422 | JGI IMG/M metagenome (GOLD analysis project Ga0247611, IMG submission 192422) | Sheep rumen microbial communities from Palmerston North, Manawatu-Wanganui, New Zealand - 1770 DNA GHGhigh gp2 | ecosystem: Host-associated > Mammals > Digestive system > Stomach > Rumen... | reverse complement strand
CTGTCTTAACTTCTGTCTTTGTTTCAGTGGTTACAGTTTTTACAAAGTCTCCCAGTCCAGGAATGTTGATAGTAATGTTAATATTAGGAATTACCATTTGAGGTGTAACTCCTGATACCTGTACTATCGGTTCGAGATTAGTGGTTTCCAACTTTGTTTCCATTTTAGTTTCCTCCTTAATAGTTTCGGGTTCGTTGTATGTAACTCCCAAGAGCTTAAAAATAGATTCATTAAGTCTCTGGGTGAGTTCCTTATTATTTAGGCATACATTTGTCAATGCTTCCGACATATCTGCTACAGTGCAGTATTCCTTCGGTACTAACATAAGATGTGAAATAAGTACCCATCTATATGTACCATCAGAAGCTCTAAAAGGTACTCTATACCATCTGGGTTTATCGGAAGGTTTAGTTGTAATAGGTGCCACATGAACAAGGTTAGAATACACATTCTGTTCATCACTACTAATGACAATATAAGGTCTTTTCTTGGAAATGGCATACTCACCAGGAAGTGGAACAGGTTGATCCTTACTAGGAACATCCATATAGAATACCATTCCTCTTTTTACCTCTGTCATATAGTTTCTTCCAGACATTGATATTTCCTCCTATTTTGTTAAAAGTTTTAACGGACCCTTATTATATAATATTTCAGACAAGAGAATTAGTAAAACTATCAATATATCATATAGTTAATATTTTATTATTATAATTTAGTAAATATTAGTATGTTATATATGTAATACTATTATTTAGTATATTAGTATGTTTTTTTATGTTTACTGGTTTTCTTGTTTATTATATAATAATATATATTATGTAACATTTTGTAACCCTTGTTTTTGAGATATTCAAATTTTAAGGGTTACAAAATGTTACTAGGAAACACATATTTACATATGATATCTTCCTCTATTTTGTTTGACATAATAAGGATTGTTCGTCTGAAGTCTTTGTACTTCGCGAACAGTCTTTTCCAGTTTTACTCTTTCATCCGGAGTTAGATTTCTATTAGAACTATTATGTAGTCCGTCTACTAGACCATCACCAAGTAGAATAAACAGTCCTAAAACAATTCTCCATGGATGTAATACAGGTTTGAATTCCTCAATGTCTCTGTATCCTACTCTCCAGTGAGCCCAATAAACAAACAAGTTTATTCCATCCATGAGAGCAAGTACCGAAACAACAATGAACCATATAATACGTCCTGTGGAACTAGGTTCTTCTGAACATATTACATCTGTAAACAAATAGAACTGATAACAGAGTAACAGTACTTTCCACATGATCTTCTTAAACAGAAACTCGCTACTCATCCTGAACCCTCCTCTTCCTTACCTACAAGACCTAAAGTACCGTCGTCATACGGTACTATATCAAAAAGTTTACCGAATTTATAATCGGCTGTTTCTTTGTCCTTTACGGAAACAATAATTTCAATATTTCCTTTTGTTAAAAGGACATCAGTGAGTTCTTTAATTAAATTTGCTATTTTCATCTTCCGTATCATCCTCCGTATCGTATGTATCGTAGTCGGTTCTCCAGCAACCATAAATGTGTGCCAAAAACAGGAGTAAGAAAAACATCATTGCTAACCAGTTAGGTTCGTCCTTATCTCCACACATGAACAGTAAACTGAACAACATACACAGAACGGATCCATCTCGAACAATCATTCCAAAATAGTATCCATACTTTTGAGTCTTGTTTTTAAATACCTTTTTCATTTTAATTATCTCCTTTTATTTATATGTGTTTAGTGTTTCCACTAAATATAGTATAACACAAACTTATTGAAAAGTCAAGTACTTTTTGAAAATTTCTTTTATTTTTCTTCCAAATATCTGGCATTTGCTACATTTCTACCCTGTGTAACACCCTCATTATAAGCATTAGTGGCATCTGCTCTATATTTGAAGCTGCTGTTGAGTTGATGGTGAGATGCATTTTCCATTCTTTCCTTGTATGCCAGTTTAACAGTATCCGGAACTACGAGCTGAAGTGCTGTGCACTGTTTTTCCAATACGGACTTGATACCGTCCAGATAGCCCAGAAGGAATGTGTTCTTAACACCCTTTGTCCTATTACCGTGATTGTATTCCTTCATATACCAGTTATTAGCAAGTCTAATACCCGTAACAAACAGGAAGTTGAAAACTTCTCTTGCAACGACGGCATTCTTTTTGTAGCCATAAAACACAATGATCTTTCCACCGTCGTAACAGAACATTGTACAACAGAAGTTATTGGCAATAATGTGGGCCAGTTGCAACTTCCACTTATGTCCAGTACCAACTTCGGAAGCACATTCCACAATAGCTTCTGTATTGTCTTCCTGATGTACTTCATTAGGATCGATATCGTATTTTGCCATAAGTTCCTGTGCTTTAAGTGCTGCGATCATGGCTTCATTTTTAGTAGCACCCTTATCGGATGCTGTTTTTAACAGTTTAACAATAAGATCCAGTGCTCTTTCCTTTTTCATTTGTATAACCTCCTACTTTATATATGTTTTTCTTACTTACATATATAGTATAACACATTTTGAAGAAAAAGTCAAGAGGTTTTTTAAATGTTTTTTATTTAACAATAAAAATTGTTGTTTTACTATTGACAAATATGGAAACCTTGTGTTATATTATATGTGTGGAGGTGTAGTTATATGACTAAACATAATGAAATCATGCGTATGTTCTTTATTCGTAAAGGTTTTGTATCTGATCAGAACTCTGTTACTTATACAAGAGTTATACCTAAATATACTTTAAGTTTATTCGGAGATTTATTAAGTAGACAATTTACTTTAATTTGTCCAGATAAAGTTTATGATAATCAAAACCATTCTTCCTCTGGTAAAAACATAGTAATCAAATATGAATGGCACGATGATACTGATGAAGCAATGTTTAATATTGAAAAGTTAATCGAAGACACATTAAATAAACTAAACGGAGAGTGATTTAATATGCTTATTAAGTATTTTGACCCAGAAACAGGTAACGAGAATATAGATTATATAGATTCAGTTTCCTATAAATTTGATAAAGATAAAAATATAGGTGAAATTACATTTATTATTTCTATTTCTGGATATAAAATTGTTATGGGTAACCTTTCAAAAGAAGCTGGAGAAATAGTTATGAATAAACTATTTACAGATGAGAAAGTAGATGTTTCTATTGTAGATTGTTGTTTATTTAAACTTAATCTTGAAGATCCTGACAGAACAACAACTATTGCTATTAACCTGGATGGTTATTTAGGTGATTTCCATTATCCGGATGACGATGATTGTTATGAATAAAAAAAAATAAAAGGGTACTATTTCTAGTACCCTTTTATTTTATGTAATATTATTTCTTGTACTTCTTCAATGAATTTCTAGTAGCAGGACCACATTTACCATCAACATCAAGTTCATTTTTGAATTGATAGGCAAGTAATCCTCCGAGAGTAATATTTCCAAAGATTCCGTCTATTTCAGAATCAAAGAAACCATACTCTGTAAGATACCATTGTAACCATTTTACGGAATCTCCAGTATCTCCTTCTTTAACGGTGGTTGTAGGTTCTGGATAAGGATTTGTTTTAACAGGTTCAGGAGTAGGTGTTTTGGTAAATCCATTCATACCCTTTTCTTTTATCTTGGTAGGATAATCTACATAACAGTAATCCATATCACATTCACCTGAAACTCCTGGAACATTAGGTACACCTGTCGGATTATTACCAGGTTTAGCACCTGCTACACCAAATTGCCATATACCATAAGGTCCTGTATATCTGGGTTTTTTAAGATATTGGGCAAACCAAAAACAATAACGAGTTCTAACTGTTTCTGTTAGATAATTCTGTGCCAATTCCTGACCACCATAAATACCACAATAGTATTTAGCCTCTTCTAATGTATTACAGAAGGTAGTAGCTAGATTAGATACATTAGTTCTTCCGGTATCTAAAACAGCTCTTCGTTCGATATCATAAAAAATAGGCATTTCAAATTGTTTTCCTTTTAGAGCGTTTATGGTAGACGTAGCTTCTAGTTTTGCTTCTGTAGTAGTTCTAGCATATGCGTACCAATAAGCACCTACAAGAAGTCCAGCTGCTTTGGCAGCTTTATAATGTTTTTCGAACATATTATCTAATCTGTTCAATTTGTCCCCTATACGAATCATAACGAAATTGTATCCGGCGGCTTTAACCTTGTTAAAATCAACATTCTGTTGACAAACACTGACGTCAATACCTTTCCATAAATAATCAGCCATAATAATACCTCTTTTCTTTATTTAGAATTTTTGTAAACAAACAGAATAACAGTAAGGGTTAAACCCTTATATAATAGTGTATATCATAAATGTTTATTTTTTATATATAGATTTATTTATCCTATGTTTTCTGAATTTACCATATAATTAAATCAAAAACATTTCAGAATACTATTGACAAATAATCTCTATTGTGTTATACTATAAATGTAGTTATATAACTACACATAATAAAATTATTAAAATTTTCAAGGAGGATTATCACTATGTCTAAATCAGCTGTTACCAACAAAATGTTTGAGGATGAGCAAGGTCTTATATTTGCTGTAAGAAAAGATCATTTTAATTATGACGAGGCTGTAGAACTTGCTAAAGAAAATTTAGAGAAGGATGAAGTGATTCTTACAGAAGAGTATAAGTATATGTTCTTCGGATTCGGTCAGACAGTAGATATGGACGAAAGAGTCAACGATTGGTGGATTACAGATAGACCCGAAGGTAGATGTAGTTCTATTTGGGCGTTTAGATGAAAGGAGGTAACTACTATGAGAACCTTATCCTATTCAGATATGTTTTGTGTGATTTATAAATGGTTAGATTTCGAATTAATCACAAATAGTTTTGTTTGGGATAGATTTATTTCTTGTAAAGAACCAATTCAAGATAGAGGATCTATTAAAACCTCATCAGAACTGCATAAGATTAAACTAGAATTTCAATACGAAGATAGTACAAACTTCGAAATATGGCTTGATGATAGATATACGAGTAATGCAAATACAATCTTTTTTAGAGATGTCTATAACTATCCATACGGTATATTACCTGTTATTGAAATAAAGGACGAAAAGTTCTGTATTACAAATGAATCAAAAATTTCAGATCGTTATGGTCAAGAAGGAATCTTTTTCATTAGTTCTCTTGTAAACAAGCTAAATGCAGAAGTAGTAAAGAAAAACAATCGAGAACTTGCGGAACAGAAAGAGGAAGAGTTCCGGGTTACAGATGAATTTTTATTTGATAAATTTAAACAACTATATGAGATTGTAAACAGTTCAGTTCAGTCTGTTTTAAACAAAGACTTCCTAGATCAGAATTCAGATAAGACATATCATCAGGAAACATACTGTCTTACTAATTATTGTCTTTGGGTATATCATGAGGAAACAGAAAAACCCGTAAGTCATAATCAATCAGGAGTAGGGATTAAACTATTCTTGGAGAATAAAAAGATCATAATTTTCAAAGAAAGCGAAGTATTCCCGGTTATTACCATTAGATTTTTTGATAACTCTAACAGTCCTGTAACTATTTGTTTTGACAGAACATTAGAATATTTTAATACACCTTTCAACGATGATTTCTTCAAAGAAATATATCAGAGTTGCAGTAAACTAATGAATTAATTATTTTATTTAAAATAAAAAAAAACAACCTTCTAGAGGTTATATTCTGGAAGGTTGTTTTTAATATATGAGGTTTATAAGACACGGAGAGAGCCAGACAATTAATCCGGCTCTCTTTCTTTCACGGTGTAATCGCTTTCGCATGAACCTTAATCTCAAATTCTGATGGAGCAAAGGTAGTATCCACGGAGATAGTTGTGTTTCCGTTGTTGTTTGGGATTAAATCGGTTTATAAACAGGGGAGGCGCCGCGGTTCCAATACGAGAAGGACGCCGCGTTCGCCACATAAACATACCGTAAGCCGGCATTAGCACCGCCGCTACAGTCACCACCGCGAAGGGCGACGAAAACACCAGATTGATACTGATAGAAATAATCGCAATAGTATGTCGATGGCGTTCCACCAACAACCGTCGGCAAACCGCCAAACTGTGTAGATACTTCTGTCTCGATGTAGCCGTTCGATGTCGGGCACTTCGCAACAGATGTACTGATTGCGGTATATCCTTCTCCGGTAAGACTGTACGCGGGATGTTCCTTAATCTTATAAATGCCTGCATCAAGAATAAGACCAAGCTCTCTATCCCATCTTTCAGCCCAGAGTGCTTCCATGCCGAAACACTTGACTTGTGAGGTGGTAGCAGAGTATCCAAAGAACTTGCCCTTGTCATTGAGCGTTCCACAATCAAGGAAATCAGATGCAGAACTTCCGCCAGTAGAATGTCCTTGACCGAACTTGTCTTGTGTGTCAAGTGATTTGCTTATGAGCGTAAGAAGTTCACAAAGCATCTCCTTTGACGTGTAATCCCAAATCTGCCAACCTGTACCGAGTGCAGAAGCGGTATCTACTTCCCGCTGCGCGGTCGTGTTTGACTGTGGTTTCACTCCAGATATAGACCGCAGTTTGCCGTCTACGATAGAACCTTTGTAGATCGGCAGATAAATATACGGCTTCACAACACCGTTTGCATTCTCATGTGCATAAGCGTGGAAATCGCTATCAAGCTGTCTGTCTGAAATCTCGATGTAGTTGTAACTACCATCATCCGTACGCTTGATCCACACAGTCGGGAATGCAATCATAGCGTTCATGTTCTTTGTAGAATCAGCGATGTCAGACGGTGTTCCATCGAGCTTCTTCGAATAGTCATTCGGATCAAGGTCGTATGCTTCCGTTCCGTCGAAATTGAGCATGACTGGGCGAGCATTCTTAATGAACCAGACATTTTCCCAGCTACCGTAATTGAACACGCCGTTTGTGAAGTCCATGCCTGCCGGTGTCATTGTCACCGCATCATGTGTATAGATGACTGCATTTGACGGATCAGAAACAGCTTTGTCAATTTTGAAACCGTAATGAATTGGCTTCGCATGAACTTTGATCTCAAACCTTGACGGAGCCAGTGCAGTATCCACAGAAATAGTGGTGTTCCCGTCATTGGTCGAAAGTATTACTCCGGCTTGTTCAGAAGTTAATGTGTCTGCGTAGTCGCCAATTTTGGCGATGGGTTCGTTGACGATGCCCGTTTGCTCGTTTGCAAGAACGTACCATACAGACGGTTGATTGGTTGATAACCACACTTTCCAACTATTCAGAGTATATGATGTTGGGTCAACAGGTCGTACTCTAAGCTGGGCATCGCCGCCTAATCCAATACCTATTTCTATTGTTTTTTGCCCAACAGTAGCACTTGGAAAATGTGTAGATATTACAGTTGTCCCGGTAATCGACGTATCAGCTAACGGCATGTAGAAGAATGGTAATTGACCGCTGGTATTCAAACCCCAGTTTTCCGCCCCGTCCAGCACCAGTTTCCTGATTCTCCGCACCGTCTGCACTTGCCCCAGATATACAGGCACGGTCTGTCCGGCGCAGGTGATTGGGATTTTGTAGCCGTAAGGTTCGTAAGGGAGAGGGGTGGAACCGGCGTTGAGCATAGTTTGTTTGTAACTTTCAGTATCGGTTTGCGTACGCATAATCGTACATCGAAAGTATCTTGCTCCCTGCGGTGTTGTAAAAGTAATAATAGTTCTATTCTCATAAGCTACTCCACTTATAAACTGTTTATCGCTTGTATAAAAACAGATTGATTGATCATTACCGGTGTTTCCGCCAGTATTCAATGTATATGTTATGCTTTCGTTAATAGGCTGATATTCACTAATAATGCTACTTGATGGAGTATATATGCTCCCGTCTTTTCTCATTAATGCACGATTAATGTACCCATTAGATGTGTCATTTGCATAAACATTTATTAAATTTCTCGTCCTCATGCCCACAATCTCCGGCATCACCGGATTGTCAGGTGTCGGAGTGCCGGTCTGTTGGCTGTTTCCGTCAATCTCCCAGCTTTTCACCGGAAGACCGTAACATCTTGCTGATATGGAATCAGTTCCGATGAATGTGTCGGCTCTGCCCCATGCGATTGCATATGCCCCTGTGTCAAGAGAATATGTTCCATCTTGTTCGAGAGTGCCATTTGCTGTTGGGTACACAGGAGATGTCGGACTTGGTGTAGAGCCTTGAGTAAGATAACCTTCTACTATGCCTGTGAGATTTGAGGGGACTGTGATTTGTTCGGTTTCGGGTGTTGTTAGGACATACCAGACGGTGACGGGATGCCCTGTGGAGTATTGTGCGGCGAGCCATTGTTTAAGACCTTCAACATCCTGCACAAAATCTGATACAGCCGTCCTCGCAATTTTTAGTTTTGACGCATTTGCACCGATATTGATGCCAGAAGTGCTACTATTTATAAAATGGGTACAAAAACAAGGTGACGCGTTTATTGCGAGAGTATCCAAAGCATTAGAGTAGTAGTTATTATTCCACACAATCCAAGTTTCATTCCCCGTCAGCACCAGCTTCATAATATATCTTGTCAACGTGCCTGTGGACAAATCCAGCGTGTCTTTGTATGTGTCGATTCCGCACAATGGATTTGTGAGACCATGAAGAATAACTCTGGTTCTTGCTTCCCATGCTTCTTTGGTGATGAGGTAGGGAACGTATGGAAGTGCTGTGGGGCCGGTGTTGAGCATTAAATCTTCGTCATACGGTTTTTTCCAATTTATTCTGATATACGCAGTATTTGCTTGTGTGGTGAAAACTATGTCGTAGTCCCTAATTTCAGTAATCCGGTTCAACGTCAATGGCGATATGACATTTTTGTTACTATCATACCCACAAATGCTATATGTTGTACGGTTGTTTTCAGCTATATTATGATAGAAATGATAAGTGTATGCCGTACTAGATTCTACGGGTATATAGTTGCTAATTGCATAGTTGTTATTTTCGGATACTTCACCATTCCAGTTAAAGAGGCCATTATCAACGCCAATTATACCGTCAAACAAATTCTCCGTCCGCGATTTCACGTAAACATGATCAAGAGGCTTATCTACCCCATTTATATTCAAATGAGACATTGATGTTCACCTCTCAATCATAGGTAAAGTAGACGTCTGCAGTTTTCGTTGCAAGTTGTGAATATTCAGTTTCAGACATAATTTCACCAACAATCGTTGTTTTCAAATTTCCATTAGTGTCTGTTGTCAAACCATCACCAACTTTCACACCCACAACATTACTTGCGAGACTAATTGCAGTTCCAGCAGTCAGTGCATCAAGGGAAGTAACTTGAAATTTTGTGATAATAATGTGTCCACTACCATTCAAACCGGTTGCACTATATACATCCAACGTATTATTTGCAAATGCATTGATACCGTATCCGGTGAACTCTTGAACACCGGATTCTGCGGTTTTTCTTAAAATAATATGCTGTTTATAGTCACTAATAACAGGAGTGAATAAGATTTCAGAATAATCTCCATTTCTTAATCCTTGTAATTTAGTAAGATCATCAGCTGAAGGAGAAAATCTCCATGTAACCGAACCAGTTGATGTTGCTGTTCCTGTTATTTCAGGAACATTTGCTAAATTAGTTAGTTTTGTTTTATCAGAAGCAGTCAGACCAGAATTAATTGTAGCCCATTGATTTGCAGTAAAACTGGAATTGTTTAAGGCATACTCAAATTCCCATTGTTCAGTATTGATGTTATACTTGTATCTATTATATACAGTATTTCCATCAGCGTCTGTTCCAATTACAAAAGCATAGTCATTATTGGAAACATCTCCCGTATATGCTTCAAGTTCCTGAACAGAATTGAATGTACCAATAAAGTATGCTGTATTTGTAGAAACAGAACTATTTACGAAATCATATATACCTGAGGAGCTGACGGGATTCGGTGAGTCTTCTGTTACAATATTGTCAACAGTAATGTCTCCTCCACCTCCACCACTTCCACCACCTGCAACAATATTAGAATTATCAAAACTAATAGTCACATCAAATGTAGATGTAGGTGTTGTCCATAATAGAGATGTATAATCTTCAGGATTAGTATCTACAATTCCTTCTTCTGAAGTTGTAAATGAGGTAAAATCTCCTGTTCCTATTTGAGCATTGTGAGAAGTTAAAGCACTCTCATCAAATAAAGGTGTAATACTAAAATCAAATGTTTCTGGAAGATTATAAAGAGGGATGCAGTAAGGATTTGTAGGTAAACTATTGCTTCTTTTTACTGTTCTCATATCTACTGAAATAGTAACTAATCTAGATCCATCCGGCATAAAGATATTTACATTTATTGTCGGTAATTCATGAATCATTTGGTCAGTCCAGGTTGTATTAAGGGCTAGACAAAGTAATCCACAATTATCCGGAGCAGAGCCAGATTGAGTTACTGGATAAGTAGTCTGTCTATCTATACTAGATATAAGAGTAGTTATAGACATATAAACAAAACTCCTTTCATTAAATTATAGATTTCGAGTTATTAGTTATTTTTTAATTCTTTTACTGATATATTATTTCCATATTACTTGGTGGTACTTCTGTTTCTACTTCTATTGTATTTAATCCTTTTTCTACTGGTATTGTTATTCCAGATTGATCTTTTGTTATACTATCACTATATGTTCCTATCTTCATCAGCGGTTCGTTTACTATGCCTGTTTCCTCAGTTACAAGGACATACCATATTGTTACTGGTGTGTCTGCGGCGTATTGGGCGGCAAGGTAAGCCTTGAAGTCGACGGCATCTGTATAGTTATCGTCTCGTATTGCTAGTTGATTAAAGTTTCTTGTAATACAGCATTGGTAATTTCTGAGTTGATCACGATACATTGGCTCAACGCCCTCATACGCATTACTAAAGATTACCACCTTAGCAGGCTGAACAGATGTTGGCTTGCCATCGAACGTATATGTAAAGCACAAATTTGCATAACCGAATGTCTCCTCCCCCGTCAGCACTAACTTTCTAATCTTCCTATTACTCTGAACAGCAGATAAATCAATAGTTTGAGTATTAGATCTATTAGTAATAGGAATTATATATTTTTGAAATTGTTCATAATAAGTTATACTCATATTACTTGGTAATAGATTTGTATCTACTGTTACTGTAGTGGTTCCTTTTATTGTAGGTAATATAATTCCTGCTTGTTCACTGGTGAGTGTGTCTGCATATGTGCCAATTTTGGCGAGGGGTTCGTTGACGATTGCGGTTTCCGGTTCTGACATAACATACCACACAGTAACCGGATTTCCGGATGCGTATTGAGCAGCGAGGAACGCTTTGACAGCATTAACTATTGTTGCACTATCTGATGGTGCTGTGATACCTATATCAGTATATAAACCACCTACAACAATGTCAACACCCGTACTGCGCATACAGATACCACCTTCGGCTAATGGCTTTGTTGTAGAATTAACAGTTACAAAGTGCGTGCAGATTACATTCTCTGGTGTTGTTGTGCCATTCGCTGTTGGAATAGTTACAGCCCAACGTCCTATGGTATCGTTACGTGCATTATATGAAATATTCTCCGTCCCGTCCAGCACCAGCTTACGGATTTTCCGCACCGTCGGGACTTCGCCGAGGTAGACGGGCGTCGTCTGTCCGGCGCAGGTGATTGGGATTTTCCAGCCGTATGGTTCGTATGGAAGAACGGCATCACCAGCATTGCACATAGCTGTTGTGGATGATTTGATGTGCGTAAAACGAAAATATTTTGCATTGCTCGGTGCTGTGAAAGTTATTGTTTGACGTCCTCTGTAATTATCCCCGGAAATGTATTGCTTGTCTGCATCATAGAAACAGTATGAAGGCGAGTTATAACTTCCGATACCATTGAACGAATATACCGCGCCGCCTACGATTGGTATGTACTCGGAAATTTCCGCGCTCCCCCATGTTTCTGTTGAGTTATCGGAGTTAAGCTGTGCGTTATTGACATATCCGTTCGCAGCATTTTTACCGTCTATATCAAACAACTGCGCCGTCCTCACGCCCACAAACTCCGGCATCACCGGATTATCAGGTGTCGGTGTTCCGTTCTGTTGAGAGTTTCCGTCTATTGACCATGTTTCAATAGAAGTTCCATCTGTGTTAATTGTAAATGGAGGAACACCTGTAAGAGTTTTTAATTCTGGTTCGGTTTCATAATAATCGCCACAACCTAACACAGGTTTAGGAGATGTAGGAGTAGGAGTTCCATTTTGAATACTATTTCCATATAATGTCCAATCTATCAGAGACGTAGTAGTAGATATGAAACTTATAGGAGGTTGTCCTTCAATAGTTTGTTCTGTTCCACCTGCTTCTTCTCCTATAGACAGTATAATAGGAAATTGTGTTGTAGGTGCTTCCCATAGTTCTCCTTCTTCAATTCCATTTTCAATAAGACTATTTCTAGCAGAAACAGCATTATTATCAAAGTTAGGAATTAGTTTAAGATAACAACTTTCAGGAACATCTATAACATTTTTAGTATGTTCCCAGGATTCTTTAATTTTAGTATTAGGATTATATGTTTTTATAACTCTACTAAATAACGGTGTTTTAATATCTGTTGTTCCGTTTTTAATATATAATTCAACTGTTATTGTAGGAAGTTCATAAAACATCTGTTCTGTCCAATTTACAGTTACAAGAGAAAAGAAACCTTTATTCTTATCAAAAGTAGCTGGTATCATTTGTTCTACTGTTTGTCTTGTTAGTGTTATAGAAGTTGTTGACATATAATAATCACTTCCTTTAAGATAATATACAGTAATATAGTATTCTGTTACAATTAAAATTCTAATTATTTTCACTTATAAATAGTAAGTCACGGGAATAAAAAAGGAAGGACTTTATTTAGTCCTTCCTATATAACTTATTCTTTTCCTAATCCTAATTCCTCGGCTAATTGATTTATTAGGTTTATTGTATAATTTTTATACTTTTGGAAATCTTTGAATTTTTCTGTAGGTATCCGAAGTAGATAAAAAGAATCTGTAACGTCTATCGTTATAATTCCTTTTACTAATTCTGCAAGTTTTATATTTATTACTCGTCTACCTTGAGTTATACCGTATACTATTGTAGAAGAAGTTTCATTTTGTAATTGTGGATTTAATATTACTAGATTTTGTATTAGATATTGTTTACATTCGTAAAATGATATTTTTCCTCTTCCAAACATTTAATCAAAACCTCGTATTCTGTTTTACTGTAATGATCTGGTCTAATTCATTAATATCAGACGGTTTTGTAAGTTCGTGCTCATCTTCGTCCACAATTCGACCATTTAGATAATACCAATTAAGCTCCATTTTCATATCGTTCAGATTTACGTTTAGATTTATAGTTGGTTTACTTGGATCAATATCTGGATAATCTTTATTCCAGGAATTAGGTGTTTGTTCCGGATTAGGTTCAAAACCTAGTTCTTGCAAGACATTTATATACTCATCAAATGTGTTATCTTCCCTAATGAACATATTCTTACTCTCCTTTATAGATGCTAGAATCCCATAATTATTTAGAAATTCCTGTACTTCTTCTTCATCATAGTCCCATTCTTCAGCTTCTTCATAAAAATAATCTAACCATTTGTCTCCATATTCTTTTCTACATTGTTTGAATATCTCAGGTAATGTATTTTTAATGGCTCCAGCATAATCTAATTTTTTATATAAATTCTTAAATATTCCATCTGGAGAAAACTCCCCAGGACGAGAAGTAAAGATGGTTCCAGTTGTTATGGGTGTTTCCACATCATAGAAACGTGAATTCTCATAGTCAGAATATTCTTTATCATAAGGTATGAAAAATAAACCTTTTAAATAATAATGATCAAATCCATAATCAGTATAAACCTCGGCATCTGTATAACCGGAATTATATGTACCATCAATTCTAGCGAATTTAATATACCCATCTAGATTTTTTGTAACTCCGTATAAATAATCGCTATCAAAAAGATCTAGTGCCATTCCTTTGTGTGTGTTCTTTAAAGCATCACAAATAACCCAAACATCGAAATGACTATCATAAAGTATCCGATAAGGTTTAGGTTTATTAAGAATCCAGTTTACGATATCACCTACTAGATCAGTAGCATAACAACCTTCAGATATGTTTTCTAACTTTTCCTTTATGATATCTAATTTTATTGCCATATAACATCACCACTTTACTCTCGTAAAGTTTACCTTTGCCTCATTGTCAAGGTTTACAGCATCATTAAAATCAGCAATACATTCTAAATCTTCTGGAACGTCAACAGAACCATTTTCATCTACTGCTTCAACAGTTCCAAACTTTTTATCAACAATAACTACCATTCCAGATGGATAAACTTTAGTTATGATGTTTTCTTCGTCGTCATCCTCGTAACCAAGTTCTTTTAACTTTCTGTATCCGGATAATTTGTAGAACGGTTTAATATCTACTCCTGGCTTTCTATCTTCTTCTAATGTAGAATCAAAATCATCAAATTCTTCTTCATCCACATCATAGTAATCATCCTCATCGAACTCTTCCTCATCTTCTTCTTCCTCCCAGGAAGTAGCCCTAATAGAAGAAGCCCAATCATCTACCTTATACACATCTTCAGGAGTTCGGATTCTTTTAACACCAGAAAGATTAAAATCATCGGAAGTAGGAACATCATGTACATATTCAGTAACTTCTATTTCTCCAGTATATGGATAAATATTTACTTCCCAATTTACATCTTTTTTAGATGTTCTATCAAAATAATCTTTGCTATAACTAATATGTTCTTTAGGTAACCCATTTTTAAAATGGGAAGTTACTAAATCTCTAAAACCTCTTTCTTCCAGAGCTCTGATGATTGAATCTGTACTTGCTATTGCCATTTCATTTATTCTGAGTTTCATAATAAAAACATCTCCTTCAAAAATATGTCAATTTGGTTATTCTTACCCTCAAAAAATATGTATAAATCATGTTTTCGACTATCGAAAACCGTGTCTAAAGGGTTCAGATAACTCATAAATATAATGTAGGAGATAATAGTTTATGTATTTATTTGGAAACGATAAATTATTAAATTTCTAAATTCTGATATCTTTCTATTTCTTTTTGCAGTTTTTGTATCCGCTCATATTTATGGTATATTCTACAAAAACTTCTAGATCGTTCTCCTTTTATTTTTGTATATTCAGCGGTTCCTTTTTTAAGACCTAGAAGTCTAGGAAGTTTTTCTATATATTCTTGATCTTTCTTTATTCCGTTATTTAGCTCTTCTATCTCCTGATTTATTTTATCTATATAGAATTGTTTATTAAATAGTTTGAACTGATCCAAATTATTCTTCCCCTTCCAGACAAACAATTTCATATGTGATTTCGTAAACAGACCCGTGCGGAAAATGTTCTTTCAGAATATTTATAACTCTTTGAGCATATCCTGTAGATTTATAAGCATATTTACTTACATAGAATGATGTTTTTGTTCTATCCAGATATGTCTTAAAAGAACCATTTTCTTGCATAAGTTCTTTTCGCATAAGATATGAATTTTTACCTAGAAGTTTTCTTTCTACCTCACCTGTAACCTTATTCCTAAATGTTTGCTCTATATAGAATCTATCCACATTTGTCACTCCTCTACCAAGTTAAAATCTTTCTCAATCTCATTCTTGAACTTATCCCGTTCTTCCTTTGTTTTGAAGTGTTTTTTGGTGCTGTAAGAAATCCGTCCTTGTCACGAAGTTCGACGGTGAATGAACCTGTGAATCTATCATATCCAGTTACAACTCTGTGAGTAATTCTGTTGTTGTAAAACATTAGCGAACTCCTTCCTTTGCTTCCACGAGAGGTTTGAAATATTCTTTTTCAGCTTCTTCTCTTACCTTAATAGCATCTTCAATATCTGTGAAATAACCAAGTTTGATTCTTTTTCCATGAATTCCAATATAGGCTTGCCACTTTTGATGACTTTTATTCCAAGAAACGCCTTTATGTCCACTAGTATTATTTTTAGGAAGTTCACATTCGATAGAACCGAAATTAGTTCTGAATTTTCTATTGGTGTCTATCTGCTGTTTAGAATTTTTGGAAATGGTAGTTTCTCCAATGGTAACAGCTTTTTGTTTCTGTAAACAACCACAAGAACGAGTGGGATCTTTCTTTTTAGTTAGTGATGTGGCACGAATATCTTTAAATGTACCACATTGACACCAACAGACAACATATCCAGGTCTACATGATTTACCTACAACCTTAAGAAGTCCAAAAGTCTTTCCAATAAGATCCATGATAACCACCTTTCTTATTTAGCAGTAAGTAAAAGTTCCTCGTAGCACTTAATCTGATAAATAATATCTTCTCTTTCCGTTTCTGTTTTATATGTGTTATTAAGTCCTTCATTCATCATTTCAAGTATGATTTCAATAGTAACTCTCGGGATTCGTTTTACGTCTTTCATTGTCATATTGGTTATAAGTAAAAATCTAGTGAAATCCATGAGTCATCCTCCTTTTATTATTGACTACTTTTACTATATATAGTATAACACATTTTAACGTAAAAGTCAAGTAATTACAAAGAAAATTAATAAAAAATCCTCACAAACTTTATGTGAGGATTTTGTGTAAAATAACAGATAAGACATTCAATAATTTTATTTTTACATATTCATTTCTATAAGGCATCCTTTTCGGTAACAGTACCGAACATTTGGTTTTATTTCAGAATTTTCTCCAGCAACAATGATACGACTGTCGGCAAAAGTTTCCCCATTATGAATAAACGCAATTACTAGACTTACAACTGTCCCTTCTGAAACTTTGAATTCATTGGTTCCGGTGATAAATAATCTATTATCATTACCCTCTACACTGATAACATTATTAGTTCCAGTTATAAATAATTTAGTATTATTACCCTTTACACTAATAGAATTATTTGTTCCTGGACTGTGGATACAATTACCATCACCGTTAATGTGAGTGTCTGTTCCACTTGTTATTTTAATATGACAAGAATTAGCATTACTGATTATAGAACAATAGGTTGTCATACAATTTATTGCGACGAAAGGAGCCGTATTTACAATTATACCATAGGAACCATTATTTGTTATGCTATTTAACTCATGGTTATTATATATAATAGTGTAACGAGACACGTTTACTAAATTAATACAGCTGTCACACATTACAATATCACTGCCATCGCCAACATTTATAGTTTCCTTACTTTTAGTGAATATTTTAGATGTAACATTGTTTATGAACTTACTTGAATTCTCTTGGGTAGAACAGCATATAAACCTATCATTCACAAATTCCGAATCACATATGGTTTGACAATTTTCTCTTTCCTTCATAATTTGTGAAAACGAGATATCTACTATGTCATCTATTGTTAGTTCCTTACCAATAGTTATTTTTTTACCACAAATTTTAGTGTCCGGTTCCGTTTTTAGAATGGTATCTGTTACTACATCTTCCAATTCTACCTCGTGATAAACGGATTTATGTGATGTGTAGTACCTTAAACAATCTAAAGGATTAGTACAAGCATGAAATCCTTTTTCACACAGTATTGCTTCTGATTCCTCATATGTTTTACCTTCTTGATATTTGAAATCCCTACAAGTCATGTCTAGATTAAAACCTTTGTACGCTTTCATAAATCATACCTCACTGATATTGGTTTCTACCCCTTCATTAGTATTGGTTTCTGGCTTCTCATTCTTTAATTAGATTTCTTCCAATCATTATAAAACCTCCTAAATAAATAAATCCCATTCTTCTTCTGGAATTTCTTCTGTTTGTTCCGTCCGTTTCCAAGAAACAGAAACAGATCCACAATTCTTACATCTGGAAACAATAACCAAACAATTAGATAGAATTTGTTTTGTTTCTAGTAAACAAGGGTCAAGCTCGTTTACTCCGTCCGGTTTTATGATTATTCCATCTGGAAGTTTACATTTATGTTTATTTATATTTAGTTCCAATCGTCAGCACTCTCCTTTGAATGTTTTATGATGTTAGCTTCTATCAAAGCATGGAACAGTTGATAAACATCGTTCAGTGTAAGAGGAATAGGTGTGATAGCACCGTTTAGAAGAATTGCATTATCTGTTATTGTAATGGAAGCTAAAGATTCGTCTAGAAGGGCAACACAACTATCTGTCATTGATGTTACAAAAAGATAGTAAGGTGAGGTTTCAGATTCGTGTTTGATGGTAATTCGGAAATCACTAATTTTCATCACAAATGTAGAGTGTGCTACATTGATATAAAAATTAGACTGCTTTCCACGAACAAAGTTCTCTACAATCTTAAAAATTTCATCTTCAGTAAGTAGGACGAACCCCATAATTTAATCCTCTACTTTTATTGATCGTTTTATCATTTCAGAGGCTTTACTATAACAAGTCCAGGAACACATATACCTGATAAAATTGTTCTTGTTATGCATTTTATATGTATATACTTTTCTATTCTGAATATAAAATTTATTTCCACATAAAGGACATATTGCTGTTTTTTCTATTATGTCTTGTTTCTCTGGTTTTAGTAAGTCAACCTTGTTCATAATAAAGTCCTCCCTGATTTCATTTTTGAGTTGCTATAAACTTGTCAAGGTATGTAGGCACAAGAGCTTTCAATCCTGTAGCATTTGCATCATCATCACGTATAAGTCGTCTAAATTGTTCTTCATACTTCTGATAGAGTTTAGCTACTTTCTTACTATCCTTTGCAATAACTTCAAATTTTTTACAAATGCTTTCATCTAGTCTTAACTTCTTAATCGGACAAGTAACAGTAAACAAACCGTTCTCAAAGTCTACCCTTCCAATGTATAACTCTGAGATGTCCTTATCGTTTACAGCAAATAAAACAATATCATCGATTTCAAAAAGATTTCCATTAATGTCGTACAGAGGTTTCATAAATAAAAATTCCTTTCCGTTATTTTATATCGCTTATGCAGACACCTTTACAAACAGTTATCTTTTTCAAAGAGTCCATGTCATCTAGTTTTTTATCGTATGTTAAAATAAATAAGTTATCTTTTTCCGGATATTTTGTTTGTAACCACTTATATAGGAACCGTTTTCTTACTTCGTTCTTATATTTGTAGTATCCTCTAGGTCCAAGATGTTTACGAGTTCTACTCGTTATCTGCACAATCTTATTCATTCTGTTTCACCACAAAGTCAATATCTACATATTCTATAGGATCATATTTGCTTACCCTTACAATATGTGTGTCGTTCTTCCAATCATGTTCGAAACTAATTGTGTCTGTTTCTGGACGATACCAATGATTAAGAATAAGATATTCTGTAGCCATCTTATTTATAGATGTTTCATAGTCCTTTTGTTCCTGATTGTTACGAGGTTGCCAAGCTAGTGTTGTACTAATGTGATTAATTCGATCCATAATTTCTTTGACAACATTTATATCACTCATTTTTATCCTCCATTACAGAATTCATCAACCATTTGTTCATCATATCCTGTAGCTTATTGTAGAGTTCTAAACAGAGTTTCACATAGTTCAAACATTGTTCACATTGTGGCTCGTTTTTAATTTTCATTCTATCTAGTGTAAGCGTTACGACCGGATATCCTGCTTCGTTATTAGTACCTTTATATTCAGCATGAAGAACGATTATTCTGAATTCGGGAACTAGTTTTGATTTTCTTGAGAAATAGGTAAATTTCAAATCTGTATCTTCTCCAAAAACAGATTTTACTATTTGACCTATATTTTTTAAGTAATTATCTTTATCTATAGTATCCTCTGAATATTTTACAAGTTTATCAAAAAAGCCCAACCAGAAGGAAGATGATAATTTAGGTTTACCTTTTAAAGCCTCATGCATAATATTATTATCCGTTATTTTTATAATATTCGGGTATTTTAAGTCATCTATAATAATTTTATCTTCAATCTCGCATATTTTAGCAAATTGTTCACCTTTTTTATTTACAAAGGTATATGTAGAATTATAAACATTCCAATTACAACATCCTTTATTTATTGTTTCTTTATGATTACAAAAGTATTCACTGAATAACTCCATAACCTTTTCAACTGTTAGGGAATCTCGTAAGCAATTTTTCATACTCTTTTCTCCACGGAAATAATATTAAGTGCAACATTACCATCAATAATATCCTGTACTGGAATATGAATACATCCAGGAAGAACATGACCTGTCTTATCCTCGTAAATATACAGAATTGCCAGAGTCTGTCCATCAGAATCTATTTCTTTTACAATACCTGGAATAGTGTACAGACCATCACACCGATTTTCATTATATTTGATTGCTTCATCTGAATTATCAAAAGAAATAGAACAATCATTAAGAATATGTATTTCTACAAATGTTCCTCTTTTCAATTTATCCTTATCAAAAGTAGGATTATTGTTAATATAATCAGGAAGCTCCTTACTCTTCGGAACAAAATTAACGTAGTCACACAATCTACGATACAGACGTCTCCAAACTTCCTCAACAAGATACGTTTTATACCAAGAAAGATAACAGTATTGGATTTCAGTTTTTGTTACAATGATAATAGGTAAATTCTCCTTCTCTCTTAAGATAATCATGTCAGGTTCGAACACTGCTGTAATCATAGGTTTGTTTGATGTCCCTTTTACCATTGTGGTCTTTCGTACTGTATCACACCAATAAAAATCAGGAGTAGAAACTTCTTTTCTGATAAGGTATTTCACGGTGTCTTTGTCTAACAACTTCATATTATTCATAATTACCTCCAATAATTTATATACGAAATTCTTCACCTGTGTTATAGAAATAACCTTCGCATAGTCTTTGCCAATCCGCACAGCATATTTTATTCTTACCTATTCCAAATTTATGTTTTTCATACAGATTTGCCATACAAACTCTTAAATACTCTTTACCGTGCCAACCAGAATAAATTTCTTTACTTTGTGTTCTGTATAATTCCATCATAGTATCTGTTACTTCACAAAATTCCATGAATTCTTTCAGATACTTCTTATTTACTTGTTTTTTGAATCTTTCAAAATATGCCTGATCATAAATCATAAAATATTTGAAGAAATGTTCCTTTGGAAAATATAAAACATTGTTTACAAGAAGATGATTAGGTGTTCCTCTATCTCTCCACATATGCATGATCGCTATAAGTTCTCGAAGTTGACCTTTTAGCTGCATATCAGGTAAATAAGGAAGTATTCCATAATGCCACATTCTCATATAGAAAATCTCCTCCTATATACTAAATATAGTATAACACAAACAGAACAAAAAGTCAAGTGGTTTTAAAAATAAAAATATTTTAACTTTCGTCAATATCTTTATTTCTACATGACTTCTTGTCCTGTTCCTTCTTTTTATCTTTGAATATTTTGGGTGAAGGAATAGGTGGTTTCCGTTCACCTGTTTTTATGTCTTTCCTTATCTGTTCTATATTATTCATGAATATCACCCCTTTATAATCACATTAAATCGAGTATTCAAATTATTGGAAAATACCACATTAGTAAATCCAAAATCAGTGAATATGTCTGTAATGAATTTCTTAAAAGCGCTAGAAAGGTTAAACGTCATTTCTTCGACATAAACAAAATTATGAGGAACAACCTCGAAGGATTCTATTGTTTTTTCGGTATATTCACCATACTTGGTCTGTTTTTTAATTAAACTGAATATACAATTTTCTTTCTGTAACAGTTCGTTGACAATGCCCGTGACAATAATTAAGAGTTTACTCCTATCGTCCAGGATAGGTGTTTTACTAACAAGTTCGTATTCGTTAGACTCCTTAATAGCAGTCATAACTCTTGTCTCGTCAGCACTGTCTTTCGTAATGTAGGTTCTGTACTCGGGATCATATTGTTTCCCAGTAAAAATATCAGTAGGTGTATATTTGTAGACGATTACGTTTCCTATAATTCATACCTCCCAATATCTCTTGTATAGGACTTCCATGTTTTCTCTTCCTACAGGATTAGCTGTATGAAACAAGAGTTTATAGTGTGTATTATTTCTTCCTGTCTCGATTAACCAGAGAACAAGTTTAATGGCATCTCCACCGTATCTAGTGTACTCACCTAAATCGTGATCCAGGTCTAAAATAAAATCTGTCTTACCTTGTTTTTCAAAAATCTGTAAACAGTTCTTTACGTCATTTACAGAATTTTTGGTATAGTGTTCCTTATATTTGACAGTTACTTCTTTTGGTATATTTCTTATATCGTCTAACCAAATGTATACCTCATTTAACATTATTACCACACCCCCTGACTTACTTACATACATAGTATAACATATTTATTGATATTTGTCAAGTATATCTAATAAAAAAGAACCTATAAACATTTAAGAATATAGGTTCTTAATTTTGTATAAAATTACTAAAAAATTATTTCTCGAAAACCATTCTGTCCTCTACATAGTTTCTGTCCTGTGTAAAGATAGGAATTTCTGTGTCAATATGCCACTTGTTATCATTTGATTTTATACAGCAACTACCTCGTTTCTGTTCCGTAGGTAGATCATTCCAATTTATTCCTTTCTCTGTGAATATTTTATCTTGTAGTTTTTTAGTATTCAGACCTTGTAATTCTTTATGAGGGAATAGAGATTGTGCTAGGGCTTGAATTGAATTTCTAGTAGCATCTTGCTGTCTCCAAATAAGACAATTCACTACTTCGTGATTAGGTATTGAAAATGCTCTGGAGTCAAATAGTGCTAATTGTAAAGATTTCTTCTGAAGAAGTGAATATCTAACAGGATCTTTTTCTATGGAAGCTAAAAGTTTAATTTCGTTGTTAAAAACAACAGAAGCTAGTGATGCCGAAATGGAAACTATCTTTTGTAGATTATAAGAAAACCAAGCATCTGTATCCAATTTCTGCCAATCACAAAGAACAAGAGTAATTTCATCTGATTGTGTATATCCAAGAACACAACCTTGTACCTGTTTACATAACTCCATCATAGTTGCTTTCATACATCTAGACAATGTTTCGTCAAACGGTCTATCAAAACCTCTTGTATATGTATGAAATGCTTTACCATCTAGTCTAATAATAACGGGCATACGTCGCATCAGAAACAATTTAGGAACTGCTTCATATTGCTTCATTCTATCTCCGATAGTCGTTTTATCCATTACGTTTTCCTCCTAATTACTTTTGTTGAAATAAAATTATCGTATTCAACATCAACGGAAATGTTCTCGTTTACTGTAAAAACGCCAAATCCAATTAAATTTGTAGGATTACCCTTATATCTATTCAATTCAAAAATGGGAACTGAATAGATATAACAATTCATATCTAGCCTTGATTTAATAAATCTACCACTTTTCGTATCATAGACATTAAATTCTATACAGTCTTCGATAGATCTGTTATTAAATTGTATTTTTGTAATCGGACCTACTGTGTCAACTGGCATGCAGTTTGGATTATCATAGACCCGTACAAAACCATTCTCTATTGCCTCTACGAAAGACATATCGGACACGAAATCATTAAATATATCTTTATAAGCATTTCTTACAAATAAAGGAACTTTAATATTGCAAATTAAAGGTTTCTTCATCAGTTACCCTTTCTTCAAAGAATCCATAAGCTGGCAATATTTAATCTTTGTTTTATTCAATTCAAGGTTATCCGTAAGACCACCTATATGTCTTAAACTAGATAAACATTTTCTTGGAAACAAGATTAGGTTACTTATGTCATAGTTCATCACATTTCCATCTAGGTGTAAGATAATACAGTCATCCGGGACTTTACCATAATAACTTTCCCACATCTTGACACTAGCGGCATCTAGGTTTATATCAATTCCTTTACCATTAGATCTTTTTGTATATACACAAGGTAACCCATGTCGGATAACGATATCACCATTCTTATACTTTTGTGCTTTATCTATTAAATGTTGAATTACTTTTTCTTTAGATTCTTTTGTGAAATGTTTCCAATATTCGGAACCGTGTAAACCTTTTTGCCAAGATCTATTACCTGTTTCAAATTTACCAGTCTGAAAACTGTGTAACCCTCTTTTATTACACCATGTTTTCATACCATTCACGGTATAGTTAGTACCGAACTTTTCATTAAATAGTTTAGTGAGTTCTTTTCTTGGCATACAGTTATAATGTTCCATTATGAACTGAACTTGTTCTTCTGTCATATTTCTACTTGATAATGCTGTAATATTGTGATAGTAACACCATTTCCTAATTTGTTTTTGTGTTTTATTCTCGTTGAACTTTTCATTAAATAGTCTAGTTAAAACAGAATATTGTAGTGTAGGTGCCTTTGTAATAAGAAACTCTGTCTGTTCTTTTGTATAAGTATCTGCTGTTGACATTTTAGACTTCTCCTACAATTTTATCAATTCTATCATGTTTTTGGGACAGTTTATCTGTTCTTAAAATAACATCAGCATTATTGATCATCTGTTTAGAGATTTTAGCTGTATATTCAGCGGTTTGAAGATCTTTTTGATGTTGAATAGTACTTCTTTTATCATCTACAAGATTAGATAAAACCTCGGATAATACATTCTGAAGTTCTAGCATGGTCATACCAGTACCCTCCTATTATTCGGTTGTAATTTCTACTATCCAGTTTGTATCGTTGATCTGTTTTAATCTGTCCAAATCTAATTTAGTTAAACTAGTAACATCTTTCCAGGTATGCACCTTTAACTCACCTTGTGGATTAACAAATAATTTTCTATCCGGATCTTGATTATAGTACATTATAGCGAGTACAGGTTGATTTGAGTACTCTTGTAAAAGACTAATTGCTTGGTCAAAACGAAGATTTTTAATAAGTTCACTATTGAACGTATCTATTCCACAATATGTTATTAGTGAAATCTTGGCATCCATCTGGAAGGTACAGCGTAATCTTTCGGGTACTCGTATAATAGTATAGTTACCGTTGTTTAATTTATCTATAGTAGACTCATCTAGGATATAAGCCTCTCTATTATTGTAGATAACAGGGAATGTTCCTTTTTCTAGTTCAAAATCAGGTTGTGTTTCCCATATAAATAATCTTTTATAAATTTCATAAAAGGAAGAACAATTATTAATATATTCAGCAACAGCCTTATTATAGTCTCTGTATTCTTTCTGTTCATATGAATTCACCTGTAATGTAAAGAAACTAGGTCCTAATTTAGCGTAAGATCTTGTCAACTGTGTATTTGGAAACATTGAGAATCTCTTGTTTACCATGTACTCATCGAAAAAACAATGTACCCAATAGTAATCTTTATATATATTTGGATAGTTACTACTATCTGGAATTTTGGAACCTACGAAAAGTACAACCGTGTTATCCTTATTCCTACATATAACACTTTCTGATGTATCTTTATATTCTAAATCTAAATGCTGAAAGAAGTCACTATTCTTTAACATAGTCAGTAATCTTTCTTTTAGATTTACTGCTACTCCAGGAAGTCCAAAAACTCCAATAGCAAGTTTTTTAACATCATTTATATCACAGTTTGAAAGATCTAAAAGTAAAGTCTGATAAAATCTATATAATGTTATAATCAGTCCAATAAATGTTTTTCCAGTACAGGCACCGCCGGAGAAATAAAATTCTCTATAATTAGAATAAGTGTATAGAAACTTTTTCCAATATGGCCAAAGTTTACATCCTTTGTCTGTGGTCTTACCCAAGAAATACTCGGATTCTACAAAAGTAATAATATCTACAGGTCTACAAGAATATACTGGCATAAAATGTTCCTGGGTTACTTCCTTATCATACAGTAGATTCATAAAATAGTCCTCCTAATCAATTTCTTTTAGCTGGGTATGTGATTCTTCCAAACTCTACATGATCGTATTTAATTAAACATTTTACAATATAATATATCCATTTGAACCTGTTATCTGTATATTCACAGAAGTTCCAAGGTGACCTATTATAATTTACTTTCTTTGCCATGCAATAGTACCTACCTCCCATAAGTGTTTCCTCCTTTTAGCTGTTTTTGTTTTTCTTACAGTGTTCGCAATCCGGAAAGTCACTAGGACATTCCATAAAATTAGAACAGTCCAGTTCTCTATAAAATGTTTTAACAGCTTTTTCCTTTAATCTGTGTAGTCTATAAGCATCCGAAACTATCCAACCACCATCCATACCAATGATAACATACATGAATTGTTCTGTTTTATCCGGCATTACGAATTTGATTTCGGAGGGTTTTAACGGTGCAGGTCGTTCCTCAAATGTTTTACCTAAACTTTTCCATTTCTTGTTGTACTGTCTTACAGAAGTATCCTGTTTTGTTTCAGGTTTTACATCTTTTTTGGGTACAATAGGTGTTTCTGTTACTACTTTTTTAGGTCTTCCTCGTTTCTTCGGTGTTACTTCTGGTTCGGGTGTTCCAAATAACGGTTTTTGTTTAGTCTTGTTTTTCATAACACACCTCAAAACAGACTTTTCTTTTTAGGTTTAACTTCTTGAACAGGTACATCACCCTCTAACATAGTAAGAAACTGTTCTTCTGTAATAATAGGAATATTAAGGTCTTTAGCTTTCTTGTTTTTACTTGAGGTACTATTGATATCATTATTGATCAAATAAGTTGTTTCTTTATTTACACCGGATTGAACAGTACCTCCATTAGATGTAATACTTTGAACTAGTGAATCTCTGTTTGGAAAATGTGTCAAGGAACCAGTAATAACGAATTTCTTATTTTGTAAAAGTGTACCTGTATTTTGTGTAACAGTGTTGAAGTTTAACACACTACAAAGTTTATCAAACTCATTTATGTTATCTTTATTAACAAACCAACTTACAATAGAGTCTACTAACACATCACCAAAACCTCTAATTCTGGATAGTGTATTTTCGGCATAAACATTGTTTATATTAAATACATCTCTGAACTTTTGAATATCGTTGTCGAACTGTTTTGCTAGTTCTTTAGCATTTTGAGATCCGATTCCATCAATATTAAGAGACATAATAAATCTATCAAATGTGGTAGATTTAGACTTTTCAATACTATTTTGGAGTATCGTTACAGACTTTTCACCGAAACCTTCTAACTTACTAATTTCTGTCCAGTGTTTAGGTAGTTCTTCATAAATATCTGAATACTTTCTTAGGTAACCTAATACGATGAATTTTTCTAGTGTTTTATCGGATAGTCCTTCAATATCCATAGCATTTCTAGAAACAAAACTGGAGAACTTTTTAAGAAGTACACCTGTGCATTCCGGATTCGTACATACTAAAGTCTTTACCCCAGAATCTTCCGATTTAGAAATACCTGTTAGTGTACCACAGTATGGACATTTATCAGGAACAGTATTGTAATAAGCTAATTCGTTTTTGTGTTTTGTATTATTTTTTCTTATTTGAGGAATAACATCATTTGCCCTGTATACTTCTACTTCATCGCCGATAGCAATATTTAGTTGTTCAAGAATTGATATATTATGAACACTAGCTCGTGTAACTGTCACGCCATCCATATCTACTGGATCAAATACTGCTGTAGGTGTAAGTACACCTGTTTTTCCAATAGTATATTCAATATTTCTAATAACAGTGGTATATCCTTCGTCGTAGAATTTAAAAGCAAGTCCATTTCGGAAGTGGTGTGATGTTCTACCTAGTGATTTTCCATAACTAATATTATTAAACATAATAACAATACCATCGATAGGAATGTTATTATTTACAGCATTGGTTCTCATGTTATTGAATAGATTTTCTAATTGGGTTGTTTCGGGGGCTATATTTCTTTCTACAGTATGTACAATAGTGAATCCTTCGTTTACAGCATTAAGAAGACCTGAAAGCATTGTATCGTCTTCCGCCAAATCATTAGCATTCCATACAATAAATTCCAAGCATCTTTTTGCACAAATAGAACTATCAAGTTGTCTTAACGATCCACTTGCAAAGTTTCTAGGACTCTTGTACTTTTCCTCATCAGTAAGTTTTGAATTAATTCTATCGAAATTATCTTTACGAACAATAACTTCACCAGTTACTCTTATAGTTCCTCTATGTTTGATTGTAGTAGGGACATTTCCGACTGTTCTAATATTGTGTGTGATATCTTCACCCTTAAATCCATCACCACGAGTTTCAGCTCTTACAAGTTTACCATCCTCATATGTTATCTGAACAGTTAGACCGTCGAGTTTGTGCATAAACAGAACAGGATTACTCTTACAGAATGTAATAACACCTTCATAGGTTTTTGTCTTATCCAGTGACAACAATGGTTCTTTATGTTCTACTTCGGGTAAGGAACTCATAACAGTATAACCTACTTGCTGTGTAGGAGAATTAGATAATATAATACCAGTCTGTTCTTCTAGTTGTTTCAGTTCATCAAAATACTTATCATATTCTTCATCGGAAATAGGTGAATTATTATTATTGTAATATTCCTGTCTACATACATTAAGAAAATTTACAAGATTAGTTATCTTTGTCGAGGGTGTCATTATTAATATCCTCCTTTTTAGTGAATCCTTTTACTTTCTGCCAGCATTTAGGTCCGAAACCTAACTTCATGGACTCCGGGTCAACTAACATTCTTCCACAGTGAGCACATCGTCCTACATGAAAAATAAAAACTGTTTCTGGAAGATTATTACGATTATGAATAGTATCCAGAATAAGTTGAATTCTTGTATCTGATTCAATAATACCATATTTAGGGTTATGTTTATAGGTCAACTTATTATCAACAATCTTAAAGTATCCACAGTAGATATTCTTATTAGACTGTTTAATATAAAGTTGCCAGACCTTACTTCCATCGTTAGTATGTTTTCTAAATAATTTGTAGTATCCACAAGACTTCTGATTCTGGATAGTGAAAGTACAGTTACCTCCAAACATAAATAAAATGATATTATCTGTTATTCGTACCATAGTATCCTCCTTTGTAGATTTTGATATTCTACAAATATAGTATAACACAAAGTAACGAAAAAGTCAAGTACTTTTTGAAAAATAAAGTAAAAAAACCAATGTCTTTTGGACATTGGTTTTTGTAAATTAGGTGTTTTCCAACTGGTATTTAACAATGTCTACTATCTCTTCCATAGTTCCTTCATTAAAGGATTGTAAATCAATAGTAGCATAAGATTCACCGTCTTGTAAGTATACAGTCTTATCCTGGTCAGAATCACACCAGAAGTTTATAGTATCTACTGTTTCGTCAAATTTGTATTCTTTATTATCGAAATGTTCTTTTATTTTTTGACAAATCTTATCCAACGAATCTTCGGAAACAGTTATATTTTCTAATATAATCATAAACTATCACCGTCTTTTCTTATTAGCTTTATCTAGTTTCTTTAGGTACTGTTTTTCTTTGGAACGAAGATCTGTTACATAATTCTGAATCTTATACTTCATTTCTTCAGCTGCTTGATTAAATGTTTTTCCGGTAAGATTCACCCAATCTGCGATATCGGAATCATCATTTTTAGACTCATGTTCGGAGAATCGAAATGTAACATCGTTATAAAGATCTTCATTATCATCATAAAAGTTATATAGTCTTCTATCTGCTGGGCGTTTGAAATTTAAGTCGATATAAGTAGAAAAACCGTAAGATCTAGAAGGTCTTACCTTGGGATTTCCAAAAACACCACATTCATCCTTCACTTCTTGGATCCATTCATTAACAAATCCGAACAGATCGTCTTTAATATCCTTTATCGGATAAATACCGGCATAATCCGATTTCTTATTTGGATTAAAGTTTGGAATATAGTCATCAGAATACTTGATTTCTGTATTCTTCTCTAAAAATTCACAAAGTGACATAACAAAATCTTTACCGGATAATTTTTCAAATAACATATCTTCATTAATTATATGTATCATAATAAATCAACCTTTCTATATTCAATCCCAATAACCTGTATCGATTTCTTTAGTATGGTCAATACGATATTTTTCTTCTTTTGTTACGATGTAATCAGTATCACACCAAATAGTACCTTTATAAGAAAAGAAACCCTTATCAGAATCTACAAAATAGGAAATATGTTCGGAACCTTTTTCAAATTGTCTACAAATTCTTTTATAAATATATGCTATCTTCTTTTTTGGAATATTAGGAATGTATTTAGACCCAATAGCGATATAAAAATAGGACCCATCTTTCAGATATACAATATACTCATCTGCGTTTCCTTCATTTTTGTCACAAAAATATCTAATTTTTCCAGTATCAATCTTTTTCTTATACCACATAATTTCTTTATAGAGTTGAGTCATATATTTTTTAATCATAATTTCCTCCTATTTGTTTTTTTTATTTGTGTTGATTTTTTCTTCTTTCTACTTCTTCTGGATGTTCTTTATTATAGGTATCATATTTATTTTTGAATTTCTTACTATCGGCATCCCAATTATCTGTTCTGTACTTTTCCGGTACATTACCAAACATTATCTTTTCATACGGCTTACCTCCAATGTTACGAGTATAATGGAAACCGTCTTTATCGTTACTTATAATATTCTTACCTTTATCTTGTAAGATTTTATTTGATATTTCAACAGGTATTGGAGTAGCACCTAGTTTGAACAAAAACACACCTTCCATACTTCCGGATACTTCCGCCCAGGAGTTTCGTTCAATACGTTTAACTTCTTCGGAACACATTTTATAGAAATCTTCTTTACCCTGTTTAGTGCCATCTGTACCACCGGCAATAATTTTTCTTGTTTTACCTTGAATCTTATAAATAGTAACAGCTACTACTTTACCGACACGAGTTACCATTTTCCAACCTAGTTCCGGATCAAGTAAATCTTCCGGTTCCGACATATTAGCAATTCCTCCAATAGGAGCATATGACTTTTGTAATACATCCCAAACTTGATCCAGATACTCTTTTTTCTTCATAAAATCTTTTTCGTTATCATTAAATAATGTTACATAGTGTTCTAGAAATATCATTCTAATCTCTCCTTAATCTTACAAATGATAGGAATAACTGTTCTGGTAAAACATTCTTCGTTGATTCTGTGTTCAAAGGTATCTGTATAAAACCGAGTAGTTCCATACTTTTCCTTAAAGAATTCCTGCTCGTTGATAAGTTTATCTTCGGTTCCAAAAACACCATAGGTTTCTGTTCTGTATTCAAAGTCGAACCAATCACCAAAAAATCTCTTATACAGATAAGTTAGTTCGTCAATAAATGTTTGATCAATATTATAATGAGTTTCTCCATTTTTTCTAGGTCTTAAAAACTCATGAATTCCCCTTCCAATACACTTGTCAATGTTAATAGGAGCCTCCATTGCCGGGTTAATGATAATTTTAGGAATACCAGAAATCATCATAGTATAGAACCCACCCAGAGAAGTCCCAATAATAAGATTTATGTTATGTTCTTTAACTGCTTCTCTAATAAATTCAAACGCATCAATAGGAGTAGTAGGAATATCAGGAGAATAAATATAATCATTAGGAAAATACTTCTTGATCATGTTGACCGTATTTCCACCACCAGAACTTCCAATACCGTGAACATACATAATTCTCATAACTACGTCCTCCAATATATCACACTATCTTACATATATAGTATAACATATTTATATAGATTTGTCAAGTAGTTTTAGAAAAGTTTTTTATTTAACAATTACTTTTCAATCACATCGTAAGGAATCTTCTTACGTTTACCCCAGACTTTATATTCATCGTTCTCGGTTTTAATGAATTCTTTAGCTTTATTAACTAAACCGGGTAATTTACTTATTTCTTTTTTAAGTTTATCCGGGTTAAACTCAAAGTCACGTTCAGCAGCAATCATTTCTTCTTCTATTTTACCAATTTGTCTAGATATGTCAGTAATAAGTCTATCGTATTCGGTTCTTTTTCCAGTTAGTCTTTCTTTTCTTTGATCTATAAGTTCTTTTACTACATCATAGGCATCGTTTAGTTGTGTTGCATATTTAACTAAATGATTTCTTTGTAGTAGTTTAGTATAATATCTTTTGTTTACCTCTGGGTTCCAATCTTTATCCCATACATATATAGTAGATGTAGGAACATTGGAATATCCAGTTTCTGAAGGTTTAACTAACCCGGATAAAGCATCTCTTCTTTCTTGTCTACGTTTTTGAACATTGGCACCACCTTCTGTTATTTCAAATATATCATATTCAGGTGCCTGACTTATTTTTATTTTGTTCGGATTATACATAAATCTTCCCTGACCATATACAGCAACGATCTCTCCATCACGAGTGAGCAGAATACTTTTATCCTTTATCTGTTGCCATCTATCTATATGAATAGGTTTAGCATATGAATTCTGTATGTTTATATATTCGTTCATTGCATCAAACATATCTTTACTAATTCTAATTCCGTTTCGTCTTAAATCAGTAACAATATTTTCGTTTACTAATATCATGTATACCAACTCCTTCATAAATAAAAAAGAACTACATACGATAATGTAGTTCTTTTATTGTTTATTTTATTGGATATGATTGATAATTGTTTATTTCTTATGACTTATAACCCAGATAATACAGCTATTAATAAATGGAATTTCTATGAAAAGGTGTGGCCAATTCGTACCTATATACATTAGCCTTATATATTACCTGGGAAGCCCAGCTTCCATTTCCAGAAGGACTTTCTTCGTTATAAAAGTTTTTGGCATCTTCTTCGGTGGTGAAAAAATGAATACCTCGGGTACATTCCCTTGTAACATCTTTATCTAACGAATCTGGATAAACATCGTATTCATTAGATACCTTGTAAATAAACGCGTATCTCGCTAACCATATCTGTGTAGGTGTTAGAGATTTTCTTATCCGATAGTAAGTAAGATCGTGAATAATTAAACTTAATATATGAATTGAATATCCATGATTAACAGTCTTACCTGTTTCTAAATCTACAATAGAACAAACTCGACATTTATCACAACGGAGTTTATTACCGTATTTAGATATAGACAATGGATCGCTATCGGATATAATAGGAGTTACTATTTTAGCATCTTCAGGGATTTCTAATGTTATTAAACAAGGTTTCCAAACATTATCATCTTTATATGCGGCTACTTTATAACCTATCATAAAAATTTCTCCTTGACATATAAGTTTATTTTTTTTATTATTTATTCTTTAAGTTCGTGTTCATTAAGGTGTGTTAAGATTTTCAATATATCCATACCCTGAGCATAGAACATAGCTTGCCGAAGCGATGTGAAATAGTGCAATCCCATTCCACAAGCAACAGATTCGTCTAATGTTATGGAACCTAATGGTGTTTCCGTAATTCGGTCTGTTTTATATAAGGGTTTAAGAATTTTCTTTATATGTTTACCGTGAGGTAAACCAACAAGATGTCGATAACATTCGAACATAGAATATGCTTCATTTACTGCTAATGTTTCATGATTATATTTATCTATATAGTTTTCGTCAGTCAGTAGATCCCACGGAAACTTAAATGAACAATATTTTGAGACAACGATATTGTTTACTTTCAATTTATTAGTTCTTTGTTGTGTAGGGAATAGGGGATTCTTTGGAACTACAATCACAGCATCTTCTAGAGTTTCTACCTCCATTATGCAAGGATACCACATATGCGTTGAATCGGTTCGTTCCCTATATGCTATTCCAACTTTAAATCCTATCATAACAAAAAACCTCCTAAATAATTATTTCCAATTCATTTTCTGTTTTAATTCAGCTTTATGTAGTTCTATAAGAATGTCATTCCTTAAATATACAAAGAAATTGGCGTCTGACAATACTTGCATAGGAAACGAACTCTTCGAAACTTCAATACTACTCAGATTTTGGTTTAACCAATTTAAACAATCTTCTTTAAGACGAAAGAAATGAATTCCACTAGAACAGGTCGCTTTTGGATTTGTATCAAACATATCCGAAGTGATCTCTTTATTTTTCGTATATACTGTGTAGTTACCGTTATTTACAACATTAATATAGTCCGCATAGTGAAATCTGACCTGTAGTGATTTACCTACCGCATATGAAGAAATTAATTCACCTACCTCATATAAAGAATAGGTTGAACGTAGATGTTTTTTAGTTGTTAATAGGAAAGTTTCTTTTACAATTCTTTTATTTTCTATAAATCTATGAAGGTCTATACAGTATGTTTCTTTCACAATAGCTTTTTGACATCTACATTTTTGATAGTTATGTTCATTTTTCGGGTAAGGAATGACTATTTCTGTACCTTTTGGAATCTCCAACTCTACCAGGTATAATTTCCATCTATCCTGGTCATAACCTATCGTTATTTTGTAACCTATCATAATTAAACCCCTTTCGTAGTAACTCGTTTGATCTCCGGATTACAGATCGTGCCCAACTATCCTCATAATATATATCAGGATCGTTATAAAAGTGTCTTGCTTCGACTTCCTGATAAAAGAAATGTATACCATTGGCACATTCTTCTTTTATGTTCTCATCTAAAGAATCTGGATAAATATAATCGAATGATGATGCTGTATAATGAAATGCATATTTATCTAACCACATTTGTATAGGAGTTATGGATTTTCTTATTTGATAATGTGCGGGATCATTAATAATTAAACCTAGTATGTATAAAGAAAATCCAAAATTAACAGACTTACCGATTTCTAAATCGGTAATAGAGCAAACTCTACATTTATTACAGCGTAGTTTATTGCTATATGTAGGTATTGATAATGGATTATTGCTATATGTAACAGGAGTCACTATTTTGGCATCTTCAGGAATTTCTAATTTTATTAGACATGGTTTCCAGATATCATTGTCCATATAGGCTGCTATTTTGTAACCTATCATATGTTTCCTCCTGGCAAATATAAAAATTAAGTTGTTTCATAATCGAAACTGCCCAATCTGTAGGCTTACAATAATCTTTAGCATCCTGTTTAGTTAGAAAGAAATGTATACCTTCTCCGCATTCACAGAATTCGGATTCGTTTATTTCTTCTAAACAAATAGATTTTTCCGAGGGTTCATAAACACCTCCTGGATAGTTTTCTACATAGCGTTCGATAGTTAGATGTGGACGAAATTTAATCTGTTCACTATATTTACTTATGATAGTTTGAATAACAAAAAGTGAATAGGCTTTCTGAACAAGGTTTCCAAATTGTAAATCTTCAATGTATATTACATTAGCTTTATTACAGCGATGTTTATTGCTTTTAAAACTATATTTTTCTTTCAGCATCCAAGAATGATGTGTGTATGGATCAACCACAGTAGCATCATCTGGAATATCCAAAGTGACAATGCAAGGTTGAAAATAAGTACCATCATAATATGTGGCAAGTTTATATCCAATCATGTTAAACTCCTAATCCTATTTAAATTCAGATTCCTAACCTGTGTAATATAGGTTTTGAAATTTAAGGTTTTTTGATATCTATGTGCTTCCTCAAAGGTTTCAAAACTATCACAAATGATAATTTCATCCATTACCATATAAAAGACAATGTAGGTTTTCATTATAATATCCTTTTCATAATTTGTTTTGTGTTTACATCCATCATAAACTGTTCAATTCGTTTCATATCGGGTTTATCTGGAAGTACAGAGTGTTCTTTAGCATAGTCAAGTCTTGCTTCATAATCGTGAACGAGGTCAAAGAACTCCTTATTAGGTCTCCCATCACTTCCAAGATATTTACCGTTACGAATATTCATGAGTAAATCGTGTTCTTTTTCTCTATATGTATTAATCTCACCACGAAGTAACATATCTTCACACATCATATAGAGTCTTAACAAGTGCATCGAATGTTTAGCAATCTTACCGTGTGCCATTGCTTTTTCGTTTCGTTGACTATTCTTTCTATAATCTCGAAGGGTTGTATTAATAGAACCTAGAACTCCTGCAAGACTTTCTGCTGGATAGCTCTTAATGTTAAAATCAAAAACAATTTCTCCATTTTCAAGTCTTACATCAATACCTTCCATATTGTGTTGCTGTTCAAGCATATGTCTCATACCTTGAATTGTTTTTACAATATGGGCATTTAATTGTTCTTCTGTAAGAGCTACAAGAGCTTTTTGTTGAAGTCTATACATTTGAGAATTAGCATATCCCATAAACGAACTAATACATCTATTGGAAAGGAACATATCCTTATTCTTTAACAGTTCTTTTCCTATGTCAGACAGATACAAATAATGCTCTGGTTTAAGACCTAACATTTCAATAGTGTTGGGGTTACAGTTCGTCAGAAAACTAACAATCTTTTTAAGAGAATAAATTGTAGTATCTGTAGGTTCATTAATAACTTGTTCAAACCCTTTACCTAACAGAATATCTTCTGGACTATGTAGTGCAATTCCTCTAATGTCTACATCAGAGGTTTCTACATTTGTACCATAAGCATACGATCCACCTAATCCAAGAAGAATTAAATTATTCAATTCAGGTGTTGTGTTCAAGAAATTATAATCTCTATAGTCTACATGAATTCCTAATTCGTCTAATTTAGCTTGAACAAGTTGTGCCCTTGACTTTGTTTCAGGGTAAGGTTCAACACCGAAACCAGTTAGTCTGAAGTCACTACTCACAGTTCCATTGCTTTCCAAATAACCTGTGCCCATTGTATAAAAATGTAGGTTTGTTCCTAGTTCGAGCAGCTTACTAATAATTCGACCATATTCTGTATCCAGAAATTCTATATCGGCATATACATTTTTATTTTCGATATACATATCTTTGATAACAGCTGAAGCATGAGTCATATCTTGAAATGTAGAATCTTCTAAATTAGGTTCATAGAATACAAACATACTCGTTTCTAGTTCTTTGAATTGTTTTATCATCAGTTCGGCAGTTTCTTTTGTATAGATATGATGATGTCTTGTATATGTTTCTAATTCTAATACAGGAACCTTTAAAAGCATATATTTATCCTCCTACTAATTATTTAGCTATTCTGATCGTCATATAAAATCCTTGTTCATAGTTTCGACGTGTGAATTGTTCATTTAATGAATTTTTAGCAGTATAACCATATGATTCTAACGTACCAATCAACAGATCATATGGAATAACTTTATATCTAGATGGACTTAATTCGATTTCTCCAACGATATTATTTTCAGACATATGTTTGTTTACATATTCCCAGAATTTTTTTCGTGCTGATTCTGGACAGCTATTATCTATACAACTAGCTGGCATTAATATATCTATAGCTGTAAGATCTAGTTCTTTATGTGGTTTTTTATTTAAATGATCTATTATTAGTTGACCTATAAAAGTTAAGATACACCCTAGAAACATTCCCAAACAAAACATGATCATTATCCTCCGTCATGTGAATCACAATCTTGAACTCTTACTTTTAGGACATTGTGTAACAGATTCTTTGGAAGTGTCATAGTTACCTGTATTGTTTTCTTCTTGCCTTATTGTACCCCATACATTAGTACCACAACCTTTTGTAGGACAGGTACATTGCCATGTTTCTGGCATACCTGGTACTATGGTAACACAAGATTCATAAGAGTCACATATAAATTCACAACCACAGTTTATACAGGTAAAATAAATCTTCACGGGTAACTTACCTTCTTTAACAATTTGCATAGTCGTGTACCTCACAATTAATTAAAGAATATTTGTTAATTTACAGGTGTTAAATATGTTCCATGGTTGAATAGTAATTTTGTCCAACCTATACCGTTTTCTAAAACCTCCACCTCAATAGTCTCATCTTTATGTGAACAAAACCAGTCTACACCATTAGAAGGATAACTATTGGTTATTTCATATTTATCACCGTTTAGATAAATAATGCTTTTATCAAACCCTCCAGTACGATCGGTATAAGCGTCCGTAATAGTTAAAGTTTTTTGACCTACATTATTGTATTGGATTGTATGGTTCAGTAACTGAACAATAAATATAACAATAAACGGAACAATTAAAATATTCAAAATTATGTGTTTACTTTCTTTCCAGTTTTTCCATCGCTTTTCTTTCTTCGACCACATATGATGACGAAAACAGTAACAATCATTTGAATTTGTTAGTTCGTACTCGTATCCTTCTTTACGATTATATAGAAGAATATAACAATTATCATTCTTTACATTCTTTCTACCCACAGTTATAGGAAAATTTGAAGTGTTATAAATAATATCTCCCGTATGAATAGGAATACCGTCTGCATCAATAAATTCGAATTTACAACATTCTGGTTGAACTACTAGAGCTAGTCCCAGTTCTTTATCGACAATGACATTATATTTTTCTGTCTCTGTAGAAAGTTCTTCTGCTAAATCTTCTGCTTCTGTTACTGTATCAAAACAACTTATACATTTATCTCTATACTTTTTAGGAATTTTCTTCAACATATAATTTTTCCTTCTGTCGTATTTCTCTTTTTTCTTTTTTACGAGCGATTTGTTTCTCCCTATGTTCACGACATCTTGTAACATATTCATCAGCACTGCGACGACGTCCTTCTTCTGTTCCAAAAGAAACACGCCAATCTTCGTTTATCATTTGCCAACAACTGAAACCTAGCTTTTTGAAATAGTACTTAAATGTTTCAAAAGCCCTTTCGGCATCTTCAGAACTATTAAATTCAAACCGTTTACTAGACTTATCTCGAGGAACATATTTCAGATGAACTCTTTCGTACTTCTCACAGAAACTATTGATAACTAACATATAAGGTCTATTGTTGTAAAGTTCGTTGAAAGACTTCACATACTCTCTGATCATTTTCTTGTCAAACATAATAGTTCCTCCTTTTAGAAATCTTCGACATCCTGTCCAAGATAATCCTTTTCAACATATCCGTAAAAATGAACTGGGTCTTCTTCACTGATAAATCTAATAAATGCGTCTAACATACCTTCGGAGTCTTTTACACCGTTTACATTACGACTACAAAATGCTGTATCAAATGTCTTAACAACACGGTCAGCCATAGTCTTTGCTTTACGAAAAACATTCATATTTCTGAAATGGATATTCTTGAAATAACCTGCCATTCCAGGAGCAACCGTATCTGTAATAAGGTTTCCATTTACATGAACTTTAATAGTGTTCTCCATAACACAAACCTCCTTCAAATAGTTCTTTACTACTATACATAGTATAACACATTTCAAAGAAAAAGTCAAGTGTTTACAGAAATAATTAAAACAAAAACTTCACAAATAAATTGTGAAGTTTTTGTATAGTATTACATATTTAATTTGTTTTAACGTATAGTCCACAATGACATTTTCCTTCAAAGTTTTCATCTTTAACTTTATCACGAAAATCTTTGCACATACATTTAGTATCCGGAGTTTTTTCGATACGGCACGGACAGTAACCATCGTTCATTTCCAAAGCTACTTTTATCTCTTCTACAAGATTAGTATCTGGATTAATGCTTATTGACATCGTTTATTCTTCCTTTCACGAATTTTTCTGTTATGACTAATGTATCTAGCACAGATAGAAGTTTATACGTTTCCTCGCCATACCAGTTATTATCAACTAGTTCCTGAATTGTTTTCTTGGATTCTTTAATAAGATCAAGAATAGAAATATTAGTTGTTTCTTTTGTCTCGTTAGAACAGCTCCTACATACCATAGTTCCTTCCGGAATAACTTTACCACAGCATACACAGGTGTTATCCATGTTACTCACCTCTTAATGGTTATCGTTATCAATAATAACATGAATCCCAGGGTTAAACAAGAATTCTGCTACAGAAGTAACATGCCAGTCATTCAAGAAATTTTGATAACTAAATGCATCATTTGTATTCGTGTACATAGACTGATGATCAATACAGTAATCACTAAAATCTGTAATTATAATTCCAGAATAACCATATTCTTTAAGTTCATTCTCGAGCTGTTTAATTTCAGGAAGTTCCTTATAATTCTTTTCGGGATCAAAGTCGTCCTCGTCGTAATTATGATCTTCCATGATCATTGTTACAAGATAATCTAATTTTTCAGAAGGTGTAGTTAGCTCATCTGGACCCCAACTATACCAACCAAGTTCCACTTCTACCTCATTATTTTCATTTTTAGGTAGGTTTTTCATTCCTCTCCATTCTTCCTTACCTTTAATAGTAACAGAATGACTAGAAGAACTGTTTGTTTCAAAAACTTCTCTTCTGATTGAGATTTTCATAGTTAATCTTCCTCCTCGAATTCTTCATTTTCATCGTTATTATAAGGTGTGTCAACTGTATTCTTATTTACAATTCCAAGATGAACCATATTCATGAAGATATTGTATTCATCACCGTCACAAATTATAATATATTTCTCATTAATCAAGAAATCTTCCAGTGAGATATTGTGATCAGCTAAAAAACAAGTAAGGTTTACATCACCTTCACTATATCCACTATCATAAACATCTATGAAACCCTTAAACTCCGGGATATACGTTTCTACAATATTTTCCAGTTCTTCCATCAGAGTATCACTATATCGTGCCATTTCATAAATATAACAGACTTTCTCATAGAACTTTGACAAGTATCGGAAAGGAGCTCTTCCAAATGAAGGATTATCCATTTTCCACATACCTTTACCGTTGATAAAATTTTCAAGAATGTAGTCTCTGTCTACAGCAATCTTGTCACTATTACTATTTATTGCAATAGAGTGACTAGAAGAACTATTGGTTTCGAATACACCACGTCTGATAGAAATCATAATATCCTCCTTTATTCGTTGATAACAGTCGACGATCCTTTATCATCATTAAACAAAATAACTTTATAATCGTTTTTATTAATGACATTATCTGCTAACATTCTGTCTATATATCCTTCTTCCATGTCATCCAGAATAAGAATATAATCTTCTTTGAATATCATGTCTAAAATAGAAGGAACATACTTTTCAATATGTTTAATAAATGAATAAGAACAGATCTTCCCATAATTAATAATAGGTGGTTCATCTGGATCTTCAATATTATAATAATACTGTCTATAATTAAGTTCTGTTACCTTTGGAAAATCAAATCTATTAAATTCTGGAAATAGTTCTCTTATTTCTTGTACAAGATTGTCTAATTCAACATTAGCGTCTTCTTGTGTATAGGCACCTTTACTGTGAAGTAAAGAAGCTATATAAAAACGAAGTTTATTCCAGGGTTCATTAAGGATAGTAATATTATTTTCATTCATCCAGATAAGTTCAGTATATCTTTCGCCATCGAGTCTCAAAACACCGTTTTTATACTCTTTCCAGTTTCCCTTATCGTCCTTACTCCAAGAAGTATCATACCCGGATAACTCGGACTTCATAGCACTGAACAATGCCTTACAATAATCCGAGGTACTGTTTTTCTTGATAAATAAATAAACCTTCAAATCTCTCATCATTTACCTACCTCCGTTCTTACTTTGCTAAACATAGTTTCAATACACTCACTTGTGAATGGATATCTTTTATCCGATGTAGAGCTTACAGCATATTCACGTTTTACAGCATCTACATACATTGTGAAGTTACCATCATCACCCATATAGAAGTGATCCCAATCTTCTTCGGGTACAATAGATTTAACGTCTAACTGTTTAATAGCAAGATTATCAAAACTTACTACTTTGAATTTCTCAATAATTTCTGGAAGCATCGAAGCGATCTTATTAATTCGTGTATCGATAAGAGCTCCTCTGTCTACAGAACTCTTATAAAATGTTTTGCCTTTTCTAAAATGTTTATATCCAAGAATCAGGAGTTTAAGATTCTGGTCATACATTCTTCGAAGTTGTGGTCTGGATACAATACCGGCAATAACATGGATAACAGCATTAGGAATTTCTTTCACAAGTTCAATAAACTCCGGTGTAGGTTCCATAAGTGAAATACCTAGACCATAAATAAGTTCATTATCAACAAGTTCTTTAATACTATCGAAGTATCTTTCAAAATGGTACTGATTTACCGTCATATTACAGATCAAATTATGTTCTTTGCACATAATAAGAAACTGTTCCAAATCAGGATGCTCTAATGGATTACCCCCTCCAATAGCAATTTCAGTATATGGATTTAGTGTTTTAATAAATGGGAGATTCATAATGTCACCATGTTCACCTGAGCTATTGGATGCTTCGTGACACCACATACAATTTCGATCACATTTATTAGTGATTTTCAAATCCATTGACTCCGGTTTTGTGGGTACATAAGTATCTTCTTTACAAAAACGAACTTTTGTTCCATCTGAGAACATTGTAATAGTATAGTTTCCATTTTGAGTTGTTCCAATAAGTTGTGACATATAAACCTCCTTTAAAACGTCAATAGAGTATAATCTGGAGAATCCAATGTGGAAGGTACATAGGAAGGATTATCCGAATAAAGTTTATCGTAAGAACCTTTTAGATATTCGTCTATCTCGATATCTATCCCTAAATATTCATAATTCCAATCGAATTTAGTGGCATCCCACACAGTACAGTCGTTTATTTTATATTTTTTAGATGGACTGGATAAACATTCCATAAGAAGTTTCTTTTCGTGAGAATTAAGTTTCCAGAGTTCTTTCCCGTCTGTTTGATGATATGTCCATGCAGGAGCAAAAAACATAAGACGTATAACAGAGTCTGCATTTCTGTAATCTGTGTTATTATAAAATTTAAAGTATGGATCACCTATTCGGTTAGAGTCTGGATTAACAGCAACAGACACATTATTCTTAAAATCTCTGTGAACAGTTGCCATTTCAAATAGTTCATGTTTAAGTGGTATTATATTATTACTCCTTTCATACATAAGGTAAGTATTCCTTAAATTTTTTATCTATAAGATCATATCTGTATTTAACAGTGTCACAAGTCTCCTCTATATAATAATAACAGTTCAACACATTGTTACCGTTGAAGTTCAAATAATAACTTCCAAGGTGCTCCAAAAACTGAATACACATCTGACCAGAAGTTACTGTACTAAAATCTTTACCGTAAAAGAAACTCAATAACAATGTTAGATCTACATCCTTAAAAGATATGGTAAATTTATCTCCATTCTGGAAGTAAAACTCGACATCGGATGTGTTTACAGTTTCCTCCAAGGTATAGTTCCCGAATGTTTCTGTATCCCAATCTGTTTCAATCTTAACTAGATTAGTATTCTGTAATTTTACAAGAATATCCATTTAGAAGTCCTCCTTTATTTGATCTTCCACACTTTTCCCACACATTTATCTGTGCAGTCCCAAATGTCGTGAACCTTACCATCGATAACAACTGTCAGATGATGTGAACCCATATGACAGATGTAAACACCGGTATTAAACTCTTCACAGAACTGTTTTCCTGTATATTTAGTTTTATCCGGATGTCTTGGAGATTTAAGTTCTGTGAACATCTTGAGTTTATGTTTTAAGATTTTCGGATCATTGATAGCGTACCCTGTCTGAAGGGAAATTGTCACCATAGATTCCAAGGTATTTTTATAGGTCTCACCCAGTGCATTTGCAAGTGCTCTAATAGTGCAATCACCTGTATGTCTACCCTTTGGATTAAGATTCTCATAAACGAACCATTTAGTATTAGGATCAACAATTCGCTTTGCCATAATCTTAACCTCCTCAATAACATTTACTTTACTATATATAGTATAACATATTATAAAGAAAAAGTCAAGAGGTTATAGAAATAATTTTATTTTAACTAATAAAACTACTTCAAATATAACCTCTTGTTTTTGTATAATATAACAATATTAAATTTAATATGAATAAGTAAAGTTAAAAGTTAATCTATTCTGGTTACACTACTAGGAATAGTTATTGATTTTAATTTTTCATTGGAATTAAATGTTGTTGCTTCTATCTCTGTAATAATATTACCATCAATAGAATCACCCATATCCAATTTAGCTTTTCTACCATAATATAAATAAACTGTACAGGTGTTTGGAGAAGAACCTGTTACAAAGTAATAAAATTGCGGAGGTAGTTTAGTAGGTATAGACAAATAATACTTTTTTAATGTTTCGATTCTAGGTGTCATAATAAAGTCCTCCTATCATGAACTTGGTTCCTCGTATCCAGCTACTACTGCACAAACATGGAAACCATCATAGAATAACAAAATATGAATAACGGACATAGTGGTAATATCTATTTCTGGGTTCATTAAATATATCCGGGTACTATCGGTTGCTGTAAAGTTTGTCATTAGATCTTCTGCAGCAGTTGTATTTGAAGATTTTCTAAATATTATTACAGATGTATACGCTCTAGGAATATTTACCGTTTCTGTACCCTGTTCTCCACTGATAGTTGTCTGTGTTACATCAGTAATATTAACAGATTGAACAGTATGATCGGATAATGTTATTTCTGTGCTGTTCTGTGGAAGGATTAACAAAGTAATAATGGCATTGTCGGCGGACACAGTTGAGGAACTAGTTAAAGAAACTAATGTTGTTCCACTACTTCCAGTGACATTACCTTGAAATCTAGCGTTTCCACTTGTATCAATAGAAAATGCATTTGTTCTATGTGTATCGTCAGTACCATTACCTACGGCAAAGATAATATTATTAGCATCGTAGTTATTTTTTCCGAATACTACTGTAGGGAAATTACCTTGAGTAGCATTTAGATTTTGACCCCATACAAGGGTAGAATACTTATTAATACCGACTGTACTATACAGTCCACCTACAGTATTAAAATTACCTGCTACATTATTTGCAGCTCCATAACTATTACATCCGATAGAATTATTAGTAATACCAGAATATGTGAATGAATTAGGTCTTGTATAGGTATCAATAACATTTTTTATGATATCTGGTATATTAGTAGGATCACCTATATTAAATGTAGTACTAGCAATACCAAAATTCTTATTAGCAACACCAAATGCGGAACCATAATAATTGGTAGCAACATTGTTATGTTGATATTCAGAAGAATTTGTATCCTCTGTGAACACATAGTTGTATATTTCAGAACCCGGAGCTCCGGTATATGTATTTCCATCAATGGTAATTGTTTTACCTGCCAAACTAGCACCCACACCAAATACCTTACTGTCATGTTTACGAATAGTGATATTATCGGGTTCTATAATGTTACCACCTATACAGTCTAGGAACTTTTGTCCGTTCCACATAAGAGTTCTAAAATACTTGTTACCCTCACTATCTAGTTGTGTATACATAAGTATTTTATCTTTAACTCTATAATCAACTGGAATATTGTAATTATGTGCTGGGTCTGTAAAATCTACATTTTGTATATCACTAATATCTAATACGTCACATTGTTTTGATTTACCTACACACAAAGATACAATTTTTGCTGTTTGTGAAGAAGTTTCTCTTATAAAGTAAACACCATTTGTTTTAATACCGCCTTCACTCTCTGGAAGCTGTGAAAGAGTATTATATGTGATTCTGTCTAATATATAAATTTTAGTGGTCTGTGCATCTATTGCCATTTTAATCATCCTCTCATGAAAAGAAAACCACTTTGTTTGTTTCACTAGTAAATAGTGTTTCTTCAAAGTGGTTTTATTTTATAATATATAATTTATTTCCTACAATTTGATTAGGCTACTTTGTAGGTTATAACTTTGCATCTGGTAAGTACTGTCTGCTTCTCTTCTTTGTACTCCGTGTGATCTTTAATAGTTCCAGTAATTGTGATGTTAGTTACGGAATCTGTTCCCACAGGATGTCCTTCTTTGTCTTGGAACTCCAGATATCCGGAAGTCTTCCAGATGTAAATGTTTCCTTCGTTATCTACGAACTTGTAAATTCTGGTATAACCGAACCGTGTTTCGTACCCACCTACCAGCTTAATAGTTCCAGTAACAGTGATTTTAGTTCCTTTAGTACCTACGAAGTTGCTGAGTTTTGCAGCTTCGAGTCTGTTCTTTTCCTGTTCGATTCTAGTAACGATTTTCTTATACAGTTCGTAAGCATATGCTATAAAACCGTTAGCTCCTGTAATGGGCTTTTTGCCAGTGACAAACATCATTGTATCATGTTCGAAAGAATCACGAGTATCTGTAAAGTTATTAAAGAACTCAATAACTTTCTTTGCTTTTTCTACATAGGTTTCTTCGATGTTGTTCTTCTTGTAGTTACGAAATGCTTCAAATTTGAGTTCCTTGTTATAACCGTATGTTTCAATAAGTTTAATGCAATTTGCCAGGTAGTTGGTTATATCCAGGCACTCTTTATAGTATCCAGTATAGTCCATAGGAATTTCAAGATCCTGATTGATCCACTCCTGGATCTCGTAAAAGTATTTGTAGAACATTTCAACATTGTATCCAATGAAGTCCTTGAGGCAAGTAGTACCTACCATAATCTCTTTACCAGTTTCTTCGTGAATAAGAACAACTGCTTTGTTTCTTTTGTGATTAGTCTTGCAGTGGTCACATCTAATAGTGGTATTTGTGTACTGTCTGAAATCAACTGCTTCGTCGACTGTGTAAACAAGATTTCCTTCAACAGCCTGTTCTACAACACAACCCACTTTATATCCAGAGATTCTGTAAGGAGTGAAGTTAAGAACATATTCCACACATTCCACATTCATGGAACCGACCTTATATTTAGTCTGTGTAAGCTGATCAATGTTGTAAACAGGAACTTCCTTCACAAACTCATGAACCGGGTAAAACTCTTTTGTAGCTCCAATGGAATCCAGTTTCTTGAAAATTCTATTTACTTTTTTAGTAAGTTCTTCAAACAGAACTTTAGTTGTTATATAAGTCGTCATATCCAGTACCTCCAAGCCGTTATTCTATATACATTTCTTACTATATATAGTATAACATATTTTAGAGGAAATGTCAAGTAATTACAGAAAAATTCAATAAAAAATGCCCACAAAGATTGTGAGCATTTTTTGTATAGATTATACAATTTATTACATATTACTCTTTCAACATAGCTTCCAGTTCTTCGATGGACTTGTTCTGAAGTTCAGCATCCTTCTTGGAAGCCAGGATATCACAAATTCTCTGTTTCTTTTTGGAGATCTCAATAGCATTACGAATAGCTTCTTCCTCTTCTTTACGAGTCTTGTAAATATCCTTTACGATCTCGATTTTAATCTCCAGTGCAGGATTTGCAGTATTAGGAGTATCCATAAGAGATTCTACATCCTGGTCTTTTTCCTCTGCCTTTAGGGTTCTGTAAATTTCGTCAAGATCCTTCAGACTCATAACAAACAGATCTTCAACACACAGATTACCCTTCTTTGTTGCAAAACGAATCTTGTACTGTGCGGCGAGTTTATAAATGTTTCCTTCCATAATAGTATTCCTCCATTTTAATTTTATTTTAGAGTAGTTAGAGGATATGGAATCCTCTAACTACATCTTAACTTAATTAGAACTGAATTTTAAGAATTCGTTCACTTGTTCCGGTTACCTTTACAACCAACTCTGCTTTCTTGTCCAATGCGAAACCAAGACCTGAAAGTTGATCGTCTGTATCATCTACTCTCATTTTATTACCAAGAGCTGCCATAACACGTTTATTTTCATCAAGCTCACTAACAAGGAACTCATTAAAAATACCTGAAGGATTTTCATTATTTACACATCCATCTAACATGAAGAAAATGTGCTGATGTCCAATGTTCTTATCAGCAGTTGACCAGTAGTTAGGTGAGTACATAATACTGGTAACAGGAACGAAGTTGTTAGTATCAATATTCCAAATATTCTTGGAAGTGTTAGTACTGTCAAGTTTCATATCGATAGTAAATGTTCCATCATTATGCAATGTAACAGTTGCTACTTCTACAGCTTCATGAGTTCTCATTGAATTTGGATAATCGAAAGAGTAGATGTTCCCATCAAACTCAATTTCAGCTCTGAAACCGTTTCTAACAGAACCACTATACTGATGTACGAAGAACTTATACTGTCCGGGTGTCATAAACTTTTTGGAGCCCCATGTGATATTCTCTACAGCAGTTTTATCAGATCCTGTGACTTGACGATCTGGATCGATAATATCTACGTCCAGTTTACCTCTAGTATAATTATCAATCTTGTTACCGAAATAGATCTCTCTTCCATTAGGTGTAATACAATGTGCATCCAGATCCACACTGTCCTTACCGTCTTCATTCCACTTAATAGAAAATCTTAACACACCTTCAATATTACCACCAAATTCTTTTACCTTTTGCTTAAAAGAGTCTGTAACATTTCCAGTATATGCCCAGGTATAGTTGTTACCCCATTTGAACATAGATTTTGCATCTGGATCTTGAGGAGCAATAAGTGAAACAAAGTTTGATTTATGGGAATTTTCTACATACGCTTCAATACTTTGAATTGTAGGAAGTACATCAGTGATAAACTTCTGAATAGGAATTGCTTCTACTCTGTCGAACTTTTTAGGTTTTGTTTTAACATCCTTTGCAAGTTCGTCAAGGATACTTGTCGAACCTTTAAGTCTTTTGGATACTGACCTATCTACAAACAAAATATCATTAACTGTGATATCATCAATCCTAGCAAATCTTCTGGCAAGTGCGGACATAAAACCAAGTTCTGTGATTTTCTTTTCAGCTTCTTGTCTCATTTTTTCCGTAAAAATAGGTTTCGGACGTTTATAAACATTAGGATCTGTAATTGCTTCGTAAGATCTTACAGCTTGTTCCAGATCCTTACCCTCTGAGATATCAACAAGCAGCGTTCCAATAGAGGTATTACGAATTCCTGTAATAGAACATTTACCAAGTTTTACAGAATGTTCCCACGCATACAATTCTTTATCTTTTTCGGATTCAAGTTTCATATACGCAATCTTATGTTCTTTAAAGATCTTAAGAGGATTTGTCCATTCCTGTCCTCTGTAAATAGAGTTATCTGCGATAAGTTCCAACAATGTGTCTACAGCGGACATATTAATTTCATCTAAAGCCCTTTTGAATGTAGATTTAGCAGTTCGAAGTTCATTAAGTCTTGGACCTTTGGAATCACCAGAAGTAATAAACTTTTCGTCAAGTTCTGTGTAGAAATGATCCCATTTAATAGGATCTCCGCTTTCTACTAATTCAAAATTATGATGACACCCGATCTTCCTAAAAGTTGAAAGGTATACATCACTGATATCATGCTTATGAACAAACTCTGACATAGCTTTAATAACAGGACCGTATACAGGATCATCGCATTCGAAATCCCAAATGGAAACAACTTTACCTTCAATAATAGCAACTACATTTCCAAGCTGTTTAATGAATCCTCTACAACACGAGCAATCATGTTCTGTTCTTGTACGGAAGATCTTATCAGTTCCTTCTGGGTAGGAATTTAAGTACACATTCCACATTTTTTCCTTGTCCATCTGGACTTCGAACAAATACGGTTGGGGTCTCATAACCTCATCAAAGTGTTTGTTCAAAAGATCTCTCATCTGTGCAAAAATCATAAAGAACCTCCTTTTAATATGTTTTTAATTGGTTGATAAGTATAAATACAGTTAATCTATTATTAGGATTAACTGAATTCAACACATTCATGATTTCTTTCACGGTAGAACCGGATGTAATAAAATCATCACATATAAGGACCTCTGTTCCGGACTCAAGTTCCTTATATAGGTTTTCCTGTTCTTTGTTTTTAAATCTAAATATATTAGAGAATCCAACTCTAGCAACTACCGGAGAGTATAGTTTCATTTTGAAAACATTTGTTGTATTTTGGAACTTACGAAATAGTTTTTCGATAGAATCTAATGCCTTATTTATTTTAATCTCGCTACTACCATATTTATCTGTATTGAATAGTGCTTGTCTAGCTTTTTCTCTATCAAAAATAACATCCTTACATAGATTTTTTATCATTTTAAGTGATGTTATCTCTCCATCAGTATATTGATAAAGAAGAGAGTCCAAAATAGTTAGTAATGAAAATTGACTTGTTTCTGACATAACTACAACTTTGAAATCTGAAAGTTTCTTATAACTATCAAATCTAAACAATCCATCTTCTACGAAGTCGAATACAACTTCACCGTCAAATAAATCTGTGTCAGATAAGTTATGTTTAATAGCTGTTCTAAATTCTTTGACTTCACTGTTATCCAAATTAGGATTAAACTCGTAAGCATAAAAATATGTTAAAGAATTTGTTATCTTTACACCACTATTATCTTTCTTTAAATATATAATATCTGTAGGAAGGTCCATTGTTTTACAAAACTCGTAACTTCCGTCAATTCCTTTACGAATTCCTTCGTTCTGATTCATATAGGTTACCTCCTCTCTTTATAACACTAAATACAGTATAACACATTTTAGTAAGAATGTCAAGTACTTTTAAAAATGTTTTTCTTTTAATAAAGGAACATACACAATATTGTTAGAATTATTTGTTTTTCTATTGTCTTTTTTATGAATATATAACGGTTTCTTTACTATATCTTCTGCAAGTAGTTCAAAAAATGCTACGTCATGATATTTTCCATTAAAGTAATCAGACCGTTTCATATATCCTGTTTGATGTCCACCGTAGGATTCTATCATATTCTTGTATGTAGGGTATATAGGATTATCTACAAATGCCCAAAATTCTAGTTTCTGGGCACCCATTTGAAACATATACTTTACTCTTTTGATAACATCGTATATAAGTGGAATTCCATCATCCGTAAAAGAAATAAGACCGAAGTTTCTCATATTCTTACTAGTGTCGTTATAGTTGTAACTGAAAAAGCCATCTATAGAGCCATTACTATCTAGATGAACAAAATCTTGGCGCCAATCTGTATTATCCGGGATAGTGAACTCGTGACGGTCACCGCTAAAATAGTATTGATATTTTGGATCATACCAAACAGAAACAAGTTTTCTCTTTAACTCCTCTTTGAATAGTTGTGCTGGATAAAGCATCTATTAATTCCTCCTAAATAGTGAAATAAAGATATTTGTTTCAATAACCGTTTTCAAATTCAAGAAGCCATTCTTTTACAGCTATTTGTGCTTTCGCAAAACACATTTCCATGTCGCCGTCTTGTACATCACAAATAATCACATTTCCATCTATATTTTTAGCTTTTGGATAATCGTCAGAACATCCTTTTTTGAAAACATAGATCTGCCAATCACAGATCTTATTATATGTAATTTCTAGGTGAAATGGAAATGTTTCTTTGAGTTTATTCATAAACAGAAGAAATTCATTCATCGTTTACAACCTCATTCATTATGGATCCACAGTTTGGACAATATTTATAGTCATAGATAGAATCTTTGCAGCATACAGAGCACATCCATCCATTAGAACAATCTTCCCAATGACCTTTTCTTGTTTCCGTATATGGTGATACTCCAGTAGATACCGGATCCTCATGTAATATTTTATCGTTTGCTTCAGATCCTTCATCCTCCAGATTTCTAAATTGTTTATCCATTATATTTCTCCGATTCCTGTGCTACATAGTAATTCCATCTGGAAACAGCTTCCTTGTAAGCTTGTTCCCATGTAGATTTACCACTTTCAGCTTTCAAGTGTTGTTTGTGAAGCAGTGGTTTACACTGTATAGTACACCAAGCGCCGTAAGACATAGATTCGTATGCATAGTCTCTTTTTATTTTAGGAGGTCTCCCACAAATAGGACAATTCAACAATTCCATGAATAATTACCTTCCAGTTCTAGACTCCTTATTATTTAAATGTTCTTCGATACATTTTTTACAATCACAAGGACAGCCCCTATCTTCCCAACCCATCATATACTGTAAACAAGGTTTTTCAGATATTCCGTCTTCGTAGTATTGTAGCATTTTCACAAGCGTTTCCTTGATTCCGTCTTGTTTACCTTGATTATAGGCTTCTTCCGTTATCTTACGGATATACTCATCTGGATTTGGCAATGCCATTTCTATTCCTCCTAATGTTTAGTTCCTTTCTCCTAAAATCGATACAAAATTAAGAGAATGTTCCATTTTCAGTTTGTACTTCTTCTAGTTTTATTACCAGTTTTTCGTAAATATCTTTTCCTATGTTTTCTTTTGTTAGACCTTCTAAAATTTCATTTACCCAGGAAGGGGCACGTTTTATATGTTGACCTTCAAACATCATACTGTCCTCTGCATAGTTAAGAACTGTTGGAATGGTAGGAAAGAAATGAATGCCTCTAGAGCATATTGTAGTCGGGTCTGTATCTATGTTTTCTACATATAGTGATGTTCCAACCTTATATAAAAGAATATCATAGTATGATATTCTTTCGCCTCGAACATAAGATCTTACTCCGAAGAAAGACAGTGCTTTAATATCGTTATCTTTCATAGCTGGTTTATAATTTATGATATCCTTCATCACAATCTTTTCTTCTAGTTTAAAAATAGCTGTTACTTTTACACGGTCTGTTCGAAGTTTAAATGTTTCAACTTCGAAGGGGTAAACAACTATTGCAGATACAGGAATCTCTAACTCCACAAGACAGGGTTTCCATTTATTGCTGACATCGTCAAAATAACAGGCTATCTTATAACCCTTCCGATCCGATTTATAATAGTTATGTTCCATTATAACACCTCACCAAAAATAAAGATTAGTCACCTCATAGGTTTTAATCCCATATCTTCTTTCTATATAAGATGCAAATTCATCTGAACTGATTGTATTAAATAAATATTCATCCTCGATCATATCTGGGTTATTGACTGTTTGTTCGTAATAAGCAGCACTGTGTATATCCTCTATATTATCCATTATATCTCTAACAGTTTCCTCCTTGTTGAGAAAAGGTATCAGGTCCAATGTGTCTAAATAATCGTATTCTTGCTTTTGAAGAACTTTCAATTTATCTTTTGTCATTTGTTATACTCCTCGCATTCTTTAGATGGCATATGAACCAATAGTCCGGTTAGTTTACAAGTACATCCATCAGCATCCCAAGCAGCATTCTGACAACTGTGGCAATTTTGTGTTTTGTTTTCTTTCATTTTAGCACCACATTTCGGACAGAAGTTAAACCAAAGAGTTTGATTTTCATCAATAATACATTCGCTACCCGGTTCGATCTTTTCACAATTTGTACAACGGTAATATTTCATTCCACCAATAGTTTCATCGTATTCCCAGTTTCCCTGTTCCTGTTCTTGTTTAACTTCAGGTTGCATTCTGATATGTATTAGTGCCAAATTAAGTCCTTCTTGTATAAATAGATTACTTAAAGAATTTGGGTTTAGCTTTTTGACTTCTTCGAATAATGTTTTACATATTTCGTTTCTTTCAATAAGTGCCATTGTAATCATCCCTTTCGTATACCCTATCAGTCTCCATCTTCGCACCACAATTAGGACAAAAATTCTTATTTGCTCCTGGAGGATACATAGCTATAAAACATACGGTTTCACAATTTTTGCATTTACATTTACCGTCATCTACCTGTTCCCAGGAAGAAAAATTTCTTATAAATCTGTACATTTTGGAATCGTCTATGTTCTTATAATTATCGAATATTTTAGATAAATCTATATCTACGGATCTAATGTTAGCAATTAGTTTTATAGCTCTCTTTAATCCCTTTGCTTTTTGTTCTTCTCCACTTTGTCGCATCTGTTTATACGAACCATATAATTTTCCAATAGTGAAATCTTTGGATATCATTGATGTTCTTCTATTATTCATAATTCAGCTCCTTACTTATTTTCCTATGTAATTTCAAATTATACTTTAAATAATAGATAATGTAATTGGATCCATGCCTTCATTATCGAAAATTTCAATAATGTATTCGTATGTATTATCAAAAGGTGCCAATTTAATTTTATCTAAAATATAACTGGGTACAGTCTCATAAAGTAAAAATTTACAAATTTTACCACAATCTAAATTTACAGAATATTTAATTGGATCATTTTCTAGTACATTTTGCATTATAGCACCACAATGAGGACAATAAGACCAGTATCCTTCTATAGCATAATGTCTCATATCTACATCATTTCTACAATTAGTGCAGATCCAATGTTTAGTTGGTACCTTATGTCCAGGTGCAGGTTCCCATTTAGCATAAATAGGAACAACTACCTTCACATTTGTTTTTCCTTCAAAACTCGTTGAATCAACAATATGTAAAAACTTCATGTCGTATACCCCCTTACATTTTTATATTTATAGTATAACACATTATAAAGAAAAAGTCAAGGGTTTTGAAAAAATAAAAATATTTTTACAAAACCCTTTATTCTATTTATTCTTTTCTTGAATTATCATTATTAAATGCCTTAAATTTTTTATATAGTTCAATTAAAAAGTAACTTTTCTCACCCATTTTGCTAATAGAGTCTTGCATCAGACTGTATATGCTGTATAGCTCTTCATAATGTGGATGTTTCTTATCAAGATTATCTATGACTTCTTTACATCTTTCCATTAGATAGGATGCAAATTTTATCATTTCTAATGCTTCAGATGTAGTAGAAACAAGTTTGTTTCTTTCATGGCTTTCCAAGATAAATTCTTCGTAATCCATTGTTTTACTCCTTACATATTTTAAGAAATCGTGTTCTTTTTGTTTTTGAATCTCTGTTGCTGTTATACCTTCTTTAATAGAAGTTGGTATGTGTAAACAGTGATAGATTTTATCCTGTAATTCTTTTATATAATCATCAAGATTATGTTCTTCGGTTTCTTGTTTATGTTTTGTTACGTTGCTTTTTGGAGCAAAATGACACTCATCACTAAAATCACATAAGGGTCCATCATTTGTCAGACATTCGGGTGGACACATTCTAGAGGGTGACCAAGAACAAGACAATTCTATATCAGGCATGGTTCTAATCCTTTCATTGTATTTAAATCATGTAAAGTTCCACGAATCAATTATAATAATATTGTTTTTTAATATATTAGATTTAATTTGATTATCAATCTGTATACCTTTATTTACATCAACTGGTTTGATATAATGATCGGTCTGACATTGAAGTGGAAGCTCACTTGAATTTGGATCCAGAAATGTTCCTTTTATTTTTGAAATATAGTTTTTAGAAACTTTCTGGAAAGGTATTTTCTGAGTACTCATAATATCACCACCTTGAAATATTTGATTCGAAGTCTAATGTCTTTACAAGTTCTCTTATTTTATTATCTAATACTGTTTCTTGTTCCTGTCTGGATAATTTATCGAAATCATAATGTATATTATGTCTATACCAATTTTCATATTGTGCTAAAAGATAACCCTCAATGGGATTTCCAGTTTGAAGTCCTAACTTATTAGCATATCCTACTTTATAGTGAGTATCTATATCGTATTGTATTTTTATATTTGGATTGTTTAGTTTACGAAATGTATTGTTCATAGTTTCATTGAAAGAATTATCGTTAATTAAACATTTTTTAGAAAACGTCACTAATTCAAATCTTTGTGTTATCCATTTCGGATTTAGTCTAGGCATAGGTTTATAGCAGTTTAACCAACTTACAAATTCTTCCATACTATAATTGTTTATGATAAGGTTAGCACAGTACCTAGACCTATCTATCTCAATAGGAAGAAAGTAAGGTGCTATAATAGAAAAATGATGTGTAAACTCATACATACCACGAATTACATTATATAGTTTTCTAATACTCTGTTCTTCATTAAATGTAAAATAACGAATTCCATAAGGAGAAAAATCATATTTTATTACTAATGAATGAGGACTAGACTTTCTATCCGTTACAACTTTTGCGCGTGATTTCGGTAACTGATTAAATAACTCTATCCACTCCGGCGTAGATACCATTCTATACCTCTACTTTCTCTCCACAATGAGGACAAAATTTATAATGCATATATGGAGGAAACTGATTTACTTCTTCGCTATAATTTCCACAACTAGAACATTTTGCGGAAACAATAGAAGCTTCAATTATTTTAGGTTCTCTAACATCTTTTAATTCAACGTGAGTTTCTTCTATCCATTTCATAATCAATATAACTCCTTCTTATCCTCTTCCGTTCGAAACATTTGAGCCCCACAATGAGGACAGTATCTGGATAGAACAGATTCTCCAAACTCATTTACAGGAGCTTCCCCTTCACAGTTGGTACACACATATAAACAGACTTCGTCATTTCCGGAAAGCTTTGGATCGTATCCTTCTATTTCGGAACGTGTTTTAGAACACCAGGCACCATACTTTACAGGAGCGGCATCTACCTTTGGAGCTGATTTAAGTACATCATAAGCTACCATGGCATCAACGGCATACATAGGTGCTACTTCCATTTCTCTTAATGTAGATTCTCTATCAATAAGATCCATGTTTAATTCTCCTTCATAATAGACTGACAGTGAGGACAGTACTTATATTCACATTGTTTACCCCACGTTTCCGACATAACAGTTCGAAGACAATTAGAACATTGCCATCTATTTGTATACTCACTTCCATTATTTCCAAAAGGAATCCAACGACCTTGTCTATAACTTCTATTCCACTTATCCAAACAATAAGTCAGGGCATCATTCTTATTTGAATGTAATTGATAAATGCTAGCTCCACATTTACGACATTGAATAGTGCACAGATAACCTACTGTGTCTGTTGTTTCTTCGCTAACATCTTTATATGTTATATTAAATGCTGTTTGATCTTTATTTTGACAAAATGGACAAACTTCTATATTCATAATATCATCACTCTTTTCCTAAATATATGTTTACAGCATTATAGAAATCAATTAGACTATTATCTGGAAAACAGGAAACTAGATCATATATATGATTTTCTGTATCAGAAACATAAAGTCTAGGTTTTATGTCATAGCATAACTGTGTAAATACTTTGATATCTGTTTGCATAGGAATTTCAGGTTTCCATCTTTCTTTGCTTAAATCCGGAAGTTCTACCACAAAATCGACCTTGGAACCTTTTGGAGTAAACATTATATTGACACAGTAACCTTCGATTCCTACATATTTAATATGTTTAATCTCAACATCTTGTAACCGAAACATATCACAGATAAAAACTTTAAGAGCTTCGAAGTCTTCCTTTTCTACACACTTTCGTTTTCTACCGTATTTACTTAATGTGTCTAACCACAATCTGGCACCTACGGTTCTTTTTAGAATAGACTGAATTATAGATTCTTGTTCAATAAGTCTACGGAGCTCAGCTAGCATCCCACTATACATTGTAACGAGCTGTACTTTTAGTCCTCGATATTGATTTTCAACAAGTTCAATCTGTTCTTTAAGTTGTGTATAATAAAGGTCTTCCAGTTTTATATAAATATTTTTAAGTGTGATTGTTTCCATATTCTTCTCCTTAATCTGTGA
>Ga0247611_10000887_pt1 | contig 57377 bp, 48 predicted proteins | sample 177DNAGHGhighgp2_FD_192422 | JGI IMG/M metagenome (GOLD analysis project Ga0247611, IMG submission 192422) | Sheep rumen microbial communities from Palmerston North, Manawatu-Wanganui, New Zealand - 1770 DNA GHGhigh gp2 | ecosystem: Host-associated > Mammals > Digestive system > Stomach > Rumen... | reverse complement strand
AGGTATTCATCCCGAAAACTATCGCCCCGTCGTGTTTAAGGACATGTCCAACGGCGATATGTTCCTCTCGAAGTCTACAGCAAAGACCAACGACACAGTAGAATTCGAAGGCGAAACTTACCCTGTGGTAAAAGTAGAAATCTCCAGCACCTCTCACCCGTTCTATACTGGTAAGAGCAAGCTCGTCGACACCGCTGGACGTGTTGATAAGTTCATGAGCCGCTACGGTAAGGCAGCGAAGAAGTGAGTACAGACGAAAGCTCGCTTTCAGTATGTCGAACGAAAGCTGGCTCGACCGAAGGTCAAGTCGCCAAGAAATAATATACACGACATCGTAAAAAGTTTGCGCTTGGGTAGTTGCATATGCCCAAGCGCACTTTTTTTGCTCAAATATTTGGTGGAGACAGATAAAATGCGTAAATTTGTAGCCAGAACTTAACATATTAGTTATTTTACGTAAAAAAACATGAGAACAGTTTACGACTTCACTGTCAAAGACAGAAAAGGCAAGGACGTATCCCTGAAGGAATACGCCAACGAAGTGTTGCTGATTGTCAACACAGCAACCAAGTGTGGATTCACTCCGCAATACGACGAGTTGGAGAATCTATACAAGAAGTATCACAGTCAGGGATTTGAGATCCTCGATTTCCCTTGCAACCAGTTCGGCCAGCAGGCCCCTGGTACAGACGAGAGCATCCACGAGTTCTGCAAACTCAACTTCGGAACGGAATTCCCACGCTTTAAGAAGGTCAAGGTCAATGGCGACGATGCCGACCCCCTCTTCAAATTCCTCCAGGAAGAGAAAGGTTTCGCTGGCTGGGATATGGAGCACCCCATTGCCCACATCCTCGACGACATGCTCGCCAAGGCTGATCCTGACTACAAGCAGAAAGCAGACATCAAGTGGAACTTTACCAAATTCCTCATCAACAAGAAAGGTCAAGTCATTGCCCGTTTTGAACCTACAGAGAAGATGGCCAATATCGAGCAACAAATAGAAGAGGCTCTGAAATAATAATAGTCAGGCTTCGCTGACACATCATTAATATAATATGAAAAGGCCCGTTTCACAACGAGCCTTTTCTACAATTACTTAAAAAACTAAATTAATCAACCATAAACCTTAACCATTAAAATCTTTTTCTGATGCAAAAGTACAATCAATTTCCCAAAGCGATGTCGAATTATCATTATTTCATGTTGAAAATGCGTTATTTGTCGCATTTTCAACATAAAATCACGCATTTTAAACATTTTCCGCCCTAAACCGTCAGTTTTTTCCAAGAAATCTTCGCTTTCTCAATAAAAATATCTAATTTTGCACAGAAGATTAACAACCACTCTAACTGATGAGCGCGCGCATATTACTCGTTTTTGCCATCTTGGCAATCATTGTCGTCATCGTCTTCGTAGGCAGAAATCTCTACTTGCGAAGCCTTCGCCTGCGCCGCCGACTCCAGATGAGTGACATATTTACAAACATCACCCACGAGTTGCTGACGCCACTTACTGTCATATCAGCCTCTGTCGACAAACTAAGAGAAGAGGCTCCCCAGCATGGACACGACTACGACCTGATGCAACTCAATATCCAGCGTATGGTGCGACTGCTCCAGCAGATTCTCGAGACTAGCAAGTCCGAGGCAGGTCAACTAAAATTGGTCGTAGCGCAAGGAGACGTCATGCGATATATTCGTGAGACCGCCGAGTGTTTAGAGCCCCTTCTGGTGCGCAAACGTCAGCAATTCAGCATCTCATGCTACCCAGAGAGCATGATGGGGTGGATAGATACCGACAAACTCGACAAAATCATCTACAACCTTCTCTCCAATGCCGCCAAATATTCTAAAGAAAACGGCGTCGTATTATTGAAAGTACAGACAAACAACACTTTCGACCACATTCATATTGAGGTGAGTGACACTGGTGATGGCATCCCCCCAGAGAAGATGAGACACCTCTTCCAGAGGTTCCACGATGGCGAATACCGCAAGCACCAGACCATCGGAACGGGTCTTGGCCTTAACCTTACCCACGATCTCGTATTTCTCCACCACGGCACTATCCATTGTCAAAGCGAAGTGGGCAAAGGCACCACCTTTACCGTCGAGTTGCCTATCAACAAGGAGGCCTTCAAAATCGATGAGATCGACGAGACACGCAACATCGACTTCAATATCCCCAAGAACGCTATTATCGACGTTCAGGCACTTATTCCCGATGTCAACGAAGACGAAGACCCGCAAGAGCAGCCCGATGAGGACATCTACCGCCTGCTTATCGTCGAAGACAATGTCGAACTGCTCATGCTCATGCGCCAACTGTTAAAGTCATCTTATCACGTCTACGCCGCAAAGAACGGCCTTGAGGCTCTTGACATCATCCACCAGAAAGACCTCGACCTCATCATCTCCGATGTGATGATGCCTGAGATGGACGGCTACGAACTCACAAAGGCCGTCAAGGGCGACCCCAACTACAACCATCTGCCCATCATCCTGCTCACTGCCAAGACGCAGGAGGAAGACGAGCAGGAGGCCCTGCTTCTCGGTGCCGACGAATACCTCACCAAGCCCTTCCGTCTCAGTGATCTCAAACTCCGCATCGACAACATCATTGAGAACCGCAAACGCATCCAGAAAGAATACCATCAGGAGACTACCGACGAGGCACATCGTATTGTTACCGCCCCCAAGTCGCCTGATGAGGAGTTCCTCAGCCGTGCCATAGGATGTGTCTATGCTCATCTTGACGACGACACCTATGACCGTGAAACCCTCGCTGCTGACATGGGTGCCAGCGCGTCGACCATATACAACAAACTGCGCTCCATCACAGGCCTGAACGTCTCCAGTTTCATCCGCGACGTCCGTCTGAAGGAGGCCCGGCGCCTTGCGCAGGCTGATCCCACTTTCCGTGTCAGCGACCTCGCATACAAGGTGGGCTTCCGCGATCCCCGTTACTTCTCCACCTGTTTCAAGAAACAGTTCGGCATGCAGCCTAAGGAGTACATGGAAACCTTGGTTAAGTAATTGACAATAGAGAATTAGAGATAAATAAACACCAAACATTAAACAGAATTATGGCTAAACAAAAGAAATTCATCCTCCAAGAGAGTGAGATCCCAACACAGTGGTACAACATCCAGGCCGACATGCCCAACAAGCCCATGCCGCCCATCCATCCTGCTACGAAGCAGCCCTTAGGCGTCGACGACCTTGCACATATCTTCCCACGTGAGTGCTGCGTGCAGGAACTCGATACGACACATGCATGGATCGACATCCCAGAAGATGTGCTCGAGAAATACAAGTACTACCGCTCTACTCCGCTGGTGCGTGCCTATGCCCTCGAAGAGGCCCTCGGTACACCTGCCCACATCTACTTTAAGAATGAGAGTACCAACCCCTTAGGATCGCACAAGATCAACTCTGCCCTGCCCCAGTGCTATTATGCCAAGCAGGAAGGCACCACCAATGTCACCACCGAGACAGGTGCCGGCCAGTGGGGTGCAGCCCTCTCCTACGCTGCCAAGATCTACGGTCTCGACTGTGCCGTCTACCAAGTGAAGATCACCATGCAGCAGAAGCCTTACCGCTCGTCGATCATGCGCACCTTCGGCGCTGTGGTGGAGGGTTCTCCTTCGATGTCCACCCGTGCCGGTAAAGACATCCTCACCAAGGATCCAAACCACACTGGTTCTCTGGGCACCGCTATCTCTGAGGCCGTAGAACTCGCCACCACCACGCCCAACTGTAAATACACTCTTGGTTCCGTGCTCAACCACGTAGGACTCCACCAGACGATTATCGGCTTGGAGGCAGAAAAACAGATGGAGATGGCAGGAGAATATCCTGATATCGTGATCGGCTGCTTTGGCGGTGGTTCCAACTTCGGCGGTATCTCATTCCCCTTCATGCGCCACAACCTGAAGGACGGCAAGACGACGGAGTTCATCGCTGCCGAGCCTGACAGTTGCCCGAAACTCACTCGAGGACAGTTCCGTTACGACTTTGGCGACGAGGCTGGCTATACCCCGCTTCTGCCAATGTACACCCTGGGCCACAACTTCAAGCCCTCGAACATCCACGCTGGCGGCCTGCGCTACCATGGTGCAGGCATGATCATCTCCCAACTCATCAAAGACGGTCTGATGCATGGTGTCGATATTCCTCAACTCGAGACCTTCGAGGCTGGTATGCTTTTCGCCCGCACCGAGGGCATCATCCCTGCCCCAGAGAGTTGCCACGCCATCGCTGCCACCATCCGCGAAGCCAAGAAGTGCAAGGAGTCTGGCGAAGAGAAAGTCATCCTCTTCAACCTCTCTGGTCACGGCCTGATCGACATGCCGTCGTATGAGGCATTCATTAAGGGTGACCTGCAGAACTATACCCTAACTGATGAGATGATCGCCGAGAATCTTGCTGCGCTCGACAAGCAGTAAGACGGCCTTCCACTCTATACAGTAGAGGAGAGTCAGAAGTTGGTTCTGATGCCTTCCACAGCAGTAAGGAATGCCTGTTTACACTCATGGAGATGCCTGCTATACCCCTATAGGAGGCATCTCTTTCTGTCGTACTAAGCATCCCTTACACTCACGCAAGGCATCGGAACGACAGAAGCCATCATTTCGTGCGTACATTCTGAATAAACAGAAGCAAAAAAGAAGTCAGGCCGTAAGCCTGACTCTTATTTTAGCGATTGTAAGCGTAGTTGTTGAAATTCAGCATGTGGTCTGTTAGCCATTCCAGATCCCCAGGTGACTCGCTTGGCTCGCGTCCAAAGTCCTCGACAAACCACTGATGTACAAACTGTTCGCGTCCTTTATACATTTTGAGCCAGCGCTTCACTTCTTCATTGGTGCTGAGCAGTTCGATGATGTGCTCCCAGTTCTTCTGTACGATGTATTCGGTATTGCCTTCTTCGGCGGCCTTCTGGAACAGATAGTCATTGTACTGGATTCTCACCTCACCGGCACACATTGCGAAGAGTTCCTAGATGCGAGTCTGGGACGTACCTATCATATCGGCCAACTCCTTGACGCCGAAATCAGGATTCTCATACGATTTCTCGGTCTCAAGCTTTCTCCAGTTCGCCCACACGTTTTCGCAAAGCAGCGTTCTCCTCTTTATATTCTGCTATATTCTTAAGGCATAAAATATTATTTCTTCTTTCTGAACTCATCCAACTGTTTGAAGCAATGGCGGTCGATGATGGCCTCCAACTCGCGGTCGGGATTGTTGCGGATGCCACACTGATAGTTGAACACCATCATTTCACCATTCTGGGCGGTATAGGGCTTCCAGGCAGGCAGGCCGTCAATATTCGGATTGCCGTTATGAGCAAACTGTGCCCATACGCTGCTCATTGTGTCTGCCAGTTTCAGGTCGTCTGCCGTGGGCTGGGGCAACTCATTGGGCGAGTGATGCAGCGTGTTGAAACAGAACTTCAGTTCATGACCATGCACAGAGCCCTTGTTGACGGGAGAACGCCAGGTGAACATATACATATACATGTTCCCACCACCCGCCATGGCATCGGCGGTGATAAGAGTCTTGGGGCGGAAGAGCCAGTCAATGCTCACCAAGTCCTGAGGTGTGTAATCGGGATAGGCCTTGGCAAAAGCCTTGACATAGGCATCAGTCTCGTCGCCGAAGGTCTTCTGGAGCTGTTCACGGGCCTGGTCCATCGTCATCGGCTGGTCATACTGCAGGCGCTGCAGTTCGTTGAAGGTGGTGCCGATGAGCACGGGTATGTTGGTTGAAAACTCAGGGAACGTGGGCTGGAAGGGCTGCTGGAGCAGCGTCTCACCGTCAGGTGTAGGTCCGAAGCCCCACATCATCGGCGTGCCAGGTTTACGGGTGCCGATGCTGGCAGCCATGGCCCGCTGGCCTGCGTCATACAACTGCTGATAGGGGATATCCTTGATCTTATCCACATCCTTCTCACTGATGCCCAACTCCTTCAGGACGGCCTTGCCCAACTGCTGCGTCATATCACGGTTGTTCACATTGAGGATGGTGCCACTCATGATGATCGCCTTATGGAAGAGACCTCTGGCCTTGGGCATGCACATCAGCGTACCCACCTTGCCACCACCACCAGACTCTCCGAAGATGGTGACGTTCGACGGATCGCCACCAAACCGTGAGATATTATCACGCACCCACTCCAGCGCCTGAACCACGTCGAGCATACCCACGTTGCCAGACTCCTTGTATTTCGGAGAGACGGCTGAGAGGTCGAGGAAGCCGAGGATGTTCAGGCGGTGGTTCACGCTGACCACAACGACATCCTTCTGAGCGAGTTTCATGCCTGGGTTCCAGGCCGATGTACCCGAGTCGAAGCCACCGCCATGCAGCCACAGCATCACGGGTTTCTTTGCTTTCAGGTCAGTAGTCCACACGTTCAGCACGCAAGAATTTTTCTCCGACATCTCATTTTCGCTGAGTTGGCGGCCCCACGTCTGCTGCATGGCCTGAGGCCCCCAATGGTCGCAGGCCCTCACGCCTTCCCACTTGTCTACGGGCAACGGCGGCATGCACCGCTCCACCTTCGCATAAGGGATGCCGAGATAGGCCATTGAGCCCTCCTGCATGATACCGCTCACGTTGCCTGACACCGTACTAACTACGGGTGCCAGGCATGGCTTAGGGCCCACGATGTCCCTCACCTGCTTGGCCAATGCCTCCGACGGCACCGCCTCTCCCTCGTAGGGCATCAGATACCAACGCACGGTCCAAGAAAGTGACTCCTTCGGCTGCAACAACTGATAGGCGCCCTGACTCTCCAGTTCGATATGAGCCTTGCCACGGTTCACATACACCTGAACCTCAGCCTCATCAGGAGCAGGCTGCTCGGGCGTCAGGTCGTCGAAACGCTTCACCAGCAGCAGGCCACGGGAGCAATACGCTAGCCAGCCTTTGCCGTCAGCGTTCACCTTGCGGTTCTCGTTCTGCTCGTCCGTCTGGTACCATGCCAGCCCGTACTGTGTCTTAAAGTCCATCAGACCCGCAGGCCATATACCGTCCACGGGAGCATCGAAGAAGATTACGCCTCCCTCGTTCTCCACGCGTGTAATCTCCCAGGGTGCTACCTTACGCGGCTCGCTACCCTCGTTGGTGATGGTATAGGTCACGACGATTGCCCCGTCCTTCTCATCCGTGGTGAACGTCTTCCCTACCCTGCACTTCAACCGCTCCGACACCTCACTCATCATCTTGAGTGTCCCACCGTCCTGCGTCACCGTATAGGGATTCTTGTCAAACTCCTTCACCGGCGGCCAGTTCCACTCTTTCTGCGGACTAGTCCAGAACGTGCTGCCGAAGGCCTCTGGCCATCTCAACTGCGAGAGCATCTCACGATCATCATACTTCAACGACAGGATTTTTCCGCCTTTGGCGGCATTGATCTCCATCTTCACGTGTCCGCACTGCAGGCTATACAAGCCCGTTGCGTCCTGATCTCCTTGTGCAGGCTGTGCCGACACGGTCTGTCCTCCCATGACAAACGCCACGAGGAGCGCTGTGAGCAATCTTTCCATAAACAATCTTATTAATTGATAATTATTAGTTACTATACCTATTTATATATACGCTCAAGATGCCCAAAAGTATACCATCCCCCACCATTATTTATAAAACATTAACGCATAATCACAAAAAAAGGAGGCTCGCAGATGCTGCGAACCCCTTTGTTTTGTATGTTCAATCAACTGATATCGCTTTATGCGATGTCGATTTGGCGTGAAACTTTGACCTTCTCCTCTACGATTTTGGGGAGTTCCACGGTCAGCACACCGTTCTCAACCTTGGCAGAGATAGCGTCACGCTTTACATCGTCTGGAAGAATCAGTGTCTGCTCGAACTTCGAGTACGAGAACTCGCGGCGCAGATAGCGGGTGGTCTTGTCCTCCTCCTTCTTTTCATTCTTGCTCTCCATCTTGACAACCAGGTTGCCCTCATCGTTGATGTGAACATTGAAATCCTCCTTTTTCATGCCCGGTGCGGCCAACTCTACAGTATAGGCCTTGTCGCTTTCTTTCACATTGATGGCTGGTGCTGTCGCATTTACCTTCGGTAAGAACTCAGTGTCAAACAAGTCATTGAACACACTGGGAATCCAACTGTTACTTCTCATTACTGGCATCATAATCTTTACCTCCTAATTCTATTTTTTAAAGTTATACATGTTGACTATTTTCGCGATTACCTTTCGGCTCTCACCATGCATTGGGCAAATAGGATGCCAAAGTGTTTGAGGAAGGAGGGAATAGAAAAGCAGAAGGGAACATGATGTCAGTTTGACATAATTTTACGACAGATTGTCAGCGCATCATTAACAGAGGGAACTTCAGCAATAATCACAGAGCGCTTGCCTGCAGTCTCGTGGAAGTTACAGCGCTTGGGATGATGGCCCACATAGTCGAGAATTCTTCCAAAGGCCTCGCTTTGGAAATATGGGCTATCGGGATTGGTGACGAAATAGAGATGCATCTTAGACTGTTTGAGGAGGATCTTCTCGATGCCAAGCGTCTTGCCACAGACTCTGAGCGGCACGACGCGGATCAGTTCCTCTGCCACATCAAGAATAGAACCGAAACGATCTGTCAGGCGTTTGCGATAGGCATCAAGGGCGCTTTCCAAGTTGCTGCTGCCAGCCAAGTTATCAAGTTCACGATAGAGCAGCATACACTCAGAGTCACTAGGAACATAAGTGTCAGGGAAATACATCTCGATATCAGACTCCAAAGTACAGTCGTCAACCCATTGAACATTGAACATTGAACATTCTTGCGTCCCGATGGTAGCAAGCGTCCTTCGGCCGAGCGGAACATTATTGGCTGTCGCCTTCGACTTTCCAGACTTTTCGACTTTGGAAAATTCCGGCTCTTCATTCCTTAGTTCAGCCATCGCCTGGTTGAGTATTTTCTGATAGGTTTCGTAGCCGAGATCAGAGATGAAGCCAGACTGTTCGGCTCCAAGCAGATTGCCTGCACCACGGATGTCGAGGTCCTGCATGGCGATATTGATGCCAGAGCCCAGGTCGGAGAAGTTCTCCAAGGCTTCGAGTCGTCTACGCGACTCAGGGTTCAAGGCGGCTAACGGCGGTGCCAAGAGGTAGCAAAAGGCCTTACGGTTGCCACGTCCGACGCGACCGCGCATCTGATGTAGGTCGGAGAGTCCGAAGTTGTGGGCACCGTTGATGATAATGGTGTTGGCATTGGGAATATCAATACCGTTCTCTACGATGGTGGTGGAGAGCAGCACATCATAGTCGTAGTTAGAGAAGTCGAGCACGATCTTCTCCAGTTCTTCAGGCTTCATCTGTCCATGCCCGATGGCCACACGGGCATCCGGTATATGATTATGAATCATCTCGGCGATATGGGTGAGGTCGCTGATGCGGTTGTTGACGAAATATACCTGTCCGTTGCGCGACATCTCGAAGTTGATAGCATCGACGATGATCTCTGCGCCGAAGGTGTGTATCTCCGTCTGGATGGGATAACGGTTGGGCGGCGGCGTCTGAATGACACTGAGGTCACGGGCTCCGACGAGCGAGAACTGGAGGGTACGCGGAATGGGTGTAGCCGACATTGTCAGGGTATCGACATTGGCCTTCATCTGACGGAGTTTCTCCTTGGTAGAGACGCCGAACTTCTGTTCCTCGTCGATAATGAGAAGGCCAAGATCCTTGAACTTCACCGTCTTGCCAATGAGTTTGTGCGTACCTATTATAATATCTACCTTACCTTCAGACAGGTCGTTCAGCAGGGCCGTCGTCTGTTTGCCTGTTCTGGCACGTGTCAGATAATCCACCCGTACTGGCATATCCTTCAGTCTTGACGAGAAAGTGCGATAGTGCTGGTAAGCGAGTACCGTCGTCGGCACGAGCACAGCCACCTGCTTGCCATCGACAGCAGCCTTGAAGGCGGCACGCACGGCAACCTCCGTCTTACCGAAGCCCACATCACCACAGACAAGGCGGTCCATCGGACGATCCCGCTCCATATCAGCCTTCACATCCTGCGTCGCCTTCAACTGGTCTGGGGTATCCTCATAAAGGAAACTGGCCTCCAGTTCATGCTGCAGATAACTGTCGGCGCTGAAGGCGAATCCCTTCTCTCGACGGCGCTTGGCATAGAGTTTGATCAGATCGCGGGCAATATCCTTGATATGCTTCTTCGTGCGCTCCTTCAACTTCTCCCATTGACCTGTGCCGAGGGTGGAGAGGCGAGGCGGATTGCCATTGTCCTGCGATTTATATTTCGACACCTTATAGAGCGAATGGATGGAGACATAGATGCTGTCGCCATTCTGGTAGATGATCTTGATCATCTCCTGATAACTCGGAGTATCCGGAGAACTCTGGGTTTTCTGAGCAATCGGCATTCTGACCAATCCGCCGAATTTGCCCACACCATGATCGACATGCACCACGAAATCGCCAATTTCAAACTGCTGTATCTCCTTCAGCGTCAGGGCCATCTTGCCACTACGGGCCTTGTCGCTCTTAAGGTTGTATTTATGGAATCGGTCGAAAATCTGATGGTCAGTGAAGACACAGATACGGAGGTCGTGATCGATGAAACCCTCGTGCAGTGTCTTGTCGATGGGTGTAAAGACATCGGCGCCACAGATTTCCTTCAGACGCTCATTCTGCTTCTGGCTGTCGGCACAGACATAGACCCTATAGCCTTTTTCACGGTAGTCGGAAAAGGTCTGTTGCAGCAGATCAAAGTTCTTGTGGAAAAGGGGCTGGAGAGAGACGGAGCATGTGAATTGGACGACTGGTGAGTCCGTAGAGGATGGACGGTGCCCGAACTCGATGCGACGGAAGTTAAGAGCATCGGACATGAACCTGGCACCTGTAGTGAGTTGAAGTTCACGACGCAGTTGGCGTTCAATCTCCTGCTGTTCCATCTCCGTGGCCGTCTCAAGTTGTTCTTGCTTGGCTTGGGCCGAGAAACCTTCCTGATAGGTACGGTCGATAGCATCACGGACATAGAGGAAATCCTTCGTCACAAGAAGCGTGTCATTGGGTACAAACGAGAGGAAGGGCACTTTATCCTCTGCCGTCAAGGTGAGTTCGGGCACAATCTCAATATGGTCGCACTGTTCCCTGGACAGTTGATCCTCCACCTCGAAAGTGCGGATAGAGTCGATATCGTCGCCAAAGAAGTCTACTCGATAGGGGTATTCGCAACTGAAGGAATAGACGTCGAGGATGGATCCACGCAAGGCGAACTGACCTGGCTCGTAGACATAGTCTACTTCATGAAAGCCGAACTCATGGAGGGTCTTCTCAATGTCGGTGACAGCGATAGTCTGGTCTTTCTCCAGCACCAGCGTACGAGCATCAAGGTTTTTCTTGGAGACGACTAGTTCGGCAAGGGCCTCAGGATAGGAAACAACGTACAAAGTGGAAAGTGCTTTCCTCATTATTCTACTAAGCACCTCCATCCTCAGAATCTCTGAGGCTGGGTCGCGCTGAGCGTACTTCACGGCACGGCGATAACTGGAGGGGAAGAAGAGTACATCACTGGTACCCATAAGTTGGGTGAGGTCATGATAGAAATAGCCTGCCTCCTCAGCATCCTGAAGGACAAAGAGCATACGACGTGGACACTTCGCAGAGAGACTGGCGAATAGCATCGGTGCCGACGAGGCCAACAAACCCTCGAGGAAAATCGTTTTACCTGACGATTTCCCTAGTTCACTGGCAAGTGCCTTCAACTGCGGCAGACGGGCATATTGCTGCTCTAACTCCTGTATCTTCATCGCGAATCGGATGCAAAGGTACACAAAATAATGAAAAGGTGAAAAAGTGAAAAGGTGAAAATTTGCAGCAGCATGCGTTAATAATACTAAAAATGCGATAATGAGGACGTCTTTTTTCACTTTTTCACTTTTTCACCTTTTCACTTTTTATTAACTTTGCACCATCAAATCACAGAACGATGCACCAAAGCGATAGTATTGTCATCATTCCTACGTACAACGAGAAGGAGAATATCGAGAAGATTGTCCGTGCGATATTTGACTTGGACAAGTGTTTCCACATTCTCGTCATCGACGACGGCTCCCCAGACGGAACGGCAGCCATCGTCAGAGGTATGATGGCGATGGAGTTCGGCGACCGTCTGAACATTATCGAGCGCAGCGGGAAGTTAGGATTAGGTACGGCCTATATCACAGGCTTCAAGTGGGCACTGGAACATGACTATGAATACGTCTTCGAGATGGATGCCGACTTCAGCCACGACCCCAAGGACCTACCCAGACTGTATGCCGCCTGTCACGACGAGGGATACGATGTGGCTGTCGGAAGCCGATATGTAAGTGGCGTGAATGTCGTCGACTGGCCTGTAGGGCGTGTACTGATGAGTTATTTCGCATCGAAGTATGTGAGACTCGTCACAGGCTTTAAGGTACACGATACGACGGCAGGCTTCGTGTGTTACAAACGTCGCGTACTCCAGACCATCGAACTGAATAAGATCCGTTTCAAGGGTTATGCTTTCCAGATAGAGATGAAATATACAGCCCATAAAATCGGCTTTAAGATCAAAGAGGTGAGTGTAATCTTCGTGAATCGCAAGGAAGGTGTGAGCAAGATGTCTGGTGGCATCTTCGGCGAGGCGTTCTTCGGCGTGATGAAACTCCGGTGGGACGGGTGGACACGCAATTATCCGAAACCTGTTTAGTTTACGGTTTACTATATTACAGATGATTACACTGTTATACAGACTATACCAAATTTTCGTGGGAGTTCCTGTGGTTGTGATTATGACAATCATCACTGCTATTGAGGTGGGCATCGGCACGACCATCGGCAACGGCCACTACTGGGGCTACTATCCTGGACGATGGTGGGCAAAGGTTATCCTCTGGGTGCTACTGATTCCTGTAAAAGTCGAAGGGCGCGAACATCTGGAGAAAGGGCGCAGTTACGTGTTTGTAGCCAATCATCAAGGCATCTTTGACATCTTCCTGATTTATGGCCATCTGGGGCGTAACTTCAAGTGGATGATGAAACATCAGTTAGGGAGAATCCCCTTCATCGGCTATGCCTGCCGCAAGTCGCATCAGATATTCGTCGACAAGAGCGGTCCAAAGAAAATCAAGAAGACCTACGACACCGCCCGTGAAATTCTGCAAGAGGGTTACAGTGTGACGGTGTTCCCTGAGGGAGCCCGTACGTTTACTGGCCACATGGGGGTATTCCGGAAGGGTGCCTTCGCATTGGCAGACGAACTCCAGTTGTCTGTGGTTCCACTCACCATCAACGGTTCTTTCGACATCCTGCCTCGTACCAGAGGGTTCATCAACCTCATCAACTGGCACCCGCTCCGTCTGACCATCCACGAACCAATCCATCCCATTGGCAAAGGACCTGAGAACGTGGAGAATAGTCGTCAAAAAGCGTATGATACAATCATGGGCGGTCTGACCGAGAAGTATCAAGGATATATCGAGAACCCAGACCAATAGAAGGATTACTGACTGAGATTTACGATTGATATGATTGCGAGGGCTCCATATTTGTTTTTGCTGCTGATATTTATTCCTGACCTGTATTTCGACCTGCACTACTGGCGTCATAAGTTCCGGGGGGGGCAACGGTTATTGCGCTGGATCCCATCCATCATACTAGTGGCATACACCATCAAACTGGCATACGAGAAGAACTTCATCCCTGATAATCCCAATGTATTATGGATATATCTCCTGCTGCTTGGGACAATCGCAGTTCCTAAGGCTGTGTTCATGCTCTGTTCCATCATTGGACTGGGGTTCTGCAAATTGTTTAAAAGACGCAAGAATTATGGCAATCTGGTGGGAATTCTCTGTGTGCCTATCATCTGGTACATTCTATTCTACGGGTCCTTTGTGGGTTTCAACAAATTGGAAGTGAATCGTCAGACCTTTGTCTCAGGCGACCTGCCCAAAGCCTTCGACGGATATCAGATTGTACTGTTCTCCGATGCCCATGTGGGTTCCTATACCGATCGCAATGAGTACGTTCTGAAACGGGCTATCGACAGTATCAATGCCCAGCACCCTGACTTGATCGTCTTTACGGGCGATATTCAGAACACTGAGCCAAAGGATCTGTACCGCCACATGGACGTGCTGAGTTCATTGAAAGCCAAGGATGGAGTCTTCTCTGTACTCGGCAACCACGACTATGGCGACTATATCTGTGGCAACACAGCCAGAAAGGTGGCAAATTGCCGTGAAACCATGAGTCTGGAGCGACAGATGGGGTGGACACTTCTGATGAATGAGCATCGCTACATCAATCGCGAGAAGTCAAGCATCGTCATTGCTGGTATGGAGAACGATGGCGACGGCATTAAATTCCCACAGAACGGCGACATCAAGAAAACACTGAAAGGTGTACCTTCTTCCCCTCCTAAGTTAGGAGGGGTTAGGGGTGGTCTGAACCATCGCTCTGACCTTCACTCTGACCATCGCCCTTTCGTCATCATGCTCGAACACAATCCTTCTTCCTGGCGACGTAAGATCATTCCTGACGGCCGTGCCCAGCTCACCCTCAGCGGCCACACCCATAAGATGCAGTTCGCCCTCTTCGGCTGGAGTCCGATGGCGCTATTGGGCAAAGAGTTCAACGACTGGTACACCGAAGGCTCCCAATCCCTCTTCGTCACCGCAGGCCTCGGTGGCCTTATCCCCTTCCGCTTCGGCGCCACCGGTGAGATCGTGGTGCTCACCCTCCGCAGAGGCACTTAGTCAATCTTTGTTATAATTTAAAGGTTCACATGCGTGGCGCGGAGAAAGTTTTCGGGCTTTTTCTTGTTTGTTTCAGAGATTATTCGTATCTTTGCAGAAATAATCAATAGCAATGGCCGATAATATCACTATTTATCACGGCAGCAATTATGACAAACGTATTCTTTCCTGAAGACCTGATCACGACAGACGACCTTTATTTCGTCTGCTATATGATAGAGAGGATTGCCCGTCAACTGAAACAGCCCAACAAATATGTGGCAAATTCGATGGGACATGACGAGTTGGCAAAGAAATTGTCACTTGCAGACATATTGCACTCAGAGAATCCTCTGGCCGTTGCTTCTGATTGGACAGATGAATACCAGTTGCAGCCAGGTAATTACGATGTCACTGACGTTGATGCCGAGTTATGCCTCACGATTCCAACAGAAACCCAAATGGGAAAAGTTTACAAACGACTGATACTGAACACCCTCCAGCCTAACGAAGATTATGCGGATGCCATCCTCCGTGTCTACAACAATCCCATTTGCGAGGTCATCGACAACTACAACACCAGTGCCTATTACGAGCCTTCCCCTTACATAGCCCGCAGCTACTTCGCTGGAGGATTTGAATAAACGCACATCTCTATAGTGTCTGATTTACACTCGAAACTTTTTGCAAGTTTTCGGGCTTTTTCTTGTTTGTTTCAGAAATAATGCTTATCTTTGCCGACGAAGCAGGAAGGATCCGCTCGGCAGAAGAAGCGTAATGCTCCAAACTTGCGGATGGAAACGTGAGATATTTTCAAACAAGGCTGATTAAAGCAGGAGAGCAAGAACAGCTTCCACGCTTAGCGTGGGGCTGTGTTCCATTTTCTTTAATCGGGTTTTCTCACGACCTCCATCCGGAACTGGCAAAAGCAGTCCCGCGCTTATGCTATGTGTAACGTAAATATAAATAAGTATTAAACTAAAGATTATGAAGAAATTGCTAACACTCATCTTGATGATGACATTCGCCGGAGCATTGAATGCACAGGGATTTAAAGGACTTCTCAACAAGGCAAAAGAGAAGTTAGACAAAGTTACTAACAACACTGGGGGGAAGACATCTTCCAAAACAGCAATTACATCGAGAGAAGATCAACTCTCGACACAGCGTAGCACTCCTCAATCTGGAAGTGGTTTGTCTGATGAAGTTCGCACCATTAATGGTATCTCGACTATTATGAAAGACTTTGAGACAGAACATCCTAGTGATATACTGCCCTATATTCAGAAGTATGCCACTCACAAGAAGACGGCCAACTCAAAGGTTATCACAGTGGATAATTTGAGTGGTATTATTTTAGGATACTATGCAGAGAATCGCGCTTTTGTATATGTACCGTCAGATGGTATTTATTGTTTCGATGAAAAAGGGAACATCGTAAAGAAATGGGGGAAGGAAGAAGCGGGGGACATGCATCTCCTCAACTTTGGAATTTCTGTCCCCAGATTCGATTCCGGTCGTATTATGGTCGATCACAGAAGTGGATTTAGCTTGGTTTGTGATGGTGTAATTTATGACAAAGACTTTAAAGAAATTAAGCGTTTCAATAAAGTTGAATCCATATCACCTTTTGTAGAAGGAGTCGCCTGCTATTTTAACAGCAAGATTGAAGGTCTTGGAACAAAGCGCTACACGGTATTTGTCGATACCAACGGCAATCAAGTATTGAAGAATATCTCAGACCAGTGGAACAAGGCCAATCTCTTTTTTGATCCTAAATTGATGCGCTATGAAAAAGAAGGTCTGATAGCCTACTGCGTACCCGATGCCACAAGTAAAAAGATAAAATGGGGGTTCCGTGATGCTAAAGGCAATATTGTCATTCCTGCCAAGTACGACATGGCTCGAGATTTCAGTAATGGTCTTGCTGCTGTAGCCGCCGGCGATTACTCATCTGCAAAATGGGGATTCATAGACAAGCAAGGTAATATGATCATTCCCCCAAAATTCTCAAACGAGCCATCGAGTTTTGATGAATGTGGATTGGCTATGGTTCTTGACAAAGACAAAAAAGCCACATTCATCGACAGACAAGGCAATATTACCCCAAACCGTTATGAAAGAATAACCCCATTCTGGAACGGTGTCGCTTTTTGGAATGAGTCGTATGACCCAAACATTGTAAAATTGATCGATAGTAAATTTAACGTCCTAAATGTATTCGACAGCAGAGTGGTTGACAGATTCGAATCTGAGAACCCTTATGAGAACGTTTTCTTCTCTGATTACATTAGTGAACGCATGGGTAGAGTGAGACCTTTTGGAGAATATTATTATTCATGGATGGGCCGACGTTTAAGTGGCGATGGTATACCACCCGAGAAAATGGGGTACGCAGTGCTTGACAAACAAGGAAACATCGTGACCGCAGGAGTCTCAGGCTGCTATGTCGACGGTCTTGCCCCAGTCTTCATAGACCAGACCGATGAAATCGGTTATGTCAACATGAACGGTGAGTGGGTCATCAAGTTCGAGAGAAATGAGTTTTGATTATTAACTTAAAATGATATTAATATGAAAAAGTTATTGTTAGTGATAATGCTGGCCCTTAGTTGTCAGGCCAGTTTCTGTCAGAGTGCTTTCGACAAAATGGTTGCCAAGTACACAAAGCAGACAAGTATTGTGGCTAATGTTGATGTCACTGGTAAGGATTTAGCAAAGGATGCCAAAACCGCTGGCGAAAAGGAAATAGCAAACAAGATTAACAGGTTCCGGATGTTTATTATTGAGACTAAGCGCCTCTTCCCGAGTTTTAAGGCCGACTTCGCCACTATTGAGAAAGATGGCTATACCCGCCTTGGTGGTACTACAGGTAATGAGACGATCCTCTTGAAATATGGTGCGGGAGGAGCAACGATGAACGAAGTCGTATTCTGTAATGTACTTCCCAAGAGCGCATATATCGCCCGTTTTACAGGCAAATTCACCAAGAGTGATCTGAAAACCCTACAAAACATTTTCAAATGACAATTTGGCTTTATGAAGAGGATAATAGTGGTATGTCTTGCTATGCTTTTGGCCATCGGAGGTATGGCTCAAAGTGCTAAGATTGTCAGTGCAAAGGCCTCCGGATATATTGCCAATGTAAAGGCGGGAGAGATGTCAGGATTGGACTTGCTGGTGAACGTTGGTGTGGAATACAGCAAGATTAGTGATAACCAAGCTTCCTGCGTCGTAGTGATGAACAATGCCAAACTCCCGTTGATTAACACGGCAGAGGACTTGCTTGAAGCATGTCAGAAGCTTAGTTATTACGGTGAGGATATGCCAGGTTCGACTTTTAGCCACAAAGAAATATTCAGTGTGGCAGTTCCCCTTGACCCCGAGCGTGTTAGCGGACAGGAGAAAGTGTTTTATGTGCAGTCTTTCGTCATGTACGATGAGTTCAATCCTCGGCTTCTGGCAAAAAGCGAGGTACTCAAGGTTGATGCGGAAAGATTGACTGTACTTGAGACACGCATGCCACAAGAAGAGTTGCAAAACTATAGAGATGTCGTTAGGAGTGCGATAAGTTTGGGCGCAGATGCCGGTATCGATGCTATGCAAGGCCGATCTGCCAATGGGCAGATACGCTGTAGTGTCTGCGAAGGCACAGGCCGAGTGGAGGTAGGAACTGGTGTCGATAAACACCTCGACAAGTGTTCCAATTGTAAAGGAACAGGCCTGATGGACGATCCTACAGGTGATAACCACAGCAGTGCGGATGCTCCCACAGACTTTTTTGAAACATACAACAAGGCTCGTGACTATAGAATGAAGCAAGCCCAAAAGAATAATTCTTCAAAGAGAAACAGATAATCAGAATACAAATTAATAAAATCTATCAACAATGAGAAAGACTATTGTAACACTGGTTGCACTTTGTGCTGCGATGACAGCCAATGCAACAATTCTGAGAGTGAGTAATGTGAATGGCAGTACCGCCCCGTATTCAACCATCAAAGCTGCACATGATGCGGCTAGTGAAGGCGACACGATTATGGTGGAAGGTTCTGAGAACGAGTATGAGAAAACTGTGATTGAAAAAAGACTCGTCCTTATTGGACCAGGCTTCTGGCTCAACAATAACGGGATTGTGGAAGAGGCGGCTCCTTCAGCAAAAGTGCAGTTTGTTGTCCAGAAAGAAGCGCCTGGTACTGTTATCAAGGGGTTCAGCACAAGCAACCGTATCAATGCAGCATTCAGGATTAATGCAGATAACTGTGTCGTCACAAGGTGTTATATCACATCAAGCAGTTACTACGGTGTACAGTTTGGTAGAGAAAACTCAAATGATCCGATACCTTCAGGTGCCGTCGTTCATCAAAACTTCTTTAAAAACTGTAATGTTTCTGGTTGGCAAATTATCATGACAAATGTGCAGATTACCAATAACATCTTCGCACATTATGATATGACAGTATGCGATATTCAAAATATAAGCAATAGTCAAATTGCTTATAATACTATGATATGTACAGACGATGAGAGTATGTGGAGAAATTTCGCGACTGTAAATACATCAACAATCGAGCATAACATTCTCTGGCATCCAGAAGTATCGTATTCAAATATCGGTATCGCAGATGATAATGAGAAGAGTGGTAACTATATACAAAATATCATATCACCAGACGCCGTCAATACAGACAAAGATGTGAAGGCTGCCGAACAGGCTTTACCAGAAGGTGATTACGGTGCCTTTGCCGGTGATTCACCTTACGTAATAAGTGGTATTCCCTCTGCCCCGGTAATTGAGGATCTGGTGGTGCCGACGACCGTTGAGGTAGGAAGTAAGATAAAAGTGACGATAAAAGTAGGTATTCAGAAATGAGCAGGCGTAGTATATTAATAGTTATGACTCTTTTGCTTGCATCAGCGATGCAGGCGCAGGATTTGGTGCGGATGGAATATTTCTTCGACTCCGATCCTGGCTATGGCAACGGCTTTCCGCTGACAGGGGCGAGTACGGGCGAAAACACTTACGAGATGTCGTTTGAGTCGCTCACTCCTGGCTATCATCTGCTAAGCCTGCGGGCACAAGACGAAAAAGGGTGCTGGTCAACCGTGATGTCACGACCTGTCTATGTACAGTCTGTTTTGGAGGCAATCCCGGTTAGGCAGATAGAGTATTTTTTCGATACCGATCCGGGCTATGGAAAGGGCTTTGCGTTAGCTCTTCCTAATGAAGGTGAGAATACGTACGAAATATCGTTTGAGTCATTGAGTTCTGGCTATCATCTGCTAAGTCTAAGGGCACAAGATGAAAAAGGCAGGTGGTCTTCGGTGGTATCTCGCCCGATCTTTGTGGCAAATCCACAAAAGGTTGTTGCAATGGAATACTTCATCGACAATGATCCTGGAGAGGGTAAAGCTATAGCAGTCAAACTGCCAGAAGACCTCTCCGCCCCCTTCGCTTTCGAAGTGGCGACAGAACAGCTTGAACCCGGTGAACACAAGTTCTGCGTCCGTGCCAAAGGTACTGACGGCATCTGGACTTATCTCAGCAAGAAGTCTTTCACTGTATCCAACGGGAAAGCTGGAGACGCTAACTGTGACGGCCACGTGACTGCTGCAGATGCGGAGGCGGTAGCTGACCACATCATGGGTCAGACGCCCGACAACTTCAATGAGAAGAATGCCGACGTGAACGGCGACGACAAGATAGACGCTGCCGACATCGTGGAGATTGTGAACAGGATTGAATAAGGAATCTTCTCAAATAGTACGAGCGGCCTGACCTCAATGCGAAGTCAGGCCGCTACATATATACACTACCGTCTGGTCTGCCAGAGGGCGGAGAACATATAATAAAAATAACAGAATTGTGCAAGTGAATTTCCAAATGAATTTTGTTGAAATTTGCTTCAAGCCTCCATAAATATGGTTTTCTTATTGATATTCAGATATTTAGGCTATGGAGGCTTATCGTTTGAGCATCCATTAAGCCTCCATAAATTGGTCAAAAATCACATTTTGACTCCTTCTGACTCCGAATGAAGATACTAGTTCATGATAGTTTAGACAGGGTAAACTATCAGTTTAGACTGCGTAAACTGTTAGTTTAGACTGTATAAACTAACAGTCCAAGCCTTTTGCGTGATTAGTTAACTATCTTATATTCAACACTTTATATACGTTTTAGTGAAATTTTTATCGGTATCTTTTACCAAAATGCATTATTTATGGAGGCTCAATGGAGGCTTAAATGATAAGCCTCCATATTATAAACCATTTATTTTCAATATGTTAGCTAATATTATGGAGGCTTGAAGTAAATTTGATAAATTTGCGATTGAAACAATTTGGTAATATCACAAACACTTCATCCTCTTAGATGGTATCAAATCAAGTCTTTTCAAGAGGACTTTGAACTTCTTTACAAATTAGCTGCGAGGAAGCGGCGGCAGAGTTCAAGGGGAAGGCCGCGACGGTGGGCATAGTCACGGAGCTGGTCTTCGCCGATCTTGCCGATGGAGAAATAACGGGCCTCGGGATGGGCAAGCATCAGGCCGGAGACGCTGGCGTGGGGCTTCATGGCACCACTCTCGGTGAGACGGATACCGATTTGTTTCATGTCTATGAGATCGTCGAGGACGAAGTTCAGACTGGTGTCGGGCAGCGAGGGATAGCCCAAGGCGGGACGGATACCCTGGAACTTTTCGAGGAGCATATCAGGGATGGAAAGGTTTTCGTCCTTCGCATAGCCCCAATATTCCTTTCGGACTTGCTCGTGCATACGTTCCGCAGCAGCCTCGGCAAGACGGTCTGCGAGAAGCTGGGCCATCATCTTTTTATAGGGGTCTGAGAAGAAATCGGTTTCGAGGCCGAGGGAAGCGGAAGAGGCGAAAAGGGCCATTTTAGAGGTAAGAGGTGAGAGGTGAGAGGCAAGAGATATGTCTTGGGGGGCAGATGCGACAGTTTTCTCAAGAGGAGAGATAAAGTCGGCGAGGCAGAGATAGGGAGGATTGCCCTGCTGCTGACGCAGACAAGGGACTTTCTGCGTTTGAGGTATTCTCTCACCTCTTACCTCTCTCCACTCACCTCTAAGCACAACGATATCATCCCCATCACTATAGGCATCGAAGAGTTCAAATAACCCATAGGCATGGTATTTCCCCTCCAACTGCTGCAGAAAGGCGCAGGCTTCCTGTTGCAAGCGGTCACGCTCTGATGGTTCCTTCACCTGCCAGGCAAAGAAGAAATAGGGCCAGTTGATATAGGGTATCAACTCAGAGATATCGTAGACGAGTTTCATGTTGAAAGAGGGAAGCGGAAATAGGAAAGAGGTATACTATCTGAAGGCGACGGGTTGGCCAATGTAGGAGGTGTCTACCCTACCCTCTTCATAGACGGCATGACCATTGCAGAGAGTTCGTTCGACACGCCAAAGATACATGTGACCTTCCATCGGGCTCCAACCACAACGGCTCTGGATGAGGTCGTGTGTCACCGTCCAGCCCGTGTTGGGACGTACCATCACGATATCAGCCTGATAACCCTCACGGAGGAAGCCACGCTGGCGCACCTCGAAAAGACGGGCCGGGTTATGACACATCAGTTCGACAAGACGCTCGAGCGAGAGTACACCCTGATCCACAAGTTCGAGCATCGTGACGAGCGAGAACTGGATCATCGGCATACCACTGGCAGCACGGGCACAGCCACCCTCCTTCTGTGAGAGCAGATGGGGAGCATGGTCCGTCCCGATGACGCTGATACGCCCATCGTTGAGCGCCTCCCGCAGGGTATCACGGTCATACTCCGTCTTGATGGCTGGATTACACTTGATGCGCGTGCCCAGCATCGGATAGTCGCGATCGGAGAAGTAGAGATGGGAAACGGTGGCCTCAGCGGTAATAAAGAGGTGGGGGGTGAGAGGAGAGAGGTGAGAGATAGGACTGGGGGGTATCAAGTCCAACTCCCTGGCTGTGGTAAGATGGGCGATGTGGAGACGGGCATGATGCTTCGTGGCGAGTTCGACGGCGAGGCGGGTGCTCTCATAGCAGGCCTCCTCACTACGGATCTCTGAGTGGTGCGTCACCTTCGGGTCGTCGCCATACTTTGCCTTCGCCTCCGCCATGTTGCGGTTGATGATGTCCGTATCCTCGCAGTGGGCCATGATAGGCAGCGACGCTGTGGAGAAAATCCGTTCCAGAGCCTCACGACGGTCTACGAGCATATTGCCTGTCGAAGAGCCCATGAAGAGTTTGATGCCAGGGATGCGATGAGGATCGAGTTGTGGGAAAAGGACTGCATTATCGTTCGTGGCCCCAAAGAAGAAACTGTAGTTCACATGACTCTTCTTGGCTGCAAGGGCGAACTTCCCTTCGAGTGCTTCGAGGGTCGTGGTCTGCGGCACCGTGTTGGGCATGTCGAAATACGTGGTCACGCCCCCAGCGGCAGCCGCACGACTCTCTGTGTCAATGTCAGCCTTCTCCGTCAGACCAGGTTCACGGAAATGCACATGATCGTCGATGATACCTGGCAGCACAAAACAACCCGAAGCGTCGATGACTTCATCATACGACGCTTCGGGCGTAGGGTTTCCTTCTATAATATGTGCAATCTTCTCATCTTCAATGACCAGCGAACCATTGAATGTCCTGCCCTCATTGACAATCGTTCCTCCTGTGATCAGCGTGGTCATTTCTGCGGAAGGCTGAGTGACGGCAGTTGCAACGAGTCGGGTTCTGCCTGTGGAGCCACGGGCTGCTGTGCTGGCGCATCGTCATCTACGAGACCGTTCTGACGGGCCTGAATCTCATTGGCCGTACGATAGTACTCCTTCACGTAAGGGTCATCCTTGAACTTCTTCGTGGCCTTGCTCATGATATCCTCTATCTGAGGGGTGAGCACAGGATAAGGATATCCGCTGGTCATCATCATGAAGACACCAGGACCCAGCACATTGTCGAAATTCTCGACGATGAAGTTCGTCACCAGCGAGTCCTCCTGCTGGGCCAGACGGGCTGCCTCAGCGGAGAGTTGACGGTTGATGACATCCTCGTCTATGCCTTCGAGCAACATCTGACTCTGCTTGTGGGAGAGTTCGTTCAACTCGTTGCCTATCTGGTCATGACGGTTGATGAACTGGTAGAGTTTCTCATTCAGAGGTGAACCTGTCACATTGCGACCCGTGTTGTCAATATGGATCTCGATCTCGCCGCTCTCCACCACGACAGGCATGGCGAGCGACTGTTCGTCCATATACAGCGTGGCCAGACGGACGGTGTCGAGCAGACCCGTAAAGCGGAACTTGCCATGCACCACGTCGCAGGAGTCCATGTTCTTCAACTCCTGATCCTTCACCGTCTTCAGGTAGAGTTTGCTACCGTCGAGCGATGAAACGGACGACGTCCCCTGTATCGAATAAGACTCGGCACAGGACGTCAGCACGGCCATGACGACAAATATATATATGATCTTGTTCATAAATTCATGCGTTACGTGGCGCAAAAGTACAAAGATATATGGAGGTAGAAAAATAAATTTGCGCATTTTAAAACAAATGCGCAAACTTTTATAGTTTTTTTGAAGAAGAGTCAGCCTCTTTGGCCAACTCATGGTCAATTCTGTGCGTAGAATAGAGTTGCAGGACGGCCGCAATGAGCAGCGTCAGCACCCACTTATTATATATATAGGTAATATAGTCGATATGGCTCAGTCCGAACACATTTCCCATGCTGGCGAACATCAGCAGGGCGGAGAGCAGGAAGAGGAAGTCGCTGAGGAGCATCATACGGCGCAGACGGCGGATGACGAAGTTCGAACCTTCATAGCGCTGCAGGAACTGCATCGACGTGAAGCCGAGGGCACCTATGGCGAAGACATAGGGAGCCGGCTTCCAGGCCAGCACACTGGCTCCTGCCCCCACCACCATCAGCAGGGCTCCCAGCAGGAAGATCATGTTCTGTGTCTTATTGAGCCGTCGCATCGCTTACTACGGATTTCGGGGCGCGCTCATCGTCGCTCAGCACGAAGATATCCTCGTCGTCAGCCTTCATGAAATATCGTTCACGGGCGATTTTCTCCATCGCCTTCGGATTGCGTTCGAGATTGCGGATCTGGGCTTTGTCTCGCTCGAAGACCTCATTATAACGGGCCTTCTCCTCCATCAGTTCGGAGATACGCTCACGGTTCTTCAAGTGATTCCAAAGACTGTTCTCGTCGAGGAATCCCACGATGAGTACACCTGCCGCACAGACCACCACATACTTCAGTGCCTGCGACCTCCAGATGCGGAGCGTGTACTTCTTGATACTATCAATTACCTTCATATTTCTGCTATTCGGTTGCAAAATTAATAAAAAGTGAAAAGGTGAAAAAGTGAAAAGGTGAAAAAAATGCGACCGCTATCACATTTTTAATATTATTAACGCATATCGCCCTCACTTTTCACCTTTGCACCTATCCACCTTTTCACTTTTTTATGTACCTTTGCACCACAATTTATCAATAACGAATATGGAATACATCGTTTCAGCCAGGAAATACCGCCCGATGACCTTCGACACCGTCGTGGGACAGGAGGCGCTGACCACGACGCTGAAGAACGCGGTGAAGAGCGGCAAACTTGCTCACGCCTATCTCTTCTGCGGTCCCCGTGGCGTCGGAAAGACCACCTGTGCCCGTATCTTCGCCAAGGCCATCAACTGCCAGAACCCTACAGAAGAGGGAGAGGCCTGCAATGAGTGCGAGTCATGCCAGTCGTTCAATGAGCAGCGCTCACTCAACATTTTCGAACTCGACGCGGCCTCGAACAACTCCGTGGAGCACATCAAGACGCTGATGGAGCAGACGCGCATCCCCCCGCAGTTAGGACGTTACAAAGTGTTCATCATCGACGAGGTACACATGCTCTCGACGGCCGCCTTCAATGCCTTCCTCAAGACACTCGAGGAGCCGCCTGCACACGTCATCTTCATCCTCGCCACAACGGAGAAGCACAAGATCCTGCCCACCATTCTCAGCCGTTGTCAGATCTACGACTTCGAGCGGATGACCATCCGCAACACCGTCGATCATCTGAAACATGTGGCCGAGCAGGAGGGCATCACCTACGAAGAGCAGGCCCTCGCCGTCATCGCCGAAAAGGCTGACGGCGGTATGCGCGACGCCCTCTCGATCTTCGATCAGGCAGCATCGTTCTGCCAGGGAAACATCACCTACGAGAAAGTGATCGAAGACCTGAACGTGCTCGACTCCGAGAACTACTTCCAGATCGTCGACCTCTCTATTAATAATAAGGTGAGCGACATCATGGTGCTGTTGAACAACATCATCAACAAGGGTTTCGACGGCGGACTGCTCATCCAGGGTCTGGCCAAGCACGTCCGCAACGTGATGATGGCGAAGGATCCTCAGACGCTGCCCCTGCTCGAGGTGAGCGACCAGCAGCGCCAGCGCTATGCCGAACAGGCGAAGAAGTGTGAGACGCGTTTCCTCTATCAGGCCCTGAGGCTGATGAACCAGTGCGACATCAACTACCGCCAGTCGTCGAACAAGCGCCTGCTGGTGGAACTGACGCTGATAGAAGTCGCCCAGATCACGCAACCCGACGATGATGCCAGCGCGGGGCGACGCCCTAAGAGATTAAAATCCCTGTTTAAGCAACTGATACAGCAGTCTCAGCCCAAGAAAGTGGCCCCGCAGGTAGCCCAGGCTAAGACTGTTGCATCTACAGAGACTAGTCAGACTAGTCAAACTAGCAAGACTAGCCAGACTAGCCAGGCTACCACCGCCCCAACGATGAAACTGGGCAACATCGGTTTCTCGTGGGGTTCACTCCTCCAAAAGAACAAGAACTCGAAGATGAACATTCTCCCTGGTACGGATTCTACCATCAGGGCAGAGCAGACTGATGCCACCTTCACACAAGAAGACCTCGAACTGCAATGGATGTCGATGTGTAACCGCATGCCGCAGGAGTTCAGCGGCATCGCCACCCGAATGAAAAACATGAACCCTGTCATCACGGAGTTTCCCCAGTTACAGGTGACTGTCGACAATACGCTCATCCAGCAACAGATGGAGGAGTTCAAAGGACGTATCGTGAAGACACTTATCACCAATCTCCACAACACAGGCATCACCCTCGAGATCAAAGTGGCCGAACAGACAGAACGCGTCAGACTGCTCACCCGTCGCGAACAGTTCGAAGCGCTTTGTAAAGAAAATCCTGCCGTAGAGAAACTATGGCAGGACTTTGAACTAGAGTTGGCCTGAGGCTCTACTCTCCCACAAACTTCTTAATAGTCTTTAGACAGAGTTCGCTGCTCACAGGTTTCGACAGGAAATCATTGCATCCTGCCTCCATAGCCAACTGACGATCGCTGTCGAAGGCATTGGCCGTCAATGCGATAATAGGCAGATCGGGTAATGATTCCTTGATGGCTTTCGTGGCCTCCAAGCCGTCCATAACAGGCATCTTGATATCCATCAGAACAATATCATACTCACCCTTTTCAGCCATCTCCACAGCCTCCTGGCCATTCTTTGCACGCTCAAACTGATAGTACTTCTTGAGGATATACGTCATCAGGATGTAGTTGCTGTCGTTGTCTTCTGCAATTAAAATCTTTTTCATACTTCTACTTTCTTTGAGATTTGAGATTTGAGATTTGAGATTTGAGCTTTGAGTTCACTTTTTCATTCTGTCTTTCCACATCTTGCTCATATCCTCGAGCGTCTTGCCCTTGGTCTCAGGTACGAGGCGCCACACGAACAAGGCAGCCACCACACAGATGATGCCATAGAGGCCATAGGTGAACCAGTGACCGAAGTTATCACCCTCCGTCAGATGCATGTTGAACATGGGCACGAACGACGAACTCACGATGAAGTTCGAGATCCACTGGAATGCCACAGCGATAGCGACGGCAGCGCCACGGATGGTGTTGGGGAAGACCTCTGCGATGAGCACCCAGGTGATGGGTCCCCACGAGAACATGAACGAGGCCGAGTAGATGAGCAGCGAGGCAGCCGTCACAAGTGCGAGACTGTCATTGCCGAATGTTACAGCCACGCCGAAGGCACCGAGGGCCATACCCAGCGAACCGCTGATGAGCAGTGGCTTGCGTCCCCACTTCTCGACGGTGAACACAGCCACCAGCGTGAACGAAATGTTGATGATACCCATGAAGACCGTCAGCATCATCGGGTCGTCCATACCCATATCACCGAAGATACGCGGTGCGTAGTAGAGCACGGCGTTGATACCCACAGCCTGTTGGAACACGGAGAGCATGATGCCGATGAAGATACACATCGCACCATAGGTCATCAGTTTCTCTGTCTTCACGACCATCGTGTCCTTGATATCCTGCAGGATCTGCTGGGCCTTCAGGCTGCCGTTGATCTTGGCCAGGATACCCTCGGCCTTCTTGTCCTGGCCGATAGAAACGAGATAACGTGGGGTCTCAGGCACAAAGCAGATGAGCAGGGCGAAGAGTCCTGCTGGCACAGCCTCCGATCCGAACATGTAGCGCCAACCTGTGGTCACCGTCCACTGGGCTGCGGGATTGATGGCAGCCAGGCCCTTACCCATCTCCTCCACCAGCGGTTGGATGTGGTCGCCCAGGATGAAGAAGTTCACAAAGTAGACCACCAACTGACCGAAGATAATGGCAAACTGGTTCCACGACACGAGCATGCCACGGATGTTCGAAGGCGCCACCTCACCGATGTACATCGGGCAGATGGCTGAAGCCAGACCTACTCCGATACCGCCGATCACACGATAGAAGTTGAACATGATGAGCAGCGAGTAAGTCGGTGTGCCATGTTCAAAGAACATGAACTCAGGCTCCATCGATCCGAGGGCAGAGATGAAGAACAACAGTCCTGCGATGATGAGCGACTTCTTACGTCCGAGGTTTGTGGCCAGCAGTCCGGAGATGGCCGAGCCGATGATACAGCCGATGAGTGCCGATGCCGAGGTGAACCCATGCCAGCCGTCGGTGTAGGTAAAGTCCTTGGCCTCCATGAAGAAAGCCTGCAATCCCTTCTCAGCGCCCGAGATGACGGCGGTGTCGTAACCAAACAACAGACCACCCAAGACGGCGACCATCACGATTGAAATGAGGTAGGCTTTGCTACCTTGTTCTGATTGATTAACCATAATGATTTACGATTTACTGATTATTTAATTGATAATTTATTGTTCATTCTTTTTGATTGATTCATCACTCTTCATTACACCTTCAGCGGCAGTCCGAGAGTGAAACTCGTGCCTGCTTCCGACGTATGGTCCAGTCGGAGGCTTCCGCCCAGACTCTCTGCCGTCTCATAACAGTAAGCCAGTCCGAGGCCAAGCCCATGTATTGCTCTTCCTTTCCGCCCATCCCGTTCTTCAGGTCATCCTTCAGCATGACAGCGACATGATAGGCATCGCAGATATTCAGCCTGTCCAGATTAAAAGACACCCCACACATCCACGCGCTGTAATGACCCTCGAAATCCTTCTCCGCGTCAACATGTTTCTGAAACGTCCTGATAGCCTCATACACACTGTCAGCGTCCTGACCTTTGGCAGACTCCCACATCGCCGACTGCAGGCGACGGTGCTCGACCGTATCCTTGCACTGCGGTGTCTGAGCATACACAGATAAGCCCGTCACTACAGCGACAGTACACAACAGGAGTCTGAGCCAATGGTTGATCATCATACGCTCGGGTTTTAGGAAATTGCTGCAAATATAGTGCTTTTCCCTGAAACCACCAAACTTTTTGGTCTGAATACGTTAAAAAATCATAGATTGTTGCATAATGTCGCTATTTTTATTTAATTTTGTGCCCAATATGACTGATCACATACTACTATTATAATAAATTATGAGAAAACTAACGACTCTGTTTCTGCTTGCTGCCAGCCTCACGGCGACGGCACAGACACACGTCATGGACGTGAACACCAAGAAACTTGGGGCACCCGTACAGCCCACGATGTACGGTATCTTCTTCGAGGATATCAACTACGCTGCCGACGGCGGCCTCTATGCCGAGATGGTGAAGAACCGCTCGTTCGAGTTCCCCCAGCGCCTCATGGGCTGGCGCGCCTTCGGTAACTTCGAGGTGGAGGACGACGGACCCTTCGAGCGCAATCCCCACTACGTCCGTCTGAAATACTCTGGCCACAGCGACAAGTTCACGGGCCTTGAGAACGAAGGCTTCTTCGGCATTGCCGTCATGAAGGACAAGACCTACCGTTTCTCCCTCTGGGCCCGTTGCCCCGAAGGCGGCAAGAGTACCCTCGAGGTGAGTTTCGTGGATAATGCCACGATGGGTGAGGACCAGCGCTTCGCCACCGTCAACGTAGAGGTCAGCGGCAAGGAGTGGAAGAAGTACACCGCCACGCTCACGTCGCCTCAGACGGAGCCGAAGGGTGCCCTCCGCATCTTCCTCGCAGGCGACAAGGCCACGACTGACGTGGAGCATATCTCCCTCTTCCCCACCGACACCTGGAAAGGTCGTGAGAACGGCATGCGCAGAGACCTGGCCCAGGCACTCGCCGACATGCACCCTGGCGTGTTCCGATTCCCCGGAGGCTGCATCGTAGAGGGTACAGACCTCGAGACCCGCTACCAGTGGAAGAACAGCGTAGGCCCCGTTGAGAACCGTCCGCTGAACGAGAACCGCTGGCACTACACCTTCGGCCACCGCTTCTATCCCGACTACTTCCAGAGTTACGGTCTCGGCTTCTTCGAGTTCTTCCAACTCTGCGAAGACTTCGGCTGCGAGGCCCTGCCCGTCATCTCCTGCGGACTCTCCTGCCAGTTCCAGAACCCCGACCCCACGAAGAAGGGCGTGCATGTGCCCCTCGACGACCTCGATGACTACATCCAGGATGCCCTCGACCTCGTGGAGTTTGCCAACGGCCCCGTTGACTCGAAGTGGGGTAAGGTGCGCGCAGACATGGGCCACCCCGAACCCTTCAACCTGAAATACCTCGGCGTGGGCAACGAGCAGTGGGACTACGACGAGGCCCACGGCGGCTTCGGCCCTGTGTTCACCGAGCGCCTGAAGAAGTTCAGCGATGCCCTCCGCGCCAAGTATCCTGCACTGAAACTCATCGGCACCACAGGCCCGAACAGCGAAGGCTGGGACTTCGACCTGCTGCAGCCCCGCATGAAGCAGTTGAAGGTAGACCTCTACGACGAGCACTACTACCGCAATGAGCAGTGGTTCCTCTCCCACGGCCTGCGCTACGACACATACGACCGCAAGGGTCCCCGTGTGTTTGCCGGCGAATATGCCTGCCACGGCGACAGCAAGAAGTGGAACCACTTCGAGACCTCGCTCTACGAGGCCGCCCACATGACGGGTATCGAGCGCAATGCCGACATCGTCCACATGGCCACCTACGCTCCCCTCTTCGCCCACGTCGAGGGCTGGCAGTGGCGCCCCGATGCCATCTGGTTCGACAATCTCCGCTCCTTCAAGTCCGTCAGTTACTACGTTCAGCAACTCTTCGCCATGAACAAGGGCACCAACGTGCTGTCGCTCACCATGCAGAAGCAGCCCGTAGCCGGACAGCCCGGACAGGACGGGCTCTTCGCCTCCAGCGTCTTCGACAGCACGACGGGCGAGGTCATCATCAAGGTGGTCAACACCTCTGATGCCCAGCAGCCCGTCAGCATCCAGTTGCAGGGCATGAAGGGTGAGCGCGACGTCCAGACCATCACCCTCCACAGCGACAACATGGTGGGTGAGAACACCCTCGACCGCCCCGAGATGATCATCCCCGTCGCAGGCTCCTGCACCGCCGATGCCGGCAAGGGCGCCACACTCATCACCGACGACCTGCCCGCGAAGACATTCCGCATCTACAAGGTCAAGAAATAATATTTACGAATTGAAATACTTTTCAACAATGATTAATTTCAAGTGATGATGCCTTGATCGACACTACCCTTTTAAGAGTTGCTTCGGCAACTCTTTTTTTCGGCTTTTGTCTTGCCCTGCTTGTTCACCTTCTGACCGACGACCACTCGCTCCGTCTCGGGCTTTCATCGTTCTTGTTCTGAATTTTCTTAAACTTCTGACTCATTGTGTGTTTCCTTTCTTTTTCATCGTATTAGATTTCCTGATAGCGAACTGCACCGGGTCGCTACATCCCGCTCTGTTGTCGTTCCGGATTGACGCTACAAAGGTACGAATTATTTCTGAAACCACCAAACAATTTAATCAAAATTTTCGGCAAATTTATAAATTATTTTGGTCAATTTGTCCTGATGCCTTCCACCACTCGTTCTGATGCCTTCCACCACTCGTTCTGACGCCTTCCACCACTCGTTCTGATGCCTTCCATGCACCGTTCTGATGCCTTGCGCCATATAGTGGAAGGCATCGGAATCAACCGCGCCAGGCATTCCACCCCATGACGTACTACATGAGCACGCGGAGAGACCGGCGGCTGGCGTGGACGGGAGGCTCCACGACACAGAGGTGCCCGACCCCAGCGTGTCACTTACAACTTACAACTTACATGTAAGTGTCTGCGGAGGTGTTGAAGCAGAAAGTTTAATATATATATAATATATATATATTATATATATATTAATATATTATATTAAGTGAATTACATCCACTTCTCCACCGTCTGTATGTAAGTGGACGGATAGACATATTGATTTCACTTACATGTAAGTTGTAAGTGTAAGTGATATCACAACAGGGACTGTCCGGACTGCCCCCTTTGTGATTTGAGTGCATTTTTCAAAAACAAAAAGGGCGCTGTCGGACGGTTTTTCGGACAATCGCTAAAATGTCGGACGGTATTTCGGAAAGCACGAAAGAAGTCCATTCGCCGCATCTGAATTTTTTGTATCTTTGCATCGTCAATCAGTTCGAAACGAGGTTGACAGCGTTGTTTGACATGCTGAAACAGAAGGTTGGAAAGAAAGAGACGACAACTTACATGAAGTTAAGTTTGTTGTTCACCAAGGCGGTAACAAAAATCAGCGGGATCAAATTTGGTCTCGCTGATTATTATAACTATGTATTTCAAATTACTCGTAGTACTCGATGGTGCGGGTCTGCTCCATGGTCTGACCCATCATCTCGCCAGAGCGGCTGATCCAGTTGCCCTTATCGTCGAACTTATAGTTGGTATAAGGCGACTCCATGGCATTTCCACCCATGTCGATGACATCAGCCTTCGGCGTGCCGTCGTCATTGTAGGTGCGCTTCACCTCCATGTCGTTACCCATCACGTTCATCTTCTGACTCACCACACGGCCGTTCTCCCACTTGTAGGTGACCACGATCTCGTTGCCCATCATCGTCATCTTGGCTGACTGCAGGTAGCCGTCGGCGTCGTACTTGGCGTCGCTCATACCCTCCTGCGACATCTTGCCGTCCTGGGTGAAGTTGATCACGATGTCCTGACCCATACGATTGCTCTTGATACACTTCACGGCACCCTTGGCCTCGTTGAGTTCAACATCGTGGAACTTTGTCTGTGCCTGCATGGCGAACGAAACTGCCAGCGCGGCAACCATCATCATTAATTTTTTCATTGTTTGTTGTAATTTAAAAGTGATTAATTAAGTTAGATAACTACCCCTTAGACGCATTGACTCCTAAAAGGTTTAATTTCATCATCAAGAAATCTTCGATTTTCTTCTGAAATCCCAGAGTTCTATGCTGTTGACGATGTTCTGCCACAGCACATAGCAGCCCGCTCCGACAGAGGCGACAGGATTCAGATAAGCATAGGCCACCCAGATGGAGAGGGCCGTATTCTTCTGGAAGAGGCCCTGTCCTGCGTCCGTCTCATCACCAAGGTGCCGGCCGATACGACGCCCGAGGAGGAAGAGGGCGAAACAGAGCACGAGGCTCAAGGTGGCGATGGTGAGCAACAGAGGCAGGCCTGCGTCGCTATGAACGATATTGCGGACGGTGACACCTGAGGTGACACTGAGTTGTGCCGCCCATAGGTAGAACGACAGGTCGGGGATGGAGACAATCCAGGCACAGGCCCGCTTGGCGTAGTGCTGCATGAACCACCCTAACAGCAACGGAGCAATCAGCACCATCGCCAGTTTCTCGAGAATGATGACGAAGGCTGTCCAGAAGTTCAGTCCCGCCCCACGCTCCAGCAGGGGGAACACCGCTGGGATCATCAGGGCCGACGCAAAAGAAGATATGACCACAAAGGCCGTCATCGTATTGATATTACCACCGATCTTCGCCGTCACCACAGGGGCGGCAGTAGCCGTGGGGCCGATGATACAGGTGAGCACGCTCTCCCACAGGATCTTATGCTCCACGCTGGCCTCCACACCAAAGATGATCCACACGTTGAGGGCCACGAGCAGCATCTGCGCCACCAGGACACCCACATGCCAGCGGTGGGGCCGCATCTGGTGGAAGTCGATGCGGCAGAACGTAGAGAACAGCGTACAGAACACCATCATCGGGAACACCGTGTCGACCACCTCGCCCAGCACCTCGCCCGCGGCATCCAACTGCGGCACCCAGTAGAACAGGAGATAGACCACCGTCCCAACGGCAATCGCCACTGGCAGCGTCCAGTCTTTCAGAAATTGCTTCACACTCATTTCGACTGCAAAAGTAGCAAAAATCGCCCAAACTACAAATTTATGGTACATTTTTCTGGTCATTATTCTGATTTCTTTCTTAATTTTTGTAACTTTGCACCCAATTATGAGCGTAACGGAATTGATTCATCAAGATAAGGCGGCAAGGCGGTTCTCGTTTGAGGTGCTGCCACCGCTGAAAGGGACAGGTACGGACAAACTGTTTGCTGACATCGACAAACTGCGCGTGTTCGACCCTGCCTATATCAACATCACCACCCACCACTCGGAGTTTGTGTATCGCGAGATTAAGGAAGAGCGGGGGAACGAGGGCGCGGGAGGACGAGGTTTGAGCGAGCCGCGATTTGAGCGGATCAGGGTGCGCAGGCGCCCCGGCACCATCGCCATCGCAGCCGCCATCCAGCAAAGGTATAACATCCCCGTTCAGCCCCACGTGATCTGTAGCGGGGCGACAGTGGAGGACATCGAGTATGAACTGCTCGACCTGCAGTTTCTCGGCATCCACGACCTGTTACTGTTGCGTGGCGACAAGGCCAAGGAGGACAGCCGGTTCGTGCCCACGCCAGGTGGCCATGCCCACACGACAGACCTGATCCGACAGGTGAAGCGCTTCAATGAGGGATTCTTCGCCGATGGCACCCCCATCAAAAACCCCGGCAGGGCGTTCGACTACGGTGTGGCCTGCTACCCCGAGAAGCACGAGGAGGCGCCAAACCTGGAGATGGACATGCAGTATCTGAAGGAGAAACAGGATCTGGGGGCGCAGTATGCCGTCACACAGTTGTTCTACGACAACGAGAAATACTTCTCATTCGTGGAGAAGGCGCGGGCGATGGGTATCACCATCCCCATCATCCCCGGCATCAAGCCGATGGCCAAACTCTCTCAACTGACGGTGGTGCCGAAGACGTTCCACTGCGACATCCCCGAGCCGCTGGCCAGGGAGATCGTGAAATGCAAGACGGACGAAGACGCCCGGCTACTGGGCATCGAGTGGACTACGGCGCAATGCCAGGAACTCTATGCCCACGGGGTACATAATATTCATTTCTATACTGTCTCGGCAGTTGATTCTGTCGCAGAGGTCGCCAAGCGGCTTCTGAAGTGATTAAAAATATTAAAGAAAGTGCAATTTAGTGAGGTGATAGGACAGCAGGAAGCCAAGGAGCGGCTGATGCAGATGGTCAGGGAAGACCGTCTGCCGCATGCGCTGATGCTCTGCGGCCCCTTGGGCAGCGGCAAACTGGCCCTGGCCATCGCCTTCGGCTGCTATCTGCTCAATCCTAATCGCCCTAATAACCCTAACTTCCCTACCCTCCCTCCTCAAGAAAACCCCATGCTCGAAAAACTCGAGCACCCCGACCTGCACTTCACCTACCCCACCATCAAGTTGCCATCGATGAAAAGCGACTATAAGCCCGTCAGCGACGACTTCGCCAAAGAGTGGCACGAACTGGTGATGCAGAGTCCCTACTTCACCATGGAGGAGTGGATGGCTGCCATGGGCGGTGAGAACCAGCAGGCCATCATCACCGCCGGTGAGAGCGACGACCTCGTCAGGAAACTATCGCTGAAGTCGAGTCAGGGCGGCTATAAGGTGAGTATCATCTGGCTGCCGGAGCGTATGAACACCGAGTGCGCCAACAAACTGCTGAAACTCATCGAGGAGCCTCCGCAGCAGACCGTGTTCATCATGGTGAGCGAGGAGCCTGAGAAACTGCTGGAAACCATCCGCAGCCGCGTACAGCGCATCGACATCCGGAAAACCGACAACGACTCCATCCGCCAAGCGCTCATCGAGCGGCGAGGCATCGACGAGGAGTCTGCCCTGCGCATCAGCCGCCTGGCTAACGGCAACTGGCTCACAGCCATCGAGGAACTGCAGGCAGACTCGGAGAAAGGATTATTCCTCGACATGTATAAGTCACTGATGCGGTTGGCCTACCAACGGAAGATCAAAGACCTGCGCAAATGGAGCGAGCAGATGGCCGCGATGGGCCGCGAGAAACAGCGACGCTGGCTCACCTACTTCCTCAGGATGTCGCGCGAGAATTTCGTCTTTAATTTCAAGGAAGAGGAACTGAACTATATGACAGCGGAAGAGGAGGCCTTCGCCGGCAACTTCGCCCGTTTCATCAACGAGAGCAATATCCTGCCTTTCAGCGACCTTGCGAATCTCGCCATCCGGGACATCGGACAGAATGCCAATGCGAAGATCGTGTTCTTCGATTTCGCCCTGCAGACGATCGTGCTACTACTGCAAAAATGAAGGGCAGAAGATTGTTTACAGTTGACGGTTTACAGTTGACAGATGATATGACTGGAGGCCGCTCTGACGATAGAGGTAATCAACTGTAAACCGTAAACAGTAAACAGTAAACAAAAAAATAAAAAGAATGGATAAGACAAAAGAAATACCTGTAAAGGTGGGCTGCGACAGAGGTCTGTGCCATCAGGCCGTGGGCCGACAGGACAGACAACTGAACACCTACGACTGGCTAGCCGACGTACCTGGCAACGTGGAGTCCACCGACCTCGTGGAGGTGCAGTTCAAGCACACACGCAAGGGCTACTATCATAACGTCAACCACCTCGAACTGAAGAAAGGCGACGTGGTGGCCGTCGAGGCCAGCCCAGGCCACGACATCGGCGTCGTCACCCTCACGGGCCGTCTGGTGAAACTCCAGTTGAAGAAAGCCAATCTGAAATCGGAGGGTGACATCAAGCGCATCTACCGCATCGCACGCCCTGCCGATATGGACAAGTTCCATGAGGCAAAGGCTCGTGAACACGCGACGATGATTGAGAGCCGGAAGATTGCCAAGGGCCTCGGACTCGACATGAAGATCGGCGACGTGGAGTACCAGGGCGACGGCAACAAGGCGATTTTCTACTATATTGCCGACGGCCGTGTGGACTTCCGCCAACTGATCAAGGATCTGGCAGCCGCCTTCCATGTACGTATCGAGATGAAACAGATCGGTGCCCGCCAGGAGGCAGGGCGCATCGGCGGCACAGGACCCTGCGGACGTGAACTCTGCTGTGCCACGTGGATGAAGAATTTCGTCTCCGTCAGCACGAGCGCCGCCCGTTTCCAGGATATATCCCTCAACCCCCAGAAACTGGCAGGCATGTGCGCCAAGTTGAAGTGCTGTCTTAACTACGAGGTCGACGACTATATCGAAGCCGGCAAGCGGATGCCTGGCCGTGAAGTGGTGTTGCAGACACAAGACGGCGACTACCATCTCTTCAAGACCGACATCCTGGCTGGACTGGTGACCTACTCTACCGACAAGAATATCGCCGCCAACCTCCAGACCATCACGGCAAGCCACGCACGAGAGATCATCGAGATGAATCGTCGCGGCGAGAAGCCCCTGAGCCTCGACGAGAAAGAAAGCAACGAACCCGTGGAGACACCGCACAAGATTGATTTGGCTGGCGGTGACATCAACAGATTTGATAAGGCCAAGAAGAAAAAGAAGAAAAAGAAGCCGGTCAATCGACAGAATGAGGCCCGTAACTCGGAGAGTCGTATCGAGAAACATGAGGAATAAATCGATTGTCACGGTCGTCCTGCTCATGCTGGCCATGCTATGCGGCTGCCAGCAGCAGGTTGCCTACCATCAGTTCAGACATATCTTTGAACCGGGATGGGATAAGACCGACACACTCCATTTCGACATCAGCCCCCTGAAGAGCGGTGGTCACTATCGTCTGGACGCCGAACTGCGTACCAACAAAGACTACCCTTTCCAGCAACTGACCATCCAGATAGACCAGACGATCTATCCCTCTCAAGAGAGGTTTCACGATGTGATAGACTGCGACCTGATCAGCGAGGAGGGAGGCATTGAGGGCGACGGCATCAGTTTCTTCCAGTATCGGTTCTCGATACGCGACCTCAGCCTACACCAGGGAGACTCCATCCACGTCAGCCTGACACACAATATGAAGAGAGAGATCATGCCAGGAGTGGCCGACGTAGGCCTGCGCCTCTCACTGGCGAACTAAATGACGGCCTGCATCGATACGAAGGAAGATAAACAGAAGCAAGGTGAAGCCCCATAGCGACGAGCCTCCATAACTGAAGAACGGCAATGGAATACCAATCACGGGGGTCAGTCCTAACACCATGCCCACGTTGATGAACACGTGGAAGAGGAAGATACTCAGCACACAATAGCCATATACGCGTCCAAACGTATGCACTTGCCGCTCTGCCAGATAGATAAGCCTTAAGATTAAAGCCAGGAAAAGCAGCAGGACTCCGGCAGAGCCCAGGAAGCCCTCCTCCTCGCCGACAGTACAGAAGATAAAGTCCGTATCCTGCTCAGGCACGAACTTCAACTTCGTCTGCGTGCCGTTGAGGAATCCCTTGCCCTCCAAGCCACCGGAGCCGATAGCAATCTCACTCTGATGCACATTATAACCCGCTCCCTTCAAATCTTCCTCCAGTCCCAGCAGCACATTGATACGTACCCGCTGGTGGGGCTCCATCATGTTGTTGAGCACATAGTCTGCACCGCTGTAGAACACCAGCGACCCCACGGCGAATGCCGCAATCCAAAGGTAGTTACGAATGCGCGTAGACAGCCAAAGCCACAACAGATAGCCGACGCCCAGAATGCAGACAACCATCATGACCTTGGTGATGTCGAACGGGATGACGAAGAGCGAGAACAACAGCATCAGCAGCGAGGAGCCGATACTTGCACCCAGTAACTGAAGCGTCCGAAGGCGATCCTTACAATAGACCCACACCATGACTGCAGAGAACAGCATGATCATCAACAGGACGGAGAAGCGCCCCACAGAGGTAGGCGTGTACCACATCATCACATCAGCAAAGCGGATACCAACGACGAAATACACCACCATCGCCACGCCTGTCATCAGCACACTGCCCGCCATGCCTTCCCTGTACAGCATGAGAAAGAAGGAGAGATAGACCAGGGCAGAACCCGTCTCATGCTGGAGCACGATGAAAACCATCGGCACGAAGATGATAAAGAGCGCTGCCGCAAAATGTTTCCACTTATGGATATCATAGCCGTAGATGCTCATGAGTTTAGCCAGTGCGAGGGCCGTGGCGAACTTCGCAAACTCTGCCGGTTGCAGTCTTAACGGTCCTAACACAAGCCATGACCGTGATCCCTTAATGGTATGGGGATTGAAGATGGTGCCGAAGAGCAACACCAACAGCACCCCGAAGATGATGAAAGCCAGCATCTCATAGTAGCGATCGTCAGTCATCAGCAGCACAAAGCCTAACACGATAGACGTGCCTATCCACACGATCTGCATGCCTGAGCGGGTATCAAGGCTGAAGATGTCTGTGTCGCCATACGAATAACTGGCACCACAGACACTCACCCATCCAAAGGTAAGCAGGGCCAGATAGATGAGGATGGTCCACCAGTCCAACGAGCGCAGTACGCCTTTATGCTGTCTATCTGTCGCTTGTACCATAGTTGATTCTCTTTTCCTGTATCGTCTTGGCCCTTGCTTCCGAAGCCTCCGAGAGTTTTCCCTTCAGATACTGTTCCATAATCAGACCGCCGATGGGTACGCCATAGGTGGCACCCCATCCACCATTCTCCACATACACAGCCACGGCGATTTTCGGCTCATCCATCGGGGCAAAGCCCATGAACACGGAGTGGTCGTGACCCTTGTTCTGTGCCGTACCCGTCTTGCCACAAGCCATGAAATCATATTTCGCCAGTTCGTGGCAGGTGCCTCCGAGTGCTGAGGAACGCATACCCTGCACCACGTAGTCATAGGCTTCGCGGGTGGCTTTCGTATAATGTTTACGGGTATAGGTCGTGTCAAGGGGTTCGCCCTCCACCTTCTTCACCACGTGGGGCACATAATAATAGCCACGGTTAGCAATCGTCGCTCCGAGGTTGGCGATCTGCAACGGCGTGGCGTTTACCTCACCCTGTCCGATGGCGATGGAGATGATCGTCAAGCCATTCCACGAGCCCTTATACGCTTTATCGTAGAACTGGGCATTGGGAATCATGCCACGTTTCTCGCCTGGCAAGTCAATACCTAACTGGTAGCCGAAGCCCATGCTGACCATATAGTCGCGCCACGTGTTCATCGCGTTCTGCACCGTCCCATACTTCGAGATATTGGTGTTGATCATGTGATACAGTCCCCAACAGAAATAGCCATTACACGACGTGCTCAGCGCAGGCACCAAGGAGAGCGGAGCCCCGTGTCCGTGACAGCCCACTCGCAGGCCACGGAACACAAAGCCGTGGCTGCATGGATACATCGTCGAGGGGGTAATCACTCCTTCTGTCATGAAGGTCAGGCCCTGTGTCGTCTTGAAGGTCGAGCCTGGCGGATACTGACCCATGATACTGCGGTTCAGCAAGGGTTTCCACACATCCTGCGACAACTGACGATGGTTCTTGGAACGTTGGCGTCCCACCATCATACGGGGATCGTATGACGGCGACGATACCATACAGAGCACCTCACCCGTCGAGGGCTCGATGGCCACAATACTGCCGATTTTGCCTTCCATCAGCCGTTCGCCCAGCAACTGCAAATCTGCATCAATACCGAGTGTCAGGTTCTTGCCTGGCTTGGCACGATGGTCGAATTCGCCATTACGGTAACGGCCCTGCACACGGCCATGGGCATCTCGTAACAGTATCTGAATGCCCTTCTCACCACGCAACTGAGCCTCGTATTTACGCTCCACGCCCAACTTGCCAATATAATCACCCGGCTGATAGTAGTCATCTTCTTCGATATCGGCTGGCGACACCTCTGCCACGTCTCCCAACAGGTGGGCGGCCATGTTATAGGTGTACTGTCTGACCGTACGCTTCTGGACATAGAAGCCCGGAAAGCGGAACATCTTCTCCTGAAAGACACTAAAGTCCTTGTCACTCAACTGACTCATAAACAGTTGTTGTGTATAGCGCGAATAACCTGGGTTGCGGTTACGGTCTTTCATCGTGGCCATACGGCGGTCAAACTCCTCACGAGTGATGCCGAGGGTCTGGCAGAACTCCAGGGTATCAAGACGGTCGCGCATCTCATTCATCACAACCATAATGTCGTACGACGGTTGATTAAACACCAGCAGCCGGCCCTTGCGGTCCAGCATATTGCCACGTGACGGATACTCGATCTTCTTCAGAAATGCATTTGAGTCTGCACTCTTCTTATAGTCGTCACTCGTGATCTGAAGCATGAACAGACGAATGATATAGATGACCACTATCACTGTGGCCACCCCTCCTATCACATAGCGTCTGTATGTCAGATCGTACCCTTTCACCTTTCCTTCCTTAACCTCTTTATTTAGAGCGCACACTTTCAATGGCCAGCATCAGCACTAAGGTCAGAGCAGCACTGCAGATGGTACGCATAAGCCACAATTGCCAGTCGAAGAAATTGAAAGCCTCCAGGATAAAGAATACCAGACAGTAGAATAAGGTCAATATGCCACTCAGCGTGCTGAACTTACCCCACCCTAATGTGGCGGCCGACACGTCGAGATTCTCTACCGAGTCGCGGGGCACAAAAAATTCCACCAGATAGGTCTGAACCATACCGATGAGAGTCAGCGAGCCTGCAGCCAGACCTGGAGTATTGGAAAAGATATCAATGAGCAGTCCGAGGAGAAAGCACCACACCAGCACCTCTCCCCGCTCTGTGTTACTCGGGAAAGTAATGGCAAAGTAGACGTATAACAGAGGCGTAGCCACATTCAGCAGCCATACGTGGTTCAGCACCAGCACTTGTACCAGGAGCAGCACCACAAACATCACCAATCTGTTCACTAAACGTGTCATACTTTTTTCCTTTTAGTCTGTTCTCTTACCTCGCACCACTAATCTTGTTGATTGAATCTCTTGCTGCCTGCAAAAGGGCTGCACGCTCAGCGATGCTCTTATCACTGATCACCAGCACATCACGCAGATTCGTGAAATCCGTGCTCAGGCGGATCTTCAACTTATACGACAGACCGTCGCGCGAATTATAGGCCTGCTCAATCTTACCCACCGACACCCCGGAAGGGAAAATCGACGAGAAGCCGCTGGTGACCACCCACTCGCCCAACTTGAACTTGGCATGACGGGGCACGTCCTCCACATAAGCCACGGAAGGGTCGCCACCATACCAGTGCAGGTAGCCGAACGAGCCTCTGTTGCGAATGGCACAACTGATACGCGATGACGAAGCATTCAACACCGGTATTACCACAGAATAGTGCTCCGAAACGAGATAGACTACGCCTACGACACCTTTGCCACAGACAACGCCCATATCCACCTCTACGCCGTCGGCACGGCCTTTGTCGATGGTCAGCAGATTCTCCTTGCTGTCAAGCGAGTTATCCACCACCTTCGCGGGTATCAGGTCATACTGCCTCAGGAACTTCATCTCGTTGCGCTCCATGACGGTCGAGTCATACGTCAGTTCCATATAGCGACGACGAAGCATATCCACATGCTGCTCCAGCAGGAAGTTGCGTCTGGTCAGTTGCTCATTGGCCTGCGACTGCGTAAAGAACTTGGTTGCCTCACTCTTCCACTCATAAACCTTTCCAGTCACCATGTTGGCAGAAGAGAACCACACACTTCCCTGATAGTTGTTGTACTGAAACAACAGAAAACCACTGACCACTTCCAAAAACACGAAAAGTAGCCAGTGATAGTAATCTTTCAGGAAATCCAGCAGGTTCCTCATCAGATTGACAGTTTACTGATTGACGATTGCCCCCGGTTACCTCATGAGGAAGTTGAAGCGGTCGATATTCTTCAAGGCGACGCCGGCTCCCTTTGCCACGCTGTGGAGGGGATCCTCAGGCACATGGAAGGGGATATGCATCTTGTCCGTCAGTCGTTTGTCGAGGCCGCGCAGCAAGGCACCGCCGCCAGCCAGATAGATGCCGTTCTGCACAATGTCGGCATAAAGTTCTGGAGGTGTATTCTCCAGAGCAGAGAGCACGGCATTCTCGATCTTCGACACCGTCTTGTCCAGACAGTGGGCAATCTCCTGATAGCATACAGGCACCTCCATAGGCAGGGCGGTGATACGGTTAGGACCGTGTACCACGAAGTCCTCCGGAGCCTCATCGCCCAGGTCTGTCAGAGCCGAGCCCACGTTGATCTTGATGCGCTCAGCCATACGCTCAGACACCTTCACGTTGTGCTGACGATACATATACTCCTGAATATCGGCCGTCAGGTCGTCGCCTGCGGTACGGATAGAGTTGTTTGATACGATACCACCCAGTGAAATGACGGCAATCTCCGTCGATCCACCGCCGATATCCACAATCATATTACCCTCCGGGGCTTCCACGTCGATACCGATACCGATGGCAGCAGCCATAGGCTCGAAGATCAGATACACATCACGGCCGTCGGCATGCTCCGCAGAGTCACGCACGGCACGCAGTTCGACCTCAGTAGAGCCTGAAGGCACACCGATCACCATACGCAGTGAGGGTGAGAACAGGCGGCTGCCCGAGTGCACCATCTTGATCAGACCGCGCATCATCTGCTCACAGGCAGAGAAGTCGGCTATCACACCGTCACGAAGGGGACGGATGGTGCGGATATTATCGTGCGTCTTCTCATACATCATCTTCGCCTCGTTACCCACAGCAATCATCTTGTCGGTACGACGGTCCAGCGCCACCACCGATGGCTCATCCACCACAATCTTGTCATCGCTGATAATGATCGTGTTGGCTGTTCCCAAGTCCATTGCAATCTCCTGGACAAAACTAAAAAATCCCATTCTATTCTTCTTTTTTGTTTACTGTTTACAGTTTACGGTTTACAGTTGATTACTTCAGAGGAAGTTTCGGCCTCCAGTCATATCATCTGTAAACTGTAAACCGTCAACTGTAAACTAAAAATTACTTTTCAAACCAAGAGTGTATGGCGGTGTCGTAATGCGAACTCACACCGAAGGCACGGGTAGCGAACATACGGCGCTGCTCCTTCGTGGTCTCTGCACCCTGCTTGTTCAGGATATCCAGCAGCACGGTGTACTCAGCCTTGCTCGGCACGATCACCACATCGTTGAAGTTCTTGGCTCCGGCACGGATCAGTGAGATACCGCCGATATCGATCTTCTCGATGATATCCTCCTCAGAGGCGCCGCTGGCAACGGTCTGCTCAAATGGATAAAGGTCTACGATCACGAGGTCTATCTCCGGAATCTCATATTGAGCCATCTGCTCACGGTCGCCCTCGTTGTCACGACGACCCAGGATACCTCCGAACACCTTCGGATGCAGCGTCTTCACACGACCACCGAGGATAGAAGGATAGGTCGTCACATCCTCCACCTTCTGGCATTCGTAGCCTAACGACTCAATAAACTTCTGTGTTCCACCCGTAGAGAGAAACTTCACGCCCTCCTCATTCAACTTCTTGAGGAGTTCATCAAGGCCGTCCTTGTGGAATACAGACACCAAGGCAGTCTTAATCTTCTTTGTCTCAGCCATTTCTTATGATACTATAACGTTATAAAATTCGAATTAGGCCGCAAAGTTACAAAATAAAAATGGATTAATCTCTATTTTCTCTCCGAAAATTTTGATTAATCCATGTTAAAATAATATAGGTCAATTTATATCAGCGTCATGCCGAGAGCCTTACAAGCCTGGCGCATGTCGTCGGGCCAGATAGAGGCCTGGATTTCACCGATATGACCTTTATGGAGCAACACCATGCAGAGACGGCTCTGGCCGATACCTCCGCCGATGGACAGCGGCAGACGGTCGTTGAGCAGTTGCTGGTGGAAGTAGAGTTGTTCGCGCTCCTCCTTGTGTTCAAGTTTCAACTGGCGCAGCAGACTCTCCTTATCCACACGGATACCCATCGACGAGAGTTCGAAAGAACGACCGAGAATAGGATACCAGATGAGGATATCGCCATTGAGACCCATCTTGCCGTTCTCGGCGATGGTAGACCAGTCGTCGTAGTCGGGGGCACGGCCGTCGTGCTTCTCACCGTTGGAGAGTAGGCCGCCGATGCCGATGATGAACACGGCACCGTAGGCTTCACAGATGGCATCCTCTCGCTCCTTGGGCGTCTTGTTGGGATACATCTTCAGCAGTTCCTCGGCATGGACAAAGTGGATCTTCTCTGGCAGGAAGGGCTTCAGTTGGGGATAAGTCTCACAGGTAAGATACTCCGTGCGACGGATGGCAGCGTAGATACGTTCAACGACATCCTTGAGGAAAGCCACCGTACGGTCTTCACGACGGATGACGGCCTCCCAGTCCCACTGGTCGACATAGAGGGAATGGAGGTTATCCAGTTCCTCGTCGGCCCGGATGGCGTTCATATCGGTATAGATGCCGTAGCCGGGCTCTATCTGATACTCTGCCAACGACAAGCGCTTCCACTTGGCCAGCGAGTGGACCACTTCGGCCTGCGCATCGCCCAGATCCTTGATAGGGAAGGTAACGGCCCGCTCCACACCGTTCAGATCATCGTTGATTCCCAGTCCTTTGAGAACGAACAAGGGTGCCGTGACGCGACGCAGACGGAGTTCTGTGGAGAGGTTCTGCTGAAAGAAGTCCTTAATAAGTTTGATACCCTGCTCTGTCTGTTTGGTATCGAGCAGGGCCTCATAATGCAAGGGTTTGATTACTTGTCCCATTTTTACAGTTGATTCTAATTTTGCCTGCAAAGGTATCTAATTAATTACACACTTGCAAGCAAAATTAGAATTATTTTTGCAAAATGACACAAATTCTTGATTTCTGCTAACATTTTGATTAGAATCGGCCACCGCGGGGTCCACCGCCGAAACCGCCACCGAAGCCACCACCGCCACGAGGACGACCGCCACCGAAGCCTCCGCGACCACCACGGCCACCAGGACCGCCGAATCCGCCACGACCGCCACCAAAGGCACCACGGCCGCCGAAGAGGTTCAGACGGTAGATGACGTGAACCATGCCATAACTGGTGATGGCGTTATACTCGGTATCGTTACGCGACAAGGCAGTGATAGTACGGCTGAAAGTAGACTGCTCGTGCAAAATGTCGTAGAGTTGGAGTGAGATGGTGAGGGCGTTGCCTTTGAGGAAACTCTGAGACAACTGGGCATTCCAGATGAGTTCGTTGGTATTCATCGAATTGTCGGCATAGCCGCGACGGCTCTGCATGTTCAGATTCGTGGTAAGCGCCGTTCCCCAGGGAGCCGTCACACCGATCATACCACCATAGGTGAACTGCCACGTATCGAGGTTGTTGTTCGGCTGCAGTTCACTGCGTGAACGCGTGTAGTTCAGACCGCCATTAATCTCTATCTCCAACCACTCGTTACGGTAACTTCCTGCAAGACGTTCATTGATGCCGAGAGAGTTGGTGACGCTCTTCTCTGAATCACTGAGGCTATTGATGCTCACAAAGCCCACGTTGTGATTATAACTCAGGTTAGTAAACGTGTTGACATTGAAGAAGGCAGCCGAGTCAACAGCGGTATTGAACATGAATCCGAGGTTACCGTTCCAGTTGCCGTTGATATTCTCCGGACGGGTGATGGTTCCACCTGTCTCGGTGTTTAAGGTAGTCTTATTTGCCACCGAGTTGCTGGTCGTCGAGAAATTCACGAACGTCATCACGGCCCGCTGGTGTTTCTGGAAATAGTCATTGTAGAAGAGTTGGAACGACTGCGTGAAAGAGGGTTTCAGTCCCGGGTTACCTCTTGTGATGCGCAGAGGGTCGCTGTCGTCAACGATGTCGAGCAGGTCGCTCATCGAAGGCTGCTGGCTGCGTCCACGGTAGGTGAAGCGCAACTGTCCCGTAGCCGACTTCTTCCAACGGAAATCGAGGGTCGGGGTGAAATTGGTGACCGTACGGGTGGTATCGGCATGAATACCCTGATAGTCCTGGATGAAATGAGACTTCTGCGGGAGAACCTGGAAACCGACATTGAAATTGTAGGATTTACGGACAATGCGTAACATCACCTCTGCCGTATGGTTGTAGTTCTTATACTCAGACATACGGCTCAGGTTCTTGTCCTCATAATAGTCAAGGGGATTGACAAGCCTTACCAGATAGGCATCCCAGTTACGATACTGGGGCACGATGTCGGTATAGTCCACATCCGTCAGACTGTAAGTCTTCTTGTCGCTCTTTGAATAACTGTACTGATAGGTATAACTGAACTGAAGGTACACCTGCCGCATAATAGGTTCGCTGTAGGTCAGGCGTGCACTGTAGCCCCACCTGTCTTCCGGCGTGAGGCTATAGCGGTTGGTCTGATAGGTAGAGTCGCCGATGCCCAAGGAGTTCATCACCTGGAACAGTTCGGAGAAATTGTTCGAAATGGACTTGCTGGTACCGTCGCTCCAGTTACCATTCAACTGCAAAGTGATGTTGCGCCCAGAGTTATTGAGTCGGCGATTGAACTGCAGCCTACCTCTGATATTCTTCGAATCGCTGTAACTGACACCATCCTGCAGGCTGTAGTTCTTGACGATGCCGTACTTCTCGGCAATCTCCATGACTGAGGCCAACGGATCGGTGGCATAGTCGTATGGGTTCTTGTCGAAGGTGGCGTTCTCGCTGGTGTTCTCACCGTCGTTGGAGTTGTAACTCACGTTGGGGCGGAACATAATGTTCGTCATCGAGTCCGGCTGCCACTCCAGACGCATCTGCCCGTTCCAACTGTTGGAGCGAGAATACCTCTGGCTGAGACTGTTGCCGAACGACGAGGTGGTGCCGCTGAAGAAGTTCTCCGTCGAACTCTTTGAGAAGACATCACCGTCGCTATGGTTCCAGCGCACACTTCCATCGAGTTTGAGTTTACCGGTATTCTCGTAGTTCAGGTTCAGACCGACCATCTTGTTGGCTGTAAGGCCCTGACGGGCACCGCCGAAACGGCCACCGCCACCACCGGGGAAGCCCATATCGTTAGTATTGTTGGCATTGGTCATCAGGAATACCTTCATATTGTCTTTCATCACACCTCCGAAGATACGGCCTGCATAGCGGTTCTTGGTACCTGCGGCGAGGTCGGCATTGGCCATGATACCCTTGTTCATGCCTGCCTTGATGCCGAAGTCGAGCACCGTCTCTTCCTCACCGTCTTCAATACCGGAGACACGGGCAAGGTCGCTTTGCTGGTCGTAGGCCTTGATACGGTCGATGATGTTCGTGGGCAGGTTCTTCATGGCGGTCTTCGTGTCGCCTGTCATGAATTCTTTACCGTCAACAAGGATCTTCTTCACCTGCTTGCCATTGATCTTGATGGATCCGTCGTCGCTGATCTCTGCACCTGGCAGACGGCGCACCAGTTCTTCGGCCACAGATCCTTCCGGTGTACGGAAGGCATTGGCATTATAGACAAAGGTATCGGCCTTGAGCGTCACCTTCTGGGCACGGGCCGTCACCGTGGCACCCTTCAGCATAATGGCGTCGGGCTCCAGTTTGATGGTACCGGCATGATAGTCTTTGTCTTTCAACGTGATTTTCTTCGTGTAGGTCTTGAAACCCACATAGGTCACCTGAAGGGTATAAGAACCCTCAGGGGCCTTGATGGAGAATCCTCCTTCTGTGTTAGTGACGGCATTGGCAATGACCTTCTCACCACTCAGCAGGGCGGCGGTAGCCTGAATGATGGCTTCCTGCGTGTCCTGTTCTACTACTGTTCCTCTAACTGTTCGCTGTGCAAATGCTACGACTGTCACCGTCAGGGCAACAATCAACAATCCTATTTTCTTCATTGATAGTTGTGAATTTATGACTCTTTGACGCATGAACGGGATAAAAGTTTAACGGAAAGTAAAAAAAATCCCATTTCTTATGGCCATTATGAAAAAAAGTCGTACCTTTGCAGCATCAACAACAAACGAGCAACCATAAGCATAGAAAGATGAACCCGCAAAAGGTTGTTATTTCCGAAAATCTGACAGAGGCCCTCACGGCAGCCGTGGCTGAATGTGAGCACGACCGCACCTTTCTCCTCGTGGATGAGACGACGGAGCACTGTTGTCTGCCATTGGTCAGCGACATGAGTTGCATCCGCGGTGCCAGGACCATCGTCATTGGCGCCACCGATACACACAAGACGCTTGACTCTTTGTCACATGTGTGGGAAGCCTTAGGCGAGGGTGGTGCCACCCGTCACTCCTTATTAATAAATATAGGAGGAGGCATGGTGACCGACCTGGGAGGCTTTGCGGCCTCCACCTTTAAACGGGGCATCAATTATATCAACATCCCTACAACGCTGCTCGCCATGGTCGATGCCAGCGTGGGAGGAAAGACGGGCATCAACTTCCGGGGACTGAAAAACGAGATCGGCGTGTTCAGCAATGCCAGCACCGTCATCCTCGACACGGCATTCCTTAAAACCCTTGATGCCGCAAACATCTGTTCGGGCTACGCCGAGATGCTCAAGCACGGACTGATATCGAATGAGAAGATGTGGGCTGAACTCGTCAACTTCGACCTCACCCAACCAGATCTGGAACAATTGCGTACGATGGTGGCCGACAGCGTAGCCGTCAAACAGCGCATCGTCACAGAAGACCCCTTGGAACAAGGCATCCGCAAGGCACTGAACCTCGGCCACACCATTGGCCACGCCTTCGAGAGTTTCTCCCTACAGTCATCTCTCTCACCCCTCACCTCTCACCACTCACCTCTTCTACATGGCTATGCTGTGGCATACGGCCTCATCGGCGAACTGTACCTGAGCACCGTCAAGACGGGATTCCCCTCTGACAAGATGCACCAGACGGTGAGTTTCATCAAGGAGCACTACGGGAAGATGACTGTTACCTGCGATGACTATCCCACCCTGCTGGAACTCATGACCCACGACAAGAAGAACGTGGCAGGAACGATTAATTTCACCCTCTTAGGCGGTATCGGCGACATCCGTATCAACCAGACCGCCTCGAAGGAAGACATATACGAGGCACTCGACTTCTACCGCGAGTGCTGACGAAGGACGACCAATCAACTTAATAGACCTGTTCATATTACTAACTAATCGCAGATAGGGTCGCTCGTGAGAGTAGCCCTATCTCTTTTAAAGAGAGGTGAGAGGTAAGAGGTGAGAGGTGAGAGAAATGATAATAGTCACTAACAATTAAACATAAAGGATATGAAGAAACTATTCATGCTGACGGCAGTGCTGCTGACAAGTGTCTGCACGCAGGCACAGCAACTGCCACTCGTCTACGAAACAGAGAACACCGGTATCAACGCCAACCCCGTGCTGCCCACGAAGGAACAGGGCACAAAGGTTGAAGCCCTGCCAGACCCCCTCGCATGGTCTGACGGTAGCGGACGTGTCAAGGACTTCAAGGACTGGAGCCTCCGCCGGGGTGAGATTGCCAAGGAGATCCAGCACTATGAAATTGGAACCAAACCGACAGTAGACCCTTCTGCCGTAAAGGCTCGGATGGATGGCGACACGCTGAAGGTGACCGTCACCGTGGGCGGACAGTCGCTCGAACTCAGCGCCCTCATCAACTATCCCTCTACAGGCAGCGCCCCCTACCCTCTGATGATCGGCACCAGCGGCATCTCACTGCCCAAGAGCCTCTTTGAGCAGCGTCCTATCGCCACGATGGTCTACCGTGAGTCACAGGTGAACAACTATAGTCAGTTTGGTGCCCGCTTCGGACGTAAGCCTGCCGGACGTGGCAACTACGACTTCGACCGTCTCTACCCCGACCTGAAAGACAATGGTGCCTACAGCGAGTGGGCATGGGGACTGAGCCGACTCATCGACGGTCTGCAGCAGTTGGGTCCTGAGGTGACGAAGATCGACACGAAGCATATCGGCGTGACAGGATGCAGTTATGCCGGTAAGATGGCCCTCTTCTGCGGCGCCTTCGACGAGCGTGTGGCACTGACCATCGCCCAGGAGCCTGGCGGCGGCGGAGTCGCTAACTGGCGATACTCCCGCTGGCTGAACATCCAGCCAGAGGCCGAGCAAGTGGAGAACCTCGACAAGACGGACTACAACTGGTTCAAAGAGAGTCTTCGTGAGAACTACGGTGAGGAGAACGTGGCCTACCTGCCCCACGACCACCATGAACTGGCAGCGATGGTCTGTCCGCGCGCCCTGCTGATGTTGGGCAATCCAGATTTCGTGTGGTTGGCTGACCCTTCTGCCTACGTCTCGATGAATGGTGCCATGAAGGTGTGGGAGCAGTTCGGCATCGCCGACCGTGTGGGCTATTCCATCGTCGCCAATCACGGACATTGTCAACTGCCTGAGGTGCAGTTCCCTGAGGTGGAGGCATACATCGACCGTTTCCTGCTCGGCAAGACAGATGCAAACACCACCGTCCGCATCGCCCCAGAGCCCTACAAGGACATCGATCTCAACTACTGGATCGGTCAGTGGTAACTGTTTCTCCCCCTGAGTTAGGGGGAGTCAGAGGGGGTCTGATCAGCCTCTGGCCAAAACCTCTGCCTGCCTTCTGGCAGGCTTTTTTGTTTCCGTCATGGGAATCTCGCTGACATGAATGTACGCTTTCGGACGCTGGAACTTGGGCAGTACCGCCTCACAGACCCTCTTCGCCTCTTCCACATCGCCCTCCGTCAGCATCACGACCACCTCGCCAAACTTCTTGTCCGGCCTTTTACTTATTAAATAAGGTATGCGTAAATGGCCTTTCAGCATCCGTTCCACCTCCTCCGCCTGGATCTTAATTCCCCCGGAGCAGATCACATTATCCTTCCTTCCCAGAATCTTGAAGGGGACATTGGCGACACAGGGGGACTGTCCCTCGTGTGCGGAGTTTGCGGAGCACATCAGGGACTGTCCCCTCTGTGTCGCCAACTCTGCGATATCATTCGTCACCAGCCGCTCTTGACACACCTCCGGCGCATCGATCACCAGACACCCCTCCTCATTCAGACTGACACTCACCGACGGGAACGGCGTGTACCACTCCGATGCCTCAGGCCCATTCAGTCGTCTCAATGCGATATGCGATAACGTCTCCGTCATCCCATACGTACTCCACACATGATTCGGAAACGTCTTCAGTTCCTCTGCCAGAGCCTCGTCGATGGCCCCACCGCCAATAATCAGGTGCTTGATCATCATCAGCCGCTCTCTCTCCCCCGGCACCTGCAGCGAGTTATACACCTGCATCGGCACCATCGCCGCGAAGGTGAAACCGTCCCCCTGATTCACCAATGGATGTCCGCTTGGCTCAACGACAATCAACCTCAGACCTCTCTCTATCGCCCGCACCACCATCATCTTGCCAGCGATATAGTCGAGCGACATACAGAGCAAGGCCGTATCGCCCTCCTTCAGTCCTAAGAAGTCACAGGTGATCTTCGCCGAGGCCAGCATCCGCCGCTTCTCCACCAGCATCCGCTTCGGCTCCCCAGTACTCCCGCTCGTCTTCACCTCGACATACGGACTGTCGCTATTCCATTCCTCCAAAAACTCCTCTAAAGACATAGTATTTTTTTAAGACATAGTAACATAATAACATTTATTCTAGACAGAGTATCTTTTTAAGACAGAGTAACATAATAACATTTATTCAGACAGAGTATTCTTAATAAGACAGAGTAACATAATAACATTTATTCAGACAGAGTATTCTTAATAAGACAGAGTAACATAATAACATTTATTCTAGACATAGTATCAAATAAAGACATAATAACATAATAACAATTATTCTTGGCAAAGTATCTTTTATATCTGAAGCATAATAACCCTTGACTACACATAATAAATCTGTTACTATAAATATGTTTCTATAAAAATATGTTACTATAAATATGTTAATATGTTACTATGTCTTAAAAAAATACTCTGTCTTTAAAATTACTCTGTCTTTATCCAGAGTTTATCACCGCGTATGTCTAATCCCATATCGACATTATCCGTAAACAACTGTCCAGTCCCAAGGCCTTGCGGCATCGTGATGTCGTCGCCATAGACGTCTGAGGCGAACTGTGCGATGGCATTCAGTCCGATGTTACTCTCCAGGGCCGACGTGATCCACGAGCCGATACCCTGTTCCTTAGCGTTGGTGATCCACTCCCTGCACCCCATCATGCCGCCATGCAACGACGGTTTCAGGATGATATATCTGGGTTTGATGATGTTCAGCATGTGACGTTTCATCTCCGGATCATTCACGCCGATCAGTTCTTCGTCGAGTGCGATGGGCAGGGGCGACTCACGGCAGAGTTCCGCCATATACGCCCACTGTCCCTGACGTATGGGCTGTTCGATACTGTGGATGGCATACTGCGACAGGAGTTCCAATTTATACAGCGCCTCTTCATATTTGAAGGCCCCGTTGGCATCCAGCCGCAGTTCCACCTCGTGGAAAGAGAACCGCTCACGGATACGTTTCACCAGATCCAGTTCCTGTTCGAAGTCGATGGCCCCGATCTTCAGTTTCACACAACGGAAGCCCTTCTCCAGTTTCTCCTCCATGCGCTTCAGCATCTCCTCATAACTGCCCATCCACACCAGTCCGTTGATGGGAATCCCCACCTCGCCTCGGCTGAAGGCCGTATCGAATAAAAGAGGTGAGAGGTCAGAGGTGAGAGGTGAGAGATGACTCTGGAGGGAGAGTAGAGCCGTCTCGAGTCCGAAGAGCATCGACGGATAGTCCCTCAGATCGTCATACGGTATCGCTCCCGTCCGACACACCGTCTCACACATCTTACGGAGTATCTTCCCGTATGCCTCGTCGCCCATCGCGTCGCAACTCAGATCCGGCAGCGGCGCACACTCCCCTATTCCTTCCCGCTCACCGTCCGACAGCGTGACATACCACACCTTCCTCTCCGTATACACACCCCTCGACGTCCCCGCCGGCTGCTTGAAATGCAGCGTCCGCTCAGACACAGTAAATTTTAAAGACATAGTATTTTCTAAAGACATAGTAACATATTAACAAATTAACAATTATAATTAACCGAATTGTTTGCGATAAACACGATATTTGCGTTTGAATTGCAGTTCATCTGAACCAAAATTAATCAAGAGTCCGTGATCGATACCCGTTGCCGTAAGATAATTCACCAGTTGGATCTCATGAGCCATATGCAATGACTGCACAGCCTTCAATTCCAGAATCAAAACACCCTCTACGACAATATCAGCCTTAAAATCACCCACAAGCACATTTTCATAATACACACTGATTGGTTTTTCTGCCTCGTAAGCCAATCCCCGCTTATTAAGTTCCACCATCATTGCATTCTTATATACCGACTCCAAATACCCCGGTCCCAACGCCCTTCGGATATTCTTAGAGCACTCCATCACTGTCCGTATCAGCACCTCAACATCCATACTACTCCACCCTATATTATGTTTATATATTATTCTGTCACAATATTGTTAATATGTTATTATGTCTTTTATTTGTTAATCTGTCTATAATTTGTTAATCTGTTACTATGTCTTTAAAAAGATACTCTGTCTTTACGGCAGTTTCGGATACTTCTTAAAGTCCGGCTTCCGCTTCTCCAGGAACGCCTTTCCGCCCTCTTGTGCCTCGTCGAGGAAATAGTACAGCATCGTCGCGTCGCCGGCCAGTTCCTGGATACCCGCCTGGCCGTCGAGTTCCGCGTTCAGTCCGGCCTTGATCATCCTCAGTGCCAGCGGCGAACGCTCCATCATCTCCTCGGCCCAAGCCACACACTCATCCTCCAGTTGTTCGATGGGCACCACCTTGTTCACCATCCCCATCGCCTCAGCCTCACGGGCCGAATACTGTCGGCAGAGGAACCAGATCTCACGCGCCTTCTTCTGTCCGACGATACGTGCCAGATAACTGCTGCCGAATCCCGCATCAAACGATCCCACCTTCGGCCCTGTCTGTCCGAAGATCGCATTCTCCGAGGCGATCGTCAGGTCGCAGACCAGGTGCAGCACATGTCCGCCACCGATGGCATAGCCGTTCACCATCGCGATCACCGGCTTCGGCAACCTTCTGATCTGCATCTGCACGTCGAGCACACTCAGACGGGGCACACCCTCGTCGTCCACATAGCCGCCACGCCCTTTCACATGCATGTCGCCACCCGAGCAGAACGCATGCTTCACGTCCCGCAGCGTCTTACCCTCCGGCACCTCACTCATCGCACCCGTCAGCAGCACCACGCTCACCTCCTGCATCTCACGGCACATGGCGAAGGCCTGACTCAGTTCCCACGTCGTCTTCGGCGTGAAGGCATTACGATACTGCGGACGGTTGATCGTGATCTTCGCGATACCGTTATACTCCTCAAACAGGATCTCCTTGAACTCACGGACAGTCTTCCAAACTCTTGCTTCCATCACCATTATTCTTTAGTTACGGGTTGATTCTCCTTTGTCCAGGCAATGATGCCACCCTTCAGGTTCACGGGCTTGTATCCCTCCTTCGCCAACAGCGAGGCGGCATGAGCAGAGCGTCGGCCACTGCGGCAATACACGGCGATGGTCTTCTCCTTGGGCAGTTGCTGAAGAACCTGCGCCACGAAGTCATCCTTAAACTGGTCGATGTTGACGGCATCCTTGATGTGCGCCTCGTTGAACTCAGCAGCCGTCCTCACGTCCAGGACCACCGTATTCGTATCAGCAATCAACTCGGCGAATGCCTGCACATCCATGTCCTCATAATTCTGGCTGCACGCTGTATTCAGTCCAAGTGCCGCCAACAGGATTGTAAAAATCTTCTTCATATTTCTTCTTTTGGATTAATATTAATGCTGCAAAGATACGAATAAGTCGGCAGAATACAAAATAATTGGGAACTTTTCTATCGGTTTCCACAGGATGCCAATCATCTGCCGGACGGAAATAACGGCTCTGTCCGGAAAAGAGCATCAAGCGAAAGAGGCTGTGTCGGGATTGACACAGCCTCTTGACGGCAGGATGTTTGGGAGATTCTAATACCCGAGTTGTTTCATCTGGTCTCGGATCGTGCTGACGGGGAAGGATGGACAGGCCTTGTGGACGCCCTCCAGTTCGCAGTGGCCGACAATCTCGGCATCGGGATAGTCCTGCTTCAAGGAGCAGAGCAGCGTGAGGAGGGCCTTCTTCTGGGCAGGGGTGCGGGTGTCGGCGGCACGACCACGTTCGTCGAGGCCTCCCTCGTAGCAGACGCCGATGGAGTGGGCATTGTAGTGGCGGGCATGGGCGCCGACCATCTCCTCGGGACGGCCGAAATGCAACTGTCCGTCGCGGGTGATGTAGTAGTGGTAGCCGCAGCACTTCCAGCCGCGGGCCTTGTGCATCTGGTCGAGCATCTCCAGCGTCAGGTGCTGGTCCGGGCGGCTCGCCGTGCAGTGAATGATAATCAGATCTATTCTTCTCATTTTAAGACAGATTAACTAAGAAAGACATAATAACATAATAACAGTTTTTTAGACATAAGCGCTCGGCGACGCAAGGAGACGCTTGCTACCGAAGGGACACAAGAACATATATAGAGAATCGCATGCTAAGATGTTCTTAATGTAATCATCTGTAAACTGTAAACCGTAAACTGTAAACTAGTCTATGCAGGATTGCATGAGGAAGGTTGACACGAAGGCGGTAATGACCGTTAGGACAAAATTTGCAATTTTATTAATCGTTTCTCGTTTCATATAATTGAAATTTTAAGAGTTAAAAAATAATATTTATGCAGGGCGCTGCCCTGCTGGATAATATTTCTTACTTTCTTCGGCGCGAAGAAAGAAGCAAAGAAGCATCCACCCTAACCAAGCCTTCCCCTATATGGGAAGGATGTAACTGACTCCGGGGGCAAGCCGCCCTACGTCAGGGTTTTGGTATGGCTCACAAAGCCTGTGCCCCTACGGGGTGAGCCATGGGTGTTTATCGGCTGCGCTGAGAGAAGAGGGAAACGGCTTGTTATTTTTATCGGCTGGCGCATGGAGGGCCACACGATGACTTTTTATCCGCTAGCCCAATGATATAGCGCTTTTTCTGCCTCAATGTGAGCCCCTTTCCAAGGGGCGGCGCAAGCGGGGATGTAGAAGATCATGGCTCGCCCGAAGGGCACAGGCTCTGCGAGCCA
>Ga0247611_10000885_pt1 | contig 57416 bp, 48 predicted proteins | sample 177DNAGHGhighgp2_FD_192422 | JGI IMG/M metagenome (GOLD analysis project Ga0247611, IMG submission 192422) | Sheep rumen microbial communities from Palmerston North, Manawatu-Wanganui, New Zealand - 1770 DNA GHGhigh gp2 | ecosystem: Host-associated > Mammals > Digestive system > Stomach > Rumen... | reverse complement strand
AGAAAAAGGATAAAATGTATAATCCTGACTGATTCTCAGTGCTGCATATTTGCTATTACAGGGAAAATAATCCCTGGCAAAAGTATGATGATTCTTATAATTATATAACATCAATATCTGTGAATCTTTGTCTTCTGCAACATATTCATCCGTCGGAGTATTGTTGAGAACATAGTTACCTTTAACATAACGAATACTAGAAAAAAACTGCGATATTTTAGCAACAACAAAATCAAAGACCATCTCTGAATAAAAAGCAGACCTCTTGCCTAGTATCACGTCCTGTCCATCAACGGTAAACTTTAAAAAATTAGCATTAAAAGTGCTCTTATCTCTTGAATATACGATCTCAGGTGCTGATAGTATCTCCCCAATAGTTACCTGATGTTGTTTCCTGTCAGCAGTCGAATATTTAAGAGGATACTGTTTCCATGAGTCACTATACGTCACTCTCCCCTTTAGGTCTTTTGATTGTTCTATGCTAGGTTTCAGATAGTCTAATACCATTGAGATTCGCTGGTCCAACGACTGCTCACAGCCAATCTTTTTGTACATCAGATATCTGGCAACAGTCCTTTTCACCTTTGCACTCAATTCACTTTTCACCGAATCTAAATACGACTCGCGATTGAGTTTTAACCAATGTTTAGCATCTCCTTCCAAGATATTAATGGCAAAAGAAATTGACGGGAAACTCACCAAACCCATTGCCATCAATTGGTTTCGGAAATAATACTCACTGTCTCTTTTCTCTATTAGTTCAATAGCTATACCTTCTTTCTCGTCATAATATTCCAGTATACCATGACTATGAATATCATATTTATCATTATTATATTCCAATATTAGTGGCACTGTAGAGGCCTGAGCAAATTTATACAGTTCCTCTATAAGACCCACAAAATAAGAAAAATCTGAATCATTTTTTCGTGCAAGGTCAAACTCCTTGTAAAACTGCATAGAACCTTTCACATTACATTTCAATGGGCTCAACTGATCGCCAATAGAAGACTTCTGTGTCTTAAACTCAACTGTAGTACCTACATGAGTGTCGTCATTCTTCAGAGTTTTCATCAGAATAGCCCCCTTCCCTGCTCCTATAGGATTCTTCATCTCCACAATGAAAGTGTCATCGTTATTCAGTTTCCTGGTACGTAAAACCACTTCATCGGCTATCAGAAACACACTTTGGAATCCAATACCGAAGATTCCAGAAGGTCGCATAAAATCATCCATCTGTTCAACGATCTTTCTTTTCGACCTGTTCATGTACGAACTTCCTGTATTGAAGAGATATTTCAAGTCTTCTTTCGACATACCTAGTCCCTGATCTTCAATCTTGATGCTACACTCCGAGTGATCATCATCGATACGCCTTTCCTCTATAGACACACTGATGGGATAATTTTTCAACCTTTCAAAAAACATTCTATAATTCTTATTATCCGGATGTTCTACAAATGCCCTCAGGTGTGTAGCATCAACTGCATTCTGCAGAAGTTCCCTCATACACTTAGCAGGATCTGTATATAGCCCAGCCCCTTGTATTAATTCCAATGCCTTTCCTGTATCAATCTTGAATTCCGGTCTGTTCTTCCCGTCTATCGTATCATAGCCTATCAAGTTAACTTCCAGTTTCCCGACGGTAGGCAAACTTCCATATTCAGAATTTGGCACAATGTCATACCAATGCTGACTGACAAAGACCACCTCATCATTCAACCACTTGAACCAGTCATTTGTCAATTCTGCAATCTTATAGTTATGGCAGTCTGCACTAATCTCGATAGTTTTTTTTGTAATGTTCAAAAGTGTTATCGACCTGTTTATCTCATTATAATCCTTGGAATCTACAGGAATACTTCCAAGAGAATGAAGCAACACGTCAGATATTCGGTTATTATCTACATCTAGCAAATCACCAAGTCTAAGTAAAAAAGCCACAAACCTTGGGTGGCACGGTTCTGTACCGCAACCAGAAGTTTGCTCAAATGGTAGATTCATTACCTTCTCTCGCATTTGCGTATGGGCAGCACAAATCTGCGACAATTGCCCTACTATTCTTTTAGGAATCATCCCGCTTGGGAAATTCCCTATAAACTCCTCTTCAATTCTCGCAGTAGAACGTTCTGCATGAGCTTTCCTTACAAAATCAGCCATCAAAAACCTAACAGCCTCATAGCTTTTGGCTGTCAAAGCATTATTGGCATAATAGATCTTATCATCTTTTATCTCCAGAGCCTGAGCATATTCATGCATGGGAGATGTTTGGTCATCCTGATTTTCTTTAACGAACTTCACAAATGCCGAACCATCCGCAAACAGATTCTTCTTGTCATCACTATCCACCATCATCCCGCAGTCATGATAATAAGCAGCATTCAACAACAACCAAAGATCCACTACAGACAATTTCTCTATTGTCTCTTTACCAAGGATGATGGAAATATTGTTTAGGATTGCCTCAGAATGGCTGGCATTATGCAGACTATAATGAGGGAACACATGCGATATGACATCCAATATCATTGGTGCACGTTTCTTGGCCAGCTTCCATTGAGCCAGCCAAGAATCGCACTGTTCATTATTCTCTGCCAAAAGATAAAAATATCGCTCGATTATATTCATACGTATATCTTCTTTGCTTGAAACATTTTTAAAATCCATCCAAGTTTCAAATCAAAATTCCTACTAAAAGATGTCATTCCCATTCCACGTCCCATATAACCACGATCATCAGACAATGTCAACGAAATATCATCATTTGTTTGAATATATTCATTTACCTTACTATAAATATCGGATATATTCTGCTATATAAAATTTTTAATCTTAAATCCATTAACTATCATAAATCCCACGATACATCCCACCGTATTATGCATCACGTCATCCACTTCCGAGAAGCCTCTCATAAAGCAGAACTGTAGTGCCTCTATCGTCACAGAGATACTACAGCCTATCAAAAGTACAATCAACCATGAATCGTTAACCATGAACCATGAACCATTTCGTGACCATGAACCTTTAACCTTTAACAGTGAACCAAGTATCATTCCGACAGGAATGAATACGATGACGTTCATGATATTCTCTATCAGCAAATCTGGTCTATCGTAACTCCAGAAGGGATGGAAGTCGTATTGTCTTGTTGTTCCTGTAGCTCTGAAGATGACGGTTGAGCAGAAGAGGAGGAAGATATATTCTATCAGCAAGAGCGTTGCGGAATAGCGGAGTCCTGTTTTGAACCCTTTCCATACGATGAATACCACCAGTCCTATACAAAATATAGACAGGAGACCCTCATAGACCTCCTGCGGTATATCATGATATAGATTAATGATATACTATCTAAACTGCTCCTTCATACATCACTTTATACTTATTTCCACTGCTCTTCAAAGACATTCTGATGATTAATACCAAGCATCATCACATGATATATACCTGTTCTCGATAGCTACCTATACTGCATGGACATTACTTAACTATCGATTATTCCTATTTCATTATGAATATTTTGGAATTTGTGTTTTAGGTTTCACCTTTTGAATCAGATTTTGGCTTCTTATGCCACTGACTTATCGTCTTGACATTTAAATTCAACATTAATCACGATACTAGTTCTAGGCAATCAAAATATCCGATTAATACGTACAATGTTTTGATTTACAAGAAGTGTCTGTGTAATCGCAAAGTACATCTTCCATCAGACATCATCCCTCATACTTCGCATGCGTCCCCACTGAGGTACAAACAAATAACTGCAAAACTGCCAAATGACTTTTAGATATTTCACACCACAAATCAGAGACTTTTGACTATTTCAACAAAGTTGCTAATCACATACTCCACATCCTCATCCGTGAGCTTCGTATGAAGAGGCAGTGTTACCTCATTTTCAAACAGATGGTATGCATTAGGATAATCCTTGATATCAAATCCAAGAGATTTATATGCTGTCATCATGGGCAGAGGTTTGTAGTGCACATTGCAGGCGATACCACGCTCTGCCATCTTCTCAATCACCTTGTTGGCATCCTCACGGGTTTTGCCAAGCAGGCGTACTAGATACAGGTGATGAGAGCTACAATGGGCAGCATCCTTATGATTCAGAACTGCCACAGGCAGATCCTTCAATGCCTTATTATACTTTGCCACAATCTCCTGGCGACGTTTCAGCAAGCCTTCATAGCGTTCCATCTGAACCAAGCCCATAGCTGCCATGATGTCTGTCATATTGCACTTATACCAAGGACCAATGATGTCATACTCCCAAGCACCCAACTTCGTTTTAGCCAACGCATCCTTGTTCTGACCGTGAAGCGAGAACAACTGACTCAGGCGGTAAAGCATCTCGTTCCAAGTCTCCCCTTCCTTCTTAGGTACATTGGGCATATAATCATAACCCTGAACCATTAACCCTTCACCATTAACCAACACTGGCTCATTCCCGAAGGGAAGGTGCCAGGTTAAGGCTCCTCCTTCTGCTGTAGTGAAGTTCTTCACCGCATGGAAACTGAATGAAGAGAAGTCAGCAATCTCACCAGCCATTTTACCCTTGCGATTCGCCCCAAACGAGTGCGCACAGTCAGCAGACACCACAATCCTACCTATCTTCGCCTGCAAAGCATTATTAGGCTTAAACAAACCCTTCTTTGCCTCCACAATCTCAAACACGCGGTCATAGTCAGCCACAATACCACCCAGATCCACAGGCGCAATCACCTTAGTCTTTTCCGTGATGGCAGCAGCCAACTTATCGTAGTCCATCTCCACATTGTCCTTCTGGCTATCCACCAGCACCAATTTGCAGCCCACATGCTGTGTTACCGATGCCGTAGCGGTATAGGTATATGCAGGCACTATCACCTCATCATCAGGCTGGATATCCAGCAGATGCAGCACCATCTCCAGTGCTGCCGTTGCCGAGTTCAGACACACCGTCTTGTCCGTGTGCACATACTCCGAAATCTGGCTTTCCAGTTTCTTTGTACGAGGACCCGTAGTAATCCAACCCGAGAGAATAGCCTCACGCACCTCTTTAGCCTCTGCCTCCGTCATGTCTGGAGGCGAAAAAGGAATATTCCTAAGTTTCATGTTCATAATTCTACAACTCTATGATTCTTATTTTCAAATTCAATAATATATGTATCTTCATATTCCCAGTTCCGGGACTCCTTGTTTCCGAAGTTCCGTGAGTCCCGTTGCTATCTCATCCATAGCAACGCACCCGCCCCAAGAGCGGAATACATATTCAGGCGTAACACATCCGAAGTCCATACTGCAACTCCGTGCTTCGTTTTCCATGAACTCACGCAAGCGTGTAATAACTTCTTCCATCATAGGTCTTACATCTTACTTCATTATATCATCCCGGGCTTCATTAAGTGCCCCCATACCCCACTCCAGAAGGCACTCCACAGGCTGTCATTGAAACACAATTCGTGTTTCCACTCATTAGCCTTCCATCTGCGATACTTAAACACTGCACGAGAGATAAAGCCGCCTGACTCCTTTTCTGAGAACTCTGGAGCCAATATGTCGTTGAGCACACGGTTTTTTAATTGCGGTTGAAATTGCTCCTGCAGGAATAGCTTCACATCGAAGCCCAAATCTTCTACACAAATGGCGTTGAACACGTCATACAATTTCTTCATGCCAAAGTGTTCTAGCTGACTTTCCAACCACTCCCAGTCAATCTCCTCATGGTGTTTCTCTACGAAGAATGCCCAGTCAAGCAACTGCCTCAGTTGAAACCCCGTAGAGGCAAAATTGCTCATCGAATGTCTCAGCAAGAATAAAGCGTGGAGATTAGCAGATGGCAGATACACCTTCTCTCCCTTCATCTCCACAAAATATGAAGCATCCTTTCCTAGATCCTTTAGAATTGCCTCTAACTCCACATTCGATTTGTGATGATGCACATTCAAGAAGTCGTAATGATTTTCCACTGTAAATCCCTGCCACTCAAATACCGTATGGTGATGATGCGAGTTATCGATTTTCTTTTCAGAATCATGAACCTTGAACCATGAACCGAGGGTAGCATCAGCTTCACGTTGCTGACCGAATAACCAGATGTCAATATCCCCACAAGGCCGGTGCTCAGGCTTTGGCCAATCAATGCTACAGGCATAGCCTTTCAGCACCATCATCTTATATCCGTGGGTGTTATACCAGCCAGCAAGACTCGCTATTGCATTCTCATACTGCACGTACCTCTGCTCATAGTTCTGCATCACCTCACCAATCCACGATAATTTGAGTTGAGAGTTGAGAGTTGAGAGTTGAGAGTTTGATTTTGAGACCTCATTTAATCCATCTAGCACAACCGCAGAAAGTCCATGCTGGTCTGCAAGGGCCTTCAACTGTACCCAATCCACTTCACTTGAGACTTGAAACGTTAAACTTGAAACTAGCTGATGCCCTATTCCAAGTCTGACCAGCGAAAGGAATATATCTTTTAACTCAGAACGTACCACTGACTATTATCTAAACAGAATTTCGTTAGCGTTAAGGTTAACATTAATGTTGAGTCGCAACGCTCTTAATAACATCAACATATTTCTGTGTACCTATTTCTTTTGTTAGATTATCCATCACAAACTGGCGGCCATTACGACCATACTCTTTGCAAAGATCACGGTCGTTGTACAGTTTTAAGATAGCATCCGTAAACGCAACCTTATCCCCTGCTTTCGTGAAAATACCACAGTTATTCTTCTCGATGATACTCTTCAACTCATTCTCATCAAAGTTCGCCAACACCGGCCTCGATGCACTCATGATGCTCCAAGTCTTCGAGGGCACACTGTTCGCACCTACTCCTGGTTTGGAAATAACAAGCGAAACATCTCCCAACGAGAACACATGCGAGATCTCCTCGTAGGGCTGGAACGGCAACAGCGTCACGTTCTGCACATTCCGTTCCGCAATAATCCGTTTCACATCTTCCAGATAAGCGCCATTGCCCACCAACACAAACTGAATATCCTCATTTGCTTCCAAGGCCTTTGCCACTTCAAGCAGCATATCCATGTTCTGCGTCAGCCCGATGTTACCATTGTAAGTGACGTAGAACTTCGAGCGATCCAGTCCGTAGCGGTCAAACAGGATGTTTTCGGAACGGGGAATATCTACCACAGCATTCTGGTCCACCCAGTTGTAGATAACCACAATCTTCTCTTCTGGCACGCCCTTCGCCATGATATTCTTCTTGAAGTCCTCACTGATGACAATGATTTTGTCCGCATTACGGTAGGTAAAGTTCTCTATCATACGTCCAACCTTCCACAACAAACTCCCCTTTTTAGTTAAGCCAGTGCCAACCAGTGAATCCGGGAAAATATCCTGCAAACCATATACGAAAGGAATCTTCTTTATTCGTTTGAGACATCCTCCCATTGCGCCTTGTATAGGAGGCGTACTACCGAGCAATAATAAATCAACATTCTTGGCTCTTAATCCAAACCAAAAATGTTTGGTGCTCATACATAAATAACGTAAAAAACGGGATAATGAACTTCTCCCTTCCTTCACCAAGCTGAATCTATGTATAATTTGATGCCCCTCATACCTTTCCTCATATTTGATCTTCCTATACTTTTGGCGGGTTTCATCATCCACTCCACGTGTCGGCACAGGTGCATATAGCTCTGTATAGATGTCATTCTCTATATAGGCCTTATTCAAGTCATCATCAAGATGTGAACTTGAGATGCTTTCTGGAAAGCAGTATGGGGCAAGTCTTAATATTCTCATTTCCTATATTAATGAATTCATTCTTTCCCAATAGCTTTTAAGAACATTCCAAGGACTGCTCGATTGAATTTATTTAACCAATCGGGTAAATAAATTGTATATGTTACCAGTTTCCTGAAAAATGAATCCTGTGATTGGTTTATCTCATTTACTAATGGGGCATAATATTTCTTATCACGAGTTGCCCAGTAAACAATATTATTTACATAGCCAACAAAAGACGAACGGAATTGAGAATTACTCGTAAAGATATGATAGTGCTCTTTCCAGCCATCTATGACATCATGTTTCTCTAAATCCTTAAGAGCTCTTGGGATACCAACATACAGATAAGCCGGCCACTTTTCTCGGTATATCGGACGCTTAAGGCAACGTTGAATGCAGAGAGGATAGCTAATATACAAACATTTCTTGCCAGATAACCCATACAAAAAAGGCGCTAAAAACTCGAAACCTAAATGATCAGCGGTATATATTTGTTTTCCTTTTTCCCAGGCCTCTCTAGAGAGCAAATTAACCGACAGGAAAGCCATTCCTCTGAAACAATTTCGCGCAAAATCTTTAGAAGATTCATATTTTATCTCTGGCTCTTCTATAGTCTTATAAAAAACCCGAAGATTTTCCATTTCTTTCTGCTGAAGAGAACTATCTGCATATCCTTGCATCCTATTAAAATGGATGCCATCGATATCAGGATATCTCTTTAGCGCATCGACAAGGATGTCTACCATTCTTGGATTAGGTATATCATCGTCTCCCCACAGAAGGAAGTATTTCCCAGAAGCATTATCAATTGAACGAGAAATACTAATTCCAATCTCTTTATGATCAGTATAGTTAATAAATCGAAACCATCCATCATTTTCAAGCCCCCTGAGAACACTTTCAGTGTCATCAGTCGCTGCGTTATTACAAATGATTAATTCCACATCATCAGCGTTTCTTACTATCTGGTCTTTTATCAAAGATAGACTATAAGGAAGAATCCACGCGCGATTAAACGTGGGCATCACTATTGATAATAATTTACTCATTCTTCTCCTAAGAATAGTTTAATACCTTTTTCGACATTTACATCTGCCTTCCATCCTGGTACCGGCGTACCCTTCCAAGGCACCATCACTTCTCTGTCACGATAAGGCCTGCCGCCCCACTCAATGTTGAGTTTCCGTCCCGACACCTCACAGAAGAGATTAGCCAGTTCCTTTAAAGGAATCTGCCTTCCGGATGTGAGCACATACTCATCACCTAATTCTGCATCACTCGCCAACAGCTCTGCGAGATGTGTGAAGCCTGCAATAATATCCGTGATATAAATAAGATCTATCAACTGCTCACCTGGAGACATCTTCAATACCTCACCACTCTCCGAGTAATCCTTGAATAGTTTAAAGATCTTCCTGCGGGTATCATTGGGGCCGTATGTATCACAAAGCTTCAGCGTACAGAACTTGATACCGAAGACATCGCTATAATACTTAGCCATGTCAATAAACGCCTGCTTGGTGGCAGCATACAGATTAACGGGATTATATTCATATCCCTTTGTGTTGTAGTTCTGCCAGATACTTCCAGTATTCAAGAACCATTTTACACAGCCAGCCAACGAAGCGGCCTCAAGAACTGCTGTTCCAAAATAGACATTGGAGGACACCAAATCCTTTACCTGTTCAGGAGTATGTACAGTCAGATACAAGGACGCAAGATGAATAATTCCTTCAATCTTATTTTCTTTAATATAATCAGCCAGCCGCTGTATATCATCGGTCATAATAATACCCGGCAACCCCAATTTCTCAGGGTCGCCTTCAAACTGACCGAGTATAAACAGTTTATGCTGTTTCCTTAGTTCTCTTGTAAGATTGGTGCCAATAAAACCTGTAGCACCTGTTACCAAAATATTCATACTAAAATGGTGAATTAAAATCAGATAACTTTTCAAATGTCAAATCACGACCAGAACGAATCACATTCTCTACCCCCCAGTCATATCCCACTGACAAAGAATCAATGCCGCTGTCATTGTCCTTAGCATAACAAGTGGTCTGCGCATAGTTCACTATAGAGCCGTCTTCCAATGAGAGGAATCCGTGTGCAAATCCTTTGGGGATATACAGATACTGCCCTTTCTGATCATCCAGTTCAATGTCAAAATACTGACCGTAAGTGGGTGACTCCTTTCTGATATCTACTACAACATCCTTGATTTTTCCTTTACTCACATATACCACCTTCGCATGGTCAAAAGGTGGGGTCTGGAAGTGCATCCCTCGAACAACGTCTTTCTTGTTCACTGAATAGTAGAATTCCTTAAAATCACAATCCAATCCGTTCTCTTTGAAGAAGTCAAAATTGAACAGCTTTTGGAATCCGCCCCTGTTATCTTGAAAGTTGACTGTCTGGAGAACAAACAATCCTTCAAACCTTGTCTTTATTATCTCCATTGAATAAACCTTTCTATTTCATCAATACAGATGCTATATACATCTTCATTCTTATACCGCTTATACCAATCAGAAGTCAGAATTGCAGTTTGTTTGGCATCCAGCCTCGGTTTCCAACCCAGGCGGTTCTTCGCCTTCGTAATGTCCAGCATCAAAAGATTGGCCTCATGCAAAGCATTAGGATCTGACACATCTTTCAACACTCCATACCCGAAGTTTTCAATCATAGCCGTTGCCACTTCCCATACAGTCAGCACGCTTTCCTGCTCCGGCCCAAAGTTCCATCCCTCACAGTACTCTGTAGGGTGCTCCCACATCTTCTGCGCAAGCAGCATATAACCACTCAGGGGTTCCAGTACATGTTCCCAAGGGCGCACCGCCTTCGGGCTTCGAATCTCTATGGGCTTGCCAGCTTCCAAAGCACGGATGCAGTCAGGAATGATACGGTCTTTAGCCCAGTCGCCACCACCTATCACATTACCGGCACGGACGCTGGCAAGACTCATATGGTGTTTCTTGCCATAGTCCTCTGGATTGAAGAAGCTCCTGCGCCAACTCTGGATGGCTATCTCACAAGCACCCTTACTGCTGCTATAAGGATCATAACCACCAAAGGGGTCATCTTCCTTATAACCACGCATCTGCTCCTTGTTGTCATAACACTTGTCGGTGGTTATCATCACACCTACCTTGACATTATCCGTTGCACGGATGGCCTCCATGATATTGATGGTTCCCATCACGTTGGTCTGGTAGGTCTCAACGGGGATTTCGTAACTGAGGCGTACCAGTGGCTGTGCGGCAAGGTGAAAGACAATCTCCGGCTGGTACTGAGCAAAGATTTCCTTCATCTTCTCTCCGTCACGGATGTCTGCACGGATGTCTGCCTTGATCTTTTTACAAATTCCAGAAAGTACGAAGTTGTCTTTCTCGCTGTAGGGTTCCAGACCAACGCCTACGACCTCTGCACCCAGTTCATGAAGCCAGATGCTGAGCCAAGAGCCCTTGAAACCGGTGTGGCCAGTTACAAGGACTTTTTTGCCTTTATAAAAGTTGTTGAAAACGTCAATGTTCATGTTTCTTGAATCTTGAAACCTGAAACTTATTTTGCATGCTCAATGCAAAATTCACGAATGCACTTAATCATCCACTGGTTCATCTCCTTGGTCATGCCAGGGAATACACCAATCCAGAAGCCGTTGGTCATCACAAAGTCGGTATTCTTCAGTTCACCCACAATGCGATAACCTTCACCCGTTGCCCGCATCTCGTCAAAGCAAGGATGCTTGGTCAGGTTACCGGCAAAGAGGTTACGGGTCTGAATCTTGTTCTGCTCCAGATAGCCGGTCAGTTCATTGCGGGTGAATCCCGCATCTTCCTTCACGGCAATCAGAAAACCAAACCAGGAAGGATTGCTATTGGCCTCTGCCACAGGAAGAATCAGTCCGGGAACATCCTTAAGACCATCATACAACATCTGATAGTTGGCACGACGGGCTGCTACAATCTGGTCCAACTTATCCAACTGGGCACAACCCACAGCAGCCTGCATATCGGTAATCTTCAAGTTGAAGCCAAAGTGACTGTACACATACTTGTGGTCATAGCCCTTGGGTAATTCTCCAAACTGACCGGTGAAGCGCATACGGCAGGTGTTGTCCACACCCGAAGCGCACCAGCAGTCACGTCCCCAGTCACGGAACGAGAGGGTAATCTTGTTCAGTTCCGGGTCATTGGTATAGACAGCACCGCCCTCGCCCATCGTCATGTGGTGAGGAGGATAGAAACTGCTGGTACCAATATGTCCCCATGTGCCGGTCTTCTTGGTCACGCCATCAATGGTGTATTCAGAACCCAATGCATCGCAGTTGTCTTCAATCAACCAGAGATTATGCTTCTCACAGAAAGCCAATACGGCCTTCAGGTTGAAAGGATTGCCCAACGAGTGTGCCATCATCACGGCCTTGGTCTTGGGACTGTAGGCTGCCTCCAACTGAGTGACATCAATATCAAAACCAGGCAGTGCCACATCCACAAACACGGGAATAGCACCATACTGAATAATAGGCGTTACGGTGGTGGGGAATCCTGCGGCAACAGTTATCACCTCGTCACCCTTCTTGATTCTACGGTCTCCCAATTTATGAGAAGTAAGCGTATAGAATGCCAAGAGGTTGGCACTGGAACCCGAATTGGTCACGGCACAATACTTCACGCCCAACCAATCAGCCAGACGACGCTCGAACTTATGCGTCCAAGGGCCTTGTGTCAGCCAGAAATCCAGCGACGAGTCAACCAGGTTCACCATCTCCTCATCGTTGAAGTAACGACCGCCATAGTGAACAAATGTCTTACCGGGTTCAAACTCCTTCTTCTGGGCATGAACCTCCTTATAATACTCACGAGTCAGCTCAAGAATCTGAGCCTTCAATTCTTCTTTCTTTGCCATATACTATTTTTTCTATTTATTTGCTATACTCCGGTATATTCGGCACTATTCTGTCCCACTTCTTCCAAGGTGCCGTATTTTTCTTAAGCAGATTCTCCAACAAGCTCTTTTCTCGGATGTTGTCCATACACTGCCAGAATCCCTCGTGGATGTAAGACATCAACTCTCCTTTTGCCACAAGAGATTCCAAAGGCTTGCGCTCAAAGACGCACTCATCTCCGTCCAGATAGTCAAAAATGGCTGGTTCCAGTACCATATAACCGGCATTGATAGGAGCACCGTCATTGGAATTCTTTTCCCTGAATGCTTTTACCACATTGTCGTAAATATCCAGCACGCCTTTCTCCTGTGCCATCTTAACGGCTGTGAGCGTAGCAATCTTGCCGTGACGTTTATGGAACTCTACGAGTTTGTTGATGTCCACATCACAAACGCCATCACCGTATGTCATCATAAAAGTCTCATTGCCAACATATTCCTGCACACGCTTGATGCGGCCACCAGTCATCGTATTGTAACCCGTATCTACTACCGTCACTTTCCAAGGCTCCAAATGGCTGTGATGTACAGTCATCTCGTTCTTCCCATCACGGAAATCGAACGACACATCGCTGTTATGCAGAAAGTAGTTGGCAAACCACTCCTTGATATATTCCTGCTTATATCCGGCACAGATGACAAACTCATTGTGTCCGTAATAGGCATATTCTTTCATTATATGCCACAAGATGGGCATACCACCTATTTCAATCATAGGCTTAGGTTTAAACACAGATTCCTCAGAAATACGGGAACCAAAACCTCCGGCTAAAAGTACTACTTTCATACTATTTCAGTTTTATTATTATTTCCTTTAAGACTTCTGCCATTTTCGTCTCACACTCTACCATCGTTGTTCCCTTAACTATAACCTCACCAATGGCATCATTACTATTAGTGAATGCCCTCACCTCTGAACCATTATGAATAAACATGTGAATCTGGGCATCTAAATTATCAGGCACAACTACATCTTCACATATACCGCTCTTTTCCGACTTTACCATTCGTGCCAAAGTGGCGCAAGGATCCTTGCGTTTTTCCCATATAGGCAATGGGCTCTCACCCAGACAAGTAGCCAGTATCATTTCATAATAGTTGATACCGAAATAGTTGCTAGTCAATTCCGGCAAACAATTAGCACCCACTCTTCCTGTCAATTCTATGATATAGACCTTACCTTCTTTCTCAATCAGATCCACATTCACAGCACAATCATTGATACCCAATGCCTTAATGGAATTAGTCACTTGCTTTATAGTGTCATCGTATAGTTCATCAGAAATCTCGTATGGCATATAGTGGCCAATAGGTACTGCTGTTTTGCACATAATGGTCTCGTCACCGTGAGGCAAAACGAACAGAACTTCACCCTTATATACAAATGCCTGAGCGCCAAATTCCTTCCCTTCTATAAACTGCTCTATAATACAATAGTCCTTCTTGGTAAGCGACATTGTATCTTGATAGGCATGCAATAGATTAGATTTCTCACGTACAATATTGATACCACGACTGCCCTGAAGGTCTGTGGCTTTCACAATCATCGGGAAACCTATCTCTAAAACCACCTTTTCCAATTCTGCCTCACTAGTTACTTTAAGGAATTTTGCTGTCTGTACCCCTGCTGCAAGCAGTTTTTCTTTCATCAGCAACTTATTAGCACAGTCGGTAGCGGCCTTCTCTGTGATACCAGCCAGCCCCATCACATCGTTACAACGGCCAACGGCCTGAAGTCCGGTATCCGAGCAGCATATGATAGCTCCATCCACTTTTTCTTCTTGAGCCACTTTCAACACTGCATCGGGGTCAGAGATGTCTGCCTTGCAGAACTTGTCGGCATAAGGATTGCAGGGGAAATCCCCGCCAAGTCCTGTCATTATTATATTAACGCCATGCTGCTTGGCTGTTTTCACAAAGCCCAAATTACCACGGCTCGCGCCCTGTAATAACAAACGCTTTCCACGCAAATTATCAATCATTTCTTATCTCTTGTAACTTTGTTCTGTATTAATATTCTTTCTTCCAATAACACTATAAAAAGTTTGAAATAAAATTTTCACATCCATCCAAAAAGTTATATGATCTGCATAATACGCATCCCAATGGAACTTTTCCTCCATTGTTATACTGTTGCGATAATATGCCTGTGCATAACCTGTTACACCAGGTTTCACTGTAAAACTCTTTTTCATATCCTCAGTAGCATCGCTCTCATTCAGCCTGCCTTCCCTATAAAGTTTAGGGCGTGGACCAATAAAACTCATGTCACCAAACAAAATGTTCAAGAACTGAGGAAACTCATCTAAAGAAGTCTTTCGCATGAATCTACCAATAGGTGTCACCCGTGGGTCATTATCACTATTAAATGTACTTCCATCTGGATTTTTCAAATCAGGAGAATTAACATACATTGAACGCAGTTTAAACATTTTGAATGGCTTATATCCTTTGCCTGCTCTTGTTGCATTATAGAAAATCGGTCCCTTATCCGTCAACCAAATAAAAGGTGCACAGCAAATGATAATGAAAAGCACAAAAGGCAGTGCAAATATCCCTATCAAAACATCAATTACTCTCTTAAAAAAATATTCGTACATGATTTTATACTGTTATCAATTTAACTTTACTAAGAATATCATCAGCTCGTTTGATAGCATCTGGTGCAGTCGGAGCAGTAACAATGACATGTCCGCTTCGGTCAAGACTGGAGCGCACCTCTGGTATCATATCTCCTGGCTTATGATAGATTTCTGCATCATAAACATGGGAATCTTTCAAAGACTCCACATTCTCAATAGCCGCTAATTTCCCGGGCTTTGGGGTAAAGTAACGGATACACACCCCATGTTTCTCCTCTTTAGGTTGCAAGTCAGGCTCTACTCCTAGCACCACATTAATAGTAGCAGCCACCATATCAATACCACTGCTCAAATGAGTCAGTTCTGTAGAAATAAAGTCTCCTCCCATTCTGGCGCCAATCTCCATCAGGTACGCATCACCATGATGTACTTTCAGTTCACAGTGGGCCGCACAATAGGTCAAACCTAAAGCCTTACAACCTGCAATAGCCCCAGCTTTCAGCTTCTCTTGTATATCTACAGGATAAACCGAAGGCTGGTTATGACCAAGTTCCACAAAGTATGGTGCCTCTGTAGTCTTCTTATCTGTAACCGCCAGCACGTGCGGTTCTCCCTTCCAAACAATTACCTCTACCGAGAACTCAGGACCTTCTATAAACTGCTCTATCAAAACTTGATGGTCACGGCTTTCATCTAAAGCTCTTTGATAAAAAAACACAAAATCTTCTTTGCTAATGCCCTTCTCCACCTTGGCTATACCACGAGAACCACTGTTGCGGGAGGGCTTCAAGATTGCATTTGTATCAAACTCATTACAGAATGTATTCCATGCATCTACTTCATCCTCTGTTAAGATGGATTTAGGACTAGGTGCTCCGTAAGCTTCAAAAGCCTCACGCATCAGGTGTTTATTGGTGGCTCTGATAGCTATCTCTTTGGAGATGCCACACAAATGCAATTCATCATTGATACGCCCCATCACGTTCATCGCCACTTCCGAGCAGGGATGAATGACACCATCAATCTGCTCTTCTTTAGCTATTGCGACCAACTTCTCTTCATTCATCAGACCACCCGGTACAATAGCCTTATCAGCCAATGCCATTCCAGGAGCATTGGGGTCATCATCTACGGCAATGACATAGTAGCCCATTTCACGGGCTTTCTTGATGACGGGAATTTGAAGCAGCCCCGCTGCCAAAACCATAAGTTTCTTCATTATATTTTATAGCTTTTTAAACAAGTCTATATTTATGCTTCAATCCTGTTTATTTATCAGCCAGTGCTCAATCTTTTCAACAGCAATAAAAGGATAGGACTGGCTAAACATAAATTCACGTATTTCGTCCATTTGCTTCCTGATGTATGGTCGCAGGTAATCATAATCTCCCGCAAAGCCGCCTTTCGTCTGCAAATACTGGCCTATGCCTTGTAAACTAACTCTGTTTCTAAGTCCATGTTGATATAAAAACATTTGCTCTTCCATCAGTATGCCAAAGGACATCATATTCTGAAAGGCATCTACAAAGCCGTTATCCACTTCGTATTTTGCTTTCATAAAGGTTATAAGCGGACGTATTTTTCTGACAAGGGCATTCTGCATAAAGATAATAGAAACTATTATTCTGTCCACGGTCAGACTTTCTACGCCAAGTGCATTTCCTATCACCCTGTACGTCATGCCTTCCATCCAAAACTCACATATCTTTATCATCAGCACTTTATCACTGATGATGTCGCTTACGAATTTATGGCTATCATCCTCCAAATCTTCCTGCACAGATGGCAACTCATAAAGCTTTGTCATGAGAAAGGACAGTACTTCTTTCCAGTTTGCAATGGTAGCACTCTGTAATAACACAGCATCTGCTTCGCTCATTATCTCGTGTGCCTTGCCAAGATCAATAACAGAGAAGCCTGTGGCCTTTAACAAAGCATACTCGTTGGCATCCATCTGTTCTCTCAACTTGGCAAATCTAGCCTCAAACAAGGTGCCCAGCATCCGACGTTGACTATTATTCCCCAGCTTGTAGGCCAAAGAGTCACTTATCAGGTTCTCTATCTGAAGTTCCTCCAGATTTTCAGCATCCGTACTCTTGGTTATCATCAAGTCAATGGCAGCTACAAGGTCATTGTCCCCAAGAAGTTCGTTGATGTCGTTAATGTTCTTCACTTTTTGTGTTCCCACAAGATAGTTCACCTGTCGAAACAGCGTTCCTTGGACTTTAGGTATGTCAATGTCATTCAATGCGTCTTGTATTAGTGAGAAAGGCTTTGCCTTTCCACCATTATCGGGGAATATTACCAGTCCATAACGCTCTCTGCCTGCCCTTCCGACGCGACCTATGATATTCTTCAACGTTGCTTTGTTCAAGTACCAGCCTTGATTAGCAAATAGCGGGTCATTGACATTGCCTAAAACAATGGTCTTCAGAGGAAGATTGACACCTTCTGCCAGCGTAGAAGTACACACGACTAATGGAAGGACTCCATCATCAATGCCTTCTTCAATCAGTTCACGGATATCTTGTGGCACATCACCATGATGATAAGCCAGCCCATTACAGATACATGAGGTGAGAAGATAATCGCCTCCGCACTGATAAGCCACATATTCTGTTATTTGTCTCAATCTCTCTGGATTATTTGAATGAGAAACCGGAATAAATCCACAGTCACTAATCTGCTGTAAGAGTGTCTCACTGAATACTTCACAACCCCTTGCACCTCTCTTGAATGCCACATAGAGCATCACCGAGCCAGCATTAACCGCTTGAAGAGCAGAGGCACAAGCCATATCCCTATTATTGCGGAGTGTAATCTTACGGCTCACACAATCAGCATACTTGTCAATGACGTAATCCTCGGTAATGTTGTCTGCACCATATACATGAAGGTCCAAACTTCCACCATTCTCTACAGCCTTTGCCAGTCGTATGGCACTTGGCCGGTACTTGCTGTCTCCAATCAATTGAGCTGTGCCTCCCAGCCATTCATTGATGTCCTCGATATTAGGTATGATGGCAGAGATAAATAGGAACCGTTTATCTTGACATTTTCTTAGGCGTGTAAGAAGCATCTCATAATTCACGCCACGTGAATAGTCATCCAACAACTGCCCTTCATCGCAGATTATCAGCTTATATTGTTCCAACAAATCTTCAATACCCTCTTCCAAGGAAATAAAGAACTCGGGGGTGGAAACAAGAATCTGGATATCCTTTGACAGTTTATCACCTGTGGAAGAGCCGCCTCCGTATTTTACCGCTATCTTGTATCCAAAGGCTCTCTTTATCTTGGCGAACTTCTCGCCCAGTTCCCTACTCAACGATCTCAAGGGGGCCAGATAGAGTATTTTCGAGTCTGGACGTTTTGTCAGTTCCTGATAGATAATCAACTCTGTAATATATGACTTCCCAGCACTGGTAGGCATCTTTAGACTGAAAGCTCCTTCGAAATTCAGCAATCCTTTACTAATAGCATCCCGTTGTGACGGCAGGAAAGAAAGTATTCCATTACTCGCAGAATAATGTATATAGGGCACCCAATCCGTTTCAGGATCATAGTTTTTCAAATCTACTGACAGATTGTTTTCAACAAACCTTCGCAAAGCAAACATAAGCATCTGCTCATCGAAGAACTCACGCTGCGTATCGTAGACAAAATGCTTTCGCCTTTCCTCCAATTCCTGTAAGTACTCCTCAATAACAGCTGGGTTATCCTTCCCCACAGCGGCAAGAATTCTGCTACCCCTTGCTTGTTCTTCACTTGGGGGATATCCCCTTCCGCTCACCAAAGAATACAACTGCCTTGCCGACTCACTTTCATAATACACGTCACCAGCCCGACTAAGCAGTAAAGACGCTATTGCCTCATATCCGCACACATAGTATATGGTTGCCACAAACAGTGTGTTGTTCTCCTTATTGATATGCCCAAAAGCATCCTCAGTGGCAGAATCAGAGAACACCAGCAAGCCTTTTGCTATGCGGAGCAAGGCCTTTTCGTACCTAGCACTATGTTCTGAGTCAATTTCTCTCCTGCGTAGCAGTTCGTACATCCTGCACAGCAACTCCACATAATAGGCTTCCTGACGCTCCTTGAAATCATAATCTTCGCCTATGGCTACGCCATAACTGCGCTCCATCTCATACTTCTCACTTTCCGCAAGAGCCGTTTTCCACATCTCTGCTGTGCTCATCGTCAAGTTGTTTCAAGAAGTGAATACACCTGCTCGTAAACCGCTTTCAAGTCTTTGATAGGCATGCAATACACAGCTATGCCTGGAAAAGTCGTCATCAAATCTGCGGGGATTCTGGAAATCTGATTAGCCAAATCGCTGCTCTCTACAATCACCACCGCATTATGTTCCGCAATGTATGGTTGGGTATAGCTCTTCTCAAACCTCAGCAAAACATCCATTAGTTCATCATCATCCGAATCCTCTGCTTTGTTTTTCAAATAAATGAGCGACTCTGCTGCACGTGAAGCTCTGTCCTTATCAGCATCAAACACAGCATCTACAAACGAACAACAGTCTTTTCCATCTTTATAGGTAATGCTGGGCTTCTGCGTGTGAACCTTGTATTTGCCAGATATGGCTGTGGCACGAGCCTTTGCCTCGTATGTAATCATCTTGTCGTTAGCATCAGGATGCTGTGCGTCGTTCACAAGATAGAACAGCACCACATCTGTCTTGGGGCTGGCCTTTTTCGGGTCATCTTTAAACTGCCACTTCATCGGACGCACATTCGCATACGAACTCCATAACTCTGTAGCCATATAGTACGTCAGTATCTCCCCAAAGTCCCCTGACATCACATCACCTGGATCTGGAAGGCGCCGGTTAATGATGTCCTTCCTGCTATTCTGCCCCTTGGCCTCCAATTTGTCAACTTTCTTATCCGTCATATATGCCCTACGGAACGGCAACAGGCAGTCCTGTACGAATGCCGCCGTTCGCGTGTTATCAAACACATACAGGTCTATTCCCTGTGCTGCATAAGTATTCTGTTGGGTGAAGTAGTTGCTAATTTGAGGCATAATAATGGATTATACTATCTTACCTTGATATATTTCTTTATCTTTCTATAAACAGGAAGCTTTTTTAACTGTTTGCGTGTAGACCGCGGAACAACAATCTTCAAATCCTTGTTCTCTGTGTATTCTAAGTGAATATCTTCTTCAGAATTCTCGAGATTGCCCAGTATTATGTTATATGGAGCATCCTCCGGTTTTGAGAGAACAACATTTGATCCTTTCACACAACCATTATTCTTCTTTGCTGCACCCTCAAACTTATAACGTCCCTCTACGATATTGTATTCCATCACATTATTGGTATTCGTGGGCAATACTGCTGATGGAACGAGACGTGAATCAATGTAGTTGCTGTTCAAATCGCCTGTGACAAGGTTACCGTAAAGGGTGAAACCGTACGCACCGTCATCACAGTAGATTCCTCTATTGGAGTGCGCACCAATATAGTTGTGAATCCTGTTATAGCGTATAATTGTACGATCATTTTTAGTATAAAGATAGATTGCACCTCCGTCAATCAAGGAACTCTTTCGTGCATACTCAGCATATTCATCGGTGAAATACAGAACATTGTCCTCCACAACACCATTCCCTTCAACGGCATCATCGACACCAGTCCCCACGCCTATACCATCATGGCCAAAGTTAACCAACGTGTTGTTTGCTACATAGAAATCTTTACACATACAATGAATAGTGAAAGTATTTTGAAGTCCTTTTCCTGTATTATAGAAGAAATTGTCTGTAATTCTGATCTTATTTGCCTTTGAAAAGGCTAACAACACATGACTATAGCAGTCTTCAAAACTGCAATCAGAAACAGTTGTGTTGCAAGTCTGCATCATATATAATGCCACCGACTTGATGCCGTAGAAGCCGCAATGATGTACATTAATGCCTTCACTGACACGTGCACTCAGTAAGCGAAACAACGAACCATTACCAGCATTACCATAGAAATTAATGCCCGACACTTCAATATGTCTAAAATCCGTTCCATATATCTGCAGGAACGTGGAACTCTGGCACTCGTAAAAGTCCTGCTGAACGGGCTGTCCTTCCACTATATTCAATGCTGTAACAGGGTCACCAAGATTGCATACCCTGAAACGGGGGTACTTCTTCACCACAGTATAGTCATAGTTCACGTTATAGTTGCCGTATGCTGCAAGCCCCGGTTGCAGGTCGCTCGCCGTGAAGTACACATCCTGCCCTTCTATCTTTTTTATCTTATACGTGCCACTCATGTACCACTCTGTAAGTTGCAGCCATGCATTGGGACCCACCATTCCTACATCAAGGTTGAATTCGGGTGAGTGTACGCGACATAGTTTCGTCCCCTCGTCCACCACGTCCACCATTCTGTCCGCCTGGTACATCTGCCCCCAAACAAAGAGGTCGTTCAACCGTGAGTCCAACCAAACATATTTGGTGGAGAACCCGCCAGCATAGATATCACCTTTGTGATATTGCTTGCCTGCAGAGATAATTTTTGTTTTGTTCCCTTTGAACTGCAGCGTCACATCTTTTCCATAAACATCGCGAAGGAGAACGTGGTTGTCTTTATAGTAATACGGCCCTCTGCCAAATGACACGACAATATTCTTATCCCCAGCCTTTATCGCTTTTTCGATCCTTCTTTGCAACAGATCGAAGTCCTCTTGGTTGGCAATAGTGATCACTCCCGCCCTGGCAGTCAGGACAAGCGTCAGCGTCATTACGACAAGCAATATGTTTTTTACTTTAATCACTTACAAACTTTTTTACAGCACCGTAAAACTCATTATAATCATGGATAAAATCGCTGAGAAGAGCATTACAGCGTTTGCAGTATGCCGCATAATCCTGCAGCAAGAACTTCTTCAGTTTTTCAGGAAGTCCATCTGTAGTTTCCACTGCAACCCCCACATTATATTTTTCCGCATAGTCGCCCTGAGTGGTGTTTTTTGTCACTATCATGGGTTTCCTATATATCAGCGAATTATAGAATCGGTTAGACAGAGCGGTATCATGCGTAATCACGCGAGGATAGAAGATATTCATAAACGTGGCATTCTTAACATAACCAGATTCTTCGTGCTTCTGGTAAAAACCTGTGAACGATACATTCACTATACCTTCCTTCTTGCAGTAGTCCGCTATCATATTAGCAGCTCCTCCTTTACCGACAAATCGAACCTTGAAATCATCTTTGTTACCCAAGGCTTTGACTACTTCAATATTGGAGCTATAATCCCTTATTGCTCCAATAGTAAGAACCTCAATACCTCTTTCGCTATTAAACGAACCACTAACACTCTCTGTAATTGCTGCCTTGACTGCATTAACATCAAAGTTGTGCGACAGGTAATAATCTCGTTTGGGCAGGCAGCGTTTAAAGCCTGGCGAGGATATCACATTTGCTTGGCTGAACTTTAACATCAAGGTAAAAAGCTGTTTAAACCCAGGCTTCTGCTCTATCGACAGGTCACGGTAGTCAATCATGTAGCGGCCTCTGAAGTGTAGCAACAAGTAAGTACTGAGCATGCATGTCATTTGAGGCCCAAACACGATAATCTTGTCAAACCCTTGCTCTTTTACTGTTCTCTTGATAAACTTGATATATCCCCAGTACGCTTTCCATCCGGCAGAGCCGTGTCCTTTCGCACAAGGCACATCATATTGGAAGCCTTCGGGGTTGTCATCTCCTTCCCTATTCCAAGAGATGATGGAATAGTCGGTTTTTAACTCGTCCAAGATCTTGGTGTAAATCCTCACGTATGGAGCGTACCAGATGGAACCCGGTAAAACTAATGCGATTTTCATAAACTACGATTTATTCTTAATTGCATTACGCAATGCCTCAATCCAACCATGACCATATTCAAGATCTGGTTCCATATAGTTTCCCTCCCCCCATTCATTCCATGATTTTATCATGATTATCTGTTCTTCTTTTGGCTTTTCTTTCACTATGTCTATAGCATATTCCGCCAACTGTTGGAAAAGCTCTGGCCGTGAATTATTAAGAATGATGGCATTATTATGACTTCTTGGCGAATGATCCCAATTAGGAGCGATAGTAGGAATCACCCTGTTATCCCTACAGTCATCTATCACCATATATTTCATAGCTTCTTTATAATCAAATGCTGTAGGACGTTTCAGATAACGGCGTTCCATTAAATGAAGCCACTTCTCAAACTTCGTAAGATGATGATGAATATTAAACATATCAACATTGTAAATGGCATCAAAACCTTTAGCAATGTTCTCATCCTTACAGCGACTATCTGCATCAGTTGTTACGAAATAAAAATCGCCCAGCCCATTTTCATCTGCGAGTTTACGCCAAATCTTAATAAAGTTGGAAACATCTTCAAACTTTATCGCGTCATAGATGATAAAGAACAACTTGCCATTAACTCTTAAATACCTTGAATCCTTAAATGCCGGCAACAAAACATTGAAATGGTCAATATAATCCTGTTCGCCTGGATAAGTCTGTCCAATGAGGAGTGTATCTTTCTTCGTGGAATTGGGATCCCATAGTTTCTTATACCAAGAATGGTTGGCCCAAGCTAGGCAAAAGGGGAAGTCTGGTTTCCCCGTTCTTACCACTTCGTTGAAAGGCATTTCTAACAAACGTTTCCCATTCCCAAACCAATAATGATAATAACAGAAAGCCTCAATGCCAGCCTCACGTGCTAATTCAGCTTGTGCATCCCGTATTTCAGGCAGTCTCAAATCGTAAAAACCCAAATCTGCCGGTATATGAGGCTGCACATGCCCTCGAAATAATGGACGAGCTTTTGCTACATTAACCCATTCTGTAAAACCTTTTCCCCACCACTCGTCATTCTCTGGAGTCGGATGAAACTGGGGCAAATAAAATGCTATAAATCTTGCCATATTGTATTATATTCAAAATTATACTTTCTTAATTTGCCAACCTGGTTTATACAAATGGTGTAATCCCATTCTTCCACACCAACCGTCAACAATACCTCTCCAATGCACTTTTTTTGCTTCTCTTGATAAAGTTTTTGATGTAAGGAAACGCATCAATTCAAGGAGCGTAATAGAAATAGCCTTTACTGGCTTGTGGATTTTGCACATGTAAATAACATTTCTCCATGCATAATAATCTCTCCATGTGGCCAGTAGTGAATGATCAATAGCTGCAGTTACCTGTCCGCTATCATGTATATAAAACAATTCAGGAACACAAATAATACGTCCATTTTTTCTAAGCCTGACCGAGTGTTCTGTATCGTCACAATAAATAAAGAAATCACTACGCCCTATCCCTGCTTTTTTTAGCACTGAAGTATTTAAAAAAGAACCTACATAGGTTAAAAAATCAACTTCAAAAAATGATTTCTCATAATAGTTTTCTGGGGCATTACGTCCAACAGTTAACGTAAAAAGTTTGTCGTTAACCTGCCTATGGGTTAAATCAATACTTCCATCAACCCTTTTAACCGCAGTACAAATAGCAGAAACGTCTGACACGTCTACATCATTAATAAAGTCATTAAATTTTTTTATGAGATTACTATCTGCATAGGCATCGTCATCTGCTAAGAGAATCCAATCAGGGGATAGTGTTTGTGCATATTCCTGTCCACAATGAAAGCCACCACTACCTCCAATATTCCTGTCTAAATTAATCAAGTGAATATTAAATTTATGTTCCAGATCTTTATAGACGATCAAGAACTCTTTAGTTCCGTCGGTACTACAGTTGTTGACAATTATCAGATTCCTAAAAGGAACTGTCTGTTTATCATAACAATCAAGACAATGTTTTAATTTCTCTAATCTATTAAAAGTAACGATAACTACATCAATATTTTTTCCCATATCGTACAGGTATAAATGAATACTTTAAGAAAATACTAAATATTATAAACCATAATATATCATATGCAAAACCGTTTGCTATATGGAAAGCTCCTGTCAACAAGAAATTAACATAAAAAATCAGAACAGAACATTTTACTAAGCCATATTGTCTGCTCTTTAGATATTTATTTAATAAAATAGAAGTTGTTAATATAACAATAAAACCTCCAATGAAACCGAAATCAATAAGCAATGGTCCCACAAAAGTATCCAAGTTCTTGCCATCGTTAGTAGCAATTCCATAGTTTGAGTCCAAAAGAAGCTTGTCAACATCTGCACCTATTAGACTGCTAAAAAAATACCTACCTCCAGCATAGTTATTTATTCGGCTTGCTATCCCTGCATTATAATCAATCATTGACTGTCCAAAATAACTCACGAGTGAATTATTGGATTCTACATCAAAACGTGAAACTGTAATTGCTAATGTAAGTAGAACAACTGCAATAGCTGTTACCACAAATATGGTATTAATATATTTTACGTTCTTTTTTTCTATTCTTCCTTCAAAAATCAAATAGACGAACAGTAAAAGCATAATATCAACACCAAGCCCACCTCTAAAAGCAAATGCCAAATCTTTAATTATTGAAGGGATTATTCCCATTGCTATAAAGAACAATCCATATCTTACAGGTTTTGTATTTATTGTCAGACAATAAAAGCCATAACATATTACTGCATACTTTAAAGATTTCGTATACAAGCGAGCTAATATGTCAATTATCCCATTTTTTAGATGAATATCATTCTTGTAAACATTTTCTTTTAGTGTTGCCCAGTCTCCCTGGGTTAACTCTTCTTGAAGCATCAAATAATAATCATAACAACTGATTATAGCCATGACTACATAAATGCCTAAAAGTATTTTAAATAATAATGTTTCTTTTATTTCTAAATGCTCAGCTAAACGATAAGAATTTCTTAGAGGGACAAAAGCCATAATACATATCAAATAGAAATAGAGACTGTTCAATAATTCCATTTTCTGATATTCTTTATTATCTGTGGCAAGGAAATAACCACATACTGCTACAGAGAAATATAAAAAATATACCAACAAAACGGGATTTTTAATTTTTTTATATTTCAGATATTCCCTAAAAAGAAGAATACAGAAAAATAGTATATTTACAACAATGCAAATCATAATATCTATTCTCTAAGATCTCATGTAACTACTGAAGACCTGGCAAGTAGGAAGTATAAATAGCATCAATAGCATCAAAAATTCATACTCAACACCTTCTCAATTATAGGTGCCATGTCATAGTACTTATATTCTGCAAGACGACCACCAAAGATTACATTCTCCTCGAGTTGAACCAACTGACGATACTTTTCTGCCAATTGATTATTATGTTCGTCGTTTACAGGATAATATGGTTCCATGCCTTCCTTATACTCTGTGCTAAACTCCTTAGAGATAACGGTCTTGGGACAGTTGTATACTTCCTGACCGAACATCTCGAAATGCTTGTGTTCTATGATGCGAGTATAGGGCTCGTCATGAGAAGTATAGTTAACAACAGCATTGCCCTGATAGTTTGGGCTATCTTTTGTTTCTGTTTCAAAACGTACCGTACGCCAATTTAGTTTGCCATACTGATAATCGAAATATTGATCCAAAGGACCACAGTAAACAAGCTTATCCGCATACTTCTGCCAGTTATCTTTTAGAGAACACGAATCTGACGAATCTAACGAATTATGGAAAAAATCAAAGTTCGTCTTACACTCAACGCCCTCCAAAAGACCTTCAATCAGCTTATTATATCCTCCGATAGGAATTCCCTGGTATTTGTCATTGAAATAGTTATTGTCGAAAATCATACGAACTGGCAAGCGCTTGATGATAAAGGCTGGCAGTTCCGTACACTTCCTACCCCACTGCTTCTCTGTGTACTCCTTGATAAGTTTCTCAAAGATGTCCTTACCAACCAGAGTTAAAGCCTGCTCCTCCAGATTCTGAGGCTCACGACCATTGAGCATCTTGACAGCTTCTGCTTTTTGTTCTTCTATCTTTGCCTTTGCCTCTTCTGGTGTCAAAACTCCCCACATCTGGTAGAAGGTGTTCATGTTAAAGGGAAGATTATAGAGTTTTCCCTTATAATTCGCCACAGGACAGTTAGTGTACCTATTGAATGGTACAATACCATTCACGAGATCCCACACTTCCTTGTTTGATGTGTGGAAAATATGTGCACCATATTTATGCACATTGATACCTTCAACACTTTCACAAAAGACATTACCACCCAAATGAGGACGTTTGTCTATCACCAGACATTTCATACCTATCTGCTTTGCACGATAGGCAAATGTTGCTCCGAAGAGGCCGGAACCAACTATGAGGTAATCAAAATGTATCATATTGAATATCATCCCTCCAATATTAATTTAGTGTAGTAAACAGTATAATTTATTAGTTATCTTACAAAAGAAATAGTTATAGCCCACCAAATAATGAAAATAATACCATATACCAATTTTTGGGTTATGATATACAAGCTTATTATATATCTTCCGTATACGATTAAAATTATTTTTATCCTTTAATAGAACATAAGTTTCCATCAACATCTGTGCGAATGAAGAAGCGGCAATCTCGGTTTCTGCAAAATACTTTTTATCTTTATCAATAAAAAAATCTCTTAATGTCATATACGAGTCCAAATCTTGTTCCTGCCGGTTACTTATTCTTTTTAGATCTGACGTCTGATGTATATATGAATTTTCATTCTCGCAATTATAGTGATAAATAAGATGATAGCAGAGTGCTAATTTATCAGAATAATAAAACAAGCGAGGAAGTACCTGAACATCTTCACCCACATTTGTTCCTTCTTTTGCAAAAATATCATAATCTTCATAAAGGGATTTTTTTATAAGTCTTCCCCAAATTGTATGTCGAAGTGTAGGTTTTATTACATCCAAAACCATATCGCTTTTAGAAAATAAATCACAGATTTCAATTAGCCTGTTACCATCTTTTTTTTCCATTATTGAAAGGCCCGTAACAATGTCTGCGCCGGAGCTCACTTGTGTGTGTACCAATTGTTCTATTGCATCCAGCTCCATAAAGTCATCAGGATCAACATGGCAAACGAATTGGCCTGTTGCATTTTCGATAGCTGTATTCCTTGCTGCAGAAAGACCTTTATTATGATCATGTGATACAATTGATACATTTTGCATCCGTTCTGGATAATCATTCAGAACTTTTTTCAATATAGATATACTATTATCAATTGAACAATCATCAACAAAAATATACTCAACATTATTATAAGTTTGTTCTAAAAGACTCCTAGCACATCTTTCAATATACTTTTCGACCCCATAGATGGGTACAAGAATACTAACCTTATACATTAATTATTAATTTATAAAATGAATGTTGGAAACATCACGAAGCCAAGTATTATATAAAGCATAATTTTTATGATAACTATTATCAAAGAAATATGTTTCCTTTCCTAACAATACACAGATTATAGCGACATGCAATCGAGTGGTATAAACTATACTATACTGATTAACAAATTCTAGTCCACTTTTCACATTATAAGGGAGTAAGATTTTTTGCCAAAACAAATCTTGAATTTTATATGCAAGTTTTTTACTGATATATTTCTTTACTCTATAATTAATCCTACTTACCTGATACCAAATTTTATATTTAAAAGCTTCACTTTCCATAGTCGGCCAATCATGCACCTCCGCATAATCTGGGACAATATCATAATTTGGGTTATTCACAAATTCTTTATCATTTCTGCGTAAAAATAAAACCTTATTATTTGCTTGAGCACTTATATTCTGACAATCCGAATAGAATGCCATATCCGGGACTAATAGAACCTCATTGTTAACAAAGTGGGATTTTAGAAAATCAAACGACTGTCTATCCCTTGCACATATTGTTATATTAGGACATGATGAGTACAATTCCACATCTTCTTTTAAGTGATTTTCCTCTACATAATAGACACTCTGAGGTAATATTAAATAGTGATTGTTTGGGTACTTCTTAATAATCGAATTCCGAAATACTGTATAATTCTGCCACAAATCTCCAAAATTTCCGCCCCCATTGAAAATAATCAGCGTCTGCGGTGCGATATATCTATCATCAAATGTAAATTCAGAAGACCAATATAGACATTTATACTTAAATCTTTTTAGAAAATTCTTTGCCCCCTGAGCTATAAGCGTATCGCCAACATTTGGATGATAAGGCAAATCAAGAAAGACATAATTACTGTTTATATAAGAATCCAAAGAATTTTCAATCAAGGATCTTAATTCTTTTACTTTTTCTTTTGCTGTCATTTTATTACTTGTTTTATTACACCCAAACTCCTTTTAATCATCTTTTTTGCTAGAAGGATGACCTTTCTTCTGGCCATTTCCCGATCTACATCTTTTTTCTTATTATCACTATATTCTGTATTGGAGTCTTTTAGCCTCTCCTCCATAAAAGCCTTCATTCTTGGTTTCAGCCATTCTGATCCATCCTGGCAAACACGATTCCTAATTGTGGCGTAAGTTGGAGACACGTGTTCTGGAATAGCGCCAAAGGTTAGGAAGGCATGGGCATTATAACAATGTGGCTGCAAACAATGGTGACCTATAGCCTTGAATTTTATTGGTTTCGTAACATCATCTAAAATATTTTGATCAAACAGCGAACAATAACATTGGGATAAAACACCTGTTCCCATATTAAAAAAGAGAGTCCAATCTCCTGCATAACAAAATTCCGTTCGCTTCTGAGAGAAAACAGAGAACTTGTAATCAAAAAATTCAGAATTAAAGATCTTCCATGTTTCATAATATTTTGCGGGAGACATTTTGGTTAGAATTGGAATAGTAGAAAGATCATGTTCGTCTCTTGCGACTGTTACATGACACACAGCCCCGACTTCTTTGAGAGAGAGTGCCTTCATTTCATCTATATAAGGAATCAGCTCATCAGAAGGTGTTGCCTCAAGAGTAAATGACGCTCCTGCATCCCGCATCTTTCGGATGTTATTAAAGAACTTATCAAAAAGATTACGTTTTTTTAATTCCATATAATGGTAAGAGAACTTAAAGAACAAACGTTCAAGATATTCGGGTGGGAATTCTGCTATTTCATCGAATGCACGATCAACGGTTGCATTTGTTACAACCATTACATAATGTCCCTCTTCCAATATCGCTCTTATATATTGTGGCATTTCTGGCGGAAGTAACGTTTCTCCACCTCCACAAAAGTTTATCATACATATTCCGCCAAGTCTTTCTTTTGAGAAGCCTTTTTTGAAAGTCTCTACACTATATTTAAACTTCGGCAATTTCTTATCAAAAAGCCGATGATGGGTAATATAACAATAATGGCATCTTAATGTACATGTTGTTACAGGCACCCAAATGTCTATAAAACGTTTCATTTTTTCCATATGCTAACAAATAAAATTACATTTATATATTGATAATAATCGAATTAATAGTATATATTTCCATTTTATGTATGGTTTGCGATACGCCCATTCATGAGTAAACACCACTAACTCTTCATCATTTAGATTTTTCCACAAACCTTGAATGACATTATCTCTTTCTATTCGCAGGTCTGTTGAAATATATTTCATTCCATTTTTAGTTAGCTTCTCATCTTGCATCAAATAAGAATTATCTTTTTCTGATAAAGAATAGCTTATACGCTCATCATCAGCAGACAACAATGTTTTTATACCATGCTTTCTCAAATACTCTATTTCCTCCTGTGATGCATAAAAGAAATGCAGTCTTATTGTTGAAGATTTGCCCCCCTCAAGTGACTTTGCGGTGAGTACACTATCTACCTTTGAGTATGATTCTGTAAACACTTGATATATCGCTATCGAATCCCTGGTTATGGTTGGATTCTTAGCATGATAGCCAATCTTTAGCCAATCACTATTATCGTTTAATTCCCTACATACTTTATCAGGCAACTGAGTTATATCAAAGTCATTAACCTCCTCATAAATGTATAATGAAAACTTTGCACCTGTGGATTCATGCATATCCTTTAAGTCTGCAAAGAAGGGCTGTTCGAAAACACTATTATATTCTTTACTATTCAAAGACAGTTCCTTCAAACAAACATAACAATCATCAAAGGAGAGGTGTACGGTTTTACCATTATAATAGAAGCTTGGTATAGTCAATAAGACAGTTATCAAAACAATAACTAACAGGACAAACCATTTAGAGATTTTTATGAGTTTCCTGGCTGGTATTCTCTTCAGTACTATCTTAAACATACGTTCTCTTTCATCCTTTGATAGCATCACGTAAGAATTGATAAAGAGAGCTATGCCACATACAACCGCACCTGCAATAAAGAATGTTAGCCAACTATCTACAGGGAAAATTCGTCTATAACCAAAACCTAAAGCGATAACCACACATACACCTGCAATACCTCTAATTATAGTAGAATAAAATGTATACCATTTTTTACCTAAGACATAAGCACCATATATAGGTGTGAATATTGAATTTCTTAATACACTTTGTGCAAGACTGGTTAATACTATAGCCCAAATGCCCAACGATGTTGTCTTAAGCAGAACCACTATCACAACCACTTGAACAATTCCTGCTCCCAAAACTACCAAAGAAGGTACCTTCAATTTGTTTGTAGTGGTAAAAATACCGAAAATAGGATTTATACTCCCGCCCAAAACCATCGGTATAACCGAAAAGAAAGTTAACCAATAAAGAAACTGGCTATCCTGCCCAGGCACCCACAAATCATAAAAGACATCACTAAAGATTGCCAGGAATCCTATTGGAAGACCTATAAGCATGCCGACAATCACCATACTCTTCCTCGACTCTGCTACAACCATATCAATTTGTCCTTTTGCATACAAAACATTAAAATGCGACACAAAAGTACCTGATAGCATGCCTAACAATTGTAGGATAAGAGTGGGAGCCATTTTTGCGATAGCATAATCACCGGTTATAGCCGCACTAATAAAGATATTTGTTATAAAAAGGTCTAATTGGTATAGTAGAGTATTACTAAGCTGACTTACGGAATTCCACACCCCCGAACTTGTTAATGTTTTAACATATGAAAAATTAAAATACTTCTTGGGCGCTATTGTTAGTTCTGGCAGTAGCTTCTTTTTAAACTGATAATTAATGGCAATACCAACAAAAGCCGCCAGTAGAGCTGATAAGCTCATAAAAACAATAGAAGGCTTAAAAAAATAGAAAAGGAGCAATATAGCGACCAGTCTAACAATATTAACAGCAGCATGTGAAATAGAACTCAAATCAACTCTATTTCTGACATATGTCGGTATAGAAAGATAGCCTGTGAGAAGACCCAGTATCATACTAAATACACCGAGGCCGAAAAGCCACCTTACATCTGAAATTAGATAGAAAGGTACTGTTAATATCTTATCAATGTAAACAACAAAAATAATACTAAGGAGAGTAAAGAACACAGAAAGAACCAAATTTGATACCCACATAGCATTCAGGTACCTGTTAGCATCTTCCAAATCATCCTTATAGATTCGCATTGTTATGAAACGGCCTGCCATCGAACCCACTGCTGTTGTAACAATAGCCGTATAGCCAATCATATTGTTTATCAAAGGAAAGAAACTATACGCCTCTTTCCCCACGACCCTAATTAAATAAGGCGTGAAACAAAATGATATAATGAAATTTAGTATAAACGATAATGTATTGAATACTAAATTACGAAATATCTGTTTGTTATTTGAAATATCTTTCATTTCTAGCTAAATCATCAAAAGATCAGGGGACTCTTTATCACCTTATCTTTATGACATTATGACAGGGGGGTATGACAGGGAACAGGTTCGTATCATAACGTAATCTTCTGTTCTCCAAGAAGTTTAGTTGCGCCATATACGCCAGTAGGTGTTCCCTTCTGGTCTTCTTTACAGGGAGTATTATAGGGCTCTTTGCCAAAAACATAGTCCGTAGAGATTTGAACTAACCATCCATCAACTTCTTTAATGGCCTTAGCTAAGTTCTCAGGAGCAGTTGCATTCAGTTTCTCAACTAATGCATATTTCTCTGGATCTTCAGCGCCATCAACATTTGTCCAAGCAGCACAGTTGACAATGGCATTAACGCCATTCTCTGATACCATTTTACGGATGGCATCAAGGCTGGTGATGTCAAGTTTGATTGTAGATGTATCTACATCTTCACCAGCCAGTTTGTGAAGCATCTCAACGGATTCCGGATGCTCGTCGCAAACATCTGTGAAAATATATTTGTCCTTTGAGCCTTTGGTCACAATGCGCATCTCATTGCCCAACTGGCCATTGGCTCCTGTTACAAGAATGTTCATTTCTTTAATCGTTTAGCGGTTATTGATTAGCGGTTAGCGTCTTCAAGCTGTTTTAGAAACGATGACCGTAAACCAGATAACTGTTTTCCTATTACTTCTATTCTTTCTTTTTCTTCTGTAAACTCTTTATCACTGATATATAACAAATCATGGGCTATATCAAGTTGACAAAGTGTTTCGGTTAATGAGCCATAAGCGATTTCTATGAAGTGTATCTTCTCTCTGATGGAGTATCGTCCAGAACCTTCTGATATGTTCGAAGGAACTGATACTACAGCTCTACGGAGTTGGTCGCTTAGAGCAAAGGTCTCAACTTTCGGGAACTTGTCCAGTAGAGAATACACTTCCCTCACTAACAACTTTGCTTCCTTATAAACCCTCAGATCAAAGAACTTAAACTTATCCACCTTCGCTAACCGCTTACCGCTACACGCTAACCGTTTATCTCAGAATTCGTCTATTTTACCAGCTCCATTCTTCTCGAACTCATCAGCCATTTTCATCAGGTACTGACCATACTGATTCTTGAGCATTGGCTTAGCCAGCTCACGCATTTTCTCCGTGGTTATCCATCCCTTACGGAGAGCAATTCCTTCCAAACAGGCCACTTTAAGACCTTGACGCTTCTCTATGGTCTCAATGTAGTTGGTGGCCTCAGTCAGGCTATCATGAGTCCCAGTATCCAACCATGCAAAGCCACGACCAAGGGTTTGGACTTTCAGTTCGCCATCTTTCAAGAATTCCTGATTGACAGTGGTAATCTCCAATTCGCCACGAGCTGATGGTTTAATATGTTTGGCTACATCTACCACCTTGTTAGGATAGAAATAAAGACCTACTACGGCATAGTTGCTCTTTGGTTCCTTGGGTTTCTCTTCTATGCTGAGGCAATTACCTTCTTTGTCAAATTCTGCCACGCCATAGCGCTCTGGATCATTCACCCAGTAACCAAAAACAGTGGCTTTTTTGTCTTCCTCAGCTGTGCGTACTGACTCTTTTAGGAGTGCACTAAAGCCAGCACCGTGGAAGATATTGTCACCCAGAACCAGGCAAGCAGAATCATTACCAATGAACTTCTCACCAATGATGAATGCCTGGGCTAGACCATCGGGGGAAGGCTGCTCAGCATACTGGAAATTCACTCCATAATCAGAGCCGTCACCAAGCAGGCGCTTGAATCCAGGAAGGTCATAAGGTGTACTGATAATCAGTATATCTTTGATACCAGCGAGCATAAGCACACTGATAGGATAATAAACCATTGGTTTATCATAGATGGGGAGCAACTGTTTGCTTACGCCCTTGGTTATGGGATAAAGGCGGGTTCCGGAGCCGCCAGCGAGAACTATACCCTTCATAAATTTACTCTGTTAATTTATGCATCATCGGCTGCACCTCAGCAATAAGCGAGCTTGCTGCATTCGGTTTGCACGATAATTCATTTGTAAAGGTTTACGTTGATATCAAATGGGCTTTCGAAATCTTTAAGCATTGCATGCTTTGTATCTTTCTCAGACAGCAATACCTTTTCAGTAGGAATGCGCCAATCAATTCCCAGGCTATCATCTATGATGCTGATTCCTCCATCAGCCTCTGGATGATAGAACTCATCACACTTATATTGGAAGACAGCCGTCTCACTAAGGACGGCAAAGCCGTGGGCAAAGCCCTTCGGGATAAAGAACTGTCGATGGTTCTCCTCCGTCAGCTCTACTGCTACATGTTGACCGTAAGTAGGACTACCCTTACGAATATCCACAGCCACATCAAGTACTGCACCTTTTACACAACGAACTAGTTTGCTCTGAGTAAATGGTGGACGCTGGAAATGCAATCCTCGCATTACACCGTATGTGGACATACTTTCGTTGTCTTGTACGAAATTGATAGAATGACCAAGAATAGGAGTAACTTTCTCGTCAAACTCTCTTTGAGAGAAACTCTCGAAGAAATAGCCTCGCTTATCACCAAATACCTTTGGCTCAATAATCAACACACCGTCTATTGCAGTCTTAATTACTTCCATCTTATGCTTTCTTTATATTGTTTATACATATTCTGAGCGAGTCTGTCCAATAAGGGACCTTGAGGCCAAAGGTATCCTTCACCTTAGTCTTATCAAGGACAGAATAACTGGGGCGAGTTACCGGAGACGGGAACTCGTTTGAATGACAAGGTTGAATGTCACAATCTTTATTGCCTGCATACTCTGCTATCATTTTAGTGAAGTCGTACCAGGAGCATACGCCCTCGTTGCTATAGTGATAAATACCCTCTACAGGATTCTTCAAAGCTGCTACTATTGCTGTTGCCAAATCCCAGGCATAGGTTGGGGTACCTGTTTGGTCAAAAACAACTTTTAATTGTGGTTTATTTGCCGTTAGGTTTAGCATGGTCTTCACGAAGTTCTTTCCAAACTCAGAGTAGAGCCAGGCCGTACGTATAATCATATACTTGCATCCGGTGGCAATAATTTTCTGCTCCCCGAGGAGTTTAGTGGCTCCATACACTCCTGTAGGTGTTCCATGCTGGTCTTCTTTACAAGGTGTATTGTAAGGCTCCTTGCCAAAGACATAATCCGTTGAGATCTGGACCAGCCAGCCATCAACATCTTTCATAGCTACGGCTAAGTTCTCTGGAGCAGTTGCATTCAACTTCTCTACCAAGGGGTATTTCTCGGGATCTTCAGCACCATCCACATTGGTCCATGCCGCACAGTTGACAATTGCCTGAACATTATTATCCGTAACCATCTTGCGTATAGCCTCAAGATCAGTTATATCCAAATATTGAGTTTCCACACCTTCAACCTGATTCACATCAGTGAAGATGTAATTGTCACATGAATTCTTCGAGATGATGCGCATCTCATTTCCCAACTGACCGTTGGCACCTGTTACAAGTATATTCATCTATACAGTTGTTTATATCTGTTTTAACAATTTTAGAATCTGCTGCAGTTTCTTGCTTTCAACTGTAATTTTAAAAATTAAATTTCGTATCTATCTACTTCCTCACCATTCAAAGCACGTACAATACGTGAGCAGGCCTTGCCATCACCATAAGGGTTCACGGCTTTGCTCATCTTCTCGTATGCAGCTGCATCATCAAGGAGGGTGCTGACCTCACTCACAATCAGGTCGTGATTGGTGCCAACCAGATGCACTGTACCGCTCTTCAATGCTTCAGGGCGCTCAGTAGTGTCGCGCATCACCAGCACCGGCTTACCCAAGCCAGGGGCTTCTTCCTGGATGCCGCCAGAGTCGGTGAGCACCACGGTGGATTTCTCCATTAGGTAAACAAACTCCAAGTACTGCAATGGCTCTATAAAGAAGAAGTTCAGGCGTGTCAAGTCTTCACCAAACACTTCGTGAATGGGCTTGCGGACATTGGGGTTGAGGTGCATGGGATAGACAAAGTCCACGTCGGGGTACTTCTCGCTGAGGTCTTTCATGGCAGTCACCATGCTAATGAAGCCATCACCAAAGTTCTCTCTGCGATGACCAGTAATGAGAACAAGCTTCTTGCCTCCATCAAGGCGGGTTACATCGTAACCGGCATTCTTCAGAACGTTGATTTGCTCATTGGCAAGAGCCTTATCACTCTTCAGTTTGTCTACCACCATGTGGAGAGCGTCAATAACAGTGTTGCCGGTAACAAAGATTTGGCCGTGAGCCTTCTCGTCAAGAAGGTTCTTCTCGCTCAAAGGAGTCGGAGAGAAATTATAGGTAGCGATACGACCTGTTATCTGACGGTTCATTTCCTCAGGCCAAGGGCTATAGATATTATGAGTACGCAGACCAGCCTCCACGTGACCTACAGGAATCTGCTGGTAGAATGCTGCCAAGGCAGCAGCTGTGCTGGTGGTGGTATCACCGTGAACCAACACCACATCGGGCTTGCATTCTTTGAACACGTCACGCATACCCGTCAGCACACGGGCCGTCACGTCATACAGGTCTTGCCCCTGCTTCATGATGTTCAGGTCGTAGTCGGGCTTCACATCAAAGATGGTGAGCACCTGGTCCAGCATTTCACGGTGCTGTCCTGTCACACATACTATAGTCTCAAACTCTGCAGGGTGCTTCTGGAACTCCTTCACCAGCGGGCACATCTTAATTGCCTCTGGGCGTGTTCCAAACACTAACATTACTTTTTTCATATATCGTATTTATTCTTTAAGTTCATGAAAAAAGGGACAAGTTTATCAAGTATTGAACCTTTTTCTTTTTATGAGAGACCCTGATAAGAGCCTGCCCCTAATAACGATTTTTTATATACCCTGCCTCACGGCAGTATGATTATCACATGTCAACCTATTATAACTTGATATTTCTTGCCGGTATCACTGCGGATACCAGATATATATAGTTTACCAGCCTTGAACTCAAAGTTCTGCTTTGTCAACCAAAACGATCCATAATAGGGTGGCATTAGCGCATCTACCTTCAACTCATTATTATAGCTATGTTCATATCGAATCTCAGCACCCTGAAGATGCATATTTCCTATTGAACTATCTTGATAGTCAACATCTGCCTTGAAAACATCCACAACGCCAGAGCGATGCTCTAACGTAGAATTGGTTTCCATATAGCTTTGTAACTCCATTATATTTTGCATTTCTTTATCCATAACTTTAAATCTATAAGATATTAGTCCTTAGAATCTACAACTGATTCTGTAGTTGTACTTGAATTCAAGCCATCAAAGTAATTGGTGATTTCCTTCATCTTACTCTGATATGACTTAACTCTTTCTTGGTCTTGTTCATTTTCCAAAATAATGCTCTCCATATCATCAAATTGGAAATAATCCCTATCAATGTTAGTTACAGTTATAGTTTCAAACAAATCATCAGAATCATATGAAAACCTATTCTTATTACACATGAGCAATGCAACCAAATATCCTCTACAATAAGCCAAGTTACTCTGCCCTATTATCTGAGATATTTTCATGAGTTTAAATGAAGCATTGCTTTTTTCAACAGACTTCTTCAGTGCAAACATAAGCAAATTGCCATTGAAGGAGTTGAATTGATACTCAAACAAATCTTCTTGATTATCTGCACTGCCTTCATTATTCCCCTTTTGCATTCTCTCAGTTAGGCCTGCTAATTCATCATGAATATCATGTACGCTCTTTGTTAGCTCTTCTGTTTTGCTGTCAGAAGCCTGCCTATCAGCATGGATAGCCTCTAATATATTGGTCTTTAATTCATCAACAGTCTCGCTGACATGTTTCTTCAAGTCTGGAATATCTTTTATCTCGTCTTCAAGGTCTTTTTCTACTTGTTTCATCTCACCTATACTAGTGGCAATGCCTCCGCTGGAATAGAAAGAATACACTATAGAGACTACTGCTAGTACAATAGACGTAATTGTTGCAGCAAAAGAGAAGTTCTGAAATGCCTCTTCTGTTACATGTTTAGGCACCATCAATGTTACAAACAAACATATTAGCAAGCATACCAATAGTATGTAGCGAATATGTAGATGGTATCTTTGAGAAACCTCTTTCTCTATCTTCCTTTTCTCGTTCTCATCCATAATAACTATAGATTATTCTTTATCCATTTGGACACTTCCTCAGGGAGATTAAACCATGCTGCCGGGGTCGAAGTCTGGCCAACATATATCTTGTCATTAGAGTCCAAGACCATCTTTAAGTTATTACGTATTGATACAGCCTCTTCGTTTGACTTAATCAAGAAACATGATTCCCCCAGCCTTGCCCAGCCTTCGTAACTTTTAATCTTTTCTATAAGTTCACTATATCGCTGACCAGGTTCCTTTAGATCGTATGTTACAAAATAGATCATTTATCTAATTCTCCTTTTTCTCAATCATTTTCATTTCGTTTGGAATCACTTCTGCTTCTGCATCCTTTATCGACAAGTATCTCTTTTCTCCTATTTCCAACGTTTCACCATCATACCATGAATAAACTTTCTCTACAACATATTTCGGTGTGTAAACTTTATTCCCTGCATGAGTCTCTTCTATACGCAAGTCACATTGTATTGTGGTTCCGAATTCAAACTTTACCACCTTATTATGCACTTTATCAATAAAATCGAAGTCCTCTATTGTAAAAGATATAGGTAACTGATTATAAACGCCACGCCACTTAAGGTGCTTAACATCAGCAAGTACTGGTGAGGCAATCTGCAATGTCGTCCCTTTAACAACATTTGAGAATTTCTTCACTTCAACTACATGTTGTTTAAAGTAGGCTGCATTTATTTTAGCCTTATAAAGGGTTACGCTATCTCTATCAACAGAGGTTTCAATGCGCTCTAACTTAGGCTCTTTCATTGCAGATTTATAGTATTTACTGCAGAATTCCATTAGTCTAAGGTTGTCACTAACGAGCGCTTCCGCCTCCTCTTGCGTAAAACCGGCCTCCTTCAATTTTACCGCACTTTCTATTGTCGTCTTTGTTACATTTGCCTGATTAATGTCAGAATTGAAATAATTTGCTATCCAAACACCTACAAATGCTGAAAACGCAGTCAATAGCATTTTATCAATATTATCTGAGAACTTAACTTTTAACCACTCAACAACTCCACCTTCGGTTCTTGACAAGACCTCCACGGATATTCCATTTCTATCTATCTCAAGTATGTCAGCCAGCTGATACAATGAGGCAATCAACTGCTTCTCACAATCGTTAAAGACAATGGCGTTCATAGAATGAACACCTTGTTCCTTTAAGAAGTAATGGAACTGTAAATCAAAGGATTCTCTTTCTAACATATGCTATACCTATGTAGTCTGCTAATTACTTCACAATACCCTTCTCCAGATACTCCGCCAAGTTCGTCCTTACCTTCATGGCGGCATCCTCAGATGCAACCTTGGCCATATCGCTTTCTACCATGAGTTTAACAAGTTCCTCGAAACTTGTCTTGTTCGGGTTCCACTTCAGCTTGGCTACAGACTCTGTTGAAATAACCTCGCCTGTATTTAGTGCCAACTGAGATAATACATTTCTAATCAGATTTCCCATCTTATATCATGTTCTTTTCTGCCAGTTGCCAAGCTCCTGTCATCTTCTTTGTTTCAATAACACACTAAACGTACTTCAATCAGTGAAACGTCCAACAAAACCAACGGGTTTGGTTAAACGATGTTTAAGAATGTGTATTTCTGTTTAGATAGCTAACAATTGGTTTAACTGTCACCTTCAGATTATATCTTGACACCTCGCAACTCAATTTTTCCGTTCTCCCTTCATTTTCTCCTCCATCGTCCTCATATCCGCCATCCAGAACTGCCTTTCATTTAACATTCCCTCACACTTCCGTATAAAACTTTCTTAAAGCTATTGCCCGTTTGGGTAAAAATGCGTACCTTTATAGTAAAAATGGCCGAAAAGACTCAATTTCCCGGATGTCTGATGAATGTCTGATGAAACAGGAAACGGTGTTTCTGCTTTACATTGTGTATCAGGCTGTTATGCGGAAGTTCACATTAGCTGGGGAATCTGATTGGATTCTTCTTTCTCAGAACCCATTATGACTAAATAATAACCTGTCATTTAATAATTAATGTTTTAGAAAACTAATTTGAACTATCCCATTATTGCTAAATCATCAATGAAGGAATTGAATGATGGGCATCGATTTGATTGATATAAATCATTATAATCATTCCACTCAATATTAGTCATAATAGAATTGACCTGAGAAGCATGCTTGTCATAGGGGGTGCCTGATATGCCAGTAATCGCCTTTACAACTTCTGCTGGATGATAGATTTCCTCGAGTTTTTCTTCCGGATTAAAATATTGAAGGATGTCTTCATTGGAAATATTTCCTTTCCACTTATCAAGTAGTGCTAACATCCAGGTCTCCACTTCCATAACTGCAAAATGTATTATAACATTTGATATTTTTGCTTCTTCAATTTGATGGCGCGCAGATAAAAGAATTTCTTTATTCAATTCATGATCTACGACCGGAGATTGCTCTCTATAAAAACGACTATACATGTCACGAAGCCCTATAATCATCTGATATCCATTGGATATTAAACCCGCATGGCGACGAAGCATTGCAGACAAGACCTTATTGTCGCCTCCTGCATTGATAATCATGTAATAATTAGGGGCATCTTCATTTCCGTAATCGAATTCTGCAAATTTTAGCTGCTCTGCTATTAACTGAAGACAACGGATGCAGACTATTTTTGCATCGTAGACATAACGTCTAAGAAGCATCTCGCGTATAAATATCTGTTCTGCCTGACCCTCTACGAATAATACTATTTTTCGCATCTTATTCTCCTTTACTTAGATATTTATCAATGAAGTCGGAGGAAAAGAAATCGAAATTACTCAATCCCGTCATTTTAAACTTACGGAACAAGTCTGGATTAGTATATTGATTTATTGATGTTACCTTACTTCCTACACGCCTAAGAATCTGCCAATTCGAAATATCAACCACATCCATTAAAAATGCGTCATTAGAACTAGCAATTACTTGCAACCCATTTTGACGACAATCATCAAATATCATTTGTCCTAAACGTGTTGACCTGGAATAATCCAGCCCCTCACTCATATCATCAACTAATAATAAAGAAACTTTTGATTTTTTCTTTATATACTCCATATAGCACAACAGATATAATGTGCGAAGCATCCCACTAGAGAGTTGCATATCAAAGATATTTTCACTTACAAGTTTTTCTCTGACATACACTAATTTGACACTTTCACTCGCTTTAAGTGTACTTATTGAAGTAATATTATAATCCAATTTATTTGCGTTCTTTAAAACGCGATTTTTTTCTTCACTGTCCAATGAGTCAACTAATTCACTGAAAGAGAACGGATTAATATATCGTGATGGGCCAAGAATAGTATAAGGATTAATATCAGAACAAGAAACGCAATTTACACTTTCTGCCCATGTCATTAACTGTTCTATCTCGGGGTACATATTTCTATCTCTTCGAACCTGTACTATCAATTTATCAGCTGGTGGGTTAATGATATCCAATTTATATTTTGCTGTTTTTGCGGTACGTTTAATTAAGACCACATCATTTACAAGGAGAGATTCCTTTTCTATCATTCCATCTTTAACAACAAAAGCATAAACCATTTTGAAATGATAATCCACTACATCTGAAAATACCATTTCTGCAGAAAAAGACGAACTACCACCTAACAATATCTGTTTCATCTGCATAAATGACACCACATTTTGCAAAGCATGAATTGTACGAGTCTTTCCTGTAGAATTACGTCCTACAATAAGACACGAAGAACTTGCAAGGGTAAGATTGGTTAGTTCCCACTTGCTTTCTTTATAACTAAATGACGATAATAACATCAAAGTTTAAAATTAATGTCAGCGTTCGCTATGATAGACATATTCAAATTTTATGTATGGAGAGGGGGGTGACTTATCCTTAGGGTACGTTCTTCCCTTCCTTCGCTACCATTGGTTTTTTCATGGCGGCAAGGGAGGTTAATGTTACCTAAAAGGATATAGGTCAACGAGTTACCACCTCTACACGAGGGACGAAGTCCCGTAGATTCAATAGGTTCTGTCACCTATAACAGGGCAAAGTTACAAATAAATGAGTAAAAAAGCAAATTTTATTCGCATTTTTTCGAATACATTGCCAATTCGGTGAGAATTATCATGAAAGGAAGGGTTCTCCCTTCGGTCGAAGTCATCGTTTCTTCGGTGCGAAGAAAAAGCAATTTAACCGATCAACCCGCTCGAGCTTGCTCGCTTGGCTTGTACAAGAACTTACAGTTGAGACATTATACCTCAATTAGCAAGACACCACAGTTCCATCAAGAAATTTAAACTCGAAGTCTTTGTATGCTTCCCAAAACTCTGGACTCAGTTTCTCTATCATTTCCTTTCGTGTCTTTTTTCCTGGCAATACTACTAAATTGTCTATTTTCATAGCTGTCACCAGAATAGTCCACCCTTCCATCACGCCTTGGTAATAGTCTGGCAGGGTGTCTCTAAATTTCTCTATCTCTACTTTGTCTTTAGCTGTCAGTTCGCGTGGGGCTATGTAAGCAAGCAACATCATGCCTTTTTTATCACGCATATGGTCGTAACCAAAATCAAAGAACTGGAAGTCACTTCTTTTATTGTCAAAGGCATTGATATGGATTTCTGGCTTGCGGCCTAGATGCGATTCTATAGTATATAATCCATGAACGGGATGAATCGTTCTGGAATCTTGGTCGAACAGTGCTGTGTAGTTATTGGCGTAGGCGTCTACATAATAGACGCGTGTGCCTTTTATCTCCAAATTGATATGCTCGTATCGTTTCAAAGCATTGGTCAGTCGTTCGGGGACCAGCGGGTAGAGATTGGATACAAGGTCATATTCCTTGAAGCATTCACAATCGTTGGGAGCGGGTACCAGATACTTCATACTATGGAAATAGCCTTCATTTTCTGGTAAGTGGCCATCTTGCTTCGTGTGAATCCTGACGTTATTGTCACTATCAATGGTTATTTCGTCGGCTGCAAACAGTTTAGCTATGACCAGTTTGGAGGTCAGCAGGTCAAGTCGATGGAAGTCATATGACGGTATCTTAAGCGTCTCTGTCTTCATAAAGTCGGATATAGTCATATCCTGTTTCATTAGCGATGCTATACCCGGCCACTTGAAATCACCCAGTTGTGAACCTGACAGATAATTGACAAACAAAACCTCGGCCATCTGCATTCTGTCAAAAACATACTTCCAAATTAGGTTTACAAGTGCAGTGTTGGATGCAAGATCATACTTCTCTATGTGCTGCTGTGCAATACTTACGAGTTCTTGTATGGCCTTAAAGGCTATCCGTTTGTATATCTCCTCATCTCCTTTGTGGTAACGGATAATACTATGTCTATCTACTGACAGTTGCGGTTTGTAGTTGCCCGTATAATTAATACTGCCGTTATGCGTCAGGAAACTATAATAGAATTCATCTATATGTGACTGGCGGTCATCAACGCTAATGCCGTCGACGGTTATGGCTGAACCCGTCACTTTCAACAGGCGGAAAAGATGTGACTCATCGTCAAGGGTGGGCATACCTGGCAGTGGCAAAGCCACGAGTGTATTGTACTCTACGCCGCTCTCTTCTGCATGGATAGGATAATGCTGCAGGTGGTCTTGTATATCAACAAGTGAGTCGCCATCCTCAGTAAACATCTGCCGGAATATCAGGGTGTTGATAAATGCACGGTCATCGTTCGTAATACCCATTTCTCCTACCTTCAGAGCGAAGGGCTTGTCATAGATAGGAAGTTCTGCATCATCATCACACCTGCATAATACATCAATATTCTCCGGTTTTCTTACTACAAAGCTGTTGACTATGTGATAAATGTGGTCTTTCCACTGGTTATAGAGTGTGTTGTAGCTCTCAAACTCGTATGGGAGCACATTTACACGATCGTATTGCAATACCAATCCTAGTTTCTCAATGTGAACATTATTAATCTTGCATGCGTAGTCGTGCTTTAGCAAGAGCTTGACAACGGTTCCAGACAACCGAATGCGTTCTTTCTCCGCCTCGCTGGGGATGCGGTAGTAGAAGTATTCCTGCGGGCCATCTATACAACAGGCAAGAACTTCATGCGCATCAGCAGTCTTGGTGAGAATCTCTATCCTATCGGCAATCATGAAGCATGAGAGGATTCCTATTCCAAATTGGGAGGTAGGAACGAAGTCAATATTCCAAGTGGCTTGCTCGCGATAAAAATCGGATGACTTATAGTAAGAGTTGCCTATCTTGAGGAGATAGTTTTCAATCACTGACTCGGTCATGCCCACACCATTGTCACTGCAATAAAGATAGGTATTGGCGTCGTCGCGTTCCAAACCAAACTCTATCTTGCCGCGGTAGTCACGTCCCTGGGCCTGTTCCTTGTGATGCATGCACTTACAGGTATCCATGGCATTCTGGTAGAGCTCGCGCAGACTGGCATATGGGTCTTTATATAGGCCTTCGTTCATCAACAGACGGATAATCTTATTCTGCTGAAGTGTAAATTGCTTGCCCCTGACGGGACGGAACTTCGTTTCGTCATAATTGACACCAATCCTATCCACATCATTGATAGACAATCTGTATTTTCCATCCCACGACCGCTGTATATCACAGAAATGATTAATTTCCTGATCTATCCAGTCAATATATCCTTGCAACTTGTAATATTTATCCGGCGTGTCGCAGTAGGCATAGTACTTGATGGTATTGTCTACAATCTCGTATGTCACCGATGCGGCCTTCACTGCCCACTCTCGATAGCTGATGTCTGAATGGAAAAGCTTGGCATTGCGGATAATCAGCGGTGCACGGTCAACACTATAATGACAGATATCGCCCATCCTAAGCATCATTGCCACAAACTGCAAGTTGGCCTGCTCATTAGGGCAGTAGCAGGTGGCATCACTCAGCTTTTCTTTCACAAAAGCTAGGTCTTCCCCATGTGCCTGACAGACAACCGCCAGGTCATGAACCAACTTCTCTGCCCATGCTTCGCCGATGATGCTATAAAACATTGGTGTTGTGTTAACGATAAAACGGGCTGCGGTCTGTGGATGCCGTCTCCTGATATAGTCTATCCTAATGCCTTGATTCAGTTCTTTGAAGGCTGCTGTTGTTTTACAGGCCTTCAGCTCTGCAGCATAGCCATTACGGAAGGTCTGATAGTCAACCAATAGACCGGAAAGAGCCTCAATCAGCTCTTTCTCGTTGTTCTCGGAGAATAGCCAGTTTTGAACATTCCCCTCGTACTTACCATATATATTAGCCTTGTTCTTCTCAATATATCTTTTGGCGGTCGAAAAACCGAATGGTGTTTTGCCGTCGTTACGGAGGGATTCCTCGCAATCAGCATGGTCTTCAGTTCCCTCGGTCAACTGCAACAGTCTCAGTTCCCATTCGGAAGGTGCCATACCACAGTCATGAAAGTAAGCAGATGCAATCAACAGAAACAGTTCCACGTCTGAAAGCGTCTTCACTCTCTCCTCTCCTATCAAGCAAGAAATATTATCTAAAACCATAGCCAAGTGCTTCTCGTCATGCAGGTCGAACTCTGGCATCACCTGCACCACGCGCTTCTGGTGATTCGCAGCAATCTTAACGACCTCTCCTGCAAGCAGACAAAGTCTAGAAACCAAGCTATCGCTCTCAGTTTCATTCTTACGTCTCTCCAGCTCTGCTATGATTATATTTTTATTCATGTTGAAAAATCAATTCTACTAGCTTGCTGTCAATCCAATAATTCTGCTAGGTAATGATTGTTAGCAGGCTTTTTACAGAGTAATTGCTTACATTTGGGACAGAAAACATCCATCTCATCCATCCTTATTTTAACAGCAGGAAAAGAGTATTCCTTGATAATAACGGCTGCTCCGCAATTTGGGCATATCATATGATCTACTTCAAAATCATCATCTCCAAAATCACGCTCACCTGTTGTGACAAGTGACTCCATCACATCTGCATGTTTTAAAGAGTCGTCATTATTGATTGACTCAAGATGCATTTCCTCTACACCGTAGAAATATGCAATAATAACAGGGATACGAATACGTCCCTCGAGATGGTCTGTAACATTTTCATTTAAGAAGAACCAACGTTGATCTTCAGAATCATAGTATCCTGTATCATAATCTGGATGGCTAACAGATATAGATGTCACAATACTGGCATAGGTCTTGTAATACAAACAACCTTCATCTTTTCCTATCCACTTCAGCGGTTCATCCCATGTGACATTAACATTCTTAATAGTTGTATCATGTATATCTACTATCAGAAGATAATCAACATATAATGATTCATCATCATATTGTTCATAAATCCATGAGCGAATACCTTCCTCCATAGATTCTTTCGACGCAGCAAAGAGAGTCGATAACTTCTCTTGCGAAATCATCTTCTCATATTCCCCAAGTGATGCGACAAATTCAGAAAGGTTCTTGTGTTCAAGACAATCACTTTTATATGCTTTGAAATCTGGGTCAGAAGCCAAAAGGACACACGTCTCATTATTGCTTTTACACCACGCCTCCAGCTGTCGCAAAGCAACGGCATCAGGGAATTCGCTTTTCTTCTTAGTTGAAAATGGCGCCTTAAGAGCTTTATAATCCTCCAATATTTCGGCAAAGTCAAACCCCTTGGTCAACGAAAGTCGCTCTATGTCTGCTCTGCTAAATTGCAAATCAAGCTCTTTCTCCACCATTTCGGTAAGAGAATCAACATCTACAGCCATTAATGCCTCAATGTGCTTCCTTAAGCCTCCTACAGCATACATAAACGACTTCTTCAGCTCTTCCATGTGGCCTCTGCCTGATTTCTTTTCCACATCCTCATGCAGATGCCTCCGTATCTCATACTCCGTGATATCGGGCATGAGAATATGAATCTTCTCCTCTTGGGCAGCTTCGAAGAGAGTAGCAATGCTCTTCCCTTTTACATAGCCCTCAGCTACGAAGATAGAAGTATCAATAAAAACGTTTATCATTGTAAATTGTTGACTTTACAATTATGTTTGGAGAAAACATGTTATGTAGCATGGGAGTTTATCGACTGTTGCTTATCAGTCAAGAAGTTCCGCCATTTTTTTAGGAGGTCATTACCTTCTGCTATTTCTTCTTTTGTATAGAAAGCCTTCAAGTTATACTGGGCCCTACAATTATCTTCATCAGTAAGGAAATTCTCATAGTCAGTACCAGAGAAGCAGTTAGCTCGAAGCCCCTCAGAGGTTAGCCCTAAGCGACGTAATTCTATATCACTATCATTGCTATAACAAAGCAACTCGGTACGAAGATTCTTAAGCATACAAAACTTCTCTATTAATGGTTTCAACTTTTGATTTCCATAGGACGACAATCCATTGTAATACAACCAAACCAATTCATAGCGTGACAACATTGCTCTTATCATTGATGTATACACATACTTCTCTTTGTCATTGTCTTTGCCTTTGCCTATCAAATCCGTCTTTTCAACAAATTTAAGAATTCTATATAAAAGCCGGAAATAATGGTCGAAATAAGTGGGCATCTCTACAGACGCATAGCCTTGAAGCCCCTCTTTTTCTATACATTCACGAAGGGAATCAAACCTTGAATTTTCATCAAACGAACTTTCTTGTCTGTTTCTAACTTCGAGATTTTCAAATCCTTCATAAAACAACTCACGTCCTTTATAGACCTTTGTTTTTTCACCGAAATCCAAAGTATAAGTAATTCCACTGACAACCTCTTGGAATTGGGAGAGCATATTGAAGAAAGTATTTTCAAATCGTTGGATCTTCAATGTTTTATTCTGCTCCTCCAATTGCTCCTTTTGTCCTTTCAACTCCTCATGTGTCAATGACAGTTCCTTGCGCTGAAGTGCTAATTCATTTTTCTGGAGAATGATAGTAAATATCAGACCGGCAAACGCCAATCCAGAGAACAAAGCATTAACTGCACCAAACTGGTCGCCAAACTGTCCACGTCGCTCAGGACAAGCATAAAAATAGTCTATAAGAAACCAACTTCCCAAATAAAGCAGAATCACTACAACCGAGAATACGACCAAAAGTGTGTAGTTCGTTCCTTGACTTTCGCTATTTTTATCTGCCATTGTTTTATCGATATTCTTTGCAATTCTAAGAAACATGCTCTTGTAACGAGAATGGAGTCTGCGTCTGCACAAACGCAGACTCCTAATCTAAATCAGCCTTTCTTCGATATGTTTTCACCTATAGTTTTTAAGTCCATTACGATGTTTACAACATCAATCGGAGTTAATGAACCACCCACAATGACAACTCTTAGTGCAATCCCGAGCATATCAAGGATGCTACACAATAACTATAAATTCTCCACTCGGCAGAAATGCCCTTTCGCTTTGTTTGCTAGTCGGGCAACCTTGTGCCCGAACTAACGAAGTTTTGTAATCATTTTCATAAAATACTTTTTTCGTTAATTTTTAGCGGCATAGACCGCGTGATCTAGAATCGCATCGACAACACCATACCCTTCCACCTACCCTTGCAAGACTCAATGCGTTTATCTCATTCCATATTGATTATTGACAATTTCTATATGTATCTTAGTTCTGACTGGCAGTATCGAACTGCATCACTTTATGACCACCTGTGCAATCAGAAGATGTTTGATGTTTTAAGGATGATGTATGATGTGATTCTTGTTGTATGCTTATATAGCCCAGCATCCAATGCCTCCTTGATGAAATCCGCCTCGACATTCATCGGTAAGATGTATGATGTTTGATGGATGATGGAAGATGAAGGTCACTAAACTGTTTCATCTTTATTAACACCTTTATCAATGTAAAGTGTTTTACCTTCTACGTGAACTGACAGTTGATTCTCTTTTAAATTCTTGATTTGTTTCTCTGTTTTCTTACTACTACGTTCAGACATCACTATTTCTATAACAGTAGCAATAGTTGGAAAAACGTATGACAAGATATCACAATAGTCCTGCCTGTAATCACTAACATGGAAACGTAACGCAAAGGCTATCGTCGCAAGTATAAGAATAATAAATGTAAGTATGTGATGTTTCATATATAGTCAGTGTTTCTTAAATGAAATCCGCCTCGACATTCATAGGTAAGATGGATGATGTTTGATGGCTGATGGATGATGTGTATAAGATGGATGATGTTTGATGGATGATGGATGATGTATTATATTATTATACTCCTTTGTGACTTCCAGCTGTGGACGAAGAAGTTCTACTATCATATCCATATTCATCCTTGCGATGTCTGATGTATGATGTCTGAAGGCTGATATGAATTCCAACATTTTGTATCGCCATAGACAAAAGGCTTCAGCCAAGCCTTCATCTCCTCTATCGTATGAACTATAGATGGCTGATGTCAGATGTATGAAGTTAGATGTTTGTATTGTGCTACATTCTCCACACAGTTTGGCGTCAGTTATCTTGATATTCTTGAATTTTCCATATTATATACATAAAATAGAGACCCATTATTCTAAAGTTTCCGGCTTATAGCACAAACAGCCTAAATGCGAGAACTTGGCATTGGTGTAAATCTGTGCAACGTCCTTATGCTCGCAAAAGAACTTCTTGCTATAGTCGGGTATCGAGAATTTGGTGACTTCGCCATCAGTCACGTCGAAACCGAACTTTCGGTAGTATTCCAATTTCGCAGACTCGGCAAAGGCATTAACCGTCTTCATAGCATCAGCAAAGTTCATCTTCTTAGCCAGTTCTGCAACCTGCTTTTCAACCTGCGCTACTACATTCTTACCGTAAGCAGATCCTAACAATTCATCCGACATATTATCAAGTTCTTCTGATACCTTCTGTTTACACAAGGCTGCCATTGACAAGCTCTGAAGCTTTGCACTAGCATTTTTCAGTGCGTCTTGCAGGTCATAGGTTTGTGGAGGATATTTGCGGATGCATTCCTGCACATAGCGTAACTGTTCCTCGTAGGTGGTGGCAGAACACAGGCTCATGTCAATACCATACTCGCGGATGAAGATGTCGAGGTCGCTGGGGTCGCAGTCGGATACATCAGGTTTTTCCACCTTGAGCAGTCGTTGGGCATAGGTTTCATTGACTTCATCGCCCTTGTAGTCACCATTCAGCAGCACATAATACTGGAAGGTGCTGAACAGGTCAACATAGCAATAGAGGGCTGCGGTACCGTTATCATAGCTAGTAGAGAACAGACGCAGGGTATGAGAGGGATAGCCTTCTTCATAAAAATAGCGGTAGTCCTCATAGAGTACATCAAACATCGATGTGGGTATGAACGGATACATCTTGGTGTTCGTGCAGTCGAAGGTAGCCTTGCCATCCTCGCCTATCGTAAGCACCTCGGTGAGCTGCTCGCGGGGCATACCGCAATGCAGCGCATACTCGGTGGCTATCTTCACAATGCCTTTCTTGAAGTCATCGTTGAAAGTGGCGTTGCCTTTAGAGAAGAAGTAGGCCAAATAGCCCTTGTCGTGAAGGTTAGTCACCTTCTCCACTGTGTAGTCAGCAATGTCCTTGCCTTCGGCTTTGAGTTGCGTGGCCAACACGTTGACATACTGATCAATGCGGTGCTTCTCGGCATACACGGTGATCTTTTCACCATCAATCTCGTGGTATGGCTCCACGGGCGTTACCACGCCATTCCTGGCATTCACCAAACGACTAGGGTCGTCGAGGTTGCTAGTCGGGTTGTCGAACAGGCTGCCCGGTAGCGTCTTGTACGTATCCTTGCCGTGGTCAGCTGGAATTAGCTGGTCTTTAAGCGCCACCATAAACGGAGCGAATATCTTGCAAAAGGCGGAGTCATCCTTGCTGTAATCGGCACCACAGTCCTTGCAGAGTATCTTACTGGAAATCAGCTTCCCACGTATGCCATTATGGATAATATGCTCTCCGTGGGTCTGACACTGGTCATCCCCAACAGGATTATCCACCAATTCCTTATTGCAAATATAACAACGCATACAAAAAAATAATTCTATTCAAAGAAACTGTCGTTGTCCACATTCACTTTAGCTGACTCAATACGGATGTCGCCATCCTGATTTTATAGTTAGCTACAAATGTAGAAAAATGTTTTATTCAAGCGTCAAACACCTTCTTTGCCTCCTCTTCACTTTGGGTAAGATTCAACAGTATATCATGCTTCGTCAGTTTTGTTTTGCCATTAAAAATGTCTTTTCTCATCTCAAGAACAAATTCCATAAAGGCATCGAACTGAGACTTATTGTTATTCTCAAAAGCTACGACCAGCCATTTAATAAAAGCCCTAAACACTTTATCCGAACCATACATAAAGATGTCTTTCTTAGTGTCTATCATTTTCTGCATCATGGCTTTATTATCAGTAGGGCGGTGCAACTTCGAGTCCTTCAAAATAGTATAGAACAACATCATTGCGTCTGCATATGCCTTACACTTCTTCTCAGAAAGCTGTTCTCTCATAGCCCGCAACTTTTCCGACTGTTGCGCTATGACAATACCCGCTACCGCAACGATAGCAGATATCAATATAGACAGTATAGCAATGATATTTTCGTGTGACATCATTAATTATAACTATAGTTTGTTGTATTTCTAACGTCTATACAAACTTCTCAATTCTTGAATTGCATCGAACATGTTTTTCTTAACCAGCCATCTTCATAATCCCGAAACCCAATCAGCATCCCATACGACCCAAAGGACACGCTCTGTATGGTGAGGTAATATGATATTGCATAGTTACCTTTTTTCAAGCACATATTTCATCAATTACAACAGATTTCCAAACCTTTCCTAATTGTACGGTAAAGTCCTTATTCTCACCTATTCTTCCAGAATAAACTCCTACAAGCTGCATAAAATAGCGACTATACTGTCCTCCTGCCATTATAGAAATTGGTCGTTTTTCACGATAAAGAACTGGTGAGCCTGACATTCCGGAACGTGTTGCAGTATCAACATATATCAGAGGTAGGCCCTCAGCATCAACAACTGGTTCGGAAGCAATACTAGCCCTTTTCCAAATAGGAAATTGATCGGCTACTGACATTCCAAAGGGATATCCTAATACGAATACGTCATCTGCTATACCTACCTGAGTCTTGTCATTAAGTGGCTCGATACAATCCTCTACAAAAGAGATCATAAGGCCATCGGGAATTTTAACTTCTATTGCTACAACATCAACATTTTGATGGTGTATAGGATGTTCTTTCCACAACGGAGTTCCGTCATTTGCATATAGGTCAACCACTAAGTCTTCTCTCGCAACAATATCTTGGTTTTTAAATATTGCTATCTTGAGCTGTTCTGGGCAAACTCCTTGCGGATGTTCGACAGCCTGAGTTTTAGGATTCTTTCCTGTCACCACATGCCAATTCGTAATCAAATATGGTACCTCATGTCTCTTCACAAAGAAACAAGTGGCAGTGCCCATAGTTTGTCCTTGGTACAATTGCTCCACGATAAAAGAAGTATAGGATAGCGGGTCTAAGCAAATTGCATCTGCCATATTAGAATATCTATTGCTCTATTTATTCAAACTTCACTTCATTTATGACCAACCCCTCTTTCAAGGCATTAGTTTTTATATGCTGTGTTGTCTTATTTTCATAATAAGTTTTTATATCACTTGCTGCTTTCTTAAACTGTTCCCAATAATCTCTCTCCTCTTCAGTGCATGTTTCCATCTTTTCATATTGATCAATGGAGCGTGTATTAACAAGAACCTCTTTTATCGTTTCATCATGGGAAAACTCATTAAAGTAACCTCTCATGTATATCAAGAACAACCCGTTCTTATGAAGGAATTCAGTCATCAGAGCCAGACTCTCTTCTGTCCTGTCTAAATGATAAAGACTCCTAAAGCAATATGATTGCAATGTCATATCATCTTTTCCTCTAGTCAGATTTAATACCTTCTTATAACACTTCTGGCTATACAGCAGCGCAACCTTTCTCTTATATAACTGCTGGTAGAAATCACCAAACTCATTATCAGAAGCTTTTTGACTAACTAGATAGTTCTGTAGTTGCAGATAGAGCTGATACAACTCAAAAAACATATTACCCATGCTCTTCATCGTCGGATCAAGCGGAACCATTAACCGACCGTTTACCATGAAATGAGCTTCGTCTTCGTAACTGTACGTCGTTATTTTATCTGCAATCATCCGACACAACATAATCTGCTCTGCCGTCAGATACTTGTTGAACACATATATCTTTTGAATCATCCCTATGATTTCCTGTGACATCTCAGTCAACTCATGACCTATAGGGATAAGATTCTTTGCTACTTCATCTATCTTCTTATGCTCCTCCGTTTCACACTTTGTCGCTAAGAAAAGCTCAAAGTCTTCCTTCGTGACTTCACCGTTGAATATTTTTTGCTGATTATAAGCAGGACTATGCTTTACATGAAGGAACGGCATTTCAACAAAATGCCCCAACTTCATATATATGTTATACAAGTCAAAATCGATAAGCGGCTTCATCTTCTTTCTCTCACGCCAATCTGGTATCACATTGAATACCACCCAAAACATAATTGAGGCTATCAATGACGTTACTATCGCTACGATTATCTCATGTACCTCCATCTCAACCAGTCGTTTATTTCTTACCTTACAAACTAGTTCTTATCAAGATATCTATTTTTTCTTTTTGAGAGCTTTTAGCCTCATCATCACCTTATTACCATACGACGTAAGTGTCCAATAGGTATTTGTGTCAGTTGTAGAGTGTTTTTTGGCGCTTGGTTTAATAATGCCCAGTGCTATCAGCTGTACTTTAACAGTCTGAAAACTCTCTTCTGATAACGAATGAATACTTGGCGAATTATTTTCTGCCTGTTTCACTAAATCATGCAGAGCAATTTTAAGTGCGTTTTCGGAACACTCATTAATCATGTGGGGTGCTAAAGCTGCGATTATCCTATTCCAAGAGAACTTGAAAGTACGCTTACTGGGATAACTACCTGTGTAGAGTATGGTGATTTCATCCTCTCCTTGTTGTAAATCATCTATTCCCTCAGGAGCTTTATCTTCCAACTCATAAATTGTTGCATTCAAAGCGTCTATCTTTTCCCTAAGTTTCAAAATCTCTTTACTTGACTCAGCATTCATTTGATCTGCCTTTATCCAACCAACACGAGGCTTGGATTTAATCAAGCCATTGAGACTTAATACAACTTGTGAGGCTAAGTTGTCTGCAGAAGTCCAATATTTACACAAACGTTTCTGAACGTCTTCCTTGAATGCGTTCAGTTTCGTTTCTGATTCTTTATTTTGCTCAGTTTTAGACTTTGGCAAGGAATCAGGCTCTTTATGAAGAAACGAGATAACTGGTACGCCTTTACTTACGGCATACTCATATTCTTTCTGGGTATAACTTTTCCCTGTTGATTCTTCAACGGAACCATAACGTCCTGCTACAATAAGAACATAATAGTCACACTCATCTATGAGCTGCTTGATAACATCCCATTGACTTTCGTCTGAAGCATTGAAATACTCCATACCTACAGGAAAGCAGTTCATCTGGAGCAAAGCCTCCATGACAGCCTTGCGCTCTTCCTGTAAGTCCTCATAAGTGGAACTAACGAATACTTGGTATTTTTTATCCATATCTTTCCTTGTGGGATATGTTCATTGCATTTGTTCTGACTGGCAGTATCGAACGAAAGATGTTAGATGGAAGAAGGAAGATGTGTATAAGATGGATGATGTACTTCGAGATGTAAGATGTATGATGGCAGAGGGCAGATGTGTTATTTCTCTGTTCCATTCTCATCTAGCTTTTTACATCTATGAGTTAACACCTTCACCAACTCTTCACAATCAGCATAAATTGATTTATACTGTGTATCGTTCAAATAACTGTTTCGGTGAAGCAGATCTATCCAATAGAGGGACTCCCTAGCTTCCTTCAACGCTATATATGATTTACTCTTAAAGTCTGCTTTGCTTATGGCGTTACATGCCTCGGCATTGTTTGCTCCGATACTCGTTCCCGACCTTAATAGTTGGTTGGCTAAAGCCGCCACCGATTGAAGGTGTACGGGAACTCGTGATGGATGATGGCTGAAGGATGATGGCTGAGAGAGGTCGGATGTCTGATGGCTGAAGGATGATTTTCCTTTCCTCATACCATACTTTTGACGTCCTGCATCATACTTCTGACTTGCTTGCTCCAGCAAATAGTCATTGAGTTTAATTATCCTATCGCCAAATGACAAGCATTTTGCCTGTATCGCATCTGAGATTATTGACATAATCGATGTTTGAGGGATGAGGGCTGATGTAAGATGTGTTTAAAAAAGAGCGACCCACTGATTATTGAACCTTTTGTCTTATGAGAGACCAGCGGGTGCTCCGCCCCTTATGCCTGGGTGGCCAAGGTGTGCGGTGCCTCATGCTACCCCTTCGCCCAAACGGCTGCGCGTAAGAACGGAAGCCGCTATTGTATTCTATAGCCCAGCCACCTCCGAGAAAATGATTCTCATTTTTGCCTTCGCTTTCATCAGGATCATCATCCCATCTGTTCCAATTCTGTACGTGTTCATAGGCTTTCGCATATCTACTCTAACTCTCCAACAGGGTTATCACGCTTATCCTTCTGTATTGTTGTTAATACGAGACGTTTATTGTTGGTGGCTCGTATCTTGAAACTTAACTTATGATCTGTATTTATTGTCGCTCCATGTTGCCTTATCTCAATCCCCTCGTTATAACTCTCAAAGTTGGACATCACGAATAGTTCGCTCATAAAGTCCTTGAACATACTCACCAACAGGTTTTCATCCAACTTGTCTAAAGCTATCTCATCTGGTGAAACTCTGATACCACCACCTCTTCTTCCCACATCTTTGTCTTTCTTTAATTCAAGAATAAATGTCTGCTTGTCGGGTGATGTAAAGTCAAGTTGGATGGTATAGCTATGTGACGTCTTATATTCATCTGTGGTAGGGTTACCATCGTATAGCATTTTGGTGGTTCGTTTACGTAGTGATATGAACATCACGTCTAATCCACTCAAAAGTTTACTGCTTTCATCAGGTGCTACTTCCTCTATTGTTCTTCTGTATGCTTTGAACTCTAACAGGCTGGTTACAGACAAGTGCTTTGTTAGATTATACTGATTACAGAAAGGTCGCATCTTTTCTCCATATGGGCTCAAACAATTATATCTCACTATCAGCATTTCAGCATTGCTCATCTGCCCGCGTACCAGTTTTGCATATTCTACTTTGTCATCTTCCTCCAATTCTGAATTGGAGATAAGTGTAACCAAAAGATATAGCATCCTTAGATG